>Ga0316579_10000476_pt1 | contig 12988 bp, 12 predicted proteins | sample J5NA_2_FD_203074 | JGI IMG/M metagenome (GOLD analysis project Ga0316579, IMG submission 203074) | Rhizosphere microbial communities from salt marsh grasses in Alabama, United States - J5-7_160517rDrA | ecosystem: Host-associated > Plants > Roots > Rhizosphere | place: USA: Alabama | collected... | reverse complement strand
CTCACACGAGAAGGTATCTGCGTGATGTCATCCACAGGGTGTGGGCAACTCGGGGGATAACCACACGCGTGTAGTTCAGCGGTAGTTCGTTGTCATCAAGAAGCCGCCGGCGAGACTGACGAGCCCAACCCACAGCCCCCAGCCACCAAAGAACGTGAAGACGTAGTTGAGCACCACGAGCAGCACGCCGGCGCCCATCGCTGCAAACATCGTGATCACATACCAGCGTGGTGACGGTGGCTTGCGCTTCGGCGCAGGCTGGGCCGGGCCGTGCGAGTTCGAGCCTCTCTTCTTCTTTCTGCTCTTCGACACAGGCATGGCGGCAAGCATAACGGCTGGCTCGGCCGGTCGTTGTGCGTCGTCGGTGCTTGGTCCGGGGCGGAACGACTCCGCCGAGGGCCCTCGCGTGCGGTAGCGAGCCTCCGGCCCATGAGCCGAGAAGGGCGAACGGAGCCCATCTCCGCCACTGTCAGGCCAGCGACAGCCGGCCGTCACTCTCAACGATCACCTGTTCATCCACCAGCGCTGCGATAGCGTCGTCGGCAAGGGGAACCGAGTCGCGGATCCGATCGATGGAGACAGCGTCACGCTCCACCAGCGCCCGAAGGATCGCTCCTCGCGCCTGGCGTACTGATCCCTCGAATCGGCTCTGTGGTCGCGGGGGTGTGTAGATCCCGGGATCCTGGCACCAAGCACACACGGGGCATGCTTCGCAGTCGGGCGACGGGCGGCAGATCGTCGCCCCGAGATCCATGACCGCCTGGTTCCAGTCGATCGCGTCGCCGGCAGCGACGAGTTCCTCCGCCGTCCGGAGGAGGTCGGAACCTTCCAGTGGCCGTCCGACCCATCGACTCAGGACGCGGCGCAGGTTGGTGTCGACGGCAGCAACCTGCTCGCCGAACGCGAAGCATGCCACTGCAGCCGCCGTGTATGGTCCGACGCCGGGAAGGGATTGCAGTTCCGCAGCGGTGGTTGGCCAGCCGTGTTCGAGGATCAGCCGGGCTGCTTCCTTGAGGCGGAGCGCTCTCGTGTTGTATCCGAGGCCCATCCAGAACGACAGCACATCTGCGGTAGGAGCCGCCGCCAGTGAGGTCGGGTCGGGGAAGTGGGCGATGAACCGCTCGTATGGCTCGACCACCCTGCCCGCCTGTGTCTGCTGCAGCATGACCTCGCTCACGAGGATCCGCCAAGGGTCGGCCGTGTATCTCCACGGCAAGTCCCTTCGATTGCGTCCGTACCAGTCGAGCAGCGCCGTCGTTCGACTCAAGGCGTTGTGGAGGGTGTCGTCGAGGGGAGCGTTGTCGGTGGAAGAGCCTTGCCGAGGACGATCTCGACGTTCCTACCCGGCGGCACGAGAGTACCGGGTGTCGGGGTCTGAGAGGCGACCCTGCCATCCTGATCAAGAGGAACCTCTACCGTGGCCGCGCTCACGGTGAGTGTCAGGCCGACCTCGGTGACCGCTGCACGAGCCTGATCCTCGGTCATGCCCGTCAGATCGGGAACTTCGACGGGTTCAGGTCCCTGGGAGACAAACACCGTGACCATGTCGCCGACCGTGACTACCTGACCGGCAGCAGGTTCGGTCCTGATGACCTGACCTTCCGCAACCGTGTCCGAGTACTCCTGCTCACTCTGGAAGAGGAGACCGAGTTGACCGAGAATGAACGTCACGTTGACCTCGGATCGTCCAGCAAGATCGCTGGGGATCACGACGGTCTGGGGTCCTGTCGAAACGACGATACTCACCTCGGTTCCTGGCGGGTACTTCTCTCCGGCTTTGGGATCTTGGGAGATCACCTGCCCCTCCGGGACCGTGGCGTCGGGGAGGTACTCGATGGGAGTGGCAACCACGAATTTCTGCTCCGTGATGAGGCTCTTCGCCGCCTCTTCCGTCTGCCCTACGAGTGTCGGGATGGGGTAGGCGGTTGGGCCCACAGACACGAGCACAGCAACCTGAGCGTTGGGGTCGAGTTCGGTGAATGCCGCAGGGTCGGTGCCGATGACGATCTGTTCCGGGACCGTGTCGCTCTCCTCGTTCTTTGGATAGGCGCGGAATCCTGCGTTCTGGATTGCGAGCATCGCGTCCCTGACGGATTGGCCGGCGACGTCGGGAACGGTGGTCTTGGTAGGTTCCGCCGGCGTCGAAGGAAGCTGCTTGAGGAGGAAGAAGATCCCGGTCCCGAGTGCGACGAGCAGCGCGAACGCCGTGATGATGAAGGGCAGTTGGCTGCCCTGAGCCCGCTCTTGCTGTACCTGTCGGTAGATGTCGTCGGGTGCCGACGTGGCCGGTGGCACGGACGCCATCATCTGCGTCGGGGCATCCGGGGACACACCGATCGGTGTCTCACCCTTCAGATACAGCAGGAGGTCTTTGCGCATGTCTTCCGCCGACTGATACCGGGTGCTCGGATTCTTGTCGAGGGCGTGGAGGACGATTCGGTCGAGGTCGACGGTGACATCGGGACTATCTGTCGACGGAGCGGGTACCGCGGTCGAGACGTGCTGGTACGCCACCGAGACGGGTGACTCTCCCGAGAAAGGGGGATGCCCCGTCAGCATCTCGTACAGGACGACGCCGAGCGAGTACACATCGGATCGCTCATCCGCCTGTACGCCCTGCGCCTGCTCGGGGGAGAAGTAGGTTGCTGTCCCGATCACCGCCCCGGTTCGGGTCAGCTCGGACGAGTCGTCCCAGGCTCTCGCGATGCCGAAGTCGGTCACCTTCACCGTCCCGTCCTTCGTGAGCATGATGTTGCCCGGCTTGATGTCACGGTGGATGACTCCCGCGCGGTGAGCGACCGATAGCGCCGCGGCGACTTCAGAGGCGATCTCGACAGCCCGCCGGGGAAGGAGTGGTCCCTGCATCTTGAGCACGTCCCTGACCGAGCGGCCGTCCACGAGTTCCATCACGATGAAGTAGGTCCCAGCCTCCTGACCCCAGTCGAAGATGCCAACGATGTTCGGATGGTTCAGGTTCGCAGCCGCCTGGGCTTCTCTTCGGAATCGACGAACGAAGGCTTGGTCGGTGGCGTACTGGGAATGGAGCATCTTGACCGCGACTCGCCGGCCGAGAAGCGTGTCACGCGCCTCGAACACGTCGGCCATGCCGCCTCTCGCGAGGTGCGAGATCAGTTCGTAGCGGTTAGCGAGAACGGTCGGTTCCATTAGCAGATGATTGTAGGAGAGGGCCGTGATCAGTCATGGTTGGAGCCAGTGACCGAGGATCTGTCCGGCGATCGGTGCGGCGACCGAGCCACCCGTCGCGTCCTCTCCACCGTTGAGTACGACAACGGCAATGGCGATCGTCGGATCGTCTACCGGAGCGAAGCCGATGAACCAGACGGCGGGTGAACCGGAGGAAGCGTCAGAAGTACCCGTCTTGCCCGCAACCCGGACATTCGGGACGGTGGCCCGGGTGCCCGTTCCGGATGCCACTACCTCCTCCATCATCTGTGAGATGATCGTTGCGGTGGCGGCGGAGACGGCAGTCGTTCGGATCTCTGGCGTGACCTGTGACACGGTCTCGCCGGTCGCATCCACGATCCTGGACACGAGGTACGGCTGCATGAGGTTTCCGTCGTTGGCGATGGCCGCCGCGACCAGCGCCATGCCGAGCGGCGTTGCACGCACGTCGCGTTCACCGATCGAACTCTGGGCGAGCGCCGGCCCATCCAGATCGGAGGGGTCGGGGAAGAAGGACTGCTGGGTCGGCAGATCGAATCGCATGGGTTCGTCGAATGAGAACGATACCGCCGTGTCGTAGAGCGATTGAGCACCCACCTGGAGTCCGAGCGTGGCGAAGATCGTGTTGCACGACTTCCGGAATGCTTCTGAGAGCGTGACGGTTGTGCCGTCGCCGCAAGGGCCGCGATCGTAGTTGCGGATGGTGCTCGTCGATCCGGGTAGCGGGAATTCCAGCGGATCGTCGAACGTGGTCGTGGGGCCGGCAATCCCGTTCTCGACGGCCGAGGAGGCGACCAGCACCTTGAACGTGGATCCCGGTGGGTACGTCCTCGACACGGCACGGTTGGCGAGTGGTTCTTCTGGATCGTCGAGCAGCGCGTTTCGTAACTCGGTGGCATTGGGAGCGAGCATCACCTCCGGGTCGTAGGACGGTGTCGACACCATGGCGAGGACTGCCCCGGTCGTGGGGTCGATGGCCACGACCGCGCCGGTGTTGTCACCCATTGCATCGAATGCGGTCTGTTGGAGGTCATTGTCGATGGTCAACTCGAGGCTCTTCGGTCTGAGGTCGCGGCCCATCAACGCGTTGATCACGTCTGACAGTGTCAGATCACGTCGGGAACGGAGATCGTCGGCATAGACACGTTCCAGGCCCTCATCGCCGAACAGCAGGGACGAGTAGCCGACGATGGGAGCGTAGACGGAACCCTCGGGATACTCACGGGTGAATCGGGACGGATCGTCCGGGTCCGCGATAGACCTGGCCACGACCGTACCGTCCGCCGTGATGATCAGACCACGCTCCTTGCCGCTGATCGATGCTGCGACCCGCGGGTTGAGTGGGTTGTCTCGGTACTTGGAGGTGGCGATTGCCTGGATGTAGGTGACGTTCAGTAGGAGTAGCCCGAACGCGATGAAGAGGAACCCGGCGATGCGCCTGATCGGGCCGTTCATGTGCGCTCCTCATGTGAGATTCGAGCGAGCAGGGCGAGGATGAGGAAGTTCGCCACGAGCGACGAACCGCCATATGACATGAACGGCAACGTGATGCCGGTGAGAGGCAGAAGTCGCGTCACGCCGGCGATGATCAGAAACGATTGAAGACCAAGCGTGAATGCGAGACCGAAGGCCAGGAGCTTCCTGAAGAGATCACGGGAGCGGAGGGCAATTCCGACGCCGACAGCGACCAACAGCGCGTACATCGCGATGACGGCCACGCTTCCTGCGAGCCCGAGCTCTTCACCCACCGCCGAGAAGATGAAGTCCGTCCACGCCGCGGGGATCCTGTCGGGCGTGCCGACGCCGAGCCCCGAGCCGGACAAGCTGCCGGAGCCGAGCGCGAACAAGCTCTGGAGGATCTGATAGCCGGTATCGGCAGGATCGGCGAACGGCCGGAGCCAGGCCTCGAACCTCCTCGCGACGTGTGAGAACGTGAAGGCGGCAGCTGCGGTTCCGGCGAGGAACATGGAGGAGCCAACCGCGAGGTACGCAGTCCGTTCGGTGGCTGCGTACAGCATGGTGACGAAGACCGCGAACAGGAGAAGCGACGCACCGAGGTCTCGTTGTGATACGAGCAGCCCGAAGGCGGCGATAGACGCGATCGCGACCGGGATGAGGTGGCGCGGTTCCGGAACCGTTACCTTGCCGATCTTCCTGGATTCGGCCAACGCGGGTTGGCGCTCCGCCAGGTAGGAGGCGAGGAACACGACGAGTGCCAGTTTGGCGATCTCACCAGGCTGGAAGTTGAGGCGTAGCGGCCCGAGAGTGAAGGTGGTCCACAGTCGCGAACCATTCACGATCACTCCTCGAACGGGGAATCCCCACGAGGTGGGCAACATGGGAAGCATCAACAACCCGACCGCCGCCGCGAGGAACATGTAGCGGTAGCGCCGGAGAGGTGCCACTCCGGTGTTTCTGAAGAGGGCGAGGAGGAGCGTTGCCAGACCGGCCGCGATCAGCAGCCACCAGCGTTGAAGTCCGGCGAAGTGGGGGTCGATCCGGTAGACCTCGACGAAGCCGATCGCGGCGAGTACCGAACCGAGTGGGAGAAGATAGGGACTGGCAGCCGGTGCCCAGCGACGGAGAGCCACGTGCAGGGCTCCAAATGCAGCGGCGAACACGAAGAACGTGAGTGCGACCTGTGCATCGAACGTGCCACCCTGCGCGAGATTGACCAGACCGACGCCGAGTGACGCGATCACGGTTGCCCCCACGAGGAGGGCCGCTTCGGCGTCTCTGTTCACGGTCCGACGTCGATGACGATCAAGCTCACGTTGTCGTGACCTCCCGCGGCGTTGGCGGCCTCGATCAGGTCCCATACCGCATCGTCGGGTGTCGGCGCCTGGAGGTATCGCTCGATGCGCTGATCGGAGACCATGGAGTTCAAACCGTCGGTGCACAGCAGCAACCGGTCGCCGGCGATGAGATGACGCGTGAATGTGTCGACTTCGATGTCCCTTTCGAGGCCGAGTGCGCGTGTGATCATGCTCCGCTGGGGGTGATTGGCGATATCTTCGGGCTTGATCTTGCCGGCCGCGAGATACTCGGCGACGATGGTGTGGTCCTCGGTGAGTTGCTCCAACGAGCCATCGTGGAGGAGGTAGGCGCGACTGTCACCGACGTGTCCGATCGTCGCCGTACCGTCCGGTTCGATCTCTGCCATTGTGATGGTGGTGCCCATGCCGAGCAGCGAGCGATCTTCTCGAGCGGCCTCGATGATTGCGTCGTTGGCGGCATGGATTCGTTCGGCGAGCGGCCCGTTGGATGAGGTGGCGACTTCGATCGCCTTCGAGGAAGCGACCTCGCCTGCGACGTGGCCACCCATGCCGTCGGCGACGGCGAAAAGGGACGTATCTCGCGAGCTTCCACTTGTCTGGGGATGGAGCGCGTCCTCGTTGTTCGTTCGAACCCGACCCATGTGGGTGCCGCTCGCCCAGGTGATCCTCATCTGACCTCCAGGACGGTGTTCCCGATCTGAATTGCGTCACCGCGGGTGAGTGTCAGAGGTGTTCCGACTCTGCGTCCGTTCACGTAGGTTCCGTTCGTGCTTTCGAGATCATGCACGACGATACCTTCGGGTCGTCGTATGAGACGAAGATGGAACTCGGACGCGTAGGGATCATCGAGCACGACGTCGGCCTGCGGGCTCCTACCCAGCACGACGGGCCCCTGCACATCGATGTGCTTGCCAGCCTGGGTCTTGGATTTGACGATCACCACCTCGTTGCCTGCACGCGACTTGGGTCGCCACCCATCCTTGCCGCCGACATGGGCGGCGATGGCCCGTGCCACCTGCCATACGAACAGGTATACGAACGCGATGTAGATGAGTTTGAGGAGCTGGAGTAGGAGTGCCGGCATTCTGCATTACCTGGTTTCTGGGCGCGGGATCTCCCGGGCTGTTCCCTGAACGATACCGGGAGAGGTCTCCCTTCGGGAGCCCGTACCTCGTACCCTGTACCTCGTACTGCAATTCAGGTGGGGTAACACACTCCGGCTGATCTCAGGACACGACACCCGCTCGGAAGCTCCGTCGCGGACAGGGGACTGGAGACCGTCGATCGGGCCGTGGGGCACTTCAGGCCCACGGACTAGATCTGGAAATCGAACGTCACGGGTCCGAAGGACACGACGGCCCCCGTGTCGATCTCTACTGGTTTGCCGGTGACCGGCGTCCCGTCGACCAGCGTTCCGTTTGCCGAACCTGCATCCTGGATCCACGCACGTCCTCCTTCTCGCCATACCGTGGCGTGGACCCGGCTGATCTCCGGGTGCTCGATGACGACGTCGCATTCCGACGATCGTCCGACGCGGGCTCTGTTGCGGGTGATCGGGATCGGGGGCCCTTGCGTCGGTACGAGCTGCGCCCACGGCGTGCGTGGGCCGGGCACGGTTTCCGTCGTGCACGCGATGTCGGTCTTGGGCACACGTTCCGAGTGGTCGATCGTCACCGTCGCCGGTCCGTCGAGACGCCACCCTCGTTCGGCGGCCGTCTCCTCTATCAGCGCTTCGAGGCTCCGCCCGAGTGGGGCGGGTACCTCCTGACCGGTGTGAACGGTGAGCCGGTACACGTTGGGAATGGTGGGTCCGGTCGGGCCCTCCTCGACTGCGAGATCGGCCTCGCGGAGGACGTGGATTCCGAACTCCGACGCGTGCAGTTCACCACCGAACATAAGCCCGGCGAGACCGTCGAGCATCCGCTCGATGCGGCGCTCCAGGTTGCGTGCCGTTCCCACGCGCACAGTGTATTGGAGAGTGCCCACTCCGAGTCGGCGCGGCATGAGGCGATGGATCCCTGAATGCCGTCAACCGTCGGTTCGAACAGGTCCTCGGATCGCTTGTCATGCAGGGTTTTCCCAGATGGCATCGTGCTACGATGCCGTGCCCGGGCGAGTGGCGGAATTGGCAGACGCGCAGGCTTCAGGTGCCTGTGGGCTTACGCTCGTGGGGGTTCAAGTCCCCCCTCGCCCACGCTGTGTTCCCCACTGATATTCCTCGGCGGCGTGGTCGCCGCCGCATCTATGTCGTTTTGTCCATCATCACCGTCATCGCGCTTCTCATGCTTGCCGTGAGCCGTCAGCGCAACGACACCCGTGATTCGATTGCCTATCTGGTGGAGGCCGACTCGACGGTGAACACGTATCAGGATCTCGCTCGCGAGTTCCAGGCGCAGATCCTTGGTGATCTTCGGACGGTGAACAGGGAGGATGTCGAGGCTCTCGTCGCCCAGTACGTCGCCGACGCTCGACAGAAGTCGAACGCGCTCGCCGAGATGACCGTTTCTTCCTCGGTGGCACCGGCCGCCGCTGCACTCGATCTCGCCATCTCGTCGTGGAACGCCGGGTTGGAGTCGTTTGCTCCGGGGCTTCTCGGCATCGTCGATCACCCGACGAGCGACGCGACGGTTGAAGCGCTGGCTGGCTCACTCGCGCAGCTGCGAGCCGGCGACGCCGCCTACAAGGCGTTCATGGGCGCCGTCGACGAGTTGCGAACGGAAATGGATCTGCCGGTCGACTTTCCAGAGGTTGCCTTTCTGCCCTCCGGTCCCCTGGGCTACCTCTACGGAATCACCGATGCCGTTGCAGGAGCAGCCGGGCTCGAGCTTCGGAGAGATCTCGAAGTCTCGGCGATCAAGCTGGATCCGAAGGAGGTGAAGGACGACAACGGGGATCTCATCCTGCCTGCAACGGACTCGATTGTCGTCGAGGCGAGTGTGCGGAATTCCGGCAACCAACCGGAGTCGGACCTGGTCGTGTCCGTCACGCTTCAGGACAGTGCCGGTGCCGTGGTTGGCCAGTTCACGGACAGGGTGAACACGCTCGATCCGAGAGCATCGACGACGGTCGATTTCGACCCTTTGTCGGTTGCCACCGGCCGTACCTACACGATGACGGTTTCGGTGGCCGTGCTGCCGAATGAGGTGGATGTCGAGAACAACGTCAAGCAGATCTCGATCAGGATCAACGAGCCTTCGTGATTGCCGGCGGCCACCTTGCCGGCTCCTTGTAGCATCTGGCCCATGATCGACGTGGCCGTGCTTCGTGAAGATCCGGATCGACTGAGGCGCTCGCTTGCCCTTCGAGGGAGCGACATCGACGTCTCCAGGCTGGACGAGTTGGACCGCTCTCGTCGGTCGCTCCGTACCGAAGCGGAACAGCTCCGGGCGACACAAAAGGAAGCAGGCCGGGAGATCGCTCGACTCGAAGGCGCCGACAAGCAGGAGGCCATCGCTCGAGCCAGAGATCTGGCAGAAGAGTACCAACGGCGGATCGAGCTTGCCGACAGCGCCGACGCCGAGTTTCAGGAGCTGTGGATCAGGGTCCCCAACTTGGTGCACCAGTCGGTGCCTGAAGGAATGACCGATGAGGATGCCGTCGAGATCGAGCGATGGGGCGAGCCGGCGAGGTTCGCGTTCGACGCTAAGGACCATCAGGAGCTTGGAGAGTCACTAGATCTCATCGACGTCGAGCGGGGGGTTCGGACATCCGGATCCCGGTTTGGCTACCTGAAGGGCAAAGCCGTACTGCTCGAAATGGGCCTCGTACGCTGGGTGATGGACCTTCTCGGCGATGAGGGGTTCACACCCGTGCTTCCTCCGGTCCTGGTGCGGGAGCATGCCCTGTTCGGCACCGGGTTCTTCCCAGACGATTCGGAGCAGGTGTATGAGGTCGAGAAAGACGACTTGTTCCTGGTCGGGACGTCCGAGGTGCCACTTGCGGCCTACCACGCCGACGAGATCTTGGACATCGAGGATCTTCCGATCAGATTCGCAGGGTTCTCGACGTGTTTCCGGAGGGAGGCAGGTACCTACGGGAAGGACACGAGGGGAATCTTCCGAGTGCACCAATTCGACAAGGTCGAGATGTTCACATTCTGTCACCCCGATGAATCGTGGGCTGAGCATGAACGGCTCCTCGGGGTTGAGAAGCGGGTTGTGCAGGGACTCCAACTGCCCTACCACGTAGTGAACATACCGGCGGGTGATCTGGGAGCTTCCGCTGCGAAGAAGTACGACATCGAGGCATGGTTCCCCTCACTCGGCCGCTACAGGGAGATCACGTCGTGTTCGAACACGACCGACTTCCAGGCGCGCCGGCTTGCCATTCGCTTCAGGACCGACTCGGGCAACGAGCTGGTCCACACGCTCAACGGCACCGCCGTCGCCGTCGGACGAACGATCCTCGCGATCTTGGAGAACCACCAGCGTGAGGACGGATCAGTAGTGATTCCCGAGGCCATCCGCCCGTACGTGGGTTTCGACGTGATCGGGCCGTGAACGGCCAAGGGGACGTCTTCTCGGGGATCGCCAAGCGGTACGACCTCCTCAACACGATCATGTCGATGGGACGTGAGCAGGCCTGGCGTCGTTCCGGCATCCGACACCTGCCGCGAGGCAGGGTCCTCGATCTCGGTGCCGGCACCGGCGCAGCCATGCCGGTGATGGGCGAGAGAGAGGTCATCGCGATCGATCCGGTCCCTGAGATGCTCGGACTCAACGCGGCCATGAAGGCCGTTGCCGTCGGTGAGGCGCTTCCGTTCAGGGACGGGAGCTTCGACGGGGTGTTCTCCGCGTACGTGTTTCGGAACCTTCGATCGGTCGACGAAACGCTGTCGGAGGTCGAGAGGGTGCTGAGGCCAGGCGGGAAACTCGTGGTGGTCGGGCTCGGACGGCCGCGGGGTCGGCTGTCCACAGCCGTGCACCGTGCAGGCACGGCAGCTGTGTTGCCGATGATCGGAGCCCTGGCCGGATCGAGGGACGAGTACTCGTATCTCCACCACTCCCTCGACAAGTTGCCTCCCCCCGAGGAGATGTTTGCCGGGAGGTCGCTCCAGCTCGAGAAGGTATGGCGGATGGGTCTGCTGGGGTTCGTGTACGGGGCGGTGCTGCGGAAGCGATGAGTCACCAGCCGGGGCCACTGCTCGTAGATGCAAGATACGGGGTTGCCAGGCGAAGCATGACACGGCCCGAGGAGCGGGTTGATCGTGCCCCTGCCTTCGAATGTCTGTCCCCCGGTGCTCTCCGAGTCGCCGGCTCCGGTCAGGCAGCCCTGCGGCACCCGGAGCGATCCGCTTAGGGCTGCTTCCTTCCGGACCTGACCCGGTTCACGGAGCCCCGCCGCGCAGGACCCAACCATCAACGCCACGTGCTCGGTGCGTTCCGAATGGCCGACACCCTCAGGCAGGGAGTTCAGCCCCGCGTATAGAGGGTTTCGGGTGCAGGGCACCCCTAGCGCCCCGCCTAGCACGATCGCGCGAAATGGTACCTGAGTGGCGAGCCGTTTCCTCCCCCAGCGAGCGAAGCGATTCAGCTGTCAGCTATTCAGCTACTCAGACTGTCAGCCGGAACGCGGCCACTGTTGCTGCGAGGTCCCGTGGTGGGAACGACCCCCCTACCCCCGGCGGCTTCGCCACCGGCGGTACCTTCCCCCCAACGTCGCCCTTCGGGCTCCTGGGGGGACCAACACGAAAGGCCCATCGCTGGTGGGCCTAGCGGAGGGAGAGGGATTCGAACCCTCGAGGGCGTGGTAACACCCTACGGCATTTCGAGTGCCGCGCACTAGGCCAGACTATGCGATCCCTCCGGCAGACGGGCAGTGTACTCACCGGTTCTGGGAGAATGAATCGCATGATCCGATCGGAAACGGAAGCGCTGCGCGCGGTGCTGGTGCACCGTCCGGGGCTCGAACTCGAACGGCTCACACCCGCCAACAAGGACGAGTTGTTGTTCGACGAGTTGGTGTGGGTTGAGAAGGCAGCCGAGGAGCACGACGCACTCGCCCGTGTCCTTCGGAGCCGTGGCGCCGACGTGTTGTATGTTGAGTCGCTGCTCGAGGAGGTGCTCTCGGAAGAGGAACTGGCCAGGGCAACGATCACTGAGCAGATTCCTGACGAGCTGTGCGGCCGCCGGCTCGCGCAGACGGTCCGTGCCTACTTGTCCGAGGTTCCGGCGGATCGGTTGGTCGAGCATCTGATCGGCGGAGTGACCTTCGGTGACGTCGGAACGGATCGAGGTCTCGTCGCTGCGTTGCATGGTCCCGACGACTTCATTCTCCCGCCGTTGCCGAACACCGTGTTCATGCGTGACTCGTCGGTGTGGGTGGGCGAGGGGGTCATGTTGAGCCCGATGAACAGGCTCGTACGGAGGCGAGAGACCGACCTCCTTCGACTGGTGTACCACCATCATCCGAGATTCCGGGGCACGCCTATCTGGTTTGGCGACTCGCCTTCGGAGCGTTTTCCGGTGTCGGTCGAGGGCGGTGACGTGCTCGTAGTGGCGGACCGGAGCGTCGCCGTGGGGATCTCCGAGCGAACCACGCCTGCGGGCGGGTCGGCGATGATCTCACGTCTCTTCGAGCAGTCGGTCATCGACAGGGCACTGGCCGTAGAATTGCCGAAGGGTCGCGCGACGATGCATCTCGACACCGTGGTCACCTTCGTTGATCGGAATGCCATCGTGTTGTACCCGCGTGCTCGGGCGGCGGTGCGCAGCTTTCGGGTGACGCCTGGCAGCAATGGAAGTCTGACGATCGATGAGTCCGATGACCTTGTGGAAGGCCTCGCGTGGGCTTGCCGAGTTGACGAGCTCGAGGTGATCGAGCCGTCGCTGCGGGAGGCGGAGGCCGATCGCGAGCAGTGGAATGACGCGAACAACACATTCGCCGTCGCCCCCAGGGAGGTCATCGCGTACGAACGGAATGTGGTCACCAACCGCATCCTCGAAGAGGCGGGAGTGACGGTGAACAGGATTCCGTCGTATGAACTGCCTCGGGGGCGGGGCGGTCCAAGATGTATGACGTGCCCGGTG
>Ga0316579_10000474_pt1 | contig 12995 bp, 10 predicted proteins | sample J5NA_2_FD_203074 | JGI IMG/M metagenome (GOLD analysis project Ga0316579, IMG submission 203074) | Rhizosphere microbial communities from salt marsh grasses in Alabama, United States - J5-7_160517rDrA | ecosystem: Host-associated > Plants > Roots > Rhizosphere | place: USA: Alabama | collected... | reverse complement strand
GGACGTCGCCCCCGACGGCCCGGGGCCGCGGAGGCCGGCCTCAGGAGTCCGGGAGCCGCGCTGCCCTGCCCCCGCGGGAGCGCGAGGTGGCGGGCCGTCCCCGCGGTCCGTGCCCCTGTCCGTGGCGCCCCCGCCCGTGGCGGCCCCCTCCATGGCACTCCCGCCGCCCCCGCCCGTGGCGGCTTCCCCGTCCCCGCCTCCGGCGGCCCCGTCCCGGCCCGGGTCCTGCTCGGGATCCGGCCCGGGGGAGCCACCGGCCTGCGGACCGGTCGCCCGCCCCTGTTCCGGCGCGCGGGGATCGTGCACCGCACGGGTGCTCTCGACCGCGCGGTGCCAGGCCAGGAAGAGCTCCGCCATCTCCCTGCGGTCGGCCCCGCAGGCCCGGGCCAGCCGTTCCAGGGGCGCGAACGACGTGGGGACCGTCTGTCCCTTGCAGTAGCGGTGGGCCGTGGACCTGGTGAGTCCCGTCCGCCGGGCGAGTGCCTCGAAACTCGTCCCCCGGCGTTCCTTGAGCCGGGTCAGCAGCTCACCCAGTTCCTCGGCGTGGTCCGTCCCCGGGACCGGATTGCGATCCTGCTCCGATCGGCTGTTCCCCGATGGGTCCCGGCCGTCGCCGTCCGGTCCCTCTGTTGCCCTACCGAGTCCCACGTGCCCTCTCCAGTTTCCCCCGACCCGCCTGAACGCGGGACATGATGACGCATGCGGTTGAACATCCGCGCTTCCGCAATACGTGATTGATCACGAAAGACGACATATGTCCAGTGCAACTGTCACTGATTTTTCTGAGTGACAGGAATCGGCACGGCGAGGGTCGCGGAATCGACATGCCCTCATTGCCGGGCATGACACGATTCGATCGTGTTCGATCGGTTGTCGTCGGGGACCCCGGGGCGGTCCGTCGCGTGCGCTCTCCTGGGGCAGGCCGGGGTGCTGTGCGCGCTCGTGGCCCTCTGCCTGCTCGTCCGCCGCTGGATCGACGTCGAGGAGCTGAGGTCCTGCACGGCAGCGGCCGGACCGGCCGTGCCCGTCGCCTGGGCGCTGCTCGCGGGGATCCTCAGCGCCGCGCTCGTCCCCGGTCCGCTCCTCGGGACCGCGAGCGGGGCCCTGTGCGGTCCGGTGCTCGGGTTCGCGGTCAACCTCGCGGCCATGCTGCTGTCGGCGTCCATCGCGTCCTCGGTGGGAAGGATCACGGCCGGCCGGGGGCTGGGGGGCATGGTCCCGGCCGGACGAAGGGCGGCCGTCGCGGCCTTCCGCGAGACGTACGGGGCCGCCGCCGTCGTGATCCAACGGCTCACCCCCGTGCTGCCGGACGCCCCGTCCTCCTACGCCTTCGGGGCCTGCGGCCTGCGGTTCCGGCAGATCCTCCTGGGGACCCTCGTCGGTTCGCCCCCGTGGGCACTGATCTACGCGTTGCTCGGCTCCGGGACCGCCGACCTCACGGGGACGGCCGTCCTGGTGCCCGTCGGGCTGTTCGTCGCGGCGAACGCCGCGGGGTTCGCCCTGGCCCGCCGGGTCCGCGACCGGGGCGGTCACGGCGGGAGCCGGAGCTGAGACCGGCCCGGGGCGCGCCGGTCCCCGGACCCGGGCTCACCCGATCCGCAGCGGGACCCGGACGGGCCCGCGGGACCGGATCCCGGCCGCGAGCTCGACAAGGGTCGGCTCCGGATGGCGCGTGAAGGCGTGCAGGGTGATCTCGACCGGGCGGACGGCACCGTGCACCGCCACGAGCACCGTCCCCTCGGGCAACGGCCCCACCGCCCCGGCCCGTCCCAGCGGGCAGACCCATGCGGCCAGCGTGCGGCCGTTCCGGTCGGACGCGCGCAGCCGCACCGTCCGGTCCAGCGCGCGCGGCCGCACCGTCGGGTCCGGTCCGGTCCCCGGCTCCGTCACGAGGACCCGTACGAACCATCCGCCGGACTGCCGCCGTCCCTCGGGGGGGTACGTCCCGGCGGCGGGGAACCAGTACGCCAGGCGGTGCGGGTCGTCGAAGGCCTCCGTCCAGCGCAGGCCGGGTCCGTCGCGGACGAGGGACCAGAAGCGTTCGAGCTCCCCCCGGCCCTCGACGTGCTCCCCGACGGCCCGGAGCAGCTGGTGGGACTCGCGGACGGCCAGGCGGACCGCCGTCTCGAAGGCGCCGTCGCCGTCCAGGTCCCCCAGCCGGCGGGTCCGGGCTCCCGTACGGGCCTGCCAGCGCGAGTCCAGGTTGATCCCGGCCGGTCCGGTGCAACGCAGCCCCACCGGCCCGTGCGGGCCAACGCGCCCCCGGGGTCCGGGCTCCCCGGCACCGGGCCCGTGGCCTCCCCTCGGTCCGGCCGTCCCGCGGGACCCGTTCCCGGAGCGGCCCGACGCGGTGACGGGCAGCAGCATCGCGGGCAGGCGGATCAGGACGCCCGCGGTCAGGCGGACGTCGCCGTGCGGTGGTATGCCCCGGGAACCGTCCTGTCCGAGTCCTGCCGTGCTCAGGGGCTCCGGCGGACGGGTGGTCCGCGCCACGTGCTCGGTCCAGGTCAGGCAGCGCCGTTCGGGGACGTCGATCCAGGTGCTGTGGCTGTAGAAGTCCTGCAACGCGTGCAGTCCCGTGCCGAGGGCGTTCCGGGCCGCGAGGACGTCCTGCGTGCGTGCGGCCCAGTGCAGCGCCACGAGGATCCCGCCCTCGACACGCCGCCTGACCTCGACGATGTCCGCGGTGTCCCGCAACGAGTCGAAGTGCAGCGCCCGCAGGGGGACCTTCCCCAGGCGCGCGCCCCGGACCCGGCGCGGCCCGCCCCGGACCCACCAGACCGGGTGGGAGCAGTACAGGTCGGCCCCGACGCAGTGCCAGGCCAGCTCGTCGGCCGCGGGCGGGCTCCATCCGGCCTCGAGGGCCGCCCGTACCGTCATGTGGTGGTGGTGCCAGTGCGGCCTGTCGGGCGGCGCCAGGATGTCCTCGCTGCCGAACAGTGCGCTTCCCCCGCCGTACACCGCGAGGGCCCGGCCGATGACCGCTGCGCTGCGCATCCTTCCTCCCGCTGGTCCCCGTGCGTGAACGTGCCGTGCCGCCGGCGCCTCTTGGTGTGCCCGTCGCCGCTCCGCCCGGAGCCGGGGGGACGCCGCTCAGTCCGATGGTGCACCTTCGGCCCGTTCGGCGCCACGGTTTCGGCCCACCGCCGGGACGGGCCGGTTCGTCCGCAGGGCGAGTGATCATTTCCACAGGGCCGGGATCCGCCTGGACGCCGCGTCCCCGGGCGGACAGAGTGTTCTCACGGTTGCCGCCGCAGCAGCCGGCCGAACCCGTCCGTCCCCCGGACCCCTCGCCCTTCCCCGGCCCCGTCATCGCCCCCCGTGCCCGGCCTCCCCCGGTCCGGGACCGGTCCCGGACCGACGATCAGGAGGATCCCCGTGTCTGTGCCACCTGCGCGCGCCCGCGCGATCCGGACCGCGCTCGCCGCGGTCGTGCTGGGTACGGTCGCCCTGGCCCCGCCGGCTGCCGCCGGTGGCGTGACCTCCTCGGCCCCGCCACCGGGAGCGGTCCCGGTGGCCGGCGCGGTGTCCGGTGCCACGGGGGCGGCGTCGCTCGCCGGCACCGTCACCGTGGGCCGGCGCCGTCCGACGGCCCGGCGCACCACCGACGTGCACGTGCTGGCGTTCAACGACTTCCACGGGACGCTTGAACCGGGGACGGCGAACGTCTACGGCAGGTTCGCCGGCGGAGCGGCCCCCCTGGCCGGGCTGCTGCACGACAGGCAGGAGGCCTACCGGGGCAGGGCGACGACGGTCTCCGCCGGTGACCTGGTGGGGGCGTCCCCGCTGGCGAACGCCCTGTTCCACGAGGAGCCGGCCGTCGTGGCGGCGAACCTCATGGGCGTGGAGCTGTCCGCCGTGGGCAACCACGAGTTCGGCAAGGGCACCGCGGAACTGCAACGCCTGCAACGCGGTGGTTGCCATCCCCAGGACGGCTGCACCGGTGCTCCCTACGCCCGGGCGACGGGCCGCCCGGCGGGGACCTACCCGGGGGCGGACTTCCGCTACCTCACCGCGAACGTGCTCACGGGCGGGTCCAGGACCCTGTTCCCCGCCGGCGCGGTGAAGTCCTACCGCACGGGTTCGGGAACCAGGGTGCGGGTCGGCTTCGTGGGGGCCACCCTGCGGGAGGCCCCCACCGTCGTGTCCCCCTCGGGGGTGAGCGGGCTGACCTTCACCGACGAGGCCGAGGCCGCCAACAGGACCGTCAGATCCCTGCGGCGGCAGGGGGCCGGGGTCAACGTCCTGCTGCTCCACCAGGGCATGGACCAGATCTCGCCGGCGTCCCCGGACAGCTGCAACGCGATCGTGGCCGGCAGTGCCCTGGAGGGGATCGCGCAGCGTCTGGACCCGTCCGTCAAGGTGATCGTGACGGGGCACACCCATGCCGAGTACCGGTGCACGACCACCGCCGGCGGGACCGAGCGGTTGGTGACCGGCGCGGCCTCCAACGGACGGGTCCTGAGCGACATCGCCCTGACCCTCGAGGACCGCACCGGGGCGTTCGTGGCCGCCGGCGCGCGGAACACGATCGTGGAGAACGCCCTCAACGCCTACGGGAGCGGCGTCCCCCGCCAGGCGGACGCCTCGAAGGAGGACCCGCGGGTCCGTTCGCTCGTCGAGCAGTACGTGAGCGCCTCGGGCCCGCTGGCGGGAAGGATCGTCGGCAGGGTCCGGGGGGATCTGACACGTGTTCAGAACGCCACCGGCGAGTCGGCCCTCGGGGACGTCGTCGCCGACGCGCAACTCGCAGCGACCGCCGCCCCCGACCGGGGAGCCGCCCGGGTCGCCCTCCTCAACCCCGGGGGGATCCGTGCCGATCTGCTGGCCTCGGACGTCTCCGCCGCGGGGGAGGCGACGGGGGAGGTCACCTACGGCGAGGCGTTCGCTGTCCAGCCGTTCGGCAACAGCCTGGTCACCAAGACCCTGACCGGCGAGCAGATCCGTGCCCTGCTCGAACAGCAGTTCGCCGGGTGTCGCGGCCAGGGGACCACGAGGATCCTGCAGGTCTCGCACACCCTGCGGTACCGCAGGAGCGTCGAGCCCCTGCCGGCCGCGCCGACCGGGGCCCGGTGCGCCGCGGCGATCGGTGAGATCGATCTGGACGGCGCCCCCGTCGTCGACACCGGCTCCTACCGGGTGACCATGAACAGTTTCCTGGCCTGCGGCGGGGACGGTTTCACGGTCCTCACCCAGGGGGTCGACCCCCTCGGCGGGTCCCAGGACGTCGACGCCCTCACCGGGGCGTTGGAGGCTGCCGAGCCGGACGGGATCGCCGTCCCCGAACCCGGCAGGATCCTGCCCCTGCGCCGGTAGCGCTCCGACCTCGGACGGCACGGGCCCGTGCCGTCCGAGCAGGTCACAGCTCTCGTGCCCCGTGCACCGGTGCCGCGGCGGTCACGGAGCGGTCAGGGTGGCACGGGCGGTCGGGGGCCGGGGCGGCTCAGGGGCGCAGGTGGGCGTGGGCGGCGTCCCAGACCTGGGAGAGCCCGATCGCGGCCGTCACCACCCAGACCCCGGACCCGATGAAGGCCCACCCCTCGGCGACGCCGACGAACAGGCCGGCGGACAGCAGGAACATCACGGTCGTGACGACCCGGGTGGGCCGCTCCCCCACCGAGATCACACCGATCTCCGCCATCCCGGCCGCCCCCGCGCGGGCCCGCACGTACTCCAGCATCCAGGACAGGAACCACGCGGCCAGGACCAGCTGTCCCGGTGCCCCCAGGAACCAGAGGGCCAGGAGGTACGCGGTGTCCGAGACCCGGTCGCAGACCGAGTCCAGCACCTTCCCCCAGGAGCTGCACCGCCCGGTCAGCAGGGCGACGGCACCGTCGAGGCTGTCGAGCAGCCCGGACCCGGCCGCCGCGACCGCTGCGAGCAGGACCCACCGCCCGCCCGCCGCCGTCAGGGCCGGCACGGTCAGGGCGACGAGCAGTCCCAGGTAGGTCACGGCGTCGGGTCCCAGACCCCGCCGGCGCAAGGGGCCGGCCAGCCGGCGGGCCAACGGGTACACCACTGCCAGCCACCGGTCGATCAGGGAGGTGACCGGGGCGCCGCCGTGCTGGGCGGACCAGCGGCGCCGGAAGTCCTGCAGGTCGCGCACGTGTCCCCCGTCGCCGGCAGGTCCGGTCCCGGAGCGTCCGGGGGGCGGGGCGTTCACCGCAGCTCCCAGGTCACGGCGAGCTCCACGCAGCAGCGCACCGCGGCGGGCCGGACGTCCGGCCCGCCGCCGGCCGCGAGGGTCCGCGTGGCCACGGGTTCCGGCGCGGGGCCGCCCGCCGGGCGCTCGACGATCGAGCGCACCGGTCCCAGCTCGCGTCCGGCCAGACCGGCGAGGTGACGGGCCCGGGCCGACGCGTCGGCCCATGCGGCCTCCCGGGCCTGCCTGCGCAGCGGTTCGGTGTCCTCGACGGCGAAGTCCACCCCGTTCAACCGCATCAGGTCGCCCCCGGCGGCCAGGGCCCCCGCGAGCACCGGTCCCAGGGTCCGCAGGTCCCGTACGAGGACCTTCAGACCGTGGTCCGCCCGGAACCCCACGACGTGGGGACCGGTGCCGTCCGCCCAGGACTGTTCGGCCTGCACGGCCAGCCCGTCCGTCGTCGTGTCCGCGGGATCGGCCCCCGCGTCCGCGAGCGCCGCACGGACCCTGCGGACCGCGTCCTCGCCCGCGGCCAGTGCGTCGGCCAGGCCGCGGTCCCTGGCGACGACCACGAGGTCCAGGCGAGCGATCCGCGGCAGTGCCCTGGCCTGTCCCGTCCCCACGACGCTCAGGCCCCGCGGGTGCCGGCCCCGGGCCGCGGGGCCGGCCGTGGCCGTACCGAGCTGATCATCCATACCGGACATCCTCCCTGCCGGAGGCGCGGTGCGACAGTCCTGCGACCGGCTGTGATCGGCACAGGGACCCCGCGCACCGGTTCGGGGCCCGTCGGCCGGGCCGCGGTTCCCGGACCGCCGGTCAGCGCACGGCGCTCCCCAGATCGGCGAAGATCTCCGACGTCGCCGTCGACCGGTTGAGGGTGTAGAAGTGCAGGCCGGGTGCTCCGCCCTCCAGCAGGCGGGCCGACAGTTCCGTGGCGACCTCGACCCCGACCCTGCGGACGTCCGCCGGCTGCGACACCGCGTCGAGCCGGTCGAGGACCCGCCGGGGCAACGGCGTACCGGACAGCTCGGCGAAGCGCGTGACCTGGCGCGGGTTGGTGATAGGCATGATTCCCGGGATCACCGGCAGGTCGCAGTCCAGGGCCCGGAGCCTGTCGACCATCCGGAAGTAGGCCTCGGCCTCGAAGAAGAACTGGGTGACGGCGAAATCGGCCCCGGCCCGTGCCTTGATCGCCAGGATCCGCGCGTCATGATCGAGATCGGGGCTCTGGGGGTGGCCGTCGGGGAACGCTGCGACCCCGACCCCGAACCTGCTCAGGGCCCGGACGAGGCGGACGAGGTCCGCGGCGTGGTCCAGGCCGTCCGGATGGGGCGTCCAGGGTGCCGAGGGTCCCCCCGGGGGGTCTCCGCGCAGGGCCAGGACCGTGCGCACGCCCGCGTCCGCGTAGGCGCCGATGACCTGGCGCAGTTCGGAACGGGACGCTCCGACGCAGGTCAGATGGGCCACGGGGGTCAGGGTCGTCGAGCGTGCGATCTCCGCGGTGATCCGCGTGGTGCGGTCCCGGGTCGAGCCGCCGGCGCCGTAGGTGACCGAGACGAAGGTGGGCGAGAGCGGCTCCAGCCTGCGCACGGCCTCCCACAGCACGGCCTCCCCCGCGTCGTCCTTGGGAGGGAAGAACTCGAAGGAGAAGGAACGCCGTCCGGAGAGAAGCAGTTCCCTCAACGACCGGGGATCGGGGTCGGCAGGTGTCACCGGCTGCGTGGGAATGGACATGATGACAGGGTAGGCGTCCGGAGACCCGCTGCGGCCGTTCGACGGCGCCGGCCGTCGCGGTCGGGTCCCGGCCATCGCACTTCACCGTTCCCCGCAGGAGTCACCCGTGTCCTTCCCCGCTTCCCCGGCCCCGGATCCTTCCCCGGCCCCGGATCCTTCCCCGGCCACCGAGCGCGACGCGCGTGAGCGCGTCCCCGGAGCGTGGCAGGGCCCGGGTCCCGACGCCGCCGGGGGGAGCGTGCACCCGGTGGACGTGGAGGACCTGCGGGCCCGGGTGCACCGGACGATCGACGAGTTCCTGGACCGTCAGGAGCGGGTCCTCGCGGACATGACCGAGGACTGCCTGCCCATGGTCGAGGCCGTCCGGGACCTGATGCGCGGGGGCAAGAGGCTGCGCCCGGCGTTCTGCTACTGGGGATGGCGGGCGGCGGGCGGGCAGGACCGTCCCGAGGCGGTACGTGCGGCGACGTCCATGGAGTTCTTCCAGGCCGCCGCGCTCATCCACGACGACGTCATGGACGGCTCCGACACCCGGCGGGGCCTGCCGGCGGTGCACCGCCGCTTCGCCGAGCGGCACCGCCGGCACGGCTGGTCCGGCCCCGGTGACCGTTTCGGCCTTGCGGGAGCGGTCCTCACGGGCGACCTGTGCCTGGCCTGGAGCGAGGAGCTCTTCTGCGCCAGCGGGCTGCCCCAGCCGGCGCTGTCCCGCGGGCGGGTCGTGTTCGACCGGATGCGCACGGAGCTCATGGCGGGCCAGTACCTGGACATGCTGGAACAGGCGGGGGCCGAGCGGCTCGGGGGCGACCCGGTCGACCGGGCGCGACGGGTCCTGCGGTACAAGAGTGCCAAGTACACGGTCGAGCACCCCCTGCTCATCGGCGCGCGCCTGGCGGGGGCGGACGACACGACGGCAACGGCCCTGTCGGACTTCGGCCTGCCCCTGGGGGAGGCTTTCCAGCTGCGCGACGACCTCCTGGGCGTCTTCGGGGACCCCGCCCGCACGGGAAAGCCCGCGGGGGACGATCTGAGGGAGGGCAAGCGGACCGTCCTGATAGCCCAGACCCTCCGGTCGGTACGGCCCGACCGGGCCGCCGTCCTGCGCAGCCTGCTGGGGGACCCCGGGCTGGACCCGCAGGGGGTCGCCCGGCTGCAGGAGATCATCATGGCTTCCGGGGCCGTCGACCGGGTCGAGGACATGATCACGGAGCTGACCGACCGGTCCCGCCGCGCCCTGGACGGGGCGCGCGTGGACGGGCGCGCCCTGCCCGTGCTGAGGTCCCTGATCGGCGTCGCGACCGACAGGAAGTTCTGAACGGTCCCGCGCGGGACACGGAGGGCGCCCGCCGGCGGGCCGGTGTCGCCGGGGACCCGGTGGTGTGCGGGCACCGGGGACGACGTGCCGTCACGAGGAAGGACGATCGCAGTGGGTCGAGGGACGAGGGGTGTGCCGGGACTCGCCGGGTGCCTGCCCGGGCGGACGAGGGTCGTGGCGGGGAGCACCGACCACGTGGTCGTGGTCGGTGCAGGTCTCGCGGGCCTTTCGGCGGCGATGCACCTGGCCGGGGCCGGCAGGCGCGTCACGGTCCTTGAGCGCGGGACCGTTCCCGGGGGGAGGGCCGCTCCCCTGGACCTGGCCGGCGGGGGCGGGACCTACCGTTTCGATCCCGGTCCGACGGTCCTGACGATGCCCGACCTCATCGCCGACTGCTTCGACGCCCTCGGGGAGTCCGTGGAGCACCGGTTGGGCCTGCGACCGCTGTCCCCGCTGTACCGGGCGCGTTTCGCCGACCGCACGACCCTGCGGGTGCATCCCGACGTCGACGCGACGGCCACGGAGATCGCCGAGGTGGTCGGGGGGCCGGAGGCCGCGGGTTTCCGCCGGTACGTGGAGTTCGTCTCGCGGCTGTACCGCTACGAGATGCGCGACTTCATCGACCGCAACCTCGACACCCCGCTCGACCTGGTGACGTGGAACCTGGCCCGGCTCGCCGCGATCGGCGGGTTCGGACGGCTGGCGCCCGCCGTCGCCCGGTACCTGAAGGACCCGAGGACCCAGCGGCTGTTCTCCTTCCAGTCGATGTACGCCGGGGTCTCCCCCCACCGGGCGCTGGCCCTCTACGCGGTGATCGCCTACATGGACTCGGTCGGCGGGGTCTTCTTCCCCGAGGGCGGGATGGGATCGGTCGCCCGGGCGATGGCCGCGGCAGCCGCGGAGCACGGGGTGGAGTTCCGGTACGGCACAGAGGTCGCCCGCGTGGAGGTCCGGGGCCGGCGCGCGGTGGCCGTGCGGACGGCCGAGGGCGAACGGATCCGCTGCGATGTCGTCGTGCTCAGTCCCGACCTGCCGGTGGCCTACCGGGACCTGCTCGGTCGTGTCCCCCGGCGCGTGCGCAGGCTGCGCCTGTCCCCGTCCTGCTTCCTGGTGCTGGCCGGTTCCCGCGCCCGCTACCCGGACCAGACCCACCACACGATCCATTTCGGACGGGCGTGGCGTCGGGTGTTCGAGGACCTGGACCGCGGGCGTCCCATGGGGGACCCGTCGTTCCTGGTGACCAACCCCACCTGCACCGAACCGGCCCTGGCCCCGCCCGGCAGGCAGATCTACTACGTCCTGTTCCCCGTTCCGAACCTCGACGCGCCCGTGGACTGGCGACGGATCGGCCGCGCCTACCGGGAACACGTCCTGGGTGCCCTGCACTCGGCGGGGTACGAGGGCTTCGCCGAGGGGATCGAGACCGAACGGGTGTTCACGCCGTTGGACTGGGAGCGGCTGGGGATGGCCCAGGGCACGCCCTTCGCGGCCGCGCACACCCTGGACCAGACGGGCCCGTTCCGGCCGGGCAACCTGTGGGGCGAGAACGTCGTCCTGACCGGATCGGGGACGAGGCCGGGGGTGGGGGTGCCCATGGTGCTGGTGTCCGGGCGGCTGGCCGCCGAGCGGGTCACCGGCCCGCGGGCCGGGTACAGGTCACGGGCCTGGCGGTGAGCGGGGGCGGGGCCGGCCGGTCCACGGTGCTTCCCGCGCCCTGTTGCGCGAGGATGGGACCGTGAGAGCACGGGCACTGGACGCCGCGGGGATCGTCGAACCGCAGTTGCGGGAGGCGTTCCTGGCCAGCCTCGACCTGTTCGCCAAGCGGGGGCGCACCTACTACCTGTCCTCCCTGTTGCTGCCCCCGGCCAAACGCCCCTACGTCTGGGCCCTGTACGGGTTCGCACGCCTGGCCGACGACTTCGTCGACTCCCTGAACGCCCCGGACCCCCAGGCGCTGCTCGACTGGGGACGGTCCTTCACCGAGAGCCTGACCACCGGGGAGACCGAGCACCCCGTGGCACTGGCCATGCTCCACACGATGCGCCGCTGGTCCGTCCCGCGGGCGCACGTCGAGGCGTTCCTTGAGTCCATGCGCACCGACATCACGGTCACGTCGTACCCCACCTACGCCGATCTCGAACGGTACATGTACGGATCGGCCGCCGTGATCGGCCTGGAGATGCTCCCGATCCTGGAGCCGGTCGCCCCCGAGGCCCCGGCCAGGGCCCGGGCCCTGGGCGAGGCCTTCCAGATGACCAACTTCATCCGGGACGTCGGGGAGGACCTGCAGCGCGGCCGGGTCTACCTGCCCGAGGAGGACCTGGAGACCTTCGGGGTCACGCGGCAGGTGCTCGCCGCCGGTACGGTCACCGGTCCCGTGCGGGAACTGCTGCGTTTCGAGATCGAACGCACCCGGCACCTGTACGCCTTCGCCGAGCCCGGCATCGCCATGCTCCACCCGACCAGCCGCGACTGCGTGCGCACCGCGTACGTCCTGTACTCCGGGATCCTCAGCGCCGTCGAGGATGCCCATTACCAGGTCCTCACCCGCAGGGTGTCCGTCCCCGCGGCGCGCCGCCTCGCCGTCGCCCTGCCCGCGGCCCTCCGGGCCCGCGCCGCCCGGCGCGAGGAACGTCGCTGGCACACCGTGTGAGCCCGTGCGCAGCCGGCGGCGCGCCGCCGGAGCACCCGGCACGGCACCGCGCGTCGGGCACGGCACGGGCCGGACCCGCGCCCGTCGGGTCCGGCCCCGGTCACGGGCGGATGACGGCGATCACTTGGTGGCCGCGGCGCTCTGGAGCGCCCTGACCACGGCCGCCGGGGCGGCCGAACCCGCCACCTGCAGCGAGACGGCGTCGTTCAGGGCGTTGCCGATCGTCGTGCCGAACGCGACGTCCAGGTAGGTCTGGATGAAGGGTGCCCGGTCCCGGTTGGCGACGACCGTCTTGAGGTTGGCGTCGGTCACGGCGCTCGCGGAGTTGCGGTTCGTGGGCGGGCCGACGTTCAGGGCGGCGAACCGGGACTGGACGTCCTGGCTGAGCAGGTACCCCAGGAAGTCGACGCACGCCTGGGGGGCCTGGGCCGAGCAGGAGAAGCCGTCCCCGCCGCCCAGGGCGGCACCCTGCGGTCCCTGCCCGCCGGAGATCGAGGGGAACGGGAACCGGCCCAGGTTCTCCCCGGGGCCCTTCTTGTCCGCGGCGCGCTCGGCCAGGAGGGAGGGCTCCCAGTGCCCCTGCAGCTCCATGGCGACCTTGCCGTTCGCCAGGAGCCCCGTGGCGCTGGTCGCGCCCTCCTGGGCCGGGGCGCTCAGGTACCCCTCGTGGAAGGGCTTGGTCGCGATCAGCTGCTCGAAGTCCTCACCGGCCTTGAGCCAGCACGGGTCGCTGAAGTCGTGCGCGGTGACCGTCTTCTCCAGGACCTCCTGGCTGCACTCGCGGACCGCGAGGTAGTCGTAGAAGAGGGCCGTGGGCCACTTGTCCTTGGCCCCCACGGAGATCGGGGCCGTTCCCGCGGCCCTCAGCCTGGTGACGGTCGCGAGGAAGTCCTTCCACGTCGAGGGCGGGGTGGTGATCCCGGCCTTCGCGAGCAGCGCCTTGTTGTACCAGAAACCCACGATTCCCAGGGTGTAGGGAACACCGTAGGTCTTGCCGTCGCTCTGCCACCCGTTGACGGTGGCCCCCAGGTCCCCGATCCACGAGGCCGAGCTGATGTCCTTGACGTAGAGCGACCGGCAATAGGTGGCTCCGGCTCGCGGCGGCCGGGAGGCGCCTGGCAGCGTTGTCGTCGGTCAAGCTTTTTTCGTGACCT
>Ga0316579_10000473_pt1 | contig 13001 bp, 12 predicted proteins | sample J5NA_2_FD_203074 | JGI IMG/M metagenome (GOLD analysis project Ga0316579, IMG submission 203074) | Rhizosphere microbial communities from salt marsh grasses in Alabama, United States - J5-7_160517rDrA | ecosystem: Host-associated > Plants > Roots > Rhizosphere | place: USA: Alabama | collected... | reverse complement strand
GGTTCGGCCCTCAGCATTTCCGTGCGCTCGTCGAAGGTCAGCCCCTGAGGGCAGTACCCGCCCTCATAGGCGGCATGGCAGGAGGTCTGATCGGAAAGCAGATCGATGGTGGCGTCATGACGGACCGCGTATTCGAGCAGGTCGACGATGTTGCCGCCAAAAGCGATTGCCGCCGCCCGTCGTTTCTGCTGGCTCACCTTCGCCATGTCGAAAGCCTCGCGGGGATCGTCGGTAACGGCGCGCACCCACCCCTGTTCACGCCGCGTTTGGATCCTGGAACGGTCGACCTCGGCGATGATGCTCACGCCGCCGGCGATCTCAACCGCCTTACCCTGGGCCCCGCTCATCCCGCCCAGTCCGGAGGAGACGAACAGGCGGCCGGCCAGGTTTTCTTCACGCGCCAGTCCGAGCTTCAACCGGCCGGCGTTTAAGACGGTGCTGTAGGTTCCGTGTACGATGCCCTGGGGACCGATATACATCCAGCCGCCGGCCGTCATCTGTCCGTAGTTGGCCACGCCGAGAGCCGCGGCGCGGCGCCAGTTCTCCGTGTCGTCGAAAGACCCCACCATCAGAGCGTTCGTGATGATGACGCGCGGGGCGGTTCCCGATGACGCAAACAGACCGAGAGGATGACCGGAGGCCACCACCAGCGTCTGGTCGCGGGTCATGATTTCCAGATAGCGTCTGATCAACTGGTACTGCATCCAGTTCTGACAGACCTGACCGGTTTCCCCATAAGTCACGAGTTCGTAAGGATACAGGGCGATTTCGAAGTCCAGGTTGTTGTCGATCATGACCTGGAAAGCACGGCCTTCGAGGCAATTGCCCTGATAGCTGTCGATCGGCCGCCCCCGGATGCGGCCTTCCGGCCGGAACCGATAGCCGTAAACCCGTCCGTGCGTCAACAGCTCGTTCAGGAACTCCGGGGCCAGAACGGAATGCCACGCTTCAGGGACATAGCGCAGCGCATTTTTCAAGGCGAGTTCGATATCGCGGCGGGAGAGCGACAGCCGTCTTTTGGGAGCCCGGCGGATGCCGTCGACAAATTTCGGCATGGTCGGCAGGTCGCCGAAGACCTGATCCAACCGGACGCTCATGGCCGTGGAAATGTGACGGTTGTCGATCATGGGTGCATTCCCTTGCCGGTAAGTTTCGATGAATGGCTGTATAGTCCAATATGCGAACCCACCTGAAAAAATCAAGACTTGCGGCGGGATTGTGTTTTCACGGCATCTGTACTATCGAATACGGATAATGCTTGAGACATAGAGGCCGTCGATAAACGTCATTATGGAAACGGTAGCCAGATGAAGACGATTAAGATCGGAATGGAGGGCCTGACCCTGGCCGACCTGATTGCGGTAGCCCGCAACGGCGGCCGGGTCGAATTGAGCCCCGGTTCGCAAACCCGCATCCGTGAGGCCCGCCGGATGATCGACCGCTGGGTAGCCGAGGGCCGGACCATATACGGTGTCACCACCGGTTTCGGGGCGCTGAGCGATGTGGCCATTTCCGGGAAAGATACCCGCCGCCTTCAAGAGAATATCCTCATGAGCCATTCTGCCGGCGTTGGGACGCCCCTTGACGACGAGACGGTCCGGGCCGTCATGCTCCTGCGCGTCAAGGACATGGCGCGAGGACACTCGGGCATCCGCTTGGAGACGGTTCATCTTTTGCTCGACCTGCTCAACGGCGGCATCTGTCCGCTGGTGCCGGAAAAAGGGTCGGTGGGCGCCAGCGGAGACCTGGCACCCCTGGCCCACCTGGCCCTGATTCTGCTCGGCAAGGGCGAGGCCTTTTTCGAGGGTAAACGGATGTCGGGGGCCGATGCTCTCGAAAAATGCGGCCTGGCACCGATCCGGCTCGAAGCGGCCGAGGGCCTGGCACTGGTCAACGGCACTCAGGTGATGACCGCCATCGGCGCCCTGGCGGTTTACGACGCCCTGCAACTGTCGCGACTGATCGACATTGCCGCCGCCATGAGCCTCGAGGTGCTGATGGGCAGCCGCACCGAGTTCAATCAGCGCATTCACCGTGTCCGCCCTCACCCCGGCCAGGCTGTGGCCGCCGACAACATGGAACGCATCGTTCAGGACAGCGAGATCATCACTTCGCACCGGGACTGCTTCCGCATTCAGGATGCCTATACCCTGCGGTGCTCCCCGCAGGTCCACGGCGCCACCAAGGATGCAGTGGCTTATGTCCGCAAGGTCATCGAAACCGAGATGAACTCATCCACCAATAACCCGTTGATATTTGCCGATCAGCAGGATTTTCTGCTGGGCGGCAATTTTCACGGCCAACCGGTGGGGCTCGCCCTCGATTTTCTCGGCATAGCCGTCGCGGAGTTGGCGAATATTTCCGAGCGCCGCATCGAACGGCTGGTCAATCCTCATCTGAGCGGGTTGCCCGCGTTTCTGGTGAAAGACGGGGGTCTGAACTCGGGTTTCATGATCGCCCAGTACACCGCCGCCGCCCTGGTCTCGGAAAACAAGGTCCTTTCCCACCCGTCCAGTGTCGACTCCATCCCCACTTCCGCCAACAAGGAGGATCACGTTTCGATGGCCACCATCGCGGCCAGGAAAGGCCGCAGCATTGTCGACAATGCCCGTGACGTGGTGGCCATCGAGCTGCTGTGCGCCGCTCAGGCGCTCGACCTTTTCACCAACCTGAAACCCGGCCGGGGTAACCGGGCCGCCTACGACGTGATTCGCCGGACAATCGATCACCTGGATACCGATCGCATCCTGGCCGAAGATATCGACCGCATGCGCACCCTTATGAGGAGCGGCGAACTTCTGGATGCGGTCGAGGCAGCCGTCGGCCGGCTGGCCTGAAGGAAGTTTGCCGGTTGAGCCCGTTTAGCCTGTTTGGTCCGTTGAGTGTCGCCCTAGATGGGCTTGATTCGGTTCATCGGATGAATCGGCATCAAGGGAATGGCCGCTTCAAGCCGCCCGCCCGTTTACCGATCAAGCCCTTTTGCCGTTAGCCATTCGCCACGTGCCGTTACAATTTGCCGTCAGCCTTTCGTCGTGTGCCGTTTTGACTTGCCGTATGCCGTTTGCCGTCCGCCGTTATATTTGCCATCTTCAACTTGACGGACTGCGAGCGGGAAGCTATGGTATCCACTTCCAAGGGTCACGGTAAGAAATAGGGCCACAAGATCGCGCCGGATCATGGTTTGTCTACACGTCACATCCCCTGCGCATGGCGGGATGCGTGGGGGTGGACACTGATTAGCTGGGGCGGTTCCGGGATCAACGACGTGAATTGAAACGCCGTTAACTGCTCATAACGCAATAAATCTGGCTCTATGGCGTCGACATCACCGTTTCGCCCCGAGGTTCAAAACGGCCGATCCTGACAGTGGCATGTAACGTTAATAATGTTATAGCCTTATAAATCTTGAACCCTAAAGCCTGACCTGAAACCGATTCACTTGGGTTTAATGACGTCACCAACGCTCAAATCCGACGGCCTGCTGCTGCTCACCGCAACGATCTGGGGATTTGCCTTCGTCGCGCAGCGTGTGGGCATGGACTTCGTGGGCCCGTTTGCCTTTAACGGTATCCGTTTTGCCATCGGCAGTTTGGTTCTGGTGCCCTTTATTTTGAAACCGGATCGACCGCCGGCAGGGGTGGCCGTTCTCGGCGGAGACAACCGGCCGTTAACGATCCTGTGGGGCGGCGGCTTGGCCGGCATACTGCTGTTTGCCGGCGCTTCTCTGCAGCAAGTGGGCCTCGTTTATACCACTGCCGGAAACGCCGGATTCATCACCGGGCTGTATGTTGTCATCGTGCCGATCCTGGGCCTTTTTTTTCGGCAACAGCCGAACGCCGGCACATGGATCGGCGTGCTGCTGGCGGCGGTCGGTCTCTATTTCTTGAGCATCACCGATCGTTTCAGCATCGCTTTCGGCGATCTTCTCGAGCTGATTGGAGCGTTCTTCTGGGCCGGGCATGTACTGCTCATCGGCTGGCTGTCGCCCCGTATGAATTCGTTGAAACTGGCCTTAGCCCAGTTCGCAGCCTGTTCATTTTTCAGCTTGCTGGCAGCGGCTCTTTTCGAAACCACCACACTTCACGGCATCACCCGGGCGACTGTACCGATCCTTTACGGCGGCGCCCTGTCGGTGGGTGTGGCCTATACGCTGCAGGTAGTGGCGCAACGCAACGCCCATCCGGCCCACGCGTCCATTCTGTTGAGTCTGGAAGCCGTTTTCGCCGCCATCGGCGGCTGGATCGTTCTGGGAGAGCGCCTGACAACCCGGGGATTTCTGGGGTGCGGTTTGATGCTGGCCGGCATGCTCATTTCACAACTCTGGTGTCTCGTTAGACTTCCGGAAGCACAGATTCCGAGGGTCATGCCTGTTGGACCGTCCCGGAAGACAGTTCCGAGGTAAGGGTCTCGGCAGCACATAATCCCACAAGAGTGCGCCGGATTTGGGCTCGTCTGCGAGGCGCATCTCACATCCAGCACCGCCGATAACCGTGTCGCGGGGGGTAAAACGCCAGATAGGCGAACAGACGGCCCAAAAGACACGCAAGATATGGCATTCTCTTTTGCCGGGGCCTCAAATCCTTTAATGATCCTCATGCCCAACATAGACCGCAACGAAATTCGCAAATTCGAGGAGCCGACCGCTTTTTGGTGGGACAAAAAGGGAGAATTCAAGGGGCTGCACGACATCAACCCGCTGCGGCTGGCATACATCGCCGACCGCACTGCCCTGGCCGGCAAGCGGGTCGTCGACGTGGGCTGCGGCGGCGGAATTCTTGCGGAGGCAATGGCCCGACACGGTGCCAGGGTCACCGGAATCGATGCCGCTGATGCCCCCTTGGTCGCCGCCAGGTCGCACGCTGAAACCTCGGGCTTAAAGATCATCTATCGCCGCACGACCGCCGAAGAAATGGCGAACGCATCGCCCCGTTCATTCGATGTGGCCACCTGTATGGAATTGCTGGAACACGTCCCCGATCCACCCTCGGTTGTACGGGCCTGCGGACATCTGGTGAAACCCGGCGGCGCCGTATTTTTCGGCACCCTCAACCGGACCTTGAGATCATTTCTGCTGGCCATCATTGCGGCGGAATATATTTTGGGTATCGTCAAAAAAGGGACCCATACCTACCGCCGATTCATCAAACCGTCCGAAATCGACCGCTGGGCTGCAACTGCGGGTTTGCTTCATCAAGACCTGACCGGTCTTTACTACAATCCGGTTTTTAAAAGAATGGGGCTGGGGGGCAGCTCAGCCGTGAATTATCTGATGCAGTTCACGAAATTGGAAGAAAACGACACACTCAACAACGCCCTGCTGTAACAGGCGCCACTTAGCCGCGCCCACAGGACGGGACATCGCTTGCCATGAAACCACCGTCAGACTACTATCCATTGCCCGTTCAGGACGACCACCTGTGTTTTGCGTGCGGCCCGGCCAATCCGTCCGGCCTGAAGATGAGGTTTTTTGCCAATCGGGATTCGGTGGTCTCGTGGCTGACCGTGCCCGATCACCTGCGAGGCTGGAATACGCTGGTTCATGGCGGGGTGACATCGACCATCCTGGATGAAATCATGAGCTGGGCCGCCATTCATCTTCTCAAGACGATCATTTTGACCAAGTCCATGAGGGTCGAATTCAGGAAACCGGTTTTTATCGGTCAGCCTCTCCGAGCCGTCGGCAGGGTCCTCGAAAGAATAAATGAAAGAGAGGCCGTAATGGAAGGGATGCTCTACGGCCCGGAAGACGACGTGTGTGCCGAAGCAAGAGGCAATTTCGCCCTTCTCAAGCCGAAGGTGGCGCGCAAACTCGGTATCGTCGACGAGCAGGCCCTGCGGGATCTGCTCCCGGAAAGCGAAACCTGACCGGCGGACGAGTGCAGGGGGCCGTTGGCCATGATAAGGGCCCCGGCAAAAAAATTTCCACACTTTGCTTGTCTTATGGCGCGTCAACTGCGTTACATCCACCAGCACGCATCCTCGATCTGCACCGGTGGATCAGCCTTGTAGACGAGCCCAGGGCACAAGCGTGTGGACTTATTTCTTACCGTTACCCTTACCCAATCAACGAGGAGGCAATACCATGGTCGTTTCAAATTTTCTGAAGGCTGCCGAAAAATTTGAAATCCAGGCCTACAAGCGTCCGAAAAATCCAAAGGAACTCAGAAAAACTCACGTTGCCTTTACCGGATCGCCGCAAAAACATCCGTACGACGACCACCGGGTGATTTTGGTGTTAGATCCTTGCAGCTCCAATACGATCTATTGTGAATTCATGAAAAAACATATTTCCTACATCGAGGAGTTGCCGAATGTCGTCAGCCTGGACGGCGATACGGTGTTGATGGTGCGGATCTGGGTTAAAAAAGGCAGCATCGCCGTGCGCAGCTCTGCTTTTGTCGTCGAGGACACCATGTGGTTCTGACCCGTCCGTAGACCACTGGGACTGGGTCCGCTCGACGACGAATTCTGCCCAGCCGCGGCCGTGAATTGATCGAACCGTGACATTTCCACCGCATCGGCCGCCGGACCGCAGGGCTGGCCCGATTGCTAATCTCCAAATCGCTGTTCTAATGAATTCCCCGACTTTTCGATCGGATATTGCTATCCTCGGTGAAAACAAGGCCCCGCTCGTCAGCATGTGTAATAGTATGAATTGTGAGCATTTTATGGTAAAATTCAGACTAACGTGCTCAAACCAAACAAGGAAGATGCGATGGAAAAAAACAAGGTGGTGGCCAGGTTTAAAAACGGCTCGATTCTCAAAGGCAACACCAGCGATTTTCTGCCCAACAAAAGCCAGTTTCACCTGGAAACCGAGGATGGAGATATCCAGCTCGTGGATGTGGACCAATTAAAGGCGCTATTTTTTGTCAGAGATTTCACCGGTGACAAAAATCATGTCGAATCCTATGAAGACGACATCAGAGGCGCCGGCCGCAAGATAAGCGTAAAATTTTCTGACGGCGAAACAATCATCGGTTACACCACTGGATACTCGCCCGATCGCCAGGGTTTTTATATTACCCCCGCTGAAAAGAAAAGTAACAACGAACGCATTTTTGTCGTGAAATCGGCGAGTGAAAAAATAGACTTCCTCTAGTTTCCGTTGTTTGACGGCGAGCCTGGCCCGTGTGCTTGCCTGATTGGCGACGCGTTTCAGCCGTCTATCGATAGCGTTCATCCGCCCGGAGACGCCCACCTTCGTCAGGTGTAGCCGGTTGGGCCCGTTGAGCCCATTGGCCCGTTGAAGGATGGCGCCGATTTCATCCGTCTTCGTGTTCATCCGACATGGCCCCTTCGACCGCCATGGTGCATGAAAATGACGCACCGGAATTTAGATGGGCGAAGGCGCCAGCGCTGGTTGCGAGTTTTGAGTTCCGAGTTTCAATTTCACGTTGAGACTCACTTAGCCGCGAATTCCTTTGTTTCTTTGTCCGGTGACGCCTCCACCCGCTTCAAGATCTCATCGACCTTTTCCGTGCCCAGCCACTCGACTTTTCCGGTCCCGACGTCATAGAGAGCACCCACGACCTTGACCTTGCCTTCTTTCACACGCTTACGAGCCGTCGGACTCATCATGAACAGGTCTTCGACAGCCTGCCACACGTTCTCTTCGATGGCAAAGGGGATGATCGCATCTCCGGAGACGTTTTTTTGTTTCTTCATGGCGCGTTTGACGGCCGGAATAATATTGTCTACCAAGGGGGGTATATTGATCTCCAGCGAATGCCCTTTACCTTGCAGACCCTTTGTGACCGCCGTTACGGCCCCGCATTGCGTGTGACCCAGCACGACGAGCACCGGACAATCAACGTGGGCCAATCCGTACTCGATGGTTCCGGCCTCGTCGGTATCGACCACGTTGCCCGCGACCCGAATGACGAACATGTCCATGACCCCGGCGTCAAAGATCAATTCGACCGGCACCCGCGAGTCCGAGCAAGATATCACCGTTGCGTAGGCGTACTTTCCCTGGTTTTCCTTACCGGCCAGAGCAAGGCGGGCCGCATCGGTGTGGGGATGGACCGCCTTGCCGGTGTAAAAGCGTTCGTTTCCTTCTTTTAACATTTGCAGCACTTCATCGGGTTTCGGTTTTTGGACCTGATTTTCGGCTTTTTTACCGACTGCAGCCGGATGCGCTTCGGTCGCATGGCCACCGACTTTTTTACTCACCGGAGCAATGGTGGGGGCCTGCTCGGTGCTCATCACCTGAACACCGGGAGCACGAAATACCAGAACGAACAACAGATAAACGGCGGCCAGCGTGGTCGCCACCAGGAGGACGTTTGCAATGGACGAGCTGTCTTTTTTCATTTTTTTTCAATCCTTTCATTTTTTTCGTCTGGCGCTTGGTATCTATAAGGCGTCTATCCGGATCGACCCCGTCTAAACCATTTCAGGGCTGCTTGTCAATCGCGGTGCCGATCAACCCAGAATAGCTATGGGAAGGCGGCAGGGAGTATTTCTAGGATCGTAAAATTAAAAGTGGAACTGACGGGGCGATGAGAAGATCGTAAAGAAATCGGGAGGATACAAAAGCGGCGCCAGTCGATCAGGATATCATAACCCGGTATGGAAGAGATTCACTGTAGGGTGAGAATCAGAAAAAAGATAAGGAGAATTCCCAGGACCGAGGCGGTCACCGTGAGAAAAACGCCCAGCATGAGACCGTGTCCGGGTCGAGTGTCCGTTTTGCGCTGGTACCGCGTCTCGAAGCGGATGAACTTTATGGCGGCGGCCACGTTGGCGACCACACCAACCAACACCAACATGATGCCAATCCAGGATGTAATCGGATGGTTCGGTAAATCTGGCATGCTGCGTACCATCATATTTTTTAAAAACAACTCGAAACGATCGACCACGAATCCGAGGGCCATAAATGCCAGGCTGACCCGAATCCAGGAAAGGAGGGTGCGTTCGGCGGCAAAATAGACCAGTCGGTCCCCAGATGTTTCATTCCTGGTTTCTTTATCGTCGGGTTGTTCGCTTTTCATGACGTCATGTGGGGTGGTTTTTGTGTCGTTCCGTATATACTTCGGACAGCTCTTCTGAAGAGTAAATAATCCATTTCCCCCATTTGAATATAAAATGAAGGGTAGATTCAGATGCAGCTGGATCAAGCTGAAGAAAGGCATCGACGGTACTCGGTTTCGGGCACATGCCGCACAGGCTGAAAGATCTCGGTTCAGCCCCGCGCCTCACATACCCTTCAGAGCAGGTCCAAATACACGATTAACCCACTTGCTCGTCCGGCGTCCCATAGGCTATGAAAACTAAAGAAAAAAACCAGTCGTAATGTCCGTGGATCTCACCGGGCAATTCCTCAGTACCGGAGCGCTCGCCCGCCGGGGCGCAGCGTCCGAATTGTTTTTGGCGGCGGGCAAGATCATCTGCTTGTCGATGGTCTACCAAGTCATTCGCTTTTCACGGTACACCAGCGTATAAGGGTATTTTCTTTAGAGCGGCATTTGATCCTGCCGTCTCTGAATTCTACAAAAGGAGTTTGACCGAAATGCCGGAAAAACAAAAAAAGCGCATGACGCTTGACCGTTTTCTCGTTCAAGGCCAGCAGCGTCATCCCGGCGCCAGCGGGGAGTTGACTCGCGTTATGGTTCAAATGGGAGTTGTGGCAAAGATCATTTCCAGCTACATGCGACGCGCAGCCCTGGAAGGTCTTAAAGGGTATACGGGTGAGGTGAATGTTCAAGGCGAAGATGTCAAGAAGCTGGATGCGCTGGGCGATTCCGTTTTCACCGAAGCCTTCGAGTACGTGGATATCGTTGGCGCGCTGGTTTCTGAGGAGCAGGACGAACCAAGACGCATCTCTTCAGATAAACGGCGCGAGAAATATGTGGTCCTGGTCGATCCGATTGACGGTTCCTCCAACCTCGATGTGGGTTGTGTCATCGGTTCCATCTTTTCCGTGCGCAGACTTAAAGGCTCGATCGAAGAATCAATACTGCAAAAAGGATCGGAACAGATTGCTGCCGGCTATATCCTGTACGGGCCTTCCGTGCTTCTCGTGTACAGCGCAGGAGACGGGCTTCACAGCTTCGTGCTGGACGAGCAGATCGGGGAGTTTGTTTTAGACCATGAAAATATTCAAATGCCGGATAAGGGCAAGATCATCAGCGCCAATTTTGGTAACTACTCAACCTGGAAAGAGCCGGCGAAAACTTTTTACGATTCCCTGATGGGTGAAGATTTTCGACACTCGCTGCGGTATTCCGGTGCTCTTGTCGCTGATTTGCATCAGATCCTCCACTATGGCGGCATTTACGTGTACCCGGCAGACGATCGTTGGAAAAACGGGAAATTGAGGTTGATGTATGAATGTGCCCCCCTTGCCATGATCGCGGAGCAGGCAGGGGGAGGCGCCACCACAGGAGCGGAGCGCGTTATGGATATATGCCCCGACGACCCTCATCAAAGAATTCCGTTTGCCATCGGCAGCCGCTATGAAATTCAAAAATATGATGAGATTCATGGGCGGGTTGGAAAGCCTTGAGATGATCGTCACCGTTATGCGACAGGTGTGATGGCGGAAATGGATATGGGCCCCGGCTTACCGTATGGAGCGAAAAGCGGCGTCCGAGGCTGGAAACCGGCCTGCACGATGTCGAATATGTCACGGCGGTTGGCCTCGCATCAGACCCAAAGCGCGACGCATCCTACTTGCCATTGCCAGGGTAGCTGCCCAATCTTTTCAGAGTAATGGTCAGCGATTCCATTTGCGAGAGCACCGATGCGACCTTGTCGTCGCCTTCATCTCCCTCGAAATCAAGGAAAAAACAGTAGTTATCGGGATCCTGCCGCAGGGGCATGGAAGCGATACGGGTCAAGTTTATTCCGGCTTCGGCAAACAGCCGCAACACTTCGAAGAGCCGCCCAGCCTCGTGGCGGGTGGCAAAAACGACGGAGGTCTTGTCGCCCCGGCCATTGAAGCCTTCCCGGGAAAGAAGCAAAAACCGCGTTGTGTTTGACGGACCGTCTTCGACACCTTCCTTGATGATCTCCAGATCATATAGCTCGGCGCAAAGCGCGCTGGCGATGGCCCCTGCTGCACTGGGATTCTCCCGGGCAATCATCTTAGCAGCCCCGGCTGTGTCATAGTAAGGCACGGGCTCGAGGCGATGGCGCATCAAGAACTCCCGGCACTGTGCAAGGGCCTGGGGATGAGAGTATACTTGGCGCAGATCCCGATAATCACCGACTTCCGCTGCCAGCAAGCAATGGCGCACCGGAATCTTCGCTTCTCCAGTGACCTTCAATTGCGTATCGGTGAGAAGATCGTTGACCTGGGTAACGGCGCCTTCCAGAGAATTTTCCACCGGTACCACACCCAGGTCAAGTTCGCCGTCTTCCACACCGTGGAATACGTCCACGAATTCGAGGCAAGGAATGTAAGCCCCGCCGGGGACGAGTTGCCTCGCCGCCACTTCTCCATAGGCACCGTGCTCGCCTTGGAAGGCCACGATCGGACGATCTTCCTCCTGGAGCCGCTTGCTTTCGGTGAGGATGGTTTGGAGCAACTGGCGGGTGAAGGAGGGCTCTACCAAATCGAGACCCATCCGTTCCCCTCGGGCCAGCAGCGCTGCCTCCCGTTCCGGATCGGCCACGCTTTTCTTGAAGCGTTTGGTTCGCAGCGACAAACCCATCCGTTCATGGAGAAGGACGAGCAGTTCTCGGTCGACCTTGTCTATCTTTGACCTGATTTCGTTCAGTTTCATCGCGGTGTCCTCACAATAATGAAATTGCCACAAACTGGATCCAAAAAATGCTTTCGTCTACGTTGGTCGAAGCGTTTCCGGCACCGCAGCGAGAAAGTGCTGAAGGGGCCGAATCTTGGACATCATCTGGCCAAACTGCTCCGGTGTCAGCGCCTGGTCGGCGTCGCAAAGGGCCTCTTGCGGGCGGCAGTGCACCTCCACCATAATCCCGTCCGCCCCGGCGGTCAGGGCAGCAAGGCTCATGGGCCCCACAAGTGAGATACGGCCAGTGCTGTGGGTCGGATCGACGACGACCGGCAGGTGGGTCAACTCCCTCATGGCCGGTACCGCACTGAGGTCAAGGGTATTGCGGGTATAACGCTCGAAGGTGCGGATGCCCCGTTCACAAAGAATCACATTCGGGTTGCCCTCGCTGAGGATGTATTCGGCACAATTGAGCCACTCCTCCAGCGTGGAGTACATGCCGCGCTTGAGCAGAACCGGCGTGTCGACCCGGCCCACCTCCTTGAGCAGGGCGAAGTTCTGCATGTTGCGGGTGCCGATCTGGAGCACGTCGGCAAATTCGGCCACCCACGAAACGTCTCGGGGATCGATCACCTCGGTAACCACTGGCAAGCCGGTCTCTTTCCGGGCAAGATCGAGAATTTTGAGCCCCTCAAGGCCGAGTCCCTGAAAAGAGTATGGCGATGAGCGGGGCTTGAAGGCCCCGCCCCGGAGCATGTCCGCGCCGGCCTTTTTGACCGCTGTGGCGGTCTCCAGCGTCTGACGCTCGTTTTCGACGCTGCAGGGACCTGCGATCACGCAGAACCCCTCACCGAAATTCACGTCACCCACATGCACCACGGTTCGCCGTCCGCGGCCGTTTGACGCCAGTTTCAGGTCTTTCATGGTTATACGCCTCCTTAGGTGCCGATTAGCTGGCTACCGCATCTGTCGATCGTTCAAGTTCGATCAAGTCGACATTGTCAATCAATCGGATACGCGCCTGCTGCTAAATTCACTGCCCGGAGATGAATGCCGAGATCGGCTATCGATCGGGTCAGTTCGTGGAACCGGTTGAAGAAAGTGTCGATCGGGACGGACATTTGCGCCAGTTTCATCAACAGCCTCCCCGGAATAAAAAAGGCCCCAGGTAAGTCCCGGGGCCTTTTCCCAATAAAAACCCGGGCGGACTTGCGGTCCACCCGGGCGTGTTGACGGATTGCCGACTACACATCCGGATGGACGCTTCTAAAGAAAAAGAAGCGCCCAAAGGTAATAAAGCGG
>Ga0316579_10000472_pt1 | contig 13007 bp, 9 predicted proteins | sample J5NA_2_FD_203074 | JGI IMG/M metagenome (GOLD analysis project Ga0316579, IMG submission 203074) | Rhizosphere microbial communities from salt marsh grasses in Alabama, United States - J5-7_160517rDrA | ecosystem: Host-associated > Plants > Roots > Rhizosphere | place: USA: Alabama | collected... | reverse complement strand
CGGAGCGCTTCCAGATCCAGACCACGCGCGATGCCTGGGTGGATTTCGACCGCGAACAGCTGCGGCAGGTCCTCTGGAACCTGCTGCGCAACGCGGTGCGCTACGCCCGAGACAATCCGCGCAGCATTAGCATCATGCTGGGCGGATACGGCGATCAAGTAGAATTGAGCGTCATCGACAACGGTGCGGGCGTTCCGGCCGCAAACCAGGGACAGTTGTTCGAACCGTTCTTCACGACCGATAGCAAGGGGACCGGGCTGGGGCTCTACCTGGCGCGTGAGCTGTGCTCGGCGAACCGCGCGGAGCTCGAATACGTCGACGAGCCCGCCGGGGCGCACTTCAAGATCGTGTGCCGGGAGGCGGGGGCCGCATGAGTCGCGCGGAGCGGCGCGGAACGGCGCGCGAAGGCCGGGTTCTGGTCGTCGACGACGAGCCCGATATCCGCGAGCTGCTGGAGCTCACCCTGGTCAGGATGGGACTCGGCGTGACCACGGCCGGAACGGTTGAGGAAGCCAAGGAGCACCTCAAGTCCGAGCGTTTCGATCTGTGCCTCACCGACATGCGCCTGGGCGACGGCGACGGGATCGACCTGGTGCGCCATATCGCGGGCATGAGCACCGACCTTCCGGTGGCGGTCATCACGGCCTACGGAAGCGCGGAAAACGCCGTCGCGGCGCTGAAGGCGGGCGCTTTCGACTACGTCTCGAAGCCGGTGGGGCTCGAGCAGCTGCGCGCCCTGATCAGGTCGGCCCTGTCGCTGCCCGACGATGCGCAGGCGCCTGCGGCGGGCCAGGAGCTGCTCGGCGAGAGCCCGGCGATCAAGGCGGTGCGCGAGGTGATCGCCAAGCTGGCCCGCACGCAGGCGCCGGTCTACATCTCGGGCGAGTCCGGCAGCGGCAAGGAGCTCGCGGCGCGCTACATCCATGCCTATGGCGCGCGGCGCGACAAGCCCTTCGTGCCGGTCAACTGCGGGGCCATTCCCGAGACGCTGATGGAGAGCGAATTCTTCGGTTACAGGAAGGGGGCCTTCACGGGCGCGGATCGGGACCGGGACGGGTTCTTTCAGGCCGCCGCCGGCGGAACCCTCTTCCTGGACGAGGTCGCGGACCTTCCGCTCGCGATGCAGGTCAAGCTGCTGCGCGTAATGCAGGAGAAGAAGGTGCGCAAGCTCGGCTCGGCGCACGAAGAGCCGGTCGACGTGCGGGTCATCTCCGCCACCCACCAGAACCTCGCCTCCTGCGTGGAAGGGGGCCGCTTCAGGCAGGACCTGTTCTATCGCCTGAACGTGATCGAGCTCAAGATGCCGCCGTTGCGCGAGTGCAGGGAGGACATCCCCCTGATCGCGTCCAATATCCTGGCGAGGATCGCGGCGCAGAACGGGACCGCGCCGGCGACGCTCGCGCCGGAGGCGCTCGAGGAGCTCGCGCGCTACGATTTTCCGGGCAACATCCGCGAGCTCGAGAACGTTCTCGAGCGCGCCACGGCCCTGTCGTCTTCCGACCTGATCGTTGCCGAGGACCTGCAGCTCAGACCGCTGGTCGATGAGCGGGCGTCGGAGGATGCGGCGCGAGCCGAGGGGCATCCGTCCGTCACCTCGCTGCCCGAGTATCTCGACCGGATCGAGCGGGAAGCGATACTCGAGGCGCTGGCGAAGACCGGTTTCAACCGCACCGCGGCCGCAAAGTCCCTGGGCATCACCTTCCGTCAGTTGCGCTACCGCATGCAGCGGCTCGAAATCCGCGAGCCGGCGGCGTCGGACGAGGGCGCCCACGGATGAAGGTCGGCGCCGACGGCCTCGTCGCCGGCGCGCGCTACCTGGCATCGCCGAACTGCGACCCGCGACCGGCCGGGCAGGCCGTGACCCTGCTCGTCGTCCACTCGATCAGCCTGCCGCCCGGTCAGTACGGAGGCGACCAGATCGAGCGCCTGTTCACCAATCGGCTCGATCCCGCCGAGCACCCCTACTTCGCGGAGATCGCGGGGCTTCGCGTTTCGGCGCATTTGTTGTTGCGGCGCAACGGTGACGCCGTCCAGTTCGTTCCGCTGCAACTGCGGGCTTGGCACGCCGGCGAATCGGTCTGGCGCGGACAAGCTCGCTGCAACGACTTCTCGGTGGGCGTCGAGCTCGAAGGCGGCGACGACGACTACACCGACGCGCAGTACGAGCGCTTGATCGAGCTGACGCGCGCGCTGCGCGCAGCGCTGCCGCTGCGCGACATCGCCGGGCACAGCGACATCGCACCGGGGCGCAAGGCCGATCCCGGCGACCGCTTCGACTGGGTGCGATTCCTCTCCGCGCTCTCGCTGAAGTAGGCGCTGCGCGAATCGTCTTCGATGCCCATCGCGTGAGAAATTTCTCGCGCGACATCCGCTCGCGTCGATACCACTTGCAATTTCTTGTTGCAATGGTAAATTGCGCGCACTACACTTAGTTCGGGGTCAGCATCTGAGCACTAGATGTAGTAGCAGTGCCCAGGGCTCAAAGCAGGGAGAAGAGGGAGACCGTATGCAGATAGCTCAGGAGAGCGCGTCGACTGACTTGGCAGTGAGCGTCAACGTTCCTGAGTCCGGTGCCGCCCCGGCGGCACATTCCGAATACAAAGTGATCCGCCGCAACGGCGCGGTCGTCGGCTTCGAGCCGGGCAAGATCGCGGTTGCGATGACGAAGGCCTTCCTCGCGGTCAACGGCAGCCAGGGCGCAGCCTCGGCGCGGATCCGCGAGCTGGTCGCGGGGCTCACCGACGGGGTCGTCGGCGCCCTGGTGCGGCGCCAGCCGCAGGGCGGCACCTTCCATATAGAAGACATCCAGGACCAGGTCGAGTTGGCCCTGATGCGTTCCGGCGAGCACGACGTGGCGCGCGCCTACGTGCTTTACCGGGAAGGGCGGGCCAAGGCGCGCTCCGAAGAGAGGGCGGCGCGAGACGCCGAGCAGGCGGCCGCAACGGTGCTGCACGTGGTCGAGCGCGGCGAACGCCGTGCGCTCGACACGGCCGCGCTGGAGCGGCTGGTGAGCGCGGCCTGCGAGGGGCTGGAAGGGGCGGCGACGCCCGATGCGATCCTCGAGGCCACCCTGCGCGACCTCTATGACGGCGTGCCGATGGACGAGGTGCGCAAGTCGGCGATCCTGGCGGCGCGCGCCCTGATCGAGAAAGACCCGGCCTACAGCTACGTGACGGCGCGACTGCTGCTGAACACCATCCGCCTGGAGGTGCTCGGCGACGAGGTGAGCCAGGCCGGGATGAGCACCCGCTATGCAGAGTACTTCCCCCAGTTCATCGAGCGCGGCATCGCCGCCGAGCTGCTCGATCCCGAGCTCGCCAAGTTCGACCTGGAGCGCCTGGGCGGGGCGCTCGCGGCCGAGCGCGACCTGCGCTTCGGCTACCTCGGGCTGCAGACGCTGTACGACCGCTACTTCCTGCACGTGCAGGGCCGCCGCATCGAGCTGCCGCAGGCGTTTTTCATGCGCGTGGCGATGGGGCTCGCGCTGAACGAGCCCGAGCGGGAGGCGCGGGCGATCGAGTTCTACAACGTCCTTTCGACGTTCGACTTCATGAGCTCGACCCCGACCCTGTTCAACTCGGGGACCCAGCGCTCGCAGCTCTCGTCGTGCTACCTGACGACCGTGTCGGACGACCTGGAGGGCATCTACGACGCGATCAAGGAGAACGCGCTGCTGGCGAAGTTCGCCGGAGGCCTCGGCAACGACTGGACGCCGGTGCGCGCGCTCGGTTCCCATATCAAGGGAACGAACGGCAAGTCGCAGGGCGTGGTGCCGTTCCTAAAGGTGGTGAACGACACCGCGGTGGCCGTCAACCAGGGCGGCAAGCGCAAGGGCGCGGTGTGCTCCTATCTCGAGGCCTGGCACCTCGACGTCGAGGAGTTCCTCGAGCTGCGCAAGAACACCGGCGACGATCGCCGCCGCACGCACGACATGAACACCGCCAACTGGATCCCGGACCTGTTCATGAAGCGCGTGCTCGAGAACGCGGAATGGACGCTGTTCAGCCCCTCGGACGTTCCGGAGCTGCACGACAGCTTCGGCAAGGCGTTCGAGGACGCCTACCTGCGCTACGAAGACAAGGTCGCCCGGGGCGAGCTCAAGCTCTACAAGAAGATTCCCGCGGTGCAGCTCTGGCGCAAGATGCTGAGCATGCTGTTCGAGACGGGGCATCCCTGGATCACGTTCAAGGACCCCTGCAACCTGCGCAGCCCGCAGCAGCACGTCGGCGTCGTCCACAGCTCCAACCTGTGCACCGAGATCACGCTGAACACCTCGGACGACGAGATCGCGGTGTGCAACCTGGGCTCGGTCAACCTGGTGGCGCACCTGACCGACAAAGGACTCGATTTCGACAGGCTGCAGCGCACCATCCGTACCGCGATGCGCATGCTCGACAACGTCGTCGACATCAACTATTACGCGGTGGACAAGGCGCGCAACTCGAACCTTCGCCACCGGCCGGTGGGAATGGGCATCATGGGCTTCCAGGACTGCCTGCACCGGCTGCGCATCGCCTACGGTTCCCCCGAAGCGGTCGAGTTCGCCGACCGGTCGATGGAAATGGTGGCCTACTGCGCCTATCTCGCCTCGACCGAGCTGGCCGAGGAGCGGGGCCGTTACGGCTCTTTCGAGGGCTCGCTGTGGGACAACGGCGTGCTGCCGCAGGACACCCTCGACATCCTGGCCGCGGAGCGCGGCGGCTACGTCGAGGTGGAGCGCTCGGCGACGCTCGACTGGGACCTCGTGCGCGGGCGCATCAAGCAGCACGGCATGCGCAATTCGAACTGTCTCGCGATCGCGCCGACCGCGACCATCGCGAACATCGTCGGCGTCTCGGCCTCGATCGAGCCCACTTACCAGAACCTGTACGTGAAATCCAACCTGTCGGGCGAGTTCACGGTGGTGAACGAGTACCTCGTGGCCGACCTGAAAGAGGCCGGACTCTGGGACGAAGTGATGATCGCCGACCTCAAGTACTTCGACGGCAACCTGGCGCGCATCGACCGCGTGCCGGCGGAGCTGCGCCGGCTTTACGCGACCGCGTTCGAGACCGAGCCGAAATGGCTGGTCGAGGCCGCGGCCAGGCGGCAGAAGTGGATCGACCAGTCGCAGTCGCTCAATATCTATATGGCGGGCGCCTCCGGGCGCAAGCTCGACGAAACCTACAAGCTCGCCTGGATCCGGGGCCTGAAGACGACCTACTACCTGCGCGCGATGGGAGCCACCCACGCCGAGAAGTCGACCGTCAAGGCGGGCCAGCTGAACGCGGTGCCGGCGACCGGCGGCGTGGCGGGTGCGGCGGCGGGCCCGAGCGAGCCGGCGTTTTGCTCGATCGACAACCCGGAGTGCGAGGCGTGCCAATAACAAGAAACGCGATGAGGGGAAAACGCCATGCTCAGCTTTGAGGACGAGGGCAAGTTGAACCCGATTCCCGGGCTTTCGATCCAGCCCAGGAAGGGGTTCGTGCCCGCGTCCGGCGGCACCGCGGACGCGGACGCGGACGCGCGCTTCGCCGCCGGCAACGAGTTCCGCCGCATCTCGGTCGAGGACAAGTCGATCATCAACTCCAAGGCGGACGTCAACCAGCTCGTTCCGTTCAAGTACAAGTGGGCCTGGGAGAAGTACATCGCCGCCTGCGCCAATCACTGGATGCCGCAGGAGGTCAACATGAGCCGCGACATCGCGCTCTGGAAGGACCCCGGCGGCCTGACCGAGGACGAGCGGCGCGTGGTCAAGCGCAACCTGGGCTTTTTCGTGACCGCCGATTCGCTCGCGGCGAACAACATCGTGCTCGGGACCTACCGGCACATCACGGCGCCGGAATGCCGGCAGTACCTGCTGCGGCAGGCGTTCGAGGAGGCGATCCACACCCACGCCTACCAGTACATCGTCGAGTCGCTGGATCTCGAGGAGGGCGAGGTCTTCAACGCCTACCACGAGATCCCGTCGATCCGGGAAAAGGACGAGTTCCTGATCCCGTTCATCGACATCCTCACCGACCCGGGATTCAAGACCGGCACGCCGGAGAGCGATCAGCAGCTGCTCAAGAGCCTGATCGTGTTTTCGTGCCTGATGGAGGGATTGTTCTTCTACGTCGGCTTCACCCAGATCCTGTCGCTCGGCAGGCAGAACAAGATGACCGGGGCGGCGGAGCAGTACATGTACATCCTGCGCGACGAGTCGATGCACTGCAATTTCGGCATCGACATGGTCAACCAGATCAAGCTCGAGAACCCGCATCTGTGGACGCCGCAGTTCCGGGAGGAGCTGCACGAGCTGTTCCGCAAGGCCGTCGACCTCGAGTACCGCTATGCCGAGGACACGATGCCGCGCGGCGTCCTCGGACTGAACGCGCCGATGTTCAAGGAGTACCTGCGCTTCATCTGCAATCGGCGCTGCCAGCAGATCGGGCTCGATACCCTATTTCAGGGCGCGAGCAACCCGTTCCCCTGGATGAGCGAAATGATCGACCTGAAGAAGGAACGAAATTTCTTCGAGACCAGGGTCATCGAGTATCAGACCGGGGGCACGCTGAGCTGGGATTGATCCCGGCTCTTTTTTTGCCATACGACAGGAGCACGACAGGACATGAGCAAGACGCACCGGGTCACCGACTGCAAGGCAGAAGAAGACTACAGGCTCTGGCTGCGGTTCGATGACGGGCTCGAGGGAAGCGTCTTCCTCGGCAACCTGCTCGAGATCGGCGCATTCAGGCTCTGGCGCGACGTGCGCGAGTTCGAGAAGGTGAGCGTGGACGCGGAGTCCGCGACCGTGACGTGGGAGGGCGGCATCCGGCTGGATCCGGACATCCTCTACCACGACCTCGCGTTGAAGGGCGAGCGGTGAGGCGGAAGCACTGGGAATTCAGTCTGCCCGAGGAAATGGTTTCTCGGGCGGTTGAATAGTCCGGGCCAGCACGGCCGGGCTCTTTTGCAACTACTATCAAGGAGATAGTTATGGCAACGAAGAAAAAAGCGAAGAAAGCGAAGAAGCCCGCCAAGAAGAAGAAGGCTGCGAAAAAGAAGAAGAAGAAGGCTTCTAAGAAACCTGCCAAAAAGAAGAAGGCAGCGGGTAAGAAAAAAGCCAAGAAAAAGAAAAAGGCAGCCAAGCCTAAGAAGGCTGCCAAGAAAAAGAAGAAGAAAGCGGCGAAGAAACCCGCAAAACCCAAGGCCAAACGTGCGGCCAAGATGACGTCGGTTCAAGTTTCACCGCCGTCAACCGCTGCGACCCCCGGCGCGAGAACTGCGCTGAATCCAGCGGCCGCATGGCCGTTTCCGACCGGCTCCCGGCCGTAACCGGGAAACCGATCGGGAACGTGGTGAGGAGCGAGAGCTCTTAACCTGGCCTTTGAAGACGAGCGGGCCGCCTTGGTCGATCGACCAGGACGGTAGAGGCCAAGGTGGTCCGCGACGCTTCTCTTGATCCCGGCCGAGGGTCGGCCGGGCTCAATCTCACAGCCCCTATTTTACCGGGGCGCCAATCCCTGCGGCATAGAAAAAGCGGTGCTGGAACAGTCAGTTCGCAGCCACTGGGAAGATTTCACTTTGAATGCCGAAGTGATTGACTCTACACAGAATTTTACGTTACCATGCGTCTCGCTGCGGTGCAGCAAGCGTCGCTCTGAAGTATGCTTCCGGTACTAATTCACACTTTTGGCCGGAGCCGGAATTTGCCCCCCCGTGAACTTTTGCCTTCCCGCAAGGCACCCTTTTGGGTACGGGCGCACGGGGCTTTGGGGTGCGATGACCATGGAGGTGCAGGATGGAACTCGTAAGTGATGCAGTAACGGGCGGCGGACCGATCCGGTTTTCGGGTCTGTCGGCCGTGGTTCGAATTCTTTCCCTCGCGCGCGGGGTGTTCGCGCTGATCGGATTCGCGGTGGTGCTGGTGGTGACGGTGCCGGCGACCCGCGACGTCATGATGCAGCAGGCGGACGCGCTGGCGCGGGCCAATCAGGCCTTCGGCGGCGATGACACCCAGGCGCTGGCCGACGGCGGAGCCGCTGCCGGAGCCGAGACCGCGGCCCAGCCGGCCGCTGCGAGCGAGCCCGGCGTGGACGCCACGGTGCACGTCAGCGCCAAGTCGGCCGAGGCTCGGCGCGAACGCAAGGCGGTGGCCGCTTTCATCGCCCGGCGCTACCGGGTGGCCGACGAGGCCGCCTCGGACTACGTCGCCGAAGCCTACCGGGCCGGACGCCAGCAGGCGGTCGATCCGCTGCTGGTGCTCGCGGTGATGGCGGTCGAGTCGCGCTACAACCCGGTCGCCGAAAGCCACGTCGGCGCGAAGGGGCTGATGCAGGTGCTGCCGAGGTTCCACCTCGACAAGCTGGCCGCGCACGGGGGCGAAGAGGCTCTGCTCGATCCGGACGTCAATATCGAGGTCGGAACCCAGATCCTGCGCGAATACCTGCACCGCTTCGGCCAGACCGTGACCGCCTTGCAGCAGTACGCCGGGGCGATGAGCGAGCCGACCACCCAGTACGCCAACAAGGTCCTGGCGGAGCGCTCGCGCCTGCAGCGGGTTCTCGACCGCGCCCGGCGCAAGTCCTAGGCTCCGGCGCAGAAGCGCGCGACGCGCCGCGCGCCCTCCTCGAGGTCGTCCATGCTGCGCGTGTAGGCAAAGCGCAGGAAGTGCTGCGTCTGGTTGGCGCCGAAGTCGGCGCCGGGCGTCGCGGCGACCCCGCCGCGTTCCAGGAGGCCGAGGGCGAAGCGCTTGGCGTCGCGGTCGAAGCGAGAGCAATCCGCGTAGACGTAGAAGGCGCCGTTGGGCATGCACGGCACCTCCAGCCCGGCGCGCCGCAGCTCGGGAACGATGAAGTCGCGCCGCCGCTCGAATTCCCTGCGGCGGCCCTCCAGAATCTCCAGAGCCGGCCGGCCGAACGCGGCCAGGGCCGCGTGCTGCGCGGCGCTCGAGGCGCAGATGAACAGGTGCTGCGCGATGTTCTCGAACTCGCGCGTCCGCGCCGCGGGCAACACCGTCCAGCCGAGCCGCCAGCCGGTCATGCAGAAGTACTTCGAGAAGCTGTTGACGAGCACCACTTCGCCCGGCAGATCGAGCGCGGTCGAAGGGGTTTCGCCGTAGACCAGCCCCTGGTAGATCTCGTCGACGATCAGCACGCCGCCGCGCTCCTCGAGGAACTGCGCGATACGGCGCAGCTCTTCGCGCGGCAGCAGCGTTCCGCTCGGATTCGACGGCGAGCCGACCAGCAACCCGCGCGTTTGCGGACCCCAGGCCCGCCGGACCGACTCCAGCGTCGGCTGGAAGGCCGATTCGGCGCCGACCGCGATCGCGCGGGGCACGCCCTCGAAGGCGCGGATGAACTGTCGGTAGCCGGGGTAACCCGGGTCCGGAACCAGGATTTCGTCCCCGGGGTCGACGTACAGCGCGAGCACGAGCAGCAGCGCACCCGAAGCGCCGGCGGTGACCGCGATGCGCTCGGGCGGCGCCGCCACCCCGTAGCGGCTCGCGTAATGCGCGGCGATCGCCTCGCGCAGGGCGGGCAGCCCGAGCGCGGGCGTGTACGCGGTCGAACCCTCGCGCAGCGCGCGCATGCCGGCCTCGACGACAGGATCGGGCGCGGTGAAATCGGGTTCGCCGATCTCCATGTGGATCACGCGCCGCCCCGCCGCCTCCAGCGCCTGGGCGCGCGAGAGCACCTCCATCACCTCGAATGGCTCGATTTCCGCGGCGCGGCGTGAAGTTTTGATGCGGGGTCGAATGGCGCTACGGATTATACGGATATTCGCCTCGCGGTCGCCGTCCCCGAGGCGGGGCGCGAGGACCGACGCGCTATAATTTCATTCCCCCCAGGAGCCCAACGTGGACGAGCAACTGAAGAAGAGCGCGCTCGAGTATCACCGTCAGCCGCGCCCGGGCAAGATTTCCATCCTGCCGACCAAGCAGCTGACCAACCAGCGCGATCTGGCGCTGGCGTATTCGCCGGGCGTCGCCGCGGCCTGTCTGGAGATCCAGCGCGATCCTGCCGAGGCGGTCAACCTGACCTCGCGCGCCAATCTCATCGGCGTGATCACCAACGGCACCGCGGTGCTCGGCCTCGGTTCGATCGGCCCGCTCGCCGCCAAGCCCGTGATGGAGGGCAAGGCGGTGCTGTTCAAGAAGTTCGCCGGCATCGACTGCTTCGACATCGAGGTGAACGAGACCGATCCCGACAAGCTGGTCGAGATCATCGCCGCGCTCGAGCCGACTTTCGGCGGCATCAACCTCGAGGACATCAAGTCGCCCGAATGCTTCCAGGTCGAGCGCAAGCTGCGCGAGCGGCTCAACATCCCGGTCTTCCACGACGACCAGCACGGCACGGCGATCATCGTCGGCGCCGCGGTGCTCAACGGGCTCAAGGTGGTCGGCAAGGAGCTGGCCGAGGTGCGCCTGGTCACCTCCGGCGCGGGCGCCGCGGCGCTCGCCTGCCTGGACCTGCTGGTCAAGATGGGCATGCCGGTCGAGAACATCACGGTCACCGACATCAAGGGCGTGGTGTACGAGGGGCGCAAGGAGGAGATGGACCCGGACAAGGCGCGCTATGCCAAGAAGACGAAAGCGCGCAGGCTGGCCGAGGTGCTCGAGGGCGCCGACGTCCTGCTCGGCCTCTCGGCCGGCGGCGTGGTCATGCCGGAGATGGTGCGGACGATGGCCGACAAGCCGCTGATCCTCGCGCTCGCCAACCCGGAGCCCGAGATCCGGCCCGAGCTCGCCAAGCAGGCCCGGCCGGACGCGGTGATCGCCACCGGCCGCTCCGACTACCCGAACCAGGTCAACAACGTCCTGTGCTTTCCCTTCATCTTCCGCGGCGCGCTCGACGTCGGCGCGACCGGGATCACGACCGAGATGGAGCTCGCGGCGGTGCGGGCGATCGCGGAGCTGGCGCAGGCCGAGACCTCGGAGCAGGTCGCCCAGGCCTACGGCATCGAGTCGGTCAGCTTCGGCCCCGATTACCTGATCCCCAAGCCCTTCGACCCGCGCCTCATCGCGCGCATCGCGCCCGCGGTGGCGAAGGCGGCGATGGATTCCGGCGTCGCGACGCGCCCGCTGCCCGACCTCGAGGCCTACCGCGAGTCGCTGACCCAGTTCGTGTACCACTCCGGCCTCATCATGAAGCCGCTCTTCTCGGCGGCCAAGGCCCAGCCCAGGCGGGTCGTCTACGCCGAGGGAGAGGACGAACGGGTGCTGCGCGCGGTCCAGATCGTCGTCGACGAAGGCCTCGCCAAGCCGATCCTCATCGGGCGCCCGGCGGTGATCGAGCAGCGGCTCGGGCAACTCGGGCTGCGCATGCGCTCCGGGCACGAGTTCGATCTGGTCAATCCCGAATACGACCCCCGCTACCGCGACTACTGGAGCACCTACCACCGGCTGACCGAGCGCAAGGGCGTCTCGCCCGAGTACGCGAAAATCGAGATGCGCCGCCGCAACACCCTCATCGGCTCGATGCTGATCCTGAAGGGCGAGGCGGACGCGATGCTGTGCGGGACCTTCGGCGCCCACGCCCTGCACCTGCGCTACGTGGAGCAGGTCATCGGCCTGCGGCCCGGGGTCAGTCATTTCGCGGCGATGAACGCGCTGATGCTGCCCAAGCGCATGGTCTTCATCTGCGACACCTACGTCACCGCCGATCCGGACGCCGAGCACATCGCCGAGATGACCGTTCTCGCCGCCGAGGAGGTGCGCCGCTTCGGCATGACGCCCAAGGTGGCGCTGCTGTCGGCGTCCAACTTCGGCTCCGTTCCCCTCGCGTCGGCGGAGAAGATGCGCCGCGCGCTCGCGATCCTCAATGAACGCGCGCCCGAGCTCGAGGTCGAAGGCGAGATGCACGGCGACGCCGCCCTGTCGGAGGAGATCCGCCTCAAGGTCTTCCCCCACTCGCGCCTGAACGGGGAGGCGAACCTGCTCATCATGCCGACGCTGGACGCCTCGAACATCGCCTTCAACCTGCTCAAGACGGCCTCGGGCGACGGCGTGACGATCGGGCCGATCCTGCTCGGGGCGGCGCGCACCGTGCACATCCTCACGCCGTCGGCGACGGTGCGCCGCATCGTCAACATGACGGCCCTGACCGTGGTGGACGTGAACGCGCCGCGCGGCCAGGACCAGAGCCTCTTCTAGCGCGCCGAGCCGGTCGGCAATGGCGAGCGCGGACCTCACGCACACCATCACTCAGCTCGCGGGCAAGGTGCGCCCGCGCGCGGGGCTGGTGCTCACCGGCGGCGGCGCGCGCGCCGCCTACCAGGTGGGAGTCGTCAAGGCGGTGCGCGAGATCCTCGGCAATCCGGCCAAGAACCCGTTTCCGATCGTTTGCGGGACCTCGGCGGGGGCGATCAACGCGGCGACGCTGGCCGCCTATGCGGACGATTTCAACGGCTCGGTCGAGCGCCTGCTCGAGCAGTGGGAGAGCATGCGCTGCAGCAAGGTCTACCGCACCGACGCCTGGAGCATCGCCAAGAGCGGCGCGCGCTGGCTGTCCTCGATGATGCTGGTCTCGCACCGCAATCCCGTCTCGCTGCTGGACAACACGCCGCTCAGGCGGATGCTCGAGAGCGGGCTGCCCTTCGAGCGCATCCAGGACAACATCGACGCGGGGGCGCTGTACGCGGTGTGCGTCACCGCCTCGGGCTACACCTCCGGGCAGAGCGTGTCGTTCTTCCAGGGCGGCTCGGGGCTGGAGGGCTGGGAGCGCAACCAGCGCATCGGCGCCGCGGTGTCGATGAAGCTGGAGTACCTGCTCGCGTCCTCGGCCCTGCCGTTCATCTTCCCCGCGGTCAAGGTGCACCGCGAGTATTTCGGCGACGGCTCGATGCGTCAGATCGCGCCGGTGAGCCCCGCGCTGCACCTGGGGGCCGACCGCGTGCTGATCGTGGGGACCGGGCAGCAGTCGCTCGAGCAGGCGCGGGCGCGATCGAGCCTCTATCCGTCGCTCGCGCAGATCGCCGGGCACGCGCTCAACAGCATCTTCCTCGACAGCCTGATGGTCGACATCGAGCGGCTCGAGCGGATCAAC
>Ga0316579_10000471_pt1 | contig 13018 bp, 9 predicted proteins | sample J5NA_2_FD_203074 | JGI IMG/M metagenome (GOLD analysis project Ga0316579, IMG submission 203074) | Rhizosphere microbial communities from salt marsh grasses in Alabama, United States - J5-7_160517rDrA | ecosystem: Host-associated > Plants > Roots > Rhizosphere | place: USA: Alabama | collected... | reverse complement strand
GTTTGAAATATCCTCGCCAAATAACTTGTCCGGCGATTTGATTTGTTCGGGAACTGGCAATATATCACTATCCAAAGGCAGGACTTCAGACAACCATCTTTTTTTATATGGCGTAAACACAGTGTAGGGGGAACCATCCAACTTAAGCACCTGACCCGGTGCTGACACTCCCGGCGAACCCATAAGAACCAGTGGAAGATTTTGAGCGATCTTTTTATCTCGTTGGCGGGCATAGGCAGAATAGTCAGCCTCCGCGAATATTTTCGAAGCTCCACACTCATCAATCACAGTCGTTAATATCTCAAGAGGCGATCCTTTTCGAATAACCAGACGGCTGCCACGTTCACGCAATGATCTATCCAGCTCAGCCAGACCTCCCCATAAAAATTCCAACCTTTTCGAGCCAACCCGTTCTGAAGAAACCAGCTTGGGGTCGATAATAAACAGCGGAACAACCTGCTCGGAATAATTTATCGCAGCATTAAGAGTATGGTTATCAGAAAGTCTCAGGTCACGCCTGATCCACCATATAGAAATCGCCTGCATAGAAAAACCCTACCTCAAATCAAGAGTATCAATCGCCTCTTTTACCGTTTTCGCCGAGCTGTGCAATGCTGCCTCTTCCTCGTCATTCAAAGCAAGCGGCAGCAGGATAGTATCCATAATTCCGCTGCCACCAATAAGATGGGGCATTGATATGGTGACGTTTTCTACCCCTGCCACCCGTTTAATGGGAGTGCAAACTGTAAGCAGGGACCTTTGGTTCCCCAGTATCACCTCCACAATCCTCGTAAGCGCGCTGCCGATCCCAAAATTGGTGCTACCCTTGCCTTCAATAATCGAGTATGCAGCATTGCGAACCCAATTTGTTATATCCTGCTGAACCTTTTCATCTGTGCATATATCCCACTGGCGGCAGAATTCGGCGAGAGGCACACCACCTACCTTCACCAGGGACCAGGTTAAAACTTCGGAATCGCCATGTTCGCCCAGGACATAACCATGGACATGCGGCGGGTCAATACCAAGGTGCTGTCCCAGAAGTGCCCGGAAACGGGCAGTATCAAGTGTGGTTCCGGAACCAATCACCCGTGAGCTGGGGACACTGTACCCGGAGGCGATATGGGCTGTCAGATGGGTTAAGACATCCACTGGATTGGTTGCAACCAGCAGAACTGCATCCGAGGCGTTCTCAAGTACCCGGGGAATAATCTGACTGAAGATCGCCGCGTTGCGCTCCAGGAGCTGCAAACGGGTTTCCCCCTGTTTTTGAGCTGCGCCGGCTGTTATAACCACAACCCGGCAACCGCTCAGGTCAGAGTACCCGCCAGCTGAAATCTGAAGCGGGTGAGCAAAAGGAACTGCATGCAGAATATCATCTGCTTCCGCCTTTGCGCGCTGGTTATTTATATCAACCAGGATCAACTCACGCCCGATTCCACGCATTACAAGTGAATAGGCTGCCGTAGCACCTACCTGTCCTGCGCCTACAATACCTACTTTCATATTTCTTCTCCTTTCAGAATTCACTCATCCGGCGCATTGAATCTCACCGGTTTTCCCCTGTTTGTAGAACCAGGATTTCTGATTTCTATAAGCCAGTTCCCCCATCAATCCATCTGCAACTCGCAATCCTCCTAACACAACTGCTGGCACGGACTGTCCGGGGAATATTGAATCGCCAACTATCCATATTCCGGGAGCAATTTTTGGTCCCCAAGTACGGAATAGGCTGGTTTGCGGAAAACCTCCAACCCAGCCTTTTTCCCTTCGCGTAAACCGTTCGAATGTGACCGGCGAACCAGGGAGTAACATTTCTGCATATGATTTAATACCGGGGAATGCCTGCTCAGCCACATTGAGAATCCTCTCAATGTAGCGCGATTTACGGTCTTCATATTCTGGACGGCTATTTCGATATAAACGCCACCATGTATCCAGTCTGGTGTGTGTTGATATCGTGATCGACCGTTTTCCTTCCGGAGCACGGGTATTGTCCCAGGCTGGAGAAATTGACAGGAAAATGCTATTTCCTTCACCTAAAGGTTCTGAATGGATTACCTGGTGGTGCTCGGGGAAATTATCCGGTACACCTTTGGAATCTATGCCGGCGTAAACAACAAAGGCGCCCCAGTTATCCCTGGGGAGCTCACCAAGAGTATTCAGCTTCCTGTATTCTTGCGTCTCCAATAGTTTCGCCACATTCCAGGGAGTCTGGTTAAAGACAACCGCATCCGAAATATATTCCCCACCCCGTTTAGTGCGGATTAAAAATTTTTTATCAGAAAAATCCGAAACACTAATTACTTCCTTTCTGAATATTACTTTTCCCCCATAGTTCACTACCCTTTCGACAAGTTTTTTAGCCATACCCCCCATCCCCCCAGGAACATTCGCCACACCTCTTCTGGGCAGGTCAAGCGCCGCAGCACCGTAGAGGGCGTTGACCTTATCGCTTGTATCCTGCGCGGAGATTAAAAGTTGGCCGTTAATATACAATCGCAGGAGGTCGGGGATGTTTTTCATTTTTGAAGAAACCGGCAGGAACATATATGGCATATATGCAGTTAAGTTAATTTCTCTTTTATCCAACCGGCGGGCACTCAACCATGAGTAACCAGTCTGGAGTAAATTGATAGCACCTCTTACCGACTGTGGAGGCCATTCAGGATTTCGCTGGGCTAAATCCCATAGACCTTCAGCTGTTCGCTCCTGCCAATTCCAGAATGGTTCTGCATCCGTTCCAAAAACAGAAGTTCTCTCTTCACGCCAGCGACCATCATCCGTCCAGCGGGTCACCGTTTCTCCATCCGGAAGATGGACAACCATAGCTTCTTTTACATATTTTTCCTGCCAGTCTATATCAAACCTGCTGCCCAGCATATTCATAGGCGCGCCTTCAGCAAATCCTCCTGCTAAAGTTGCCCCGGCATCAAAAAGATAACCTTGATGGAAAAAAGTTCCAGCGCTGCCTCCAGGATACACATGCGCCTCGAGCACAGTCACATCCAGACCCTGCCTAGCTATTTCAGCTGCAGTTGTCAGTCCGCCGAAACCCGCCCCAATAACAACAACTCTTTTCATGGTTCAAGCGCTAATTTCGTTCTCGATTTTCGGTAAGCAAAAAGGCCTGGCAGATTTGCCCACATCATCCGGCAAACCAATCTCCGGTAAGGATGATTGCTGAACTCAGCTTTGATCTCATCCCTGACGATCGTTCGATCGGATTCACTTTCTAAGAAAGTATGAGTATGCTCCCAGAATTTGAAAGGCCCTTCAAGTTGAATATCCTTAAAGCCCGAATTTAAGTCCACATCTTTATGGATGGCTTTCCAGCGTACAGGGATTGGTCCCAACCAGAATGTAAAATCAGAGAGTGAGCCTTCAGCTAAACTTTCCACCTCATGGAATTTGACCACTAAAGGGGGTGGCGTGAGTAATTTCAGCGCCCGAGTGTCGCCGTGAAACTCCGCCACCTCAGCTACGGGTGCGGTTACCCTGAATTCGTGCTTATAAATCTTCATATTGATGAAAACCCCACAGTTCTATGATCGCCCGAGGTATTGCGATAGCGTATCGCGCGCTTTAAATTCCTGCATATAACCCTTTATTGCATCAGGCGTGAATGCCTTCGGGTTTTCAACGAATTGATAAACAGTGTTTTCGCTGGTGACATTATCAACTTGAAGCAATTCGAGCAGACTTTGAGTTACCGGAGGGTTAGGCAGCACTTTTTCAATCAGCCCAACTGCAGTTTTCAATAGAGGTTTCGGAAATGGGACCATAATTCTTCGAGTACCCATCGCTTCTAGAGTGCGTCTCTCAATCTCTTCAAGGGTCAGTATCTCTGGACCGCCAATTTCATATTGCTGGCGGTATGTATTTTTATCTTCCAGCGACTTGAAGATGCAGGTAACCAGGTCTTCAACCCAGAGCGGCTGAAACCTGGCTTTTTTGTCAACATTCGGAAAGATAATCGGAGTTATCAGGATCAACCTGGCAAATGTATTCGCGAACTCGTCTTCCGGACCCCATATCACTGATGGTCGAAACGCAGTCCAATCCAATTCCGAACGGGCTACATACTCCTGGGCTCTGCCTTTCGATGCCAAGAATCGGTACGGAAGCCCCGAATCCGCTCCTAACTGGGATAAGTTGATGAATCTCTGGATACCGGCATCCCGGGCTGCTCGGAGGACATTCACTGTACCCATCAAATTTATTTCCTCATATGTAGTACCTTCTCTTTCGATCGCGATTGCAACAGTATGGATGACCGCATCTGCTTTCGTAAAGGCGGGTTTTAATGAATCTGCATCAGTTACATCCGCCTCAACTAGTTCTATATCGAATCCAGCCAGGCGGCTTTCCTGTAATGTTCGCTGCCGGCTGCGAATCATAGCGCGGACATGTCTCCCCTCGCTGGCTAATCTCTTGACTATATGGCTACCGATATAACCCGAACCTCCGGTAACGACAATCATCGTATCCTCCATAAACCTTTTTCAATATTTCGATTTCGCATCACAGATTTCCATTTGATCTGTATTGGAATCAAATCAAAAATAGAATTACAGGGTCAGCTCACTTCCACACTGTCTAACCATTCCAGGATCGGTTTTCCGTCATCTTCCATATATAACTCTATCGCTTTACCGAAATGTGCTAAGTACTCATGCAACCGTTCCACAGGCACCGCGTAATTCTTGAGTAGGAATTTCACCCAGTTGATCTCTTCGCTAAGCAGTCCCATATCCCCAAGACTCAGCGCAGCGCTTATATCAAGTCCAAGGTATTCGTTGGCAATTTCAAGATGGCTTTCATGCATCCCATTTCTTTGTATTACTCCCCGCAGGTGCGCCTCTATTTGGGGTTGCTGATCAGTAAATTTCTTCCATGATTTTAAGTATTTATCAGGCACTGAGATACTTGAATCGATAGATGGATGGCGTAATAAAATATCCTCAATTACACTGACCGCACTATCCAGCTTATCGCCCAGATAATGGCCTGGAATTTTCTGCTTGAGTTCAGGGAGTAGAGTAAATACTAATCCCCCAAATCCAAAAGCCATGTTCTTTTCTTCCATAAAACGGGCTGCTTCAAGCAGATTCGCAGCGGTGAATAACTGCTGAGCGATCATAATAACCAAATCGGATTCAGATGATTCGATCGCATTATCCAATCGCTCAATTGGGACATTCGCTCCTAGATAAATAACATTCAACCCCCTTCTTCGCAGGAACAAAGTAACCATTAGTGGGGAAATGATGTGGTCTTCCTGTGGCGGGCAGGCAACCAGAACACACTCGCTTCTTGTAGGCGCTGGAGCAGCTGAGATCAGAGTATTTAAACGCCTGACAATCAGAGATGAAGCGAAATGTTCCTGCTGCACAGTACTTTTACCCTGATACCAGCGCTTTCCAATTTCAGATATACCCGCTCCCATAATATCGAGACAGACTACTTCAACAGAATAACTCGCAAAAGCCTGTGCGAGGATGTATTCCGCTTGTCTTTCATTGAAATCCATACAGGCTTCAACCCAATGATTACGTAGATCAACGATTGATGCTCCCAAAACAGCCGGAAATGGCTGGGGTTCTCGAACTGCATCCACTAAAGGCATTTCTAGCAATGGGTCCCGACCAGACTCTTCTATACCGCGCCATAATTTGACCGCCCGGTTTATGCGGAGTCCCTCATCAATACGAGCCTGCAACCACCTAATGGTCTTGATGTCGTACTGCGAATAAAGACGGTGCCCGCCGTCCGTACGGTCAGGGTGGGGTAAACCGTAACGGCGTTCCCATGCCCGTAATGTGTCCGCTTTTATCCCGGTCTCCTTCAATACCACTTTTAAGTTGTAAGTCGGAATAATACTGATCTCTGCCACTTAATTCACCTTTTTTCTCTTGCATTGATAATTTAGTTAAATCGGAATAAGTTTATATTACTTAGGTTGTTTTGTCAAGTATTTGCACATTTTTTGCGCAAATTTGAAGGGGATTTAAACATTTATTTTGGGGCAGGCGTTTGTATTTTAAATTTCGAAGGGTTGGGTAAATGATCTAGCTAAGGTTAAAAAAATCCAATAAATGCTTGCGTTATTGGTGCAGCTTCCTGGGCTAATTGATTAACACAAACTCAAGGGTAAACCTTTTCAGCCTTTATTATGTGATCCAGTTTGGACATGCGATCTGGGTTTTCCCTGGCGTAAATCTGGCTGGGTTCCAGAATAATCGCGATTTCTAATCCGATCGCTTTATCAATTCGGGCTTTGCCTGCCCGCGATTCCCACAGTAAGAAGGCTGATCCACGGTGAATTCGAAACCACAGCTATGATCGATGTGCAATTATTCAACAATCATGCTGATTTTAAGCTGCGTAAAAAAAGACGTCCATCCTCATAGGGGTACTACAATGAGATAACCACTGGCTAACCATTCATCATGCTGCAAGCTGTACGGATCGGAATAGGACTTTTTCCAGGTAATCTTTATGCGCATTTCGACCCTTACTCAACAAATGCTCCTCATTCTTCTTCGATTTCTGAGACTAGTTTAAGTTTGCGAATTAACCCAGAGAAGATCAACCTGTGGATGGGATACAAACCGTACCAGTATAAAAAACCCAATAAACCTTTTGGCGCAAAGAAGGCTGTCTGCGTAAGACGAGAACTGCCATCTTGATCTTTTTTGACTTCAAACTGCAGCCAGGCTTCTCCGGGCAGTCTCATTTCAGCCCGAAGTGATATTAATCGTCCCGGGTCAAGTGTTTCAACCCGCCAGAAATCAACCGCATCACCGACCCGGATATCCACAGGATCGCGTCTGCCGCGACGCAAACCAACCCCGCCGAACACACGGTCGATAATGCCCCGGATTTCCCAAGCCCAATCAAAATACAACCAGCCTGCTTCCCCTCCCAGGCGGGAAAATACTGTGTACACTTGCTCTGGAGATGCATTTATCCTTATCTTCCGTTGTTCAATGATCATACCTTCCTGGGTTTTCATCACCACCGGATCCTGATCCCCTAAGCTGGAAGATATTGCGTCTGTCCAGCGGGTTTCTACCTCACCTAAATCCAAGTTTTCCAGAGCAGACCTGACAGCGCTAGCATAATCAACCGGCTTAATTTCAGGAAAGAGTTCTTCTGCGCTGAAGTCATGAACAATCACCTCATTCTTCAGCCCTTCCACCAGCGGTCGGGTAATGTCTGATGGAACAGGTGTCATCCAGTGCACCCAGTATGATGACAGCCTGGGCGTTAAGACAGGCACCGGGATCAGGTAGCGCTTCAAGCCGCGTTCGCGTGCGTATCCCAGCATCATATCTCCGTAGGTCATCACCTCAACACCGCCAACCTCAACTATCCTGCCGATACTTTCTTCATTTTCCAGGGCAGCAGTAAGATAATCCAGCAGATCAGAGATCGCGATAGGTTGTACACGTGTATACACCCAGCGCGGACAGATCATGACCGGTAATCTCTCGGTCAGGTAGCGGATCATCTCAAATGATATACTCCCGGACCCAACAATAATCGCCGCCCTGAACTCAGTCACAGGAACCCCGCCTTCCGCCAGCGCAGCCCCGGTTTCCTGCCTCGATTTCAGGTGTTCCGAAAGATTTTCATCCGGATTACCTAATCCTCCCAGGTAAATAATTCGCTTAATCCCGGATGATTTCGCGGCTGATCCGAAATTACCTGCCGCAATTAAGTCGCGTTCGTGAAAATTCCCGCTTCCGCTCATGCTGTGAATCAGATAATACGCCGTATCGACCCCCTCCATCGCCTTCGGAAGTGTACCCGGCTTTAGTACATCACCCTTCTTTATGTCTACCAAGTCAGCCCATGACCGGCCCTGCAAACGAGCAGGGTCTCTAACCATAACCCGAACATGGTAACCCTTATCAAGCAAGACAGGCGCCAGCCTGCCGCCAATATAACCGGTGGCACCCGTGACCAGGATTTTCTCAACTGATAACGCCCTAGAATTGTCCTTCAATTGATTCCGCATATCCTGTCAACTCAACATAACCAATTCCTGAAACTCGCGCATCACTTTGGTTACCTTCAATTTTTACCGCTCCTTCCCAGTAGGCATATGAAACATCCATTTCCTGGTCTGCAACCAAGGGTTTTATCTCGAGCTGCAATTCAAGATCAGGCACTACCAGCAGCCATTCCGAAGGATATTCTGCCCCGGAATTTGGGCTGCGCCAGGTATCTATTACCTTTATTTCAAACTGTTCATTCGAGAGTTGTCGAGTCTTCCCATCTTTAGCAATCCAGGTGCCGCTTGAATAAAGATCGATACTTCCATCTGCGCGGCGGATTTGAAAAACCATCAATTCACTTCCTTCGTCTAACTGTATTGAAAACCAATCCCAACCGACCTGACCGGCAGAGAGCGCGCTGGTGCTGAACTCATGATCCATCCAGCTCAACCCGCTTACACGGTATACATCTTCGGCGATTTGTATTGTTCCAGAAGTATCCAGTCGTGTCTGGCTGTAATAGTAAGAGGCATTTCCTGGTTCGGGCCCTTTTTGGCTGTAACCCTGCTCTCCATGAAAAATCACACCTTTGAGATTGTCGAAAAACAAATCCAGTTTGATATCATCCTGGGAAGCTAGAAGTGTAAATCTCTGGTCGTCCACCTGTTCTACCCGCCAGTTTTCCAACCATATTCGAAATAATTTGTTTTCTGAACCAGCCAATCCTGCTGCACCGCGAGCAAACCTTTCAAAATCGTGATGCGCGCCGGCTTCAACATCAGTTATCGCAAAATGAGCCATAAAAATCTGGTTTGCAGCCCATGCGGATTGACGTTCTGGGAGGTCTTCAATAGGAAGCAGCGCCCTCCTGAAAAAAGTCAACTGGTATCCGAACTGTTCTCCAGTTTTACTTTGAAGATTGCCTGTGTAATACCACCATTCAGTCTGGAAATCCAGGTGGGGTCCATAATCTTCGGGAAAATTCCATTCACGATAGCCCTCAGCACGGGTGAAGCCAGTTGGAGGATCAAAATTTGTTAAAATTACAGGAATGCCCTGGCTTGCCCCGAGCGGGCGTAAGCCCGCCACGCCCAAAACAACAGCGAGCGTGATTAATATTATAAAAACAATCCCAGCCGAATTCCCATTTTTACTCATATCGGATCGCTTCTGATGTATTACGATGCATAATTCGATATGCAGGGTACAGCCCAGCCAGTACCGCTGCTGCCATCCCAATTAGCAATGCCAGTACAAAAGGTTCAGGTTCAAGTTGCAGCTTTAAAGTCCAGCCAAAAGAACGCCGGTTTATTATATATACCAGTATGATTGCCAGCATGATACCGGCAGGCATAGAAAGCAACCCAGCTACTGTACCCATTAGACCCGCTTCTAAAGTTACCAACCGCCACAGTTGACCCCCGGTTAATCCTATTGCTTTCAGAATGCCCAGCTGGCGCTGTTTATCCAGTTGAAGAGACATCATCGCGCTCATAATCCCGATAAAAGCCACCGATGCCGTTAACAGTTGTAACGCGCTAACAATTGTGAAAGTCCGGTCGAAAATCTTCAAAGTCTCTTCTCGTAAATCTCGGTTTGATCGGATAAGCAGTGATTGAATTGGGGCTAGTTGAATTTTTAAATTCTCAATTATTGATTCCACATCCGCACCTGGCTCAAGTATCAAAGCAGCGGCAGCGATACGATCATCTTGCCAGAGATTTCTATAATTCTCCAGCGATAAAATCACATTCCCCTGACTCGAACCGTAATCATAATAAATCCCGGCAATTGGAAAATTCCTCAAGCCATCATTGGTGTATAGAGATAAAGTACCATCGGTCTTTGGCAATTCTAACCGGTTTGCTAGCGGCTCTGAAACCAGCACAGACCCATTCTCTACAGCCTTCCAGATCTCATCTGCTGGATAGTCTGTAGAAAAGTAAACCTGCTCCAGGCCATCATTCGGGTTATTGTTGGCGGAAAGTTGAATAGGTCCATCAGGAGAATTAACAACAGCTGTCTGAAGAAGATCTACCCGTGCAATTCCAGAAAAATTCTTAAGAGCAGCAAGTACTTCGGGATCGATCTGATAAAGAGGTTGGCTTGCTGTCGCTCCAGGAACAGAGATATAAATATCACCATGCAGTATCTGGCTCATCCAGGTTTCAACTGTAAAACGAAAACTGCTCACCATAAGGCTGAAACCAACCGTAACCGCAATTGCCATCATCAGGGCGGCAACCGCTACAGATGTCCGGCTGATTGAATTTACTACTTCACGGGGAGCCATACGTCCCAGTACACCCCACATCCTGCTTGTGAATCGAACAGCTAACCACATTATCCAGCCTGTAAAAATGGGAGTGATCAAAGCAAAGCCAATAACTGTTATAAAAGTTCCCAAAAAGCTAAAAATAAGGCTATTTTGAGAGATGGACAGCACACCCGCTCCAATTAGTATTACCAGGACGCCAATCACACCCAGGATACGCACAACTTTTTCCGCCTTTGATTCAAGATTAGCGCGGGATAGGGCAGCACGCGGCGTTACACTGGCTGCTTCCCAGGCTGGAAACGCAGCAGTGGCAACTGTCGCCAGTGTTCCCAGAACAGCCCCTTTTAGCAGGCTGCTAATTTCAACCGGGACCGACCTGACTGTGCTAACAAAAAAGAGATCATTAATTGTTTGGGACACAAGATTGACCGCGCCCCTGCCAAATAAAATACCTGCGGCAACACCGAGTCCAGCGCCCAATAAACCTATTACCAGGGCTTCGCAAACAACCATTAAGAACAACTCACGCCGGGTAACTCCAAGGCTCCGAAGGGTACCAAATAACGGCCGGCGTTGAACGACCGAAAATGTCATTGTGTTATAAATCAGAAACAACGCCACCACAAGAGCAAGTAAGCTTAAGGCTGTTAGATTAAGTTTAAACGCAGCAGTTATTTGCTCAACGGTTCCACTCCTGGATTCCACAGGTAGCAATCGAACTCCCAAAGGCAGCATATATTCGAGTTTGGAAAAATTTTCCGCATTGTTTTCCCCCAGAATAAGGTCAATTTTATCAATATGCCCGATCCTTCCGGTTAATTCCTGTGCGGTTGATATATCCGCCAATATCAATCCATCAAGGGCGCGTCGGCTCAGACTGTCAGAAGGTCTTAACAACCCAGCAATGACAAGTTTGTGAACTCGACCAGCATACTCCACAGTAAATTCCGAATCTGGAAAAAGTCCGTACCGATTTGCTATATTCTGCGATACCAGAACGCTGCTGGGTCTGGACAAAAAAGGAATAAGCGAATCATGCGAGACTCCATCTAGATCAGCCAGATAATCACGAAAAGGAGTTTCTGCAAACGGGTCAACTCCCAGCAGTTGGAATGTCTGCCCATCCAATTCGGATGCAACAACATATTCGCTGATAACGGGCGCGGCAGGAAATCCAATACCCCCCTTTTTTAAATCTGAATACACAGTTTCAGCTATTCCATTTGGTCCACCAGAGATAAGATGGGTGGCTCTGCCGGTGATGGCTTCGGTGCTCAACTCGAAAGCACGACTTGCGCTCTGATTGGCAATATCAATACCAATTACCATCGCCACTCCTAATGAAATTCCAAGCAACATCAATATGCTCTGGTGGAAATGGTGAATCAAGTACCGCCAACCAATCTTTATCAATGAGGGCTGCAGCGCTGGAATCTTGTTCATTGTTTGTTCACCGGATCTGGTATCAAGCTGAATCTACCTCATAGAGACAGCCGCCAATAAGTTCGAATTTCCGGTCTGCAAATGCAGCACTTTCTTTATTGTGGGTGACCAAAATCAAATTTTTACCAGCCTGTCGGGTAAGCTGGTCAAGCAAAGAGAGTATTTGCGCGCCAATTTCTTCGTCCAGGTTGCCTGTGGGTTCATCAGCCAGCAAAAGCAAGGGATCATGTACCAAGGCGCGCGCAATCGCAACCCGCTGCTGTTCACCGCCAGACAATCGTTCAGGGAATGTGTTAAGTCTATCTACCAGACCAACACGATCCAATATTTCGGCAGCTTGAGATTTCGCATGGCTTGTATCTGAACCCAACAACTCTAAAGGCAAACTCACATTCTCTTCAACTGTAAGAGTTGGTATAAGGTTAAAAAATTGGAATATAAATCCAATATTTTCACGCCGGAATAGAGTGCGCCGGTTTTCATCGAGACGGGTCAGCGTTAACCCGTTGATAGTAATATCCCCTTCGTCCGGCATATCGATCCCGCTGATAATGTTTAAAAGGGTGCTTTTACCGCTTCCGCTTTTACCAAGAATTGCGATTAACTCTCCCTTTTTGAAGTCTGATCCAGTCCCTCGAAGGACTTCACGCTTCTGGTTTCCTTCATTGAACTCCTTCCAGAGATTGTTCAAACGAATATAGCTTCCATTATTTTCAGTGCTCATTTTAAATTCAGCTTTTCCTGCAAAATCTCTTGAAGAGCGCCGGCTTTTTCTGCATCATAGGCACCTTTTTCGCGCCAGATGATACTCCCATCCTCTTCAACCAGAAACAAATATATATCATCTTCATCCGGGATATTCAAAGCGGCAGTAAATTTATCTTTATCGATGTAGAGAGTAACAGTTCTTTCTCTGGCTGTCTGGTCCGGGATACCAGCTCGCATACCTTCATTAATGAAGGTTCGCGTTATTAGCGACATCTCTTTGATTGTCGGCAATTCATAATAAACGAATCCGGGGGTTTCTGCCTCTAATTCCTGCACATGTGGTATCCAGGTATTCACAATATTCTGATGGTATTGTTGGAAGGCAACCATAATCAAGTTGTGTTCGCCCTCAAAGTCCCGGGGAAAGATAAATTCCTTCCGATCGAGGTTATATCCCGAAACCTCCGGAAACTGATCAGTTTTTTCTGTAGCAACAAAAACGCTGCTTCCAGGAGAATTCTGCCATAACCAAATCGAAAAAATTACAATCAATCCAATTACTACTATCAAGATCATGTATGCC
>Ga0316579_10000469_pt1 | contig 13058 bp, 15 predicted proteins | sample J5NA_2_FD_203074 | JGI IMG/M metagenome (GOLD analysis project Ga0316579, IMG submission 203074) | Rhizosphere microbial communities from salt marsh grasses in Alabama, United States - J5-7_160517rDrA | ecosystem: Host-associated > Plants > Roots > Rhizosphere | place: USA: Alabama | collected... | reverse complement strand
CTTCAGCGAAATTATGAATAGCATTTGATGTCCGATAGGAGTTTGATTTATGGTTGCTGCAGTAGGGCCCTGATTACGGGGCCCTTACTGTTTCTGTAAGTTTGCATGCTTGTTAGTGAAGATAGCGAGGATTGGAATTATTATATCGCCAAAGTGTCTGCATAATTAACGGAGGTCTTCATGCGAAAAGGTCGCGTATTCTTCATCATAGCGTTAATACTGATCCTGGGTCTGGCAGCAGTTGCGATTTTTTATTTTCGTGGATTGCCATCAGGCACCAGTGAGCCAGTGACTGAGACCGTCGCGGCACCTGAGGTCGATATGGTCGAAGTCGTCGTGGTAACCCAACCAACCCCAAGAGGATATTTATTGAATGAAACTGTCCTCGGAACGATCGAAATACCAAGAGATATGCTGATTGAAGGTTACTTCACGGATTTAGGTCAGGTTGTCGGCAGACAGGCCAGGGTTGACCTGGATGCGAATATGCTGTTGACCAGCAGCATGGTGGTAGACAGTCCTGATCAATTATCAACCACCGGATCCCTGGCTGCATTGTCAATTCCGCGCGGGATGGTGGCTGTATCGATTCCAATCAACCGGTTGTCAAGCGTCTCTTATGCTCCTCAACCGGGTGATCATGTGAATGTAATAGCAACTTTGCTTATGCTCGACCTGGATACTGATTTTCAATCAAAAACGCCGAATAGAAACGCGGCTGTACTTGGAGCGGGGCCTGGTGTGGTAGTTGGGGCGGAGACAGAAACAGATATATCAGTAGATGCAAATACAGATTTGTCCAAAGTCACCGGTCAGACTGTTGGAGCAGGGCCGAGCAGTGTGATTGGTCGGACTGCAATTGATCCCCTTTTGGAGCAGACATTATATGTTGTACCCTCAGAAGATCAGCGTCCAAGGCTCGTGAGCCAGACACTGCTTCAGGATGCGATCGTTTTAGGTGTGGGTGATTTCCCGTTGACGGATGAGGTGGCCGTAGAAGAACCGGAAGCCACACCGGAACCGACAACGATTGAGGGTGAGGCTGGATCTGAGGAATACACAAGCGAGTACCCTGTTGAAGCTGAGCTGGTCAAGGAAGAACCCAAGCTGCCGGATTTGATCACTTTGGTCGTAAACCCCCAGGATGCTGTTACGTTGAATTACCTGGTTTATGCTGGCTCCCAACTCACACTTGCGCTGAGACCATCTGGGGATGATACACGGGTCCAAACGGAAGCAACAACCCTGGATTTCTTGCTCACACAGTACAACATCCCGGTTCCGGTTAAGCTGCCGTATGGAATGGAACCCCGTGTGGATGATTTACTGCCCCCAGATTTACCAAATGATGTCGAGCCAACTCCGGAACAGCAATAATCAATTTCGATTATTGAAGTGCGGTGGGAATTTATCTCTGGAGAATATAAATGAGTAATGAAGAAGTAATCAAGGTGCTGGTAGTTGATGATATCGCTGAGACTCGAGAGAATATCCGCAAGCTTTTACAGTTTGAAGCAGATTTTGAGATAGTGGGTGCTGCCCGTAACGGTCAAGAGGGGATTGATCTGGCGAAAGAACTGCAGCCGGATGTGATCCTGATGGATATCAATATGCCGGATATTGATGGTATCACTGCAACAGAAACGATCAGGGCACAGGTACCGCATTCTCAAATCGTTATCTTGACAGTACAGGCGGACCCAAACTACATGCGGCGCGCGATGCTGGCTGGTGCGCGAGATTTCCTGACAAAACCCCCCTCGGTAGATGAGATGATTGGTGCGATCCGCAGGGCTGGCGAAATGGCGCATGAGGAGCGGGAAAAATCAAAATCTACATTCACGATCAAGCCGGGTAATGGTTCAGCACCTACCGGGATGAGTCGCTCCGGGAAAGTAATATCAGTCTTCAGCCCTAAGGGAGGGGTGGGAACAACGACCCTCGCGGTAAACCTTGCAATTTGCCTGCAAAGGGAGCAAACACCTGTGGTGCTCGTGGATGGGAACATGGAATTTGGGGACGTGATGGTTTTTGTTAACCAGCAAGCAAAAAACAGCATCGTTGATTTGGCCCCCAGAGCAGACGAGCTTGATCCTGATGTGATTCAAGAGGTCACGACGCTGCACCAACCATCTGGGATCAAGATCCTGGCTGCCCCTTCCAGACCAGAGTTCGCAGAAAATGTTACCGGTGAACAATTCGCTAAGGTTCTTCAATATCTATGTAATTTCTATTCATACGTTGTAGTAGATTGCGCTTCTACTTTGACCGACGTTACCTTGTCAGCGATTGATTGTTCAGATTTGATTTTACTGGTTACGACCCAGGAGATTCCGGCGATCAAGGATTCACGTATGTTCCTGGACTTATTGGGACCACTAAAAATCAGCCGCGATCGGCTGTTGTTTGTGATGAATAAATACGACAAGCGAATCGGGATCAAGCCTGAAAAAGTCAGCGAAAATTTTAAACAAGAATTGAAAGTAGTGATTCCTTTCGAGGAGAAGGTGGTGCTGCCTTCCATCAATCGTGGTGTGCCGTTCATGATTGGGGATAAATCAAAGACGATCAACCGCAGTTTCCTTTCCTTGACTGAAACGATAAGAAAGCAGCTCTCAAATGGGAAAGAAGAAAAATTAGAAACCCAGGAAAAGGTTGCCGTCGGCGGCCGGTAATGGTTACTGGTAGATAGCGGAGGCGGATAGGATGTCATTACTCAAGCGCATAGAAAAAGGTCAAACAACCTCAACTGGATCTGGGAATGGCAAGGATAGTGGTTCCCAGCTTGGCAGTATTAAATCACGGAGTCCGGTAGCGGGGACTATTCCAACCCAGCGGGACACCTATTCAGATTTGAAGTCGCGTGTTCAAAATAGGCTGCTGGCTGAGTTAGATCCCACGATGGATGTTACCCGTGTGGGTGAGGTTCGCAATACCATCCAGGACCTTTTCGAGCAAGTATTGGCTGAAGAGAACATCGTCCTTACCCGCCAGGAAAGGCATCGCTTATTTGAGCAAATTGCTGCTGAAATCCTTGGTTTAGGCCCACTGCAGCCGCTTCTTGAAGATGGGACGATCACGGAAATTATGGTCAATGGCGCCAAGAACGTCTATATTGAGCGGGCGGGAAAAATTCTACGCATGCCGATCACCTTTGAAAGTGATGACCATGTGATGAGGATCATTGATCGCATCGTCGCTCCCCTTGGAAGGAGAATTGATGAGTCGAGCCCGTATGTCGATGCGCGTTTAGATGATGGTTCTCGTGTTAATGCAATTATTCCCCCGATTTCTCTGGTAGGTCCGGTGCTGACCATTCGTAAATTTCCCGAGAATCCAATTACCCTCGAACAATTAATCGAATATGGCACTTTAACCCAGGAGATCATCGAATTTCTGGAAGCGTGTGTTATCGCCCGCTTAAATATCGTGATCTCTGGGGGTACAGGCTCAGGAAAAACCACGCTGCTCAATGTGATGTCTCAATTTATCCCCAGTGACGAGCGCATTGTGACTATAGAAAACGCGGCGGAACTTCAGCTGCGCCAGGAGCACGTGGTAACTCTTGAATCACGCCCGCCCAATATTGAAGGCCGGGGAGAAATCACAATTCGGCAGCTTGTGATCAACTCCTTGCGTATGCGCCCCGACAGGATTATCGTGGGTGAGATTCGTGACGAAGCTGCCCTGGATATGCTCCAGGCAATGAATACCGGTCATGATGGCTCAATGACGACTGCCCACTCCAACAGCCCGCGCGATTCGCTGGCTCGTATTGAGACGATGGTGATGATGGCGGGCATGGATCTACCCGTCAGGGCAATCCGTGAGCAGGTAGCCTCTGCAGTAGACCTGGTCGTGCATCAGGAAAGAATGAGGGATGGTGCTCGAAAAGTTGTCCAGGTGACCGAAGTCTCCGGAATGGAGGGTGATGTGATCACGATGACGGATATCTTCGTCTTTGAGCAAACCGGATATGAGGAAGGAAGCGTGATAGGTCGCTTCCGCCCGACCGGGTTGAGACCGAAATTCATCGAGAAACTGGAAGCCGCAGGTATTCATCTTCCGGCAACAACATTTGGAATCGGCAGTCAACGAAGAAGATGATCATGGGAGTGTGACAGCGATGATGACAACAATTTTATTTATTGGTGGTGGCTTGGTCTTCTTCCTGCTGGCAGTTGGAGCAGTCGTTTCGATGATCGGCGAGAAGTCGCTGGTTGAAGAACGACTGGGTCCGTATTTTAACGAAAAGGAACTTGCTGAAGCAAAGCAGAAGGCATCCCCCGTTGGTGATTGGTTGAATCAAAGGGTGGAGAAATCAACCTACGGAGGTCGCATCGGAAGAGAGCTTGCCAGGGCAGATTTAAAACTTAAACCAGCAGAATATATCGCTTTAATGGTGATCTTTGGATTAGGAGTTGGTTCGGTTGCCTGGTATTTTGGCGGTCAGAGCATCATTGTGGGATTACTGGGTGTTGGGGTCGGCACATTAATTCCCCGCTTCTATGTACGCCGCCAGCAAGGGAAGCGGTTGGTTAGATTCAATGAGCAGCTTCCGGATATGCTGGGGCTGATGGTGAATGGGCTGCGGGCAGGTTATTCCGTGATGCAGGCGATGGAGGCGGTCAGTAAAGAATTGCCCCCACCGATTTCAGATGAGTTCCGCCGGGTGGTTCAGGAGATTCAAATTGGATTGCCCATTGAACGCGCCATGGACAACCTTTACCGGCGCATACCCAGTGAAGACCTGGATTTAACGATCACGGCTTTGAATGTGCAGCGAGAGGTTGGCGGAAACCTTGCTGAAATCCTGGACACCATTTCGTATACCATTCGTGAGCGTGTGCGGATCAAAGGTGAAATTCGAGTTCTAACCTCTCAGGTGGTTTATTCAAGCCGCTTTTTGTCCAGCATGCCTATCCTAATTGCTGTCGCATTGTGGTTTATGAACCGCCCTTATATGATGATGTTCTTCAACCCAGACTCGCGTATGATTGGCATCCCGGTCTTAATCTTTGGGGGGATGATGATCTTCGGTGGTTATATGGTCATGAACAAGATCGCGGATATTGAGGTTTAGCCCCGGCAGTTTGAGGAGGTTGGTATATGCTTTGGATAGCAATTCTTGTTGGTGTGGTCGTCATGGCTGCTGTGGTTCTGATCGTGATAGGCATGCGTGATGCTGGTGTTGAAGATCCGCTTCAGGACAGGTTGGCTGAATTTGCAGCTCGAGGGGAAATTACTGACCTAGAGGAAATCGAACTTTCACAGCCATTAACCGAGCGCGTTATCTTTCCAATCGCCAGGAAAATGGGTAAATTGGCATTGCGGTTCACTCCTCAAAATGCGATACAACAAACAGCCAAAAAACTTGAATTAGCGGGCAACCCAGCAGGCATGGATCCCACAGTATTTTGGGCACTGCGCATGGCAGGTTTATCGCTGGGGGCATTATTGTTTTTCGTGGCGACAATTGCTCCAGAGGGGAGTTTTTTGAAGGGACGTGGTTTGTTGATCGGTATCCCTGCAGCTGCCATGGGATTCTTTCTTCCGGAATTGTGGCTAGGAGGGAGAATCAGCAAGCGCCAGACGGATGTGCGTAAAGCAATGCCGGATGCCTTGGATTTGCTGACAATCTGCGTTGAAGCAGGCCTTGGTTTTGATGCTGCAATGGCTAAAGTCTATGAGAAATGGGACAATGTGGTTGCCCTAGCTTTCGGAAGAGTGATTCGTGAGATACAATTAGGAAAACTTCGCAGAGATGCGTTGAAGGATATGGCCGATCGGTTGGGCGTGCCAGAGATGACTAGTTTCGTCGCAGCAGTGATCCAAAGCGAGCAGCTGGGTGTCAGCCTGGCAAGGGTGCTGAGAATCCAGGCGGATCAAATGCGGATCAAACGCCGTCAACTTGCAGAGGAAGCTGCCCACAAGGCGCCGATCAAAATGCTGATCCCAATGGCGATTTTAATATTTCCGTCCATTTGCATCGTGCTCATGACCCCTGCGGTCTTGATGCTGATGCAATCAGCACTGAGTGGAATACTTGGATTTTAATTAAAGGGGAAAAATATGCCCGAGCCGGTTCGACCGGCTTATCACCTCTACCGGTGGTTGTGGGGCAGCCTGGATTTGCTCTTCCCTCCAACCTGCGGGGGGTGTGGTCAGAGCGGGAAGCTGTGGTGTGATGCCTGCCAGGAATCTGTAAGAGAGATCGGAACCAGTATATGCAGTGTATGTGGACAACCCTGGGATATCCCAGGGTTGTGTGCCCGTTGTGCCCGAACTAGGCCGTATTTCACAAAACTGCGTTCCTGGGCTTATTACGATGGACCAGTCAGTGAAGCGATCAAGCGCTTGAAGTACAAGCGCGACATTAGTCTCGGATTCGTGCTTGCACAAGCTCTGTATGATCTATTGGTCAATCTTCAGTGGCAGGTCGATGGTGTAATTCCTGTTCCATTAGGGGTTGCACGACTGAAAGAGCGTGGATATAATCAAGCTGCCTTGATTGCCCAACCGGTTGCATTGAGAATTGGTAAACCTTATTTACGCAAGGGATTGTTTCGGGTACGTGAGACTCGTTCCCAGGTAGGTCTTTCCTATATCGATCGACAGGCAAATGTAAACGCTGCATTTCGAGGGCGTGAGGAGATCGTTGCTGGAAAACGCTTACTGGTCGTCGATGATGTGACAACCAGCACTGCTACGTTGAATGCATGCTCCCAGGCGTTAATCACCGCCGGGGCAGCAGAAGTGATGTGTTTAACCGTTGCACGGGCAGGCTGAATCGAAATATTTTTTATCACCAGGAGGTGGATCTATGCCGTTCGAAGTTGAAATTACTGGCAGGAACATGGAAATTACAGATCGACTTGATGATTATGTCACGAAAAAGGTTTCAAAACTGGACCGATACTTGAATGACATTGATGAAGCTCACGTGGAACTCTCATATGCAAAATCCGCGCGTAATGCCGCAGACAGGCAGGTTGCCCAATTAACCATTCGGGGGAAAGGCTTCATTCTTCGCTCGGAAGAAAGAGCAGATGATATTTATGCTGCTTTGGACACTGCTCTGGATAAAATGCAGCGCAGGATTGAACGCTATAAAGGGAAACGTAATCGCGGCCGGGGAGATGGCAGGTCTGCAGCTGAGGTGGTTCCTTATCCAGAAAGTGACGAAGAGGAACCTGAAGCTCCGCTCATTGCCAGGAGAAAAAGGTTTACTGTATCACCAATGGATGAGGAGGAAGCAATTGACCAGATGAATATGTTGGGTCACGAAGATTTTTTTGTCTTCATTAATGCTTCAACGAATGCGATTAACGTACTTTACACCCGCCGGGACGGAACATATGGCTTGATTGAACCAGAAATTGGGTGACAGAAAGCGTATTGATGTTTGAGGATTGTTCCTATCTTCTGGGACAGTCCTTTTTGTTTTTGATTAGGAAATACAATTGCTCTGAGGAGATTTGTGTTATCTATTTACAGCACACCAGACGCAATGATCCTGCCCAAGATTTGTAAGGACACACCAAATGCTGAACGGTGGAAATGGAAGTGGTCTTCAGACCCGTTGACTCAGAACTTCAATAAGGATAAACTTCTGTGGATGGAGCGAGGAGTTAACATATGGTAGAAGAAAATTATAAGCAATTATACGCGATCGCTGATCTGTTTGATGGCAATGGGATCGATGAAGCGGGAGTGGAGGATTCTATTCGCAGCCTGTTGTTGGCTTTTGGAGAAGATCCAGACCGGGATGGGATCGAACGCACCCCTGCAAGAGTTGCCAATATGTACAAGGAATTGCTGGTGGGATACAGGACCGATCCAGTTGCGATGGTTAATGATGCGCTATTCGAAGTAACATATGATGAAATGGTGCTTGTACGGGATATTGAATTTTACAGCCTTTGTGAGCATCACCTGCTGCCGTTTTTGGGGCGAGCACACGTGGCTTATTTCCCCCGTGGTAAAGTGCTGGGATTGTCAAAAATACCACGAGTGGTAGATTTATTTGCACGCAGGATCCAGCTCCAGGAAAGATTGACCAGGCAAATTGCCGATTTTATCAATGAGCTGCTGAATCCCCATGGTGTTGCAGTTGTGGTTGAAGGTCTGCATCTTTGTGCAATGATGCGCGGAGTACAGAAGCACGAAGCACGGATGACTACCTCGACCATGTTGGGTGCATTTCGAACGAGTATCGCAACGCGCCAGGAGTTCTTAGATAATATCTCACGCGGTGCTGGTCCAATGAAGATCTAAATCGGCTTCAATAATATCTGGCGATTCCCGAAGGATTTCAGCAATTTCAGCCGCCCGGTAGCCAGAATTTGGATCTACATATTCAGGAATGAGTTCCCCCACCGGTACAGCCATATGGGGGTACTCCCATAGTTGGTTATCCAGGATTACTCCATCAAACATGAGGATATCGAGATCGATTGTTCTGGGAGCATTGGGATCATATGTGCGAATCCGTCCAAGCATGCCTTCAATCGGGCGTAAGATCTTATTCCGCAACAGTTCAACAGAAAACCTCGTTGCCACTAAAGCAGCAGCGTTCAGAAAATCAGGACCAGGCGAACCGACCGCGGATGTTTTCCAGATGCTGGACACCGCCTGAATGGTCACTGTACGGCCTAACAGGTGAAGTGCACTGCGAATATTATCCCTGGGGAATATATTCGATCCGATCCCGATAACCGCCTGATGAGGCGGATCACTCTTTACTGCGTTCAATTTCTACACCAACAGACCTGGCAAAACGGACAGCATTCGGCTTCTCAACTCTCACGCGAGCCTTCAACACACCTGGAACCTCCAGACAAACTTTGGCAATGTCTGCGGCTAAGGCTTCAACGGTCAGTCGCTGGGCAGTTTCTGCCTTCGTTTGAGCTTTTTTGGCGATGGTCCGGTAGTTGATGCTATCTGAAATGTTATCGGTTTCGCCAGCTTTGGATAAATCTGCGGTAATAGTCACATTAATCAAAATATCCTGGGGCTTTTCCCGTTCCCAATCATTAACCCCAATGATTCCTCGTACCAGTAAATCTTTGATGAAAACTTGGTCCATGCTCAGCTCCTCAACGTGTACTCGAGATAGAAGTTTACCTTGATTTTTTTAAATGAGATGTCTCCCGCCGTCTAAATGAAGTATCTCACCGGTAATATAATCCGGGCCTTCCAGTAAAAATAGCAATGCCTCTCCGACTTCGTCAAGATTTGCCCATCGTTTTGCAGGTACAGATTGCAAGATACCCTCCGTATCACCACCATCACTAGGTGGAAGGATCGCGCCAAAAGCAAGCCCATTCACGGTAATATCCGGAGCAAGCGCCACGGCCAAAGATTGGGTCAGAGCTGCGAGTGCAGCTTTGGATATGGTGTAGGGCAGGTGATCGCCGCCGGGGCGAAGGGCACGCCAATCCAGTATGTTGACAATGCGACCCGATTGGTTTGGTCGAACCAATGATGGAAAAGCTTTGCAAAGCAGGAAGGGTGCTGTTAAATTCACCATGAAATGTTGTTCCCATTCTGCCAGGTTTGTCGAGTGCAGATCAAGGGCATCAAATATCGAGGCATTGTTAACGATAGCATAAAGTGGCGAGAAGGATTTAACCTGGTCGATCAGGCGTTGGATGCTCTCTGGATTGGAGAGATCAGCCTGAATCAGGTCAGCCTGGGAGCCCAACTGCTCGATCTCGGTCTTCAAATTAACCGCTGAATGTTTCGAACTGAAGTAGTGGATCAGGAGATTACCTCCTTGCCTGGCTATCGCTAAGGCCATTGACCGCCCAATGCGAACCCCCGATCCGGTGATCAAAACAGTTTTTCCTTGTATACTCATGATGCAAGCAATGCCTCCGCAACGCGTTCAAGCCGCATGCGGGCTTCGTGGGCTACGCTTGAAACTTCATGGTTGTCTTCCAGCGACCCGACCGAGAGGACGGTCTCCGGGTTAACGATCCTGACAATTGAAGCGGAAATTCCATCTGCCTCGACAGTCACATTACATGGCAGCAGTAACCCTGCAACTGAATCCTGAGAAAGAGCACGGTGAGCGAGCGGTGGATTGCAGGCTCCCAAGATCGTGTAGGGTCGAAATTCTTCATTCAGCTTTTCTTTCATTGTAGCTTTGACATCAATAGAGGTCAAAACACCAAAGCCTTCTCCCTTGAGCGCCTCCTTTGTCAATTCAAGAGCTTGCTCATAGGGCATGTTTAGATGCACTTCAAAACCAATTTCTGCAGACATTCGTTTAACTCCTTGAAAATCCTGGTTAGGTTCATCACCCTTAAGGAAAGGGGATAAAGGCAAGAATAGTTTCAGGATAGGTATCGGTCATCGCCAGAAAACCAAGTCCATCCAAACGGACGAGTGCTTCCCAGTTGCGGGAATTTCCATCTGCATCTAATTCGATCTGGAGCGGCGGTTTACCACTCAGGGTGATTCTATCCTGATTATATTTTAATTCTACTAAGCGTTCAACTTTTATATTTGCCTTGTGGGTAAGACCTTGCCCAAATTGGTCCCTGATCGGGTCATTCAGTGTGAAATACCAAAATTCAAGCGGGAAAAAGATATTCATAACCCAGAATCGTCCTTCAGAGTCAAGAGCAGTGGCATCGGTAAGCCTGTATTCAATATTTGCCATCTCTAATGGTGAAAAATCTATTGCAGGGTGATGCTCCTGAAACGCCAACGGGGTTGGATTCAATTCTCTGCCATTTGCCTCAAAAAGTGCCACCGCATCGCCTTCTGTGATGAATACCGACTCATAAGCTGCGTTAAAGATCTGTACCGGTGTGGGAATTTCTATCAGTGTGTCCGAAATAAGACTGATCCCCTGCCCATTTTCCAGGAATGTCCCCTGGATCATATATCCCTGCATCATTCCCTGGAAGTTGGTTTCGATTGAAAAGTAAATTTGATTCCCGCTCACTGCAACTGCTTCGAACCCCTCGTACCCAGGAAGATCGGCCAGTTGGTTTGAATTGAACAAGGGTAGCTGGGAAGGGGACAATGGTTCAGGACCGGGATCAAAGGAAGCAAGAATGTCTGATTTATGGAGCGTGAATACGGATCCGCTTCCCTGATATGAAGGAAATTTGTGTGGGTATTGGGGCAGTATGATCAAGGTATCCCCATGCCATGCCATCCCAGAGATTTCTGCTCGCGGAATGGCAATTGGACCTTCTAACGGCAGCATTTGGACTTGGGACTCTTTGACTGGTGAGGGGGCAATTTCTGGAGCAGGACCTGTGGTGGTTAACGGATGAATTTCTGGGGATGAATTCACCTCCTGGTTAGGAGTTTGAACAGTAGCTGTCGGTTTTTGGGAGATATCTACCGCAGGGCTTGGTGTGGGATCGGAATTCTCCACAAGGCAAGCGCTGAGCGAAAAAGTGATAATCAACAACCATAATAGTTGGCGCAGGTGACTATCTCCAATCACGATGCGGCTTCTTCTGTTGATGGTTGTTTCCAGTTCCTGACGACGATCACCAGCAAACAGATCGCAAGGAGAATCCAGGCATATAGTTGGGCGGAGCGAATTCCATTGGCGAACAGGAAGCTGTCTCCACGATATGCCTCCAGGAACAACCTTGACAGAGCAGTCAGTGCGATAAAGGTCAAGAAAAAATTCCCTGGAATTTGGCTCCAGGTGGTTTTATCGATCAGCCAGATTACGGTAAATACCAGGCAGCCCAGAATGATCTCGTAAATTTGCGTAGGATGGCGGACTGCCCCCCAGAGCTGGATTCCGAATGGTAACCCGGTTGGTTTTCCAAAGGCACTGCCGGAAGCGAGATGTGAAACCCCGAGTGCGATCGCCAGGATTGCCAATATTGGGGTTATCGAGTCGAGTGTCGACCAGAGCGGGAGCTTCTTACGGTAAATGAAGATGGTTGCCGCACCCGCTGCGATGTATATACCTGCGGACAGGTCGAGTAAGCCAGGATTCAATGAAATTAGACTCAAGAGATTAGCTGAAAATGCATCCGGATAGGTCACCGCGTAGGATAATCGAGCACCAAGAAAACCGGCCAGCAAGGTAATCAGAAGCAGGGTGTAAAGATAGTTTGGATTTTCACCACGTTGCCGTGAACGGCGTTCGGAAACTGTTAAACCCAACCAGAGGCCAAGCAGCAGCACAAGACCAGGTACTTGAATTGAAAGGGGGCCAACCTGGAGAGTTGGAAACATCAGGATTTTCCCTCCAGCATTTCTTCCACTCGGATGCGAAGTAGTGCTTCAGACATTGGTCCACCTATGACTACGTCCTGGATGATGCCTTCCGGATCAATGAAATAGGAAGCAGGCAATGAGCGGATTTCATACAGGCTGCTCACGGATCCCGTACGGTCTAACAGGATCGGAAAGCTGAGCTGCCGGTCCTGCCCAAACGATAAGGCCTCTCCAATATTATCCTGGTTGGTGGAGTTAATTGCCAGGACGATAAAACCCTCTTCCTCAAAGTCTTCATACACACGCTGCATAGCAGGCATTTCGGAACGGCAGGGTGGGCACCAGCTAGCCCAAAAGTTCACCAGGACAGGCTTCCCTCGAAATTCAGACAATGCGTAGGTTTGCCCCTCGTAAGTCTCCAGGGTGAAATCTGGTGCAGCAAACCCTACCTGTGGTGCCTGGATTTGACCCTGGGTCGTGCTGCCGGGTGTCGGTATCGATATCCAGATCCAAGCTGCGCTCAGGATTAAGATGAGCATGGAGCAGCCGATGAGTATTTTTTGTTTCGCAAACTGCATTACATATCACCTTGTAGTACTGGGATTCGATGCATAAAATATACACGAAAAACACCGGCAAGAGGGGATAAGATCTCCTTGATTAGTGGATTTTCATTTTACAAACCACTCACCGTCCTTAAGGGTAATTTAATATCTCTGGATGATCTCATGTGATACGATTTGAAATCTAATTCGCAAACGGAGCATGGAGATTGCAAATGAAACTAAGAATTCCCTGGCTCTACCTTGTTATCCTCGGGATGATGATCCTGCCTGCGTGCAGTTCGCAGCAGA
>Ga0316579_10000466_pt1 | contig 13067 bp, 13 predicted proteins | sample J5NA_2_FD_203074 | JGI IMG/M metagenome (GOLD analysis project Ga0316579, IMG submission 203074) | Rhizosphere microbial communities from salt marsh grasses in Alabama, United States - J5-7_160517rDrA | ecosystem: Host-associated > Plants > Roots > Rhizosphere | place: USA: Alabama | collected... | reverse complement strand
ATCCGCACCGCAGCCACGGACCTCGTCAACACCTCCACCCGCCTCCAACGCACCGTCTCCGTCTTCCATCACCGCGACTGACCGCACCACCGGGACCGGACAGTGGCCGGTACCACGACCGGCCGGCGCCACCGGGCCCGCCGCGGGCCGCCGTACGTGGTGCTCGGCGACCCGCCTCGTCCTGTTCCGTGGTCCGTCCGTTTCGAGATGGAAACGGTTGCGTGTCCGGTATCCCCCGACGTGACGCCGGAGATGTCCCGTCCTCCTCGGCCGGCACACCGGATCGGTCCGGAATCGGTACGAGATCGGTCGACGGGTCCGCGATCCACCGGTTCAACTCGTTCGTTTCCGGGCAGGGGATTCACGAACGTGCGACGCGGTGCGGCACCCGAGTGTCAAGAATTCCTCAAGAATACGTGAGCACGCGGATCAGGAACCGGCTGCGAGCGTCATGCCCTGGCGGGCCGTTCCGGTGATGACGGGACCGCGCCGCAGGCCTGCCCGACCGGGGATCGGACGGATCACGGGCTCTCCGGGCATCACGTGCAACCGCACCCCGGGCTGGCGGGCGAGGGAGGCCACCGACGCGCGGGAGAGCCTTCCCGGCGTGATGACGACCCGGATGCGCTCCTTGGCGACCAGGCTGGCCAGGGCGTTGAGCGCCAGGTCGTCCCGCAGCGGGTTGCCGTCCAGTTCGAAGGTCTCCAGCAAGCAGTACCCCTTGCGGTGCGCGTACGCGGCAAGGGCGACGCGAGCGCGACCCCGGACCAGTTCACCGGCGTGCGGGCGATGCTGGATCAGTCCGACCGCGAGCGGCTTGATCATAGCCATGATGTCTCCTCCCCGAAACCGACGTTCCTGTTCCGTGGAGCTTCCCGTGTCAGGGCAGTCACCACGAACTGGTTCGATCATCCAGAATTGGCCGATACGAATACCTCAAGCGTTCCTTATCCGAATGAAATCCTTGTCCCCAGCGGCGCTTCCCGGGGTACGTCTGAGGATGTCCCCACCTGTCCCGGGGCGTCCCCAGCAGTCCCCCACTCCGGTGTTCGCTTCCCACGGGGCACACTGTGAACGAAGTCGCTTTCCTCCCCCGCCTCCGTCCCCGGGAGCCTCCAGGTGATCCGCCTTCGCGCGCTTTCCGCGTCCCGCCGCCCCGACCGCCCCCGCCGGCACCGCCGGCCACGGCAGGCCGCCGTGCCCCTCGCCGTGCTCCTCGCCGGGATCCTCCAGCTGACGGCCTGCCGGTTCACCGTCACGACGCAGGACGGCCCGGAAGGGGGCCGGCAGGCCCCGGGGCCGCCTGCTGCGGCCGGAAGGACCGTCTCGGACCTGCAGGCCCTGCGATCGGAGGAGGAGTCCCACGCCGACAGCTACGACAGGGACGCCTTCGGCAGGCGCTGGGCGGACCTCGACGGCAACGGATGCGGTCAGCGCGACGACGTCCTCGCACGGGACCTGAGCGACGTGCGGCGCCGGGACGGGTCCTGCACGGTCGTGTCCGGCAGGCTCGTGGATCCCTGGACCGGGGCGGAGGTCGCCTTCACCAAGGCGGAGCCGTCGAGGGTCCAGATCGACCATGTCGTCTCCCTTGCCGAGGCATGGCGGTCCGGTGCCTGGTCCTGGACCGACGAACGGCGCGAGCGCTACGCCAACGACCTGTCGGTGCTGCTGGCGACCGCCGGGGACGTCAACCGGGCCAAGGGGGACCGGGACGCTGCGACCTGGTCCCCCGCCGGTGCCGGCAGGTCCTGTGCTTATGCCCGTCACGTCGTGGACATCAAGACGGTGTACGGATTGAGCGTAGACCGCGCCGAGCGATCGGCGTTGCTGCGTGCCCTTGAGCCCTGTTCCTGAGGTCCCGGTCAGGGACCCGGAACGGCCCCGTCGGGGGCCCCGCGGTCCTCCGGCCCGCCCGGACCGGCCGGCGGGACCTGGGGAACCGGTGGGATCTGGGCGACCGGTAGGGACCGGGCGGCCGGGTTCCCCCGGCTCCTGCCGTGGTGCGGGCCCGTCCCGGAGGCCGGGAGCTCGACGGTGACGGTGGTACCGGATCTGCCGTCGGAGTCGACGCGGACCGTGCCGCCGTGGGCCAGCACAAGGCTGTGCACGACGGCGAGGCCGAGCCCTGACCCGCGTACGCCGGGGTCCGGACGGCCGCGCCAGAAACGTTCGAAGACCCGGGGGAGGTCCTCGGGCGAGATCCCCGGGCCCGTGTCCGTGACCACCAGCCGGTGCACGGTGCCGCCGGTCCGGTGGGCGGGTTCCACCGTCACCACCACCCGGTCCCCCGGCCGGCAGTGCAGCGCGCAGTTCTGCAGGAGGTTGGCGACCACCTGGTGCAGACGGTGAGGATCCGCGTCGACGATCGCGGCGGGGCCGGGATCCGCCCCGGCCGGGTCCGGCTCCGGGACGGGCACGGCCCGCGGGCGGTCCTGGCCCCGCGAAGGATGCCGGCCCCGCGAATGGTCCGGGTGCCGCGGGCCCTCGAAGCGGATGGTCAACCCCGCTGCCCGCAATTGCGGCTCCCGGGTCCGGATCTCCTCGAGGACCAGGGCCGTCAGGTCCGTCGGCCGTCTGACGAGCCCTGGACCGGCCGCCTCAGCGGCGGAGAGCTCCTCCAGGTCGCCGACGACGCGCGTCAGGCGCAGGGACTGGTCGTGCAGCCGCGCGAGAGCCGGTGGATCGGCCGGTGCCAGCCCGTCCCGCAGCTCCTCCAGCCCGGCCCGCAGGGCGGCCAGCGGGGTGCGCAGCTCGTGCGCGACGTCGGCTGCCATCTGCCGCCGGACCCTTTCGGACCTCTGCACGCTCTCCGCCGCTGCGTCGAAGGCCTCGACGAGTTCCCCGAGCTCCCCCGTGCCCGGGACCCCGGCCCTTGCGTCCCGGTCGCCCGCTGCGTGGGCCCTTGCCGCCCGGGTGAGGGCGACCAGCGGCCGCGTCAGGCGCCGGGACAGGGCCCAGCCGGCGCCGACGGCGAGCGCCACCGCCAGCGCCCCGGCCACGAGCACCCAGGTCCAGGCGACGGGACGGCCCGTGCCGGCCTCGCGGCCGAATCCCAGGACGACAGTGCCGACGACCTGCGAGTCCACGGTGACCGGGGCGGTCGTGGTCGGCTGGCCCGACCGCTGCTGCCCGCGGCGCATCCCCTGGGACATGCCCGAGGCCGACAGGGAGGCGACGACCTGCCCCTGGGGGTCCAGGATCGTCAGGCGGGTCCCGGACGTGAGCGCGACGGCCGCGGTCCTCGGCAGTTCGTCCCAGCCGCCCGCCGCCCGGTAGTCGAGGGCCGCGGCCCTGGCCGCGCTGCGGGCCGCCTCCTGGCGCTGTTCGGTGAGCTGGCTCGCCAGCCCCCGGTCCGAGCCGACGAGCGCGGCGACGGTGACCAGGGCGACGGCGCTCAGGGCTACCGTGACGAACGCCGCGAGGAGCCGCCGTCCCAGCGTCCCCAGCCCTGCGGATCCGTGCGGGACGGCGGTTCCTCGCGGGGCCGTGGATCCGGGGGCCGTGGATCCGTCCGGGGCCGTGGTGCCCCGCGGCACGGCGTGTCCCCCCGGGGGCACGGGTCCTGCCGGTGGAACGGCATCACCGGGTGGAACGGCGTCGCCCGGTGGGAGGGCTTCACCCGTCACGGTGCAGGCCCAGACGGTAGCCGACGCCCACGACGGTCTCCACGACGCCGGCGCCCTCGGGCCCCAGCTTGTGCCGGAGGTTCTTCACGTGGGAGTCGATGCTGCGCTCGTACCCGGCGAACTCGTAACCCCGGACCCGGTTCACCAGCTCGTAGCGGGAGAAGGGCCGGCCGGGGACCGAGGCGAGGGTCGTGAGCAGCCCCCACTCGGTCGGTGTCAGGTCCAGTTCCCGGCCGGCCACCGCGGCAAGGCGGCGGGAGGGGTCGAGGGTCAGCAGGCCGTCCCCGAAGCCGGTGACGCTGTCAGCGGCGCTCCGGTCGGCGCGACCGCGCGAGAGCACCGCCGCGACGCGCAGCACGACCTCCGTGGGGCTGAAGGGCTTGGTCACGTAGTCGTCGGCCCCCTGCCGCAGTCCCTGGATGCGGTCCTCCACACTGCTGCGGGCCGTGAGCACGACGACGGGGATCGAGCGCCGAGCACGTGCCGCGTCCAGGACCTCCAGCCCGTCGACGTCGGGCAGGCCGAGATCGAGGAGCACGAGGTCCACCGTGCCGGTCTCCAGCAGGTGGAGTGCCTGTCCACCGGACGCGGTGGTCAGGACGGTGTGGCCGGCCCGTTCCAGGTAGCGGCGCAGCAGGTCCCGGATGTCACGGTCGTCCTCGACGACCAGCACGCTGCCCACGGGTCCATCTTCGACGCAACGGCCCACCGCGGCATCCGCACCGCGCCGGTCTCCACACGGTCTCCACACGGACTGCGCCGCCGTTCCACACGCGGGCCCCACCGTGGGATGCACGGACGGTCCGACCGAGAGGGCCGACAGGATCACGGAGGTCAGGATGCGCAGGACCACAGGAATCGCCGGTGCGCTCGTGGCGGGCGTCGCTGCAGCCGTGCTGCTGGCGACCCCGGGTCTGGCCGACACCGCGACGCAGGGCCGGGGATCGGACAGCACGAACTGCGACGGAACGGGTCAGGCCCGGCAGGACGGCGCCCAGAACGGCGACCGGGGGAAGGGACACGACGGCAACGGCTCGGACCGGGCCCGGGAACAGGGCCGGGGGAACGGGCAGGGACAGGGGGACCGGGACCGCTCGCGCAGCAGGTCCGAGGACCCCGCGGCGTCGATCGCGCAGCTGTCCCAGGGGACCCTGACCGACGATCAGCGCGAGGAACTGGCCGACATGGCCGAGGAGGAGAAGCTGGCCCACGACGTCTACGTGGAACTGGGCAGGAGCTCCGGTGACACCCGCTTCGTCCGGATCGCCGACGCCGAGAGCCGGCACCTGCAGGAGCTGCGGGCCCTGATGGAGCGCTACGGGGTCGAGGACCCCACCGAGGGCCTTGCCGAGGGTTCCTTCGCCTCGGCGGAGGTCACCGCCCAGTACAAGGAACTGCTGGAGCGCGGGCGCGTCTCGGCCCAGGAGGCGCTGGCGGTCGGCGCGGCGGTCGAGCGGCAGGACATCGAGGATCTCGACGCGGCGTCCGGGGGCGTGACGGCCGAGGACGTCCTGACGGTCTACGGAAACCTTCGGGACGGTTCCACGAGGCACCTGGCGGCGTTCACGCGGTGAGCGCTCCCGACGCCGCCGGCCCCGTCGCTGCTCGCGGTGGGGCCGGCGGCGATGGCCCCGTCGCTGCTCGCGGTGGGGCCGGTGGCGGGACCGGACGCCCGGTGCAGCGGTCCGAGAGCGCCGCCGGGCGCCGTCCGGGTGCCGCGCAGGGTCGGAGCGGAGTTCGGAAACACGCTCATGGGGATACCGTGGTACGGCCCTCGTACCAGGAACACCGCAGATCCCAGGAGCGTCGGAATCATGAGTCCCTTCCCCCCGCGTCGTGCAGCCATCCTCCCGGCCGTCCTTCTGGGGACCGGCCTGGTCATGGGATCCGCGGGCTGCTCCTCCGGCAGTTCCTCGGCCTCCGCGCAGTCCCCGACGGCCTCGGCCCCGTCCGGGTCGGCCTCGGCGTCCTCGGGGGCCCAGAGCCTGGGTACCGCGGACTTCGCCAAGCTCGTCGAGGCCTCCGGCACGACGGTGCTGGACGTGCGGACCCCCGAGGAGTACGCGCAGGGGCATCTGCCCGACGCCAAGAACCTGAACGTGCAGGACCCCACGATCGCCGACCAGCTCGAGAAACTCGACAAGTCCGGGACGTACGCCGTCTACTGCCGTACCGGGAACCGTTCGAAGGCAGCGCAGGATCTCATGCTGAGTCTCGGGTTCACCAAGGTCTCCAACCTGACCGGTGGCATCACGGCCTGGACGAAGGACGGGCACGAGGTCGTCGCCGGTTCCTGATCGTCCCGGCAGCAGCGGGCACGGTCCGTCCCCTGGTCCCGGGCACGATCCGCCTGATCCCGGAGACGGTCCGTGTGATCGCGGGGAGGTGGCCGTGCCCGTCCGGCGCCGACGCGGTGGCCGCCGGTCAGGACGGTCCGGGGAAGGACGTGACCGTCCGGCGGCCCTCGGTCCTCGCTCCGAGGGAGTAGCCGTGGGCGGACCAGTCGGCCACGACCGAGTACCGGTCCCCCCGGATCGTGGTGATGCGGTGCTCCACCGTCCTCGTCCCCACGCACCCCACCCGGTGCACCGACAGGCAGGCCACCCCGACGGGCACGGACAGCAGGGACCGCTCGTGCTCCGTCGGCACCGCCGCGCTGATCCGTTCGGTGCCGCCCGTGAGCCTGACCCCGCACCGCCGGGCGAGTTCGTCGTACAGGGAGGCGTTGCGGAAGTCGGCGCCAGTGAGGTCGGAGCACAGGGACGTGGGCATCCACACGCAGTCGTGCGCCAGGGGAGCGCCGTCCGCCAGCCGGATCCGCTCCAGGTGGAAGACGGGGACCTCCTGGGGCAGACCCAGTACCCGCGCGGCCCCCGGTGAGGGTTTCACCTGCTGGGCGAGCACGACGCTCGTCAGCTTCATGCCCCTGGCCTCGATCTCGCGGAACAGCGAGTAGAGGCTGCCGAGGGGCTGCTCGACGGCCCGCCTGACCCGGGTGCCGCGGCCACGGGCCGAGTCCAGCACCCCGGTCTCCCGCAGTCGCCGCAGGGCCTCGCGCACCGTGTGCCGGGACACCTCGTAGACCTGCACCAGTTCCATCTCACCCGGGAAGCCCGCGTCGAAGGCTCCGTCGGCCAGGCGACGGGTGAGGTCCTCCTGCAGCTGGGCCCACAGCGGGAGCGGGCTGCCCCGGTCCAGCGGGACGGGGCCGGTTGATGGTTGTGTCACGGCACTCTCCAGCGGGGTACCGACGTTCCGGGCACACGACGGGCGTGGTCCGTCGACGCTCTGACGCGGTTCAGAGTACTCGCAGGAAGGCCCAAGGGAGGACAGAACGGAAGGACGGGCCCGTATCACCGTGCATGGCACGTTCCTGACCTCACGGAGGAACCTCCCAGACCGCGAAAGAAATCAGAACGGGCCCGTGGGGTCGCCGGCCCCGGCAGGCACCGGCGGTCGGCGCAACCACACGAGGTGCTCGGTCCCCCGCGTCAGTTCCAGCCTGCGCCACAGCACGCTGGAGGGCAGGGCCTGGCTGGGATGGGCCCGCACCGCCTCCAGCTGCCGGTCCCGCGTCACCTCCAGCAGAAGGTGGACCTCCCGCGACGGCCGCCCGCGGAACGAGGCCGAGAACTCCCGGTTGAGCTGCTCGGCCACTGGCACGGGCAGGGTCCAGGCCAGGACCCCCAGGCCGGTCCGCTCCCCCGCGAGCAGGGCGGCCGCCGTCGCGGCGACGTGATCGGGGTGCCCCGTCACGCCGTCCTCGTCGAAGGCCAGCAGGCCGTCCGCGCCGGACGCCTCGACGGCCCGCACCACCTCCGCCGCGAGCGCGGAGGGGTCCTCCCGGTCCAGGCGGCCGTCCGGACGGTCCAGGAGAACGACCTGCTCGACCCCGAGCAGGTCACCGGCGCGACGCACCTCCAGCTCCCGCACGCGGCGCAGGTCACCGGGGACCCCGTGCAGGGTCGAGGCCTCGCCGTGGGTGAAGCAGAGCAGCGACGGTCTCGCGCCGCCGTCGACGAAGGAGCCCAGCACGGCGCCGAGGCCGAAGGACTCGTCGTCCGGATGGGCGACCACCGCCAGGGGCCTGCCCCAGGCGGGCAGCGCCCTGTCCGGGCCGGGCCCCGTTCCCCGGGCGGACGCTGCTGCCGGTTCGGGCCCTGCTGCCGGGCGGGGTCTGGGCATCGACGGCATCGACGGTTCCCTCCTCGTTCGGTTCCGTGCCTTCCCCCGGGGCGGTTCCCACTGTCGGTCAGAAACGCCCCCACCGCGACCCGGACGCCGGCACGGGCCCCGACCGCGGGCGCCGGCCGGGCGGCACCCGGCACCCGGCAGTGCTGTCCCCTGACGCAGGGTATTGCTGTCTCCCCCGTCCGGGCATCGAACGGCTACTCTCGACCGCCCGGGCCATGAACCGGATCAGCCCGACCACGGGCGAGTGCGGTGAGCGGCCGGCCCCGGTCGTGGCGGCGCGCCGGGGAACTCTCGATCACGCGACGCCGGCCGTACCCGTCCCCACGGGCCGCCCGGCTCCGCCGACGGTTCAGGAGCTGACAGTGTCGAGGACCTCGCACGACGCCCCCCGAGAATCCCACGCCGCCGGGGAGTCCCGCGCCGAGGGCGGCGGGCACGTCCGCAGGGCGTTGCCCGCCGCCCTCGGCCTGGCGGTGGCCCTCGGCACGACCGTGCTCTCCGTCCCGGCACCGGCGGGGGCCGCCACCTGGGAGACCCTCCTCGGCAGCGGGTCGCTGTCCGGTTACCAGGCCTTCGAGCAGGAGTGGAACTACCTGTACCCCTGGGGGCCCGACCACAACGGGTCGGCCCGGATGTACGGCAGCACCACCGACCACGACCACGTCCAGCTCTCCGACGGGCAGCTGGTCCTCAAGGCCACCCGGATCACGTGGGACGAGGGCCGGAGCACGGCCAAGCCCAACCTGCCGATCAGGTACCACTCGGGAGCCGTGCACGCCAGGGAGAAGATCCTGGTCGACGACCGGTTCCCCCACTACGAGATCAAGGGTGACTTCCAGGCCCCGTCGGCCCCGGGAACCTGGCCGGCCTTCTGGCTCACCGGCGCGGACAGCTGGCCCCCGGAGAGCGACATCCTGGAGTTCAAGGGCGACAACCGCACCTGGTTCAACACCTTCCGCACGTCGTCCGACGTCTCCAGCACCATCGTGACGGTGCCTTCCCCCGGTTCCTGGCACAACTACCGGATCTGGATGACCAAGATCAGCGCCACGGACGTCGAGATCCACTACTACCTCGACGGCGTCTGGAAGGCCAAGCACCGGGCGTCCTTCGTCGGCAAGCCGATGTGGTTGATAGTCAACCTCCAGATGGAGGGTTCCTCGGGGTCCACGGGTCCCGGTGCCCACACGTACTACCGGGCCCGCAACCTCTACGTCGGCCGCAGCAGGACGTGAGGTCGCTGCCGGGGTTCCCGGCCCGTCGACCGGTAACTTTCCGGTGCGGCCCGTGAGTCCCGTCCCGCTCACCGGGCGATCGTTGACGTTCCGGCCGGCGGGTTCTGAGAATCACGCGCCGAGTGGGGCGGACCGGATCCGACGCGCTGGTCCCGTGGTCGCTCGTGTCACGACCCAACGCACGCACAGTCCCCGCGCGCGTCCCGGCCCCACGACGGCCGTGCCGGTTCGCGGGTTCCGAACGGAGTCAGGTCATGATCCACAGAAGAAGACTGGCCGCACTGGGTGCGGCGCTCGCGACGGCGACGGCCGTGTGCACGGCCACGATGATCGCCCCCGTGATGACGGCGGCCCCGGCCCGCGCGGCCTCGGCCGGGACGGGGACCGGTTACCTCCACACGAGCGGCAGCAAGATCCTCGACAGCACGGGTGCCACGGTCCGTCTCACCGGCCTCAACTGGTTCGGCATGGAGACGGACAACAAGACCTTCCACGGGCTGTGGGCATCGGTGACGTGGAAGGACCAGCTGGACCACATGGCGCAGCTGGGTTACAACACGATCCGGGTGCCCTTCAGCGGGGACGCGCTGAAGTCCGGGGCGAAGGCCACGGGCATCAACGACTACGTCAACCCGGACCTCATCGGCCTGTCGCCCCTGGAGATCCTCGACAGGGTCGTGGACCACGCCGGTCGCAAGGGGATGCGGATCCTGCTGGACCGGCACCGTCCGTCCTCCGGCGGCCAGACCCCGCTGTGGTACACGGCCTCGGTCTCCGAGGCCTCCATGATCGCTGACTGGGAGATGCTCGCCAAGCACTACGCGGGCAACACGACGGTCATCGGCGCGGACCTGTTCAACGAGCCGCACGCCGAGGGGACGGCCCCCAACGGCACCGGTGCCTGCTGGGGCTGCGGCGACCCCGAGCGCGACTGGCGGCTGGCCGCGCAGCGCATCGGGAACGCGATCCTCAAGGTCCAGCCCAAGTGGCTGATCGTCGTCGAGGGGGTCAGCTGCCCCAGCGGCGGCAGCCCGAACGTCTGGGACAGCGAGCCCGACGACCCCATGGAGTGCGGTTGGTGGGGCGGGAACCTCTCGGCCGCCAAGCAGTACCCGGTCAAGCTCGACGTCGCCGACCAGCTCGTCTACTCGGCCCACGAGTACGGGATCTCGGTGTACGACCGCCAGCCGTGGTTCAAGGAGTCCGACTTCCCCAACAACCTGCCGGCCGTCTGGGACCACTTCTGGGGCTACCTGCAGAAGGAGAACACGGCCCCCGTGCTGATCGGTGAGTTCGGCAGCACCCTGGCCGACCCCCTGGACACCCAGTGGCTGACCAAGCTCATGAGCTACATGGGCTCCGGGACCTCCGGGATGTCGTTCACCTACTGGTCCTGGAACCCCAACTCCGGCGACACCGGCGGGATCGTCGGCGACGACTGGCAGACCGTCAACCAGGCCAAGCAGAAGATCCTGTCCCCCTACCTGGTCCCGCCCGTTCCCACGAGCGGCCCGGATCCCACGGGCGGCCCGACCACGACCCCGACCCAGTCCACCAGGACCTGCACCGCGGCCCTCGAGGCCACCAACACCTGGGACGACGGTTTCCAGGGCGAGGTGACCGTCACGGCGGGGACCAGCGCCATCACCGGGTGGACCGTCTCGTGGAAGGCCTCCGACGGTCTGAGCGTCCAGCAGGCCTGGAGCGGTGACCTCGTCTCCTCCGAGGGAACCGTCACCGTGAAGAACCTGGCGTGGAACGGCGCGCTGAAGGCCGGCGCCTCGACCACCTTCGGGTTCCAGGCACTGGGCACGATGGGTTCCCCGACCCTCACCTGCACCGCGTCCTGACCCCTCGTACGGAACGGCGAACGGCCCCGCCCGGGATGCCCGGGCGGGGCCGTTCGGGGTCCCGGGCGGGGCGGACCGGGAACCACGCCGCCGTGTCCCCCGGGATCCGTGTTTCCGGCACGCCGCCGAGAATTCCGCGGAAAGATCATGAATGTCGTTCGATCTCGCGGGAGGGGCGTGCGCGATGGAACCGGTCGAATGGGCGAGCCTGGCGATCACAGCCGTGCTGCTCGTCTTCGGTTATTTGTACGGGCCCAAGGCGTACCCGACGAGGATCAAGGAATATGTCGATGCCGCGGCCGGACTGACGACATTGGTGTGCACCACTCTGAAGATCTCGATCTTCCCCGTTCTTCTGCCCTCCTGCCCGTTGTGGACGGCGATCGGGCTCGTGTCCCTCGCCCTCCTCCCCCCGTTCATCGGTCTGGCGGAGTCGGAGTTCCGGAGGAACGGTCAACGGATCTACTCGACGGGAAGACTCGCGGGAACGTCGAATCGGTTCTGGGGACACCTGTGCACCAACGCGGCCGGTGCTCTCGCGACAGCCGGGCTGGTGACGGCCGCCGGCGCCACCCAGGGTTTTCCGGAGTTCGTCGCGGATTTCTCCTGCGGCGCGGCATTCAACGTCATGCTCCCCCTCGCCACGATCATCGTGCTGTCCTTCGTGCGCTGGCAGCAGTTGACGGCCTGCCCGGACGTCGACGAACGGGCCCGTCTGAACCGGAGCGGTTGGGATCCTGCATCGACGGCTACTCCCTGCGGCACTGGAACCAGTTGACGAACACCGTCCACCTGGTCGTCATCACGTTCGTGTCGTCGACGACGGTGCTCTGCCTCTTCTCGCACGCGATGACCCAGGCCATGAGGGGAGAACCGCTCCAGCTGTCCTGGCAAATGATCATCGCGGTCCTTGGGTGCCTGCTTTACCTGTGCACCTGCGGACTGCGCGGATCGCGGGAACACAGGGCCGTGTACCTGACATTCCTCACCGGGACCCCGGCGGCGCTGTGCATGGCCGTCGTCTGGTTCTCCCTGTTCCGCAGGGACGCCGTCCGGGACGTGGTGGCGGTCTCGGTCGTGGTCCTGGGGTACGTGGCCTACAGCGTCGAGGTGGTGCTGGCCGATCGTTCCCGGGACGGCGCCCTGCGGTTGCACTACTTCTCCGGGGTCGGGTTCGTCCTGGTCCTGGTGACGCTGCTCAGCGCGTTGGCGATTTCGGTGTGACCCCCGCCGGCGGCAGCGGACGCCCGGCGAGGGCCACGGTCTCGTGCAGGAGGTCCGTCCTGTCGTGCTCGGTCTCCAGGACCTTCGAGGTCGGGGACGGTGGCCCCGAACAGATCGGCGTCAGTTCCGCCGGTCGGCGTAGCCGCCGGGCAGTTCACCGGGCGGGCAGGCGATGACGTCCTCCCGGTCCGGGCCGCATTCCTCCAGGAAGGTGACGGCGGCGAACTCCGGGACCACGAAGATCGGATAGATCGGCCCGGTATCGCGGTGACGTTCCATCTCGGGCAGGTGCTCGTTCTGGAACAGGACGGTCCGCTCCGGGTGACGGTGCACCCACTGCGGGAAGAAGATGACGCCGTGCACCCGGCGCCGTTCCGGGACGATGTCGAGGCAGACCGAGGTGCCCGTGGGTTCGGTCCAGAAGACCTTGTAGACACCCTCGACGACCTCGACGATCCCCACGGTCTGGTCCTTCACCCACCGTCCGCCGACCATCCCGCTGTGGATGCGGTAGTCGATGGTCGTGGAATTCTTGACGTACAACTCGTACTGCCAGCCGTTGGCGTACGTGTAGATCAGGTGCCGTCCCACGATCCCGCCCAGGTCGCCGGTGGGCCCGGTCCCGGACTCTTCCCCCTTGTCGGGCCCGTCGGGCCGGTTCCGCTGGTCGCGTGCCATGTTGGTCGTCCTTTCGTCGCCGGCCGTGTCCCGCCCCGGCGGGAGACGGTCCGATGGTCCGTCCTGGTGGGGGCTGCGGGCCGGATGTCACGGACCGCGCAGCAGGTGAACGCGTCCGGCCGACGCACTAGAGCGTGTCTCGCCAACTCCGCTTCGGCGCTGCGCGGTGCCCGGGCGGCACCCGGCGGCGTTCTCGTCGCCCCCCGTAGCTCCGCCACGAGGAGCTCCGGCGGCCTTGCCGGGCACTCGCCCGGGCA
>Ga0316579_10000465_pt1 | contig 13075 bp, 11 predicted proteins | sample J5NA_2_FD_203074 | JGI IMG/M metagenome (GOLD analysis project Ga0316579, IMG submission 203074) | Rhizosphere microbial communities from salt marsh grasses in Alabama, United States - J5-7_160517rDrA | ecosystem: Host-associated > Plants > Roots > Rhizosphere | place: USA: Alabama | collected... | reverse complement strand
AAACAAATAGCCTTTAACATGGATAAGGCTATAGCTTCTGGTTAATTTACAAAAACCCGCCCCTGTAAGCCAGGAGCGGATTTTCTATTTGAGGAATAACGTTGTATGAATGCATTCCCGGACAGCGCTCTTCGGTTTTCGCTCATCATCCCCGCCTATAACGAGGAAGCCTACCTGCCGATTTTACTAGACAGCGTGGTAGCGGCCCGGGCCCGATATGAAGGCGGCCCGGACGGTATCGAGGTGGTGGTGGTCGACAACGCCTCTACGGATGCGACGGCAGAGCTGGCCCGCTCGAGCGGCTGCCGGGTGGTTCGGGAAGATCGGCGCATCATCGCCGCGGTGCGCAATACCGGGGCTCGCAACGCGTTCGGGCAGGTGTTTGTATTCGTGGATGCCGACAACATCATGCATCCGGATACCTTTAATGCGATTGATAAAAGTCTTTCAACCGGCAAGGTCATTGCCGGGGCTTCGGGCGTAAATATGCAACGAATGTCTCTAGGAATCGCGGTAACCTATGCGCTGATGGTTCCCCTGGTTTGGTTGACACGCATGGATACCGGTGTGGTGTTTTGTCGCCGGAAAGATTTCGAGGCGATTGGTGGCTACAACGAAGATCTGCTTTTTGCAGAAGACGTTCAGTTTCTGTGGGACCTGATGCGATTGGGCCGCAAACAGGGCCGAAAACTGTCCAGAATCCGGTCGGTGAAAGCCACCTTTTCGACCCGCAAATTTGACAAACACGGCGACTGGCACTGGCTGGGGCTGATGTTTCGCTTTATTTACGGGCTACTGTTTTCGAAATCTTCTCTGGATAAATTCGCGCATATCTATTGGTACGGCAATCAGCGCAGCAAACCGGATCCCGCTGATCCGCAGCAGAAACCTACGGCAGAAGCGCAGCAATTTTGACGAATCTAAAAGCCATCAGCACGCATTATAGATTGCCGTAAGTGCCAAAACGGGCCATGTAACCTTTGATTTTTTAAGGAATCAGCCATGTGGCATCCAACCCCTTTTCATCCCAATCGAATCGGGCCCGCCGGTTTCCCAATGCACTTAAATTTAGCCAGTCCATAGAATCAATTTGGCCGGCGATCGCCATAAAATTCTTGCGGCCGATTTCACTTTCGAAAATTGTCGGGACTTTATTACGTAGAAAGTCGGGTAATCCGGAAGACGGTTTATCAACGGGCGTGCCGGGAGGCGCTGCTGCGCAGTAATTGAGACGACTGGTTATTTTCGTCGTTGCCCATTGTTCGTCGGCGAATTGATTATCCGCATGCAATGTTGCCGGTCCTGATATTCTCAATTGAACTTTCCTTTTCGGATGATAAAAAAGCCAGCTGACCTTCGCCGAATTGAGTATTTCCCCAACCTTTTCTGCTCGAGCATCCGTGTGACACACCAGAATCCGCTCGGGCAGGATGAGCTTTCTTAGGATAACAGTGCGTTGACGAACGCCTTCTTTTGCGGTTGTGCCCAGGGCCGGCCAGTGAAACGGATCATTGAAACGGGCAGCGCCACGCATGAGCATGGCCCAGGCATCTTGCAAAACCCCTTCAAGCGTATGCCATTTTGCCCCCATTTTTTTCATATTGCGCCTCTATTATTTGTTTTCATAAAAATCGAAAAGTTCAAATATGCATTCTAATCAGATTCTTAAAAAAATGAAAAGGGTCAAAGACCGCGGGCCCGGATAATATCAAAGGCGCGGATTTCTTCATAAAGGGCTCTGCGGTTGACTTCGGTGGGGCAGACAGCGCCGTTTCATTTTCAAACATTTTAACCTACTGAATATATGACTTATTTTGAGCAAGTCGCGTATGCAGCGGGCGATATGTTTTATTTTCAAACAACTACGACTCCCCGCGCGTTGCGAATATTATATAAGATTCTGAATTTATTCTTTAAATTTCATTGGCACTGTCTTTGCTTAAGGGAAAGATGTCGAAAATCATCAATCACTGGAGTGAATATGCCCTGGTACATCTATCTTCCGATTGCTCAGCACAGTGTCGCCCTGCCGGTGGTGGTAGGGCTTGGTTTTGTCGTGGGGCTGTTGTCCGGCCTTTTCGGTGTCGGCGGCGGTTTCCTCATGACCCCCTTGCTTATTATGATCGGTATTCCCCCGACTGTCGCAGCGGCTTCCGATTCAAACCAGATTGTAGCGGCTTCGGCCTCCGGCACCTATGCCCACTACCGGCTGGGCAATGTCGATTTCAAGATGGGGATTTACTTGCTGATCGGCGGTGTTATCGGTGGAACTGGAGGCGTTCAGATTATCCGTATTCTTCGCCAGATGGGAAACGCTGATTTCTTGATCAAGATCACCTATGTGATTATGTTGGGTTTCGTGGGCGGTTATATGTTCTTTGAGAGCCTTCAGGGGCTGCGTAATAGCAAATCCACGGCTAGAGCGGTCCCGCAAAACCCGAATTCAGTCTATTCCCGGTTTATGCGGGCACTGCCCTTTCAGACCCGCTTCGATAAATCCGGCATCGTGTTGTCGCCTATCATTCCTTTGTTTTTGGGAGGGATGGTCGGTGTCCTGGCTGCCATCATGGGCGTTGGCGGCGGGTTTGTCATGGTCCCTGTCATGGTTTATTTGCTGCGGATGCCGATGCATGTGGTGGTCGGCACAAGTCTTTTTCAGGTCCTGTTCACCTGCATCGATGTTACCATCATGCAAGCCTATTCAAACCGAACCGTCGATTTTGTTCTGGCGCTGCTCCTGCTGATTGGATCCACCTTCGGGGCCCAGATCGGTGCGCGTCTAAGCACCAGACTCAAAGACGACCAGCTCAAGATATTCCTGGCCGTCCTGGTGCTGGTTGTAATGGTAAAAATGCTGTTCAGTCTGGTCCTACCACCCCATACGCTGTTATCCTACCACGGAGGTCACTGATTTATGCGACATACATTTTTCATGCTGTTGTTATTTTGTTCCAGTCTTTTGCCATTGACGGCCGAAACCGCCTGGACCGCTGAATCGGGTAAATTGGTGATTCAACCTGAGGTTTTAGACATCGGCACTTTTTATTCGGGCGGTCAGGTCACGATTTCGGGTGAAGTGCCGCAGGGGCAGGATGTCGTTGTGGAGATTGCGGGACCGGCGGCAAATGGAGAGTTTGATCTCAAAGGTCGGGTGGGACCCTTCTGGATGACGAACGGCAGGGCCGAGATGGATGGAGCGCCGGCCATGTATGTGCTTTTATTGCCCGGCGGCCAGGACTGGCAAAGAAAAGCCTCTTCTTTGGGTTTGGGTCTTGAGAGGCTGAGAAACAAGATTGCAATCCAATCCGCCACCGTGCCGCCGGACGAGCTCTTCAACATGTTTTTGGATCTGAAAAAAAGCGAAGGACTTTATGTCGTCGAAGATAACGCCGTTGCCTATACTGCTGCGAATAACGGACTCAGACGGTTTACGGCGGTCTGCCATTTTCCCCGCTCCACGGTGGCAGGAAACTACACAATCAAAGCAACCGAAATTATAAACGGCGCAAAAGGCATGGAGCTGTCTCGCAGCTTTACGGTCGATGAGGTCGGATTTTCCCGGCTGGTCTATGATCTGGCCACAAATCAGCGATTGGTATACGGCATCCTGGCCGTCGTCATCGCGCTGTTTGCCGGCGCCGTTATGGGCCTTCTTTTTAAAGGCGGCGGGAGTCATTGATGGCCTGGGCAGCTGAAATAGCCAGATTCTTCAAGTTGGGAGGTGCACGGCGCAAGCATGTGTCGATGCCCTTTAAGGATTTGTTTGTCCGTTTTCACCAGGTTCTGGAGGAAAATACAAAGGCCATGGAAATCATAACTGAAATGGAAGACAAGCTGGGAGGAGAATATGTTTTTGATCGAAAATTCTTAGGTGACGCGGTACAGGACATTAAAGCAGTGATTCTTCGCAGTGCTTATCAATTCAACGCGATCACCAACAACAAATATTCGGAAATCTACGAAGTCATCGAATCTCTGATCCGGAAACTGCAGAAGGAGTTAAGTGGCCAGCTTGTATTTTCAAACAGTCAAAATATCGCTGCCCTGACCCAAATCAATGACACCATGAGCGACGCGGTGGGCAACAAAGCCTACAAGCTGTCCAAGGTTCGGCAACTGCCTCAAACCGCTGTACCACCGGGGGTTGTCGTCACGGTTATGGGTTTTCGTAACTATCTGGCATACAACAATCTGTTTGATGAGATCACCCGTATTCTGGCGTTATGCCGACAGGCAGGACGCGAACTGGAAACGGTTTCCCATAAAATTCGTCTGTTAATTCTGGGCGGCGAAATTCCACCCGATCTGCGCCAGGGAATCCTTAAAGCGGCTGAGCTGGTTTGCCCCGATCATCCGGAGTCCGGACTCTATTCAGTGCGCAGCAGCGCGGTGGGGGAAGACAGCGAACTGAGCTTTGCCGGTTTGCACGATACCTTATTAAATGTTGCATTTCGGGATTTGTTGTCGAGTTACAAAAAGGTTGTGGCCAGTCTCTATAATCCGGCTGCGCTGGAATACCGGATCAAGCACCAGATCCCCTTTTCGGATATGGCCATGGCCGTGCTCTACCAGAAGATGGTGCCCGCGCGTGTCAGTGGCGTAATCTATAGCGTTGATCCCAACGCCCCGGATGAAAACATCTGTTTGGTTACGGCGACACGGGGATTGGGCAAAGGGGTGGTCGAAGGCAGCCAGGAGGTAGACAGCTTTCGACTTTCCCGTGAGCCGCCATATCCGATCGAATCGTCCCGGATCGCCGGCAGTAGAACCATCGCCGCACCGCAGCCTGCCGCAGGACATATTTCCGAGGGTTCGCAAAAGGAGCCTCCCCGGCCCAGCCTGACGCCTGAAACAGCATCGTCGCTGGTGGAAACCGCCATGATTCTCGAACGGTTTTTTAAACACCCGCTGGACATTGAATGGAGCATTGATGCCGAGGGCCGAATCTGGATTCTGCAGGCGCGGCCGCTGGGGTTGACCCGCGGCAGCCGGGCGCGCAGCCCTGAACTGAAGAAACTGTTGCATCAATACCCCGAGATCATCAAGGACCTGGGAACGATTGCCTACCGGGGCATTGGGGCCGGCCCCGTCTGGCTGGCCAGGGAAGGAGCGGATCTTAATGATTTTCCGACCGGAGCGGTTCTGGTTTCACGATACAGCCTCCCGGTTTTGGCGCAAGCCATTCCCCGGGCCAGCGCAGTCATTACCGATGTGGGCAGTCCCACCGGGCACATGGCCACGGTTGCCCGTGAATTCAGGATTCCGACGATTGTGGACACCGGTTCGGCCACCGAAATTCTGAAATCCGGACAGCTGGTGACCGTGGATGCTGAAAGAAACGTAGTGTACGAAGGACGGATCAAAGAACTCCTCCACCACCAGTTGCTGGAACGGGCCTCCTTTGAAACGACTTATGAGTTTCAGCTTCTGCGTCGGATGCTCAAGCGAATTGCGCCGTTGACGCTGGTTAATCCGGAGGACCCCAATTTTACGGTTGCGGGCTGCCAAACCCTTCACGATGTTCTGCGATTTATCCATGAAAAATCCATCGAGGCCCTGGTTCGAATCGCCCAGGACCCGCGGGCCTTATTAAAGCACGGCGGTCGACGCTTGAAAGCCGATCTGCCCCTCAATCTTATCCTGATCGACATCGGCGGCGGATTGGAAGAAAATCCGGGCAAGTCCAATCGGGTGGGGCTTGAGCAGATTAAATCTCTGCCGATGCAGGCCCTTTGGGCCGGCATGGAGGCACCGGATGTCTGGAATACAGATCCGGTGGCAGCGGATTTCAAAAGTTTGGTCTCCGGCATGACGCGAACGCAGGTGACGGCGATTTCGGGAGATATTCTGGCGGGTTTGAATGTGGCTGTTTTGAGTGAGAATTATCTGAATTTAACTTTGCGCTTAGGGTACCATTTTACCGTGGTCGATGCCAGCTTATATCCATCGGCCCAAAATAACAGTATTTTCTTTCGTTTTATCGGCGGGGCTGCAGATCTCACCCGGCGCTCCAGACGGGCAGCCATGCTGAGTTCCATTCTGGAGGAGTTTTGTTTCAAAGTGGAGAAGAAAGGGGACCTGGTCATTGCCCGCGCCGTCAACTGTACAGAGGAAGAGATGCGAAACTACCTCTATGTCATCGGTCGGTTGATCGGCTTTTTACGGCAGCTGGATATCCTGATGAAGGACGACAGCACCGTTGATCATTATTTCAAGCGCTTTATGACTGACCACCGGAGCGCTTGTCAGATCGGAAACAATTAAAGGAGTAACAAAATGGCGAATAAATCAACAGTATGTATCCTGGATGACGAACCAATCGTTGGTGATCGTCTCAAACCGGAAATGGAAGACGACGGATACGAGGTGGAAGTTTTTACCGACAGCGCTAGCGCGATCCAGCGGTTGGCGGAGCGGTGTTTCGATATTTTCATCACGGATCTGAAAATGGAAGGTGTGGATGGGATGGGTTTCCTGGAAAAAGTCAAGGAGTATTGTCCCAGAAGTGAAGTGATCATCATCACGGGTTATGCCACCATTGAAACCGCCCGGGAATCTTTTGTCCGCGGGGCTTATGACTTTATCGCAAAACCGTTTCGCATCGGCGAAATTCGGGATGCGGTCAAAAAAGCCCGGCGCCGCGTTCGCAGAAATAACAAGCGGGGGCGCAGCAGGAGAGAAAGGCATGCTTAATCTTCTTGTCGCAGTTGATCGCAGTCTGGAAGCAAGCTTTGCCCTCAGAACGGCGTGTCTGTTTGGAACGGACCTTAATATCCAGCCGATCTATGTTTTTAATCCACCGGGGCGCGACCTGGCGTTCGGTGCCGGATGGGCCCGTAAATCCTGGGAACGCGAAACCAGCCGGCATGCCGAAGAAAATATCGAAGATCTTGTTCTGGCGGAAAAGGATCAGTGCCCCTACATCCATGATCCGGTGGTCCTGACCGGCGATCCCATACAGGAACCGGCCGAATACTTCTGGTCCGGCAAGTTCGATTTACTGGTTGTGGGCGCGCCTTTCAGAGGATCGGGTCCGCTGGCCCTGTGTCGGCGTTTCGACCATGCAGCCCGCAAGGAAAGCCGGACACTGCCCCTGATGGTCGTTCGATATCTTAAAAACATAGAAAAAATTCTTGCACTCACTGACGGCAGTGATCTGGCGGAGAACAGCCTGGGTTTGTTGATCAAAATAAACGGCTTTATATCCAGCAGGATCACCCTGGTGGGGATGGCGGGAGCCAAATCAAAAGATTCTTCGACGGAGACCCTGAATCTTGAAAGAGGGCTGGCTATTTTAAACGAAAAGGGGATCCGGGCAGACGGCCACAGCGCCACAGCGTTGGGGACCGAACGCCTGACGGCCATGATGAAAGCGGCGGACCTGCTGGTTAATCCGGCTCACAGAAAAGACCTGCACCATTTTTCCTATGAATTGCATGAAGATGAAATTCAGGCGGTTCTGATGTATCTGGACGGACATTAACCCTTTGCCGTGATCAAAAGCTGCATTTCAGTGATCGCCGCCAACAAGCCGGATGTCGAAAACCGTCCTGCGGAAATCGGCGGCAAGACAAAAACAGATCGATCCGGCGGCCAGCTGTCGTGTTATTCGACGAGGCCGAACTTATTGATTTTACGCCACAGGGTCGAGCGGGTGATGCCCAGAATTGATGCGGCCTTGTCCCGGTGGCCGCCGACGCTTGCCAGCACTTTGGCGATATGGATGCGTTCCATCTCTTCCAGGCTTTGCAACCCTGTGTCAGGCGAAGAATGGGAAGCCGTCAGAAACGGCGGCAGGTCTTCAACCTGGATTTCAGTTCCCTCGGCAAGGGCAACCGCCCGTGCAATGATATTTTCAAGCTCCCGAATATTTCCCGGAAAATCGTATTGCGCCAAGATCTCGCGCGCTTTGACCGAAAACCCGCGGATATCTTTCTTGTAGGCTTTGTTGAACTTATGCCGAAAATGGTCGGCCAACAACCACAGATCGCCCTTGCGCTCCACAAGCCGCGGTAGCAAAATGGTCATGACATTCAGTCGAAAAAACAAGTCCTCCCGAAACCGCCCGCTGCGCACCTGTTCTTTCAGATCGCGGTTGGATGCGGCCAGGATGCGGATGTCCAGATGGACAGGACGACTGGCCCCCACACGGTAGATCTGGCCTTCCTCCAGCACCCGCAAAAGCTTGACCTGCATATCTGCCGGCATATCGGCGATTTCGTCCAGCAAAACCGTGCCGCCATTCGCCGACTGCAGCAACCCCATGCGCGAAGCAAACGCACCGGTAAAAGCGCCTTTTTCGTGGCCAAACAGCTCATTGGCGATCAACTCGGGCGAAAAACCGCCGCAGTTGAACGAAACGATGGGCGCCTGATTTCGGGGGCTGAGCAGGTGAATGGCGCTGGCGACCAACTCTTTGCCGGTGCCGCTTTCGCCCTGGATGATCACCGGACAACCCAGAGGGGCGACCTTTTCAATCAACCGATAGACCTGTTCCATTTCAGGGCTGGTACCGATGATACCTGCCTTACCGGCATTATCTGCCATCAAGGCGCGCAGGCTGCTGGCTTCATTGCTGATCTTTATTTTTTCGACGATCCGTGCAATCAGGTTATCGAACTCGGCGAGCCGTATCGGTTTGGTTAAATAATGAAAAGCACCGGCCCGTACCGCCTCGATGGCCGAATCAATGGAAGCGTACCCCGTGACGACCACCACTTCGGTATCACTGCGGCGGGCCTTGACGCGCCGCAGAATATCCATACCGCTTAAATCCGGCAATTTCAGATCGGTAATCACAAGGTCATGCGGCGAGGCCAGGAAAGCGTTTAGAAAGGGATTGCCTTCAAAAAACAGGTCGACGGGGTACCCCAATTCGGTCAGGTGTTCCTGCAGGCGCAGCCCGGAGATCTTTTCATCTTCGATGATGGCCAGGCGCACCGATGGTTTAGCCATCAATCATCTCCTCTTTGCTTGGCAGCACAATGGTGAAGGTACTTCCTTTGCCGGGCGAACTATCCACGGTGATGATGCCGCCATGCTTCTTGATAATACCGTAACTGACCGAAAGACCCAGCCCCGTGCCCTTTCCGACTTTTTTGGTTGTGAAAAAGGGATCAAAAATGCGAGGAAGATGGTCTTCAGCGATGCCGCTGCCGGTATCACGAACCATAATAACGATCTTTCGATCACTTCCTTGCACTGCCCGGACCAAAAGCTCACCGCCGGACGGCATGGCATGAACCGCATTGGTCAATAAATTAATGAAAACCTGCTGCAGGGCCTGCCGGTTGCCTCTGACGACAGGCAGATCGGTTGCGAGATCCACCCTCAATTTGATGTTGTTCACCGTGATTTGGTTTTCCGAAATCTGGATTGTTTCCCGGAGAGCCTGGGCGATATCCAGATCCTCGATAATGGTCCGATCGGTTCGTGAGAAATCAAGCAGGTGTTTCACGATCTCGCTGGCCCGTATGGCCTGGGTAAGGATATCGTTCAACATTGCCAGGCGGCGCTCCTCATCGATCTTTCGGCCGCCCATCAGGCTGTCGATGGTCAGAATAACATTGTTGATCGGGTTGTTCAGTTCATGGGCCACACCCGACACAAGAGTGCCCAGGGAAGCGATTTTGCGCGAATGAATGATTTGTTCCTGCCGAGCCTCGAGTTCTTCAGTCATACGGTTGAAAGCGAGGATCAGACGATCCACTTCACTTTCGACCCGGCCCGCGTGAGGAATCGGACCGAAATCGCCGCGGCCGATTTTGGTTGTCGCCTGTTCAAGTCGGGTCAATGGCTGGACGACCTTGCGATTCATCGACACAGCTGCCACGGTAAAAAGCACCAGAATGAGTCCCGTTGAAATCACAGGCCAACGCAAGGCCCGCTGGGCGGCGACCGCGACTCTATGTTTTCCCTCGGTCAGCAGTTCGTAAGACAGATCGACCATGCGTTTTCCGACATTTCTTATTTTTTCTTGAAGCGCTTCGTCCGGGAGCTGGTGCCAGGGTGCTTTTCCTAGGATGGAAAGCACATCGCCGTAATCCTGCAGGGCCGATGCCAGATCTTCTCTGCCATTCGAATGCTTGGTCTTGCCCGCATTGGCCCCAATCTGCTCAAGCATTTGTCGGGCGTGGTTGAACTGCTTAAGCGTTTCATCGAGGTCCACCCACTCATGATAGAGGAGGAAATTTTTTTCATAGCGTCGTATTTCGAGCACTGTATTGTACAGGTCCTCGCAGTTTTCCAATTCCAGGGTGGCCTGCTCGGTGCCGTGAATCTCGAAATAGATGATTGAAAGATTGGACAACCAGATAAGAAAACCGATCAGTGCCAGCGCCCAGAATTTTCCTCTTAATCCCAGATTAGACCACAACCACTTCATAGGCGATGCAATTCTCCTCGATGGCCTTTGCGATGCTTTCCCTTGTGAAAATAGCAACTTATTCTTTACGTGGGTGAGTATGTCAGGAGTGTGCTTGTGTGTCAATACCCACGTCAATACCGTATATTGTATAACCTAATATTCCTCAGGCAGCCGCATAAAATTTCTTGCCGCATTCACCTAGAAAACACCATTACATCGTAAAGTAAAGGGTAAAGGAGTTGTGGTTTGACGCTTGCAAAAGGAGAGCAGAAGAATAATGCCGGGTGAGTAGGCGATCTTAAGGTCAGGAAAGATTGAGCTATAATGCTGGAACTGGAGCTAACGTGCTGAGAGCAAGCAGGGTTCGGGCATCATTGACACGCAAATTTACTTTTGCAATACTTGATCCTCACAAACCTGCAATCAGACATTTCGCAGATGGGGTTGCGGATTCATTTGTATAAATAGGCACCGGGGCTGCATCACATGGATTTTAGTCAAAAGAACAAACCATCCCCCTTCAAACAGCGGGTAATTGAGAATTTCAAGGATCACGTGTCATCCGGCAAGGTAGCGGTTTTTAAAAAATATGGTATCGATTTTGTCGCCGGCCGCCGGCAGGGCGCATATCTTTGGGATATTGATGGTAAAAAGCGGCTTTTTAATTTGCATTGCAACGGGGGTGTCTTCAATCTGGGACATCGCAACGAAGAACTCATCGATCTAATGAAAGACTCCCTTGATGAGCTAGACATTGGCAATCACCATCTGATCAGCAAATTCAGAGCCGAACTTGCCCGGGCGTTAGCGCAATCAATGCCCTCGGATCTCGATTACGTCGTATTTGGCGTTGGGGGCGGTGAAGCAGTGGATCTGGCCTTTAAGGTTGCCAGAGCCTACACGGGTCGAACTAGGATCATCTCTGCCCGCGGCGGTTATCATGGTCATACGGGGCTGGCTTTGGCCGCCGGTGACGAGAAATATCGCAGCCCCTTCGGCCCATCGGCTCCCGGTTTTTGTCAGGTTGCTTTCGGCGATCTCGAGATGCTATCTAAAATCGCTGATTCAGACACCGCGGCCGTCATTCTGGAAACGATTCCGGCCACGCTGGGTGTCGCCATTCCTTCGCAAAATTACCTTCAGTCGGTTCGTAAGATTTGCAATGATCGCGATATTCTGCTGATTATGGACGAAGTCCAAACCGGACTGGGGCGGACGGGCAAACTCTGGGCATTTGAACATTTTGATATTGTCCCGGATATTGTTGTTTTGGGCAAAGGTCTGTCCGGTGGAATATATCCCATCACGGCAACCGTTCTGCGCAAACCGTTAGAGGCCGTGTTTCATGACGACCCGTTCATTCATATATCCACATTTGGCGGAGCGGAAATCGGCTGCCGGATCGCCCGGCGGGTTCTGGAAATTTCAGCGGCACCGGAGTTTTTGGCGCATGTCAATCGGCTGGCAAGCCGTTTTGCGGAAAAAATTGAAGGCCTCAGGCAAAAACACCCCAAATTTCTGGTTAATCTTCGACAGCTGGGCTTAATGATGGGACTTGAACTTAAAGATGAATTGTCGGGGCCGCTTCTCACGAAAACGGCCTATGATCACGATCTGTTAATGATTTATGCCAACAACGACACCCGGATTTGTCAATTTCTGCCGCCTCTGATAATGAGCCTTGCAGAAGTCGATTGGGTTATCGAACGATTAGACCTGGCCCTGTCCGCCGCGAGGCGTCTGAGACCGGTGGTGGGTGTCAAAACCCAGGTGGAAAAAATTATCCATAAATTTTTATGATCAGGTGTCAGCTTTCTGAGGACAGAGGTCAGATGACAGAAGACAGATTGCAAAAAACTGGAAAACGATGCATTCAGTCTGAATTCTGTTCACTGTCATCTGATCCGCCTGCGGCGGAACACCCGACACCTGAAATATAACCGTATTTTATAAATTACTTCTAGAATCCTACTCAAAAATAGGATTTTGGTTCAAGATCGCGGCGGAGCCGAGTTTAAAACCGGAGGCATACTGTTGTATGTTGAGGATTTTAAACTAGGCACCAACAAAGATATTGGGCCAAAAGACATTTTTGAGATGGGTTCTAATGGGATCAGGGTATATGCTGGCAGACGAAAACCTCCTGGCGCAATTTGAGATTGGGTTAGACCCTCAGAATCTAAAGGATTCACCGATTCCTGCCACTATCATCGGCTACGGTGAAATTTCAGCGATTTTTCAGATCGCCGAGCATCCGGATGTGGCTTTCAAACGCCTGCCGCTTTTTTCTGATCGTTTGGCTGCCGAGAAATATGTCCAGCAATACCGCGAATACTGCGGCTTGCTCACTGAAGCGGGCCTGAGCCTGCCCGATCATCAAACCTATATTATTGAGCCCCCCGACCGGCCCACAGCGGTCTATATTGCCCAAAGAAAGCTGCCATCGGAACGATTTGGACATCAGCTGATTCATGTCCTGGACGGACAAAAAATTCAGACCTTATTGGAAAATATCGTGGGTGAAGCGGACAAGATCTGGCGATTTAACCAGTCTGCCCGCCCGGAACTGGAGCTGGCGCTGGACGGCCAGCTATCAAACTGGGTGTGGCTTGAAAATGCGGATCGCCCGTCGATGGTTTTTATTGACACGAGCACGCCCTTGTTTCGCAAAAACGGCGTTGAGCAGTTGGACCCGGAATTGTTTTTGAA
>Ga0316579_10000464_pt1 | contig 13077 bp, 11 predicted proteins | sample J5NA_2_FD_203074 | JGI IMG/M metagenome (GOLD analysis project Ga0316579, IMG submission 203074) | Rhizosphere microbial communities from salt marsh grasses in Alabama, United States - J5-7_160517rDrA | ecosystem: Host-associated > Plants > Roots > Rhizosphere | place: USA: Alabama | collected... | reverse complement strand
AGCTGCCTTACCTGGCGGCCTTCTTCGACAGCGCCCAAAACGATGCCCGCAAGGGCTTCACCCGTGCCGATGTCGGCTGCCTGCTGGATCAGTTCGAGGTCATCTATCGCCGCCACTTCACACTCGTAGCGGCGACGGCGGCACCCTTGCTCTCCGATCTCGACAAACGGCAGATCGACGCCCTGGAGCGCAATTTCCGGGATGAAGCGCGCGAAGATGCCGCGGATGCGGCCGCCCCAGTCGCCGCGCGGGTGGAGAAGCGCACCAAGCGCTACGCCAAGAACCTATACTGGTGGATAGGCGATCTCACCGAACAGCAGCGCGGTATCGTCCGCGACGTGGTGGCGGAACTGCCGGACAGCGCTGGCTGGTATCGCTACCGCGACCGCAAGCGCCGCGAGCTGATCGGGCTGTTGCGCGGCGGTGCGTCGAGCGGTCGCATCGAGCGTTTTTTGACTGCCTGGCTGGTCGAGTACAGCGACATGCCGGCGGATGTGAGCCGTGGCCGCGGGCAGTTGCGCGAGGCCATGACGGACCTGCTGGTGCGCCTCGACGAATCCCTCAGTGACGCCCAGCGTCGCCAGCTCATCGACCGTCTCACCGGGCTGCGTCGGGACTTCATGCGATTGCAGCGCGACCCGCGGATGGCGCCGGTAGTATGTTGATGTTGAGATGACATCGGCACGGCGATGCGCTTGCTGGAGCTGCGTCGCGTTGGCTTTGGAACGCGGAGCATGCGTATGAGCGGGCCCACTGAGGCGAAACACACGCTGATCGACCGGCTTCTGCCGCTTGGCCGGCGCTTGCGAGGCATGCTGAGCTGGATAGACGCCACCCTGCCCTGGCGTGTGCTGCTGCTCGTGGCCGTTGTCGCCGTGGCGCTGCATGTGCTCGGCGCGCTTAGCCTCCCGTTCTGGCCCTTTACGACCGCCGGCGGCAGCATCCATGTGGATAGCCCCGAGGTTTACACCCGCGAGCGTCTGGTCAACGACCGATACGAGCAGGACTACTGGCTGCGCGAGCAGCTGCGGCTGCTCAACCAGGTCACCCCGGGGGATCTCGCGGCCGGTCGTCTGTTCACCGGCGCCCGCATCGACATCGGCGATAGGCCCGCGGGCGGCGACGATGGCGCTAGCCCGGCCGGCGACGTCAACGTCGATCGGCTGGACTTCCGGGACCGTTACGAAGTGCTCTCCGGCATTCGCGACATGCTGCGCCAGCAGATCCTCGAGAACATGCTGGACGACCGTCACGACCTGACAGCCAACTCCGTATATGGGCTCAAATTCGATACCACCGTGATTCCGGGGAAGAACACGTATAGGCGTGCGTTTGTGGAGGTGGAGCTCAAGCCCGTTGATCTGTTCCTCCATGAAGGGGCGACGGAATCGTCCGCCGCGGAGTCCGGCACGCTGAACGGGCTGGACCAGTTCCAGCGTGTCTATCTATGCAAACTGGCTCAGTTGGCGAAGCGAGCACTCGCCGGCTGTGATGGCATCGATCGGGCATTGGCCGACTACCATAATCAGCGCGTTCTCTATCATGCCTGGCTGCAGGACATCGAAAAGCGCCTAAACTCAGCCGAGGCATCACTGTTCAAGGTCATCGCCGCCCAGGAGCCGCAATGTCCAGCCGTGCCCTCCGGTATCACGCCCGAGCGTTACGCAGAGTTGATCGGCCGGTCGCTGGAAGTGGTTCTAAACTTGCCACAGAAGCGCTTCATCATCGACCACCACGGGCGTCTGCAGGTGCCTATCCGGCCAGCGAAGGGCGGCGCGGACAATGGGGTGGACGCTGCCGACGGGGCCAGCGGTGTGGAGGTCGGGCCGGCACCGGTCGGGAATCAGATCCGTCTCCCGGAGCCCTACTCGAAGTACATGCAGATCACGGCCACACCCATCTGGATACCCAACGCCAAGATGTGCAGTTTGCGCGTGGCACTCGATGTAGAGCCGGTGCGGGAGCGCTACATTGCACGTCGGGTACGAGATGAAGCGGACACCGCCGCAATGGCCACACCGCCGAAGGTCGAAGTCCGGGTGGCTGGCGTGGCGATCATCTCCAGCGCCGACGTGGCGGCATTTGGCAATCTGCTGGCGCTGGCCCAGTCCATTCCCGGCATGCTGCAGTTCAGGGTGTCGCCTTGCGATGTGTCGCTGGCACCCTTGTGGAAGACCGCGGACGGTGGCTGGCAGCTGCTAATGGATGGGCCGAGCTGGCAGTTCCGCCAATCGATTGCGTCCGATTTCGGCGTTGTCTACCAGGTACCGGGGAGGTTGCTGGACGCCATCGCTCGCTCTGGTCTCGCCCCGTTACTGGAGTCGAAGGACTGCCTGCCGCAGGCGCTGGAGCAATACCAGATCGATTTGCCGAGTGGCTTGTTCAACTTCATCGACAGCATGCGCGAGGTGGATGCCTATACCTATGCGGTATTCCCGAAGAATGATGTGCGGGGCGTACTACAGGCGATTCAGGCCAGCGGAGGCGCGGGCGGGCCGGGAGGCGGCATCGGCTTTCTGCGCCAGCTTTCGGAGAGTCGCACTGAGCCGCTGCTGGTGGGCTACGGCGACGCCCGTGAGGCCGATGATGACGCCGATGCGGAGCAGGATTCCCGCTCGGTGAGCTTTGGCTGGGTGATCGCCTCGCCTGGTAAGATGCAACCCAGCCTGAAGACGCAGCTCGCGCTGGTGTCGGTACCGGCCTGGACCAACCAACTCACTATCAACGTGACCACCGGTTGGCTCGATCGGGGTGGCAGGCGCCACCGAGTTCGAAACAAGGTGCCCATGGAGGTCAAATTGCCGCCGGACTACGGCGCCTTCGACTCCATCTTCCGCGACCAGGGCTGGGTGACCCCAGCCCCGCAGATCCGCGACCAAAACATGGATCAGGCCATCTACGTCGTCGCCGGACAAGAGGCGAGCATTCTTATCCCAGGGCTGCGCCTATGGCGAAGCACGTCCGTCACCCTGGGATCGCAGCTGGCGGATCGTATCCGCGTCCTGCCGAACATGGAGGGGATCATCGCCGACTTCCGACCGGTCCGGCTGCCCTTCGCCAAGTACAAGCCACTACCGGCAGGCGGTGGCTCTCCGGATATCGATGCTGGTGCCGGAGTCCGTGATGAGCCGCCGCGTTGTACGCTCAGGGAAGAGCGGGCCGACGGCACGCTCGGGGAGGTCCCGCCGGCCTTCATGGGGCTCGAGGTCCGGGCGGTGCGGCTACGGGTTTGGACGAGCGAGGGCGCGGCAGTGGCGTCTCAGCACGCCTGCGTGGTCTACGATCCGCAACGACAGGTACGCGACGGCATGGCCAGGCTGGAGCAAGGCGCTTGGGTGATGCACAACGCCGACGTACCAGGGGCCATAGACGATGGGGAAGTGCAACCGGGCGGGCAAGCGCCGGCACCGGTGGCGGAGCCCTGATAGAGGCTCCAGCTTATGGATATTTCCCGCGCCCCAAACCCTGGGTCCGATTAGCGTATGGTCGTGCCGCGTTCGCTGCCGCAATAGCAGATAGAGCCGATGGGCTGCGGCCTAGGCAGGGAGCAGGTGCCCTGTGCTGTCGAACAGCGGGAGCCGTAGTCCTGCTGTGCCACCCGGTCCAGAGCCAGGCTTGCCTGCGGAGCGCTGGCGGTGGCCTCCGTGAGATGTTCCGGCAACAGCGCCGTCGGCGGCCATACTGCGGCGCTCATCCAGCCCATGCCGAACACGAACAATAGAAGCAAGGATCTTGGAAATTTCATGAGGATGTGTGGTTTACCTCAGGCGGAGTCATAAGTGTAGCAGAGGCGAGGCAAAGCATTGGGCGCAGGCACAGCGGTGGAGGGCCATCGCGGGCCGGCAGCGATGCTCTTACCCGCTACACTTACAAGTGGAGGGGTAATTGGGAGGATGCAATCATGAAGCGTCTACTCCATGCGGCCTTGGCAGTGGCCGCGCTGCTGGCATTGGCCGTCATTCCCGCCGAGGTTGCCAATGCCTACTGGGGACCCGGCTACGGCGCTTGGCGCCATGCCTATGTCCATGATCCTGCCTACCGGTATGCGCACCCCGTGGTGAAGCGCTACATCCGCGATCTGTACCTGCGTGGTCCGGAATACGCCGCGTGGCGCGAGCAGCGCCGGCATGGGTGGTGGTGGTAGGTGAAGGCACCTTGGCCCGGCGCAGGGCCTTTGGAGCGGGACCCGGTGCGGCCGTAGCGGTCGCGCCGGGTTGCCTTCGGCGCGGGTCTCAGAATGCCCGCGACATCCGCCAACGCTGATAATTGGGCTCGTCCAGGTAGGCCTTGCTACTGATGTAGTTCAGCACGTTGCGCAAGCGGTAGAAGCCGACCACCGAGTCTACCCGTAGCAGCTCGCGCCCGTGCTCGTCGAAGAACAAGAGCGACGGCGAGTAGAACAGGCCGAGCTCCTTGGCCCAGGCCTTCGCGGTGGTGCGCTCGCCGCTCGGCGTGACGACCGGCGTGTCCGACCAGATATCCAGCTGCACGCTGTCGAAGTCCTGGAACTGGCGCAGGATTTCCGCCTTGTCGAGCGCATCGCCGTGCAGCACGTCGCAGGCGTGACAGTCGCCCTGCTCGAAGAACACCACCAGCGGGCGCTCGCTCGGCACCCGGGAGCGGTCCAGGTTGTGCGGCGGGGGCTCGAAGAAATCCTCTTCGTTGAGGTCGCCGGGCTCGAACACCATGCGATTCTCGCCGCGCGCGAGGTAGTCCCGGAAGGACTCGCGCTTGTAGTGGTCGTCGGCGACATATTCGAGCGCCGCCCGGAACTGGTACGGCGGATAGTAGCCCCGCAGACGCAGCGCCGCGGCGCCGGTCTCGTCGTAGAAGATCAGCGAAGGCGTAAAGTTGGTGTTCTCCCGCAGCGCGAGCTCTCGCTCGGAGAGTACGTTGCCCTGGAGGTCCGTCACCTCGTCCACGCCCCAGATGTCGACGGGCACGATGTCGAAGTGCTCGCGGGTGTACTGCTCGATGTCGGGGGCGCCGAAATTCACCTTCATCAGCTGGTGGCAGTAGGCGCAGCGGCGCTGGCCGAAGTAGACCACCAGGTCCTTGCCCGCGGCCACCGCGGCGGTGTGGTCCGCCGGCAGGTCGAGGAATGGCTCATTGAACCAGGCTGGGTATTCGAGCGGTTCGTCGCGGGGGAAGTCGTTGAATCGTACGTCCTGGTCGGGCGCGCTGGCGGTGGCCGCCGCGGCTGCCGTCAGGCCCAGCAGCAGCCAGGTGACGAACGGGCGCGGGAATCCGTGCCGGCGCGGTGTTTCACGGGTCATGGTCTTGTGCCTCCGGTGGTCCGGAACCGGCCCGGCCGCTGCTGCGGCAGGCCCTTTTTGTCGCTGTCGGGCGGAGTGCGGTGGCGGCTGCGCCCTGAGGGCGTCAGTTGGCGCTGCCAGCGGTGACGGCCCGCTCTGCGTCCAGGAAGCGCCGCACCAGGAAGAGCGCGGCGACGGACCTCGCCTCGGTGAAGTCCGCGCGTGCCAGCAGGCCGTCCGGGTCCCCCAGCGGCCAATGCACCACCTCGATCGGCTCGGGCTCGTCGCCGGGGAGGGGGGCCGGATGCAGTCCGCGGGCGAGGACGATTTGTGTGCCGTGCTGAATGTAGCCCGGTACGACACTGACTCGCCGCACGACGAGAAGCTCCCGGGCGGCCAGGCCCAACTCCTCGCGCAGCTCGCGCCCGGCGGCGGCGAGCAGGTCTTCGTCCGGGTCCACGACGCCCTTCGGGAAACCAAGCTGGTAGTCGTCGCTGCCGGCGGCGTACTCGCGGGCGAGCAGTAGGGTGCCGTCCTCGCGTACAGGCACGATCATCACCGAGTCGCGTCCACCCAGGATACGCTCATAGGTGCGCCTCTCGCCGTTACTGAACTCCAGGTCTACCGCTTCGACGCGAAAGATGGCCGATTGCGCGGCGAGGCGGCGGTCGAGGATGCGGGGGCGCTCTCTCATCTGAATGCTCTCCGGGCGGATGCCCCCAGGCCTGTGCGTCGGTTATGCTGGGCGGCATTGTGCCACCAGGCGAAGCGCCGAAGCACCATGACCGACCTGCGCAACCCGGCGTCGCCAGACCTCGACTGGGACGCCATCGACGCCGTCTTCCTGGACATGGACGGCACCCTGCTGGATCTCTACTTCGACAACCATTTCTGGCTGGAGCACGTACCGAAGCGTTACGCCGAAAAGCTCGGGCTCAGCCTGGCGGCGGCCAAGGACGAGCTGATGCCCAAGTACCGGCGCATCCAGGGCACGCTGGAGTGGTATTGCATCGATCACTGGAGCCGCGAGCTGGGTCTGGACATTGCGCTGCTCAAGGCCGAGGTGGAGCACCTGATTGCGGTGCATCCCTATGTGATCGATTTTCTGGATGCGCTGGCTGCCCGTGGCAAGCGCCGGGTGCTGGTGACCAATGCGCACCAGAAGTCCGTTGAGCTCAAGCTCCAGCGCACCCGTCTCGGTGGCCACCTGGAGCGCGTCATTTGCGCACACGATCTCGGCTTGGCGAAGGAGTCGCCGGGGTTCTGGTCGCGGGTGGCCGAGATCGAGCCCTTCGACCCGGTGCGCACGCTTTTCGTGGACGACAACCTGGAGGTACTGCGCGTGGCCCGGGACCACGGCTTCCGCTGGCTGCTGGCAGTGAGCGCGCCGGATTCCCGCCGGCCGGCGCGCGAGGTGGCGGAGTTTCCGGCCGTGGCGCGCTTCAGCGCCCTGCTGCCGCAGCTCGGCTGAGTCTCGCGTGTCGGCGCGCGGGTGTCAGCTCGCCGGCGCGGAGTCGGCCGCGGGCTTGCGCCTGCGGCGTCGGCGCTTTTTCTCCTTGTCGGGACCGGTCTGTTCGGTCTGCGCCGCCGGCCGCTCCTGGCGCTGCTCGCCGGTGGCGCTGTGCTTGCCGCGGCGCGGCTTGTCGTGATGGCCGCGGGCCGATGAGCGCTCGCGACCGACTCTGTCGCGACCGGGACCGCGGCCCCCAGGGCCGCGATCATCCCGCGGGCGCCGCGGCGCCGGCACCCGGCTCTTCGGGTCGACCTGCGCGAGCATGTCCGTGGTGATCGCGCCCACCGGGATCTTCATGCCGATGTAGGCCTCGATGTCGGGTAGGCAGAAGGCGTAGGTCTCGCAGACGAAGCTGATGGCATCCCCTGCCTCGCCGGCACGCGCTGTGCGGCCGATGCGGTGCACATAGTCCTCGGCGTCGTCCGGCAGGTCGTAGTTGATGACGTGCGAGACGCCCGGGATGTGCAGGCCGCGGGCAGCGACATCGGTCGCCACCATGACCGCCAGCTCGCCGGACGTGAACTGCGCGAGCAGCTTCAGGCGCTTCTTCTGCGGCACGTCGCCGGAGAGCATGGCGGCCTGTACGCCGTTGCCTTCGAGATAGCCCCAGACCCGCTCGCCCTCGCGCTTGGTGTTGACAAACACCATGATGCGCCCGTCCTCTAGGCTGCGCACGAGCCCAAGCAGCAGCGGGATCTTTTCCTCGTTGGCCACCATGTAGCAGGTCTGCTGCACACGCTCCGCGGTGACCTGTTCCGGAGCGATCTCGACCATCTGCGGGTCGTTCATGTGCTCGTAGGCCAGCTCCGTGACCCGGTAGGAGAGGGTGGCGGAGAACAGCATCCCGAGCCGCTCCGCCGGGCTCGGCAGGCGGCGCAGGACGAAGCGGATGTCCTTGATGAAGCCGAGGTCGAACATCCGGTCCGCCTCGTCGAGCACCACTACCTGAACGGACTTGAAGTCGAACACCCGCTGCTTGTAGTAGTCGATGAACCGGCCCGGGGTGCCGATGAGGATGTCCACGCCAGCAGTCAGGGCGTCGCGTTGCTCCTGGTAGCCGGTACCGCCGAACACTAGTCCCAGCTTGAAATCGGTGTGCTTGCCAAGGACCTCGGCATCCCTGTGAATTTGCACCGCCAGCTCTCGCGTTGGTGCGAGGATCACCACCCGCGGCTGCGGTGGCTCGCGTGGATCGATGGGGTGGGTCAGTAGATGCTGCATCGCCGCCACCAGGAATGCGGCCGTCTTGCCGGTGCCGGTCTGCGCCTGGCCGGCGACGTCCTGGCCCGCCAGCGCGAGCGGCAGCGCCTGTGCCTGGATCGGCGTGCAGCGGGTGAAGCCCGCATCGGCGAGCCCCTGGAGGATGCGTGGGTCGAGGTCGAAGCTGTCGAAACGGATGTCGGTGAGATGAGTTTGAGGCATGGAATCCTGCGGCGGTATAGCCGTTGCCCCGGTGTATCTCGCGCGCCGAGTGCCCGATGCTGGCCGCGGCGTCGCTGCCGGTCGGCGCCGGCGGGCCGGGAGGGGTTGCAAATCTTGAGATCTTTGGCTCAAATAGCATCTTAACCTTTGGGGCGATAACAACGCCAACCCGCCCGCCCTCCCCCCTTCACCCAGGCAGCGAGACGGCCAGGCAAGACCGCGCCCGGCGCGAGCCGCAACGCACGACAGTCCAGCGTGCCGCCCGCCGCCACCCTTACACCCGAGCGGAGACCGACGAGACGTGAGCGACCGCATCCTGCACGTGACGGATGACACCTTCGAGGAAGAGGTGCTGAACTCCCTAGAACCCGTCCTTGTGGACTACTGGGCCAACTGGTGCGCCCCCTGCAAGATGATCGCGCCACTGCTCGAGGAGATTGCCGAGGAGTACGCCGGCAAGATCAAGATCGCCAAGCTGGACATCGACCAGAACCGCGCCGTCACCGAACGCTTCAAGGTGCGCGGCATTCCAACATTGATGCTTTTCAAGGGTGGCGAGCCGGAGGCCACCAAGGTCGGAGCTGTGTCCAAATCGCAGCTAACGGTGTTCATCGACAGCAACCTCTGATACGCCGGCCCTACCGTCGCCCACCTCCCTACTCAGGTGCGGCGACCACAGACATTCCCGGAATGCCGCCCGGTCCCGCACCGGGGGGCACGGCAGGAAAGCCGAGCAAATCCCCGCCACCGCCGGCCCACCCGCAGCCTCGCGCCCCCATACCGCGGCACATATGCGACCGGCGCACCACTACCGCGCCGAGCAGCCACCGGCCTCCATCGCCATCACACACAACGCAATGAATCTCACAGAACTCAAGAAGATGCCGGTTCCACAGCTGGTGGAGCTCGCCCAGTCCATGGAGATCGAGGGCATCGGTCGCTCGCGCAAGCAGGACCTGATCTTCGCCATACTCAAGGCGCGAGCCAAGCGCGGCGAGGACATCTACGGCGATGGCGTGCTGGAAATCCTGTCCGACGGCTTCGGCTTCCTGCGCTCGGCGGACGCGTCCTACCTGGCGGGGCCGGACGACATCTATGTCTCGCCCAGCCAGATCCGGCGCTTTGCGCTGCGCACCGGCGACACGATCTCCGGCAAGATCCGCCCGCCCAAGGACGGCGAGCGCTACTTCGCGCTGCTCAAGGTCGGGGACATCAACTACGATCGGCCGGAAGCCGCCAAGAACAAGATCCTGTTCGAGAACTTCACGCCGCTGTTCGCGCAAGAGCGGCTCAAGCTCGAGATCGGCAACGGCAGCACCGAGGACCTCACGGCCCGCATCATCGACTTGGTCTCGCCCATCGGCAAGGGCCAGCGTGGCCTCATCGTCTCGCCGCCGAAAGCGGGCAAGACCATGATGCTGCAGAACGTCGCCCAGTCCATCGGGCACAACTACCCGGACGTCTACCTCATCGTGCTGCTCATCGACGAGCGCCCGGAGGAGGTCACAGAGATGGCCCGCTCCGTGCGCGGCGAGGTGGTCTCCTCCACCTTCGACGAGCCCGCCACCCGCCACGTGCAGGTGGCCGAGATGGTCATCGAGAAGGCCAAGCGGCTCGTGGAGCACAATCGCGACGTCGTCATCTTGCTCGACAGCATCACCCGCTTGGCCCGTGCCTACAACACCGTCGTGCCCTCCTCCGGCAAGGTGCTGACCGGGGGCGTGGACGCCAACGCCCTGCAACGCCCAAAGCGCTTCTTCGGCGCCGCGCGTAACGTCGAGGAGGGCGGCTCGCTCACCATCATCGCCACCGCGCTCGTCGACACCGGCTCGCGGATGGACGAGGTCATCTACGAGGAGTTCAAGGGGACCGGCAACATGGAGATCCACCTGGATCGGCGCATCGCCGAGAAGCGCATCTTCCCGGCCATCAACATCAACCGCTCCGGCACCCGCCGCGAGGAGTTGCTGATGAAGCCCGCGGACCTGCAGAAGGTATGGATTTTGCGCAAGATCCTGCATCCGATGGACGAGCTGGCCGCGGTCGAATTCCTGCTGGACAAGCTCAAGCACACCAAGACCAACAGCGAGTTCTTCGACTCCATGAAGGGCTGAGACTGGCCGTTTGCTTCCATTCCACCTGGTGCGCTAGGGACGCCGCCGCCGTGCCGATGCAGCCGCAACAGGCCCGCCTTGCCGCCGCGCTGTCCCTCGGCGCGCTGCTGCTCGCCGCCGTGCTCCTGTCGGCGCAGATGATCCTCGACTTGCGCCGCATCCAGGCGCTGGAAACGGACCTCGCCGAGCTGCATGACGTGCGCTACGGGCTCCTGAATGCGGAGGTCTGGGTAGACCGCCTCGCCGCCGTGCTGGCGCATCAGATCGACACCTTCGAGCTCACCGACGAGAACCGCCCCGCGCTCAAGCGCAATATCGAGATCGCGCTGGACCGCGTCCTGGTGGAGGTCGAGCAGTACCTGCGCCGACGCAACGCCACCGGCGACACGCTCTGGGAGCGCGTCAGCGGTGCCTTCCGCCAGGGTGTGCAGGACTTCCTCGTGGACTTCACCGAGCTGCGCGCGCAGGTGCCGGCCTATGCCGATGCCATCTTGGAGGAGCTCAATCGCCCCGAGGCCCGCGCCCAGCTCAAAAAGCAACTCCTCGCCGCGCTGGAATCGACTGCCGCGGCCACCATCAGCGCCACCGATTTCAGCGCGTACGAGGCCGTGCTCGCCCGCCACGGCTGCTCCGATGCCGTCGCGTGCCAGCCCGTGTTGGGGGCCGAAGCCGATGCACTGGACGGTCGTGCCAAGCGCTTCGCCCTCGGCGTCCTGCTCGCGGTGGCCGGCATGTTCTTCGTGGCCTGGCGCGAGCGCCCGAGCCTCACGCCCGAGGTCATGGCCATGCTCACCGCTGCCGCGCTGGTGCTCTTGGCCGGCGGTGTCCTGACGCCGATGATCGATGTCGAGGCGCGTATCTCGGAGCTGCGCTTCGAGATCCTGGGTGAGCCCGTCGTGTTCATCGACCAGGTGCTGTATTTCCAGACCAAGAGCATTCTGGACGTCGTGCGCGTGCTGGTGGATACCGGGGCCTGGGACATGGTCTTCGTCGCCGTGCTGATCACTCTATTCAGCCTGGTGTTCCCGACGCTCAAGGTGCTGGCCGGCTTCGTCTACTACTTCGACTGGCGGGAGCTACGGACCAATACACTCGTCTACTTCTTTGCGCTGCGTTCCGGCAAGTGGTCCATGGCGGACGTCCTCGTCGTCGCCACACTCATGGCCTACGTCGGCTTCAGCGGCCTCGTCGAGAGTCAGATCGCCGCCATGGCCGGCAGTAGCCGCGGTCTGGACGTGCTCACCACCAACGGCACCGAGCTGCGGCTCGGGTTCTATCTCTTTCTTGCCTTCGTGCTCGCGAGCCTGATCTTGTCGGCGCTGCTGGAGGCGCGGGCGGGCAAGCGGGTGAGCTGAACGGACACGCGCCTGCGTCACCCAGCTCAGCCGGCCGCTCCCAGGGGCTGGGCGAAATGGGCGTTTTGGCGCCCAGGTTGTGAGCGGTCAGACGTAGCTCGTCCTGGCCTATCTGGTCGAGCAGCTGCCGCGGTGGCTCGACCCGCATGCGGCGAACGTGGTGATGGCCCCTGGCGGCATACTTCAAGCGCCCGGTCCGGGGGGCCGTGCGATCGACTCCCACCCGCCAACCCAGGCCCCGGTCGCGGACCTGAGCAATCTCGGTTGCCCCGCGGCGCTAACCCCATTGGCGCAAACTGGTTGGCAACGATCTCGGGGCGTAGACTTTCGTCCGGCCGCCACCCGCTGGCGTCGAGCACCATCCCCGTCCTACGGAACCGGCGGACCGGGCACTCCCCTAGGCGCCGCACTGCGCCAGCACTCGATACCAACCTGCGGAGGAACAAACGGATGGATATGAAAACCTTCAAGCTCCTCGAATTTGCCGCAATCTTCGGGGTTCTGGGTTATTTCTGGTGGAGCCAGCGTCAGTCTCGGCTGCGCTACGAGGAAGAAAAGCGTAAGAAGTCCGAGGTCGAAGCGTCGACGCCGGGCGCCAGCTCGACCGACAAGCCGAGCTGACCAGTCTCTCTGGGCCTTTCGCCCGCCCAATCTGACGGATTTCGCGGGCGGCTCCGGATTGCCCGCCCTGCCCGCTGCTGACGCTGCAGGCAGCGCTGAGCATGTTCTGGAGCTGAAAATGGAGCGACCCGAGAGGCTGGGCTCTCGGGTCGCTTGGCAATGACGGCCAGGGTGGCCAATCGCCGGAGTGGTGGATTACGGCGCCCAGGAAGGCCCCTGGTTTACCCGAAACGCGTCGCGGGGCGCCTCATCCACCGGATCGCTTACCGCCAGCGCGGTCCCGGTCCCGGTCCCGGGATGGCGGCGGTCACCGTGATCTGCTGGGAGGCGGTGCCGGCGAGGCCGCCGTCGTCCGTGACCGTCAGGATCACCGTGTAGGTGCCGCCCGCGGCGTAGGTGTGGTTGGCGGCCACACCTGTTGCTGTCCCGCCGTCGCCGAAGTTCCAGACGTAGCTGACGATGGTGCCGTCCCTGTCGGTCGAGCCGCTCCCGTCGAAGTTGCAGGCCAGGTCGGTGCAGGCGACGGTGAAGCTGGCCACTGGCGCCTCATTGACCGCCATCACCTGCTGACTGATGGTGCCTGTCTGACCGCCGTCGTCGGTCACCGTCAGTGTCACGTTGTACGTGCCTTCAGCCGTATAGGTGTGGCTCGCGGTAGCACCGGTTGCGCTCGTGGGATCGTTGGGATCGCCGAAGGTCCAGGCATAGCTAACGATGGTTCCGTCGTCTGTGGACGTGCTGCCATCGAAGGTGCAGGCCAGCCCGATGCAGGTCGGGGTGAAGCTTGCCACCGGCGG
>Ga0316579_10000462_pt1 | contig 13114 bp, 9 predicted proteins | sample J5NA_2_FD_203074 | JGI IMG/M metagenome (GOLD analysis project Ga0316579, IMG submission 203074) | Rhizosphere microbial communities from salt marsh grasses in Alabama, United States - J5-7_160517rDrA | ecosystem: Host-associated > Plants > Roots > Rhizosphere | place: USA: Alabama | collected... | reverse complement strand
GCTCATTCAAGCCGATCTGCGCGAGGCTGATCTGCAAGGGACCAACCTGGTCGGCGCCGATCTCAGCCAGGCCAATCTGGCCGGGGCAAATCTCAGTGAGGCGAAGGTCAAGCCCTCGAAAACGGCCGTTGCCGGCGATGAGGATGAAACAGTGCTTGTCAATGAAGCCGTCTACGACGCCGCCACGATCTGGCCGGAAGCATTTGACCCAGACGCGGGCGGAGCCGTTCTGACAAATTAAAATCAAACTTCTCCCCAATTCAGGCATCATCTATGTTATAATGAAATCAGATGGGAGTTTTTATTTTGGGAGGCCAATAATGGTACACGATCCTCAACAAAATAAGAAGCAGCCCAAGGGAGCCGGATCGTTACTCTTTTTCATTGTGGCCATCCTGGTGATGGCGATTGGTGCGATACTAGAGCTGATACAGCATCTGTCACCTGTAGATATGGGGAGCAGTGTGCTTTTTTTCTTTTTAATAGGACTGCTGATCGGGTTAGCCTTCCGCTTTCGCAGCAGCTTGCACTAGGTTCCAATAAACGGCCGTTTTCCTGAGTGGTTGATAGGGTATAAACCAAGTATGGGTCGCGATTAAAGTTCCAGCGAATGAATTCGTTGCTATCACGAAAAAACATGTTTGAAACATGTTTGATTGGCTAGCCGCTGAATTCATTCTGCGGTTTGAAGGAAGTGCAGATCGCCTGCGCCTTCTTTGCCCACGCCTACCGGATAGGAGTAGAAAACCTGCCGGACGGATTGAGCGCCGCCGCATACACCCGGCAGCAGCTCGACCGCCTGGGTATCGGCCAGGATTTGACGGAGATTTCCTGGGGTACGAAGCGGCCTAAATTACCGCCGTCGACCTTAGCAAGTTTGGTTGTAAAGGTAAAAGAAAATAATCGCCGGAAAACTACCGAGCATCGGAGCGTGCTTACTATTACACTGACTACGCTATCATTAGTATTAGATTGATGTCTAGCTCGATATTGAACCGTGTTAATTTCTTGAGCGCATTGTGTTTGTTATGCTAGTTGCCTATGAATTTCACCCTAACCAACAATCTTTTTCCGGGATCTCTCCAAGAAATTGCCTGAAATGCCAATCATACTGTATCAAGTGAATCCTGTCCTAGGCGGTCAAAAGCCATTCAAGATTTGCATTGGTTTTTCTTTTTATGGAAGAAAGCATATTTTCCGAATTAGTTGGAAGTTCGTTCAACTCAATCCGCCAATTTACTTCAGTATTTTGGGATAGCTGTTCTTCCGATATTGTTCGCATATCTGCAATCATGGCTTGTTGCTGTGTTGGTGATACCTCTGACCATGGAACGTTAATCACCTTAAGGTGTGTACCATCTTCTAGCAAGAATATATCACGTATAAGATCCCTAGCATACGATTGTATCTGTTCAATTTCTGTTGGAGATAGAAATGGGAAGGTATCTTTCAGATAATAAGGACTACAACACTTAATTGTATGCCCATTATCTGCACAGTAAGATTGAATAATTTCTCGGACATTTCTCGCATCTTCACGATCTTTAACAATTATCGATGGTGTTAATTGAATAAAGATGCCCCCATTTGAAAGCCTCTCTGTAAGATGAGCCGGCATATCGAGGAAAAACCGTTCACCATATTCTTCCACATACTCTGGACTGAAAAAGTTTACCCAAGCGATTTTCTTTAATCTTAACTTTTTCGCATCGTTAAACCCCACCAGACAGCGATCGACTTCATCAACATATCCCAGCCTGGGTTTAATGAGCGGGTAGAGTATTTTAGCTAACCGAAGTAACTCTTGGGCATATGGACTAGCCAAATACCTTTCGTCACTAAACTCAAAATCCAATAAGCCTCCGACGTGAAATAAATTTGTATTCTTATCTATCTGTCAGATTGAGAAAGTTCCATTGCCGTGCCGTAATTTACTTGGTGAAGCAACAAACATTACCGACCATCAATCATCAGCATGTCTAATAAAGTTAGAATCTGAGACAGCCTTTTTAATTTGATTTCGTGGTACCTCATCATGATTTATTGAGTAGTACAAAGCCCACCCACTTGCTGCGGTGAAAGAAGCAATTTGTTGTGCTAAATCCTGTGATAAAGTATCCGCTTGTAAGAATTCTAATCCCAACTGAAAATTATTCTTCATGGTACATTTACAATGTTGATGTCAATGTCAGTTATACCAAGGCGATTTAACTCAGCGAGTAGATCATCAACAAAACTTTTCATGATGGGGTTGGTTTTTGTTTCACCAAATTCCAGTATAATCGTTTTCCCATCTTTTTTGTATCTCGTGATTTGTTCAATAAGTTGATCTTGTCTTCTCTGAAGTGTCTTGTTTGTCCAATACTTGAATTCAACTGCCTCGGCAGTTTCAAGTATAAAATCATAGCGCCCTTCGCTCTCACCAAGAATCTCGAAACCTTTAAGTTTTCCTTGTTGAAAAAGATCGTATGCGCGCTGGAGTTGTTTTTCATAGCCATGCTTAAATGACCAAATCTTAGCAGCGTTACGTTTGTTTTCTAGAGTTCTTACCCCTCTAAGGATATTGTCATTGGCACCAATAAAGCGATCCGTCTATTTGATTGTATCAACAGCATCATTGGCATGCATTGCTGCCCTGACCATCATGCCACCACCTGTCACAACAGGTAGGGCAAGGCCGCCAACATCGGCAGCCAGGGAAAGCCCGTTTGTCCAGTTTAGCCCGTTTTGCTGGATATCATAGACATCGTAGGCAATAAATGTAGCATCGAGCACGGATTCAACCCAATGCCCAGATGAATCTTTGTACTTGACAGGATTGTTTAGCCCGTGTGGCGAGAAGCTATTACCGATTTAATAAAACAACTTTCATAAACATGTTTGATTAGCTTCCAACAATGGCTCTGTTTTCTTCGCGGGGACCCAGCCTTCGTTGCCCTGCGAATCGGCCGTCCACCACCAGCCGTTGACCTCGTAATGCAGGGTCAGCAGATCGCCGGGCTGTACGGTCAGTTCCGTCGCCTCGTAATCTTGCAAGAGCACCCCTTCTTGGCTGTCGATCGCCAGGTAGGGTTCAGGCACCCAGCTGCCTGTACCTGACTCGGTGACGCACCAGATCCAGCCCGGCCACTCGTCATCCTCTCGCTCCAGGTGCAGGCGCTCTCCCGCCCGCGCTTTTAAGACCTGTTCGTGGACCGGGGCGTGCTCCTCGATGACGCGTGCTTTTTCCATGGGCTAATTATAGAGCAATGGGTAAAGCCGCAAAATGCGGAGTTTATGGGCCGCAGGTGCTGACAGTGAACCGCTGACCTGTTACAATATTATCGGCCATGAAGAGAGGCATTTTACGGCCGTACCAAACTATGACCAAACTGGAACTGAAAGCGCCGCTGTCCGGCTTATTGATGCCCATCGAGCAGGTGCCCGATCCTGTCTTTGCCGCGAAATTGCTCGGCGACGGTATTGCCCTGGACCCCGTCAGTAACGCGCTTCTCGCTCCTTGCGAAGGGCACGTTATCCACCTTCATGACGCGCACCATTCTTTGACCATCGCCACGCCGGACGGCGTCGAAATTCTGCTGCATATCGGCCTGGATACGGTCTCCCTCGGCGGCGAAGGGTTTCTGCCGCACGTGCAAAAGGGGGATTTTGTCCTCACCGGCCAGATGTTGATCGAATTTAATCCCGACTACGTCGCCCAATATGCGCCCAGCCTGTTGACTCTGATGGTTATCACCAACAGCGAGACAGTCGCCGGTTTCGGCAAAGCGAGCGGTGAGGCGACTGCCGGGCAGACGGTGATCATGAACCTGGACCTGAACGGACAGATGCCGCAGGTCAAAGGAACGCCGGTATCCGGGTTGTCTATCTCCTCTCCGCCGATCTCTTTTCCCAACCGCTTAGGTCTGCACGCGCGTCCGGCGGCCGTTTTAGCCGAACTGGCGCGAAAATTTAATGCGCGGGTGCGGCTGTGCAAGGGCGACCTGGCAGCCGATGCGCGCAGCGTGGTCGGAATTATGAATTTGAATGTCGAATTCAGTGATCCGGTCAGCCTGGTGGCCGTAGGTCCCGACGCGCAGGAGGCTATCGATGCCCTGGCGCCGGCGCTGGAGAATGGGCTCGGCGAAAGCGGCGGGCAGGCCGTGCTTGTCCCGGCCAGCGTAGCCCAGACGGCGATCAACGCTCCCGCGCCGCGCCGCCGGTCCGCGGAGGCTAATGTCATTCTTGGCGCAGCCGCTTCTCCCGGCTTGGCCGTGGGCAATGTCTACCAGTTCCGCCGTCGTGAAATCGTGGTCGACGAGGCTGCCGTTGGCGACGCCGTGGCAGAACGCGCCACTCTGGACAGGGCTATCGGGCGGGCGGAACTGGACCTGCAAGCCTTGCAGGTTAGCCTGCGCCGCGAATCTAAACCGGGCAAGGCGGCTGTTTATGCCGCGCACCAGGAAATGCTGCACGATCCGGCGCTCCTGGACATGGCCCAGGAGGTGATTGAGGACGGCTTCAGCGCCGCTTATGCCTGGCAGACGGCGATCGCGGCGCAGTCCAGTCGTCTGGAAGGGCTGAACAGCGATTTGCTGGCCGCACGCGCGGGTGATCTGCGCGACGCCGGCCGCCGTGTATTCGCGCACCTGCCCGGCGTGCATGAAGAAGAGCCGCCTGACCTGCCGGCCAATACGATCCTCATCGCCGAGGAGTTGACTTTCTCCGAAGTGGCCGCTTTGAACCGCGACCGCGTGGCCGGTTTCGCTACCACTCTCGGCGGGGCAGCGTCGCACGCGGCCATTCTCGCCCGCGCGCTTGATCTGCCGGCCATCGCCGGTATTGAAGCGCGGGCTCTGGATTTGCCCAATGGCACGCCGCTCATCCTTGACGCGACGCGGGCCAGGCTGCAGTTGAATCCCAAGCCGGAAGAGATTGCCTATATGGTGGGCATGCTGCGCAAGCGCAGACAGAAACGGAAAGCGGATCTGGAAGCGGCGCATTACCCGGCAGTTACGGAAGACGGCCGTCGCCTGGAAATTACGGCCGATATCGGCAGTGAAGAGGCGGCGGAAGCGGCGGTGCTGCTCGGCGCTGAAGGGGTGGGAATGCTGCGCACGGAGTTCCTGTTCCTGGATCGTTTTTCAGCGCCCAGGGAAGATGAACAGGCCCAGGTTTACGCGGCCGTCGCCGGGGTCATGGGCCGCAAGAAACCGACGATCATTCGCACGCTGAATACCGGCGGTGACCAGCCGCTGCCTTATTTACCTGTCCCACGGCAGCAGAACCCCCTTTACGGCGAGCGTGGCATTCGTATCGGCCTTGACCATCCTTATTTACTGCGCACCCAGATCCGGGCTATTCTGCGCGCGTCCAGGGCCGGGGGTAATATCCATATCCTGCTGCCCATGGTTGCCACCCTTGACGATTGGCGCATGGCCAGGGCGGTTATTGAGGAAGAGGCGGCCAATCTGGGAGTGAATCCGGTTCCGGTGGGCATTATGGCCGCTATCCCGGCAGTGGCGATGATGGCTGAACAGTTCGCGCGCGAGGTGGATTTCTTCTCGATCAGCAGCAGCGACCTGGCGCAGTATACGCTGGCCATGGACCGCGACCATCCCAGGTTCGCGCCGCAGGTGGACGGGCTGAATCCGGCCGTGCTGCGCCTCATCGCCCAGACGATTGAGGGCGCGGAGAAATACGGCCGTTGGGTCTCTGTGACTGGAGGCATGGCCGCCGACCCGCAGGCGGCCCCGATCCTGATGGGGCTGGGCGTGCACCGGCTGAGTATGGCCGCGCCGGCCATTCCGATGATCAAGGCCCTCGTGCGCGCTCTCTCCTTCGCCGAAGCGCAGCAAACAGCCCAGCAAGCCCTGACCCTTGAATCCGCCGCCGAAGTACGCGCTTTGTATCCGTTGGAGGATTATGAACTGTAGGGATTTGGGATTGCGGATTGTGGATGTGGGCGAATGCGGAATGCGGAACTCGGAGTCCGGAATTTCCCTCTATCTCTATCTCCGTTCTCTATCTCTTTGCCCCTTGCCAAATTAAAACCTGAACATTGACCTATGAAAATCGCTAATTTCTCCATTAAACAATATGACAAAGAGAGCCTGTTGAAGGCTAATGAGCAGTTTGGGCATGAGCTGACGTTTTTTGATACGCGGCTGGACAGGCATACCACGGCGCTGACGCAGGGGTTCGAGGGCGTGTCCGTCTTTGTGAATGATGACGTGTGCGCCGAGTGTATCGCCCAACTAGCGGAGGGGGGAACGCGCATTATTTGCACGCGCAGCGCCGGTTTTAACCAGATTAATCTAGAAGCCGCCGAAGAGCACGGCGTCACCGTGGCCCGCGTGCCCGCTTATTCACCGAATGCCGTTTCGGAATTTACCGTGGGCCTGATTCTGACCCTGGGACGTAAGATTCACCGCGCCTATAACCGCGTGCGTGAAAATAATTTTGAGCTGGACGGCTTACAGGGTTTTGAAATCAAGGGCAGAACGATCGCCGTCCTGGGCACCGGCCGCATCGGCGCCGAGGTGATTAAGAATTTGAGCGGTTTCGGCCCGCACATCCTGGCTTACGACCCTTACCGCAATCCGGAGATCGAGGACCTGGTCGAATACATCGACGATGTCCAGGAGATTATCTCCCAGGCCGATATCATCAGCCTGCACATGCCCCTGACGCCGGAGACGTACCACATCATCGGTCCGGAGACGATCCCGCATATCAAAGAGGGAGCGATGATCGTCAATACGAGCCGCGGCGCGCTGATCGATACTGCGGCGGTCATCGAAGCCTTGAAGGATGGCAAGATCGGATCGATGGCTATCGATGTCTACGAGGAAGAAGGGGATATCTTTTTCCAGGATTTATCGGACCGCGTCGTGCGCGATGATGTCTTTTCACGTCTGCTGACCCTGCCCAATGTGCTGGTCACCGGCCACCAGGCTTTCCTGACCGATCGCGCCCTGCTGAAGATCGCTGTTGTCACCTTGCAGAACTTCTCGGAATTCGAGGGTTCCGGTTTTGTGGCTACTGCGGTGACGCAAAAGGGTACGCGCGGCGGTTAAATTTTAGAGCAATCTTATGAATATTTCGGCAATCGTTCAACGCATGGACATAATGGAAGTTGATTTTTTAAATCGGTAATAGCAGCCGCCGTCGCCTGGGGTTGCAAACCCCAGGCTAAGAGTGAAAAAGTATGCTAAAGCAAACTAATATCGTTCTTGAACCATTACCGAAATATTTTCTGAAGATTCATAATGTCCGTGCTAGTAAGCGACACCGAATAAATCCGGTTAGGCCGGTTGTTTTAGCCTGGTTTAGCAGGCGCTGTTTTCTAGCTCGTGGTTTTAACTCCGGCCGGTTGTGGCAGGAAATTATTACCGATTTTGATAAACAACCTTCATAAGGTTGCGTAACAAAAGTCTTATCAGGAACGAGAAACAATGCTTCTTATTCGTCATGCTACACTCGTCACACCAACCCAAGAGGCTGAAGACACGGCCGTTTTGATAGACGGCCGTACCATCGCCGCCGCCGGTCACGACGCCGTCCTGCACGCGCCGCCGGGAACGGAGGAGATCGACGTCGCCGGGCTGGTGCTCGTGCCCGGCTACATCGACTTGCAGCTTAACGGCGCGTTCGGCCATGATTTTACGGCCGATCCCAGCACCATCTGGCCTGTTTCCGAGAGCCTGCCGCGTTTCGGCGTCACCAGCTATCTGCCGACGATTATCACCTCGCCCCTGGAAACGGTGGAACAGGCGCGGCGCGAGCTGCTGGATTCACGACCGGCGGCTTTCCGCGGCGCTGAACCGTTGGGTCTGCACATCGAAGGACCGTTTCTCAATTTGCAGAAGAAAGGGGCGCATAATCCGGCCTATCTGCGCCCGCCGGACGATGGTGTAACGGCCGCCTGGTCGCCGCAGAACGGAGTGCGCCTGGTGACGCTGGCTCCGGAGCTGCCCGGAGCGACGGCAGTAATTGAAGAGCTGGCCTCGCGCGGCATTGTCGTCAGTTCGGGCCATTCAATGGCTACCTACGAGGAGGCGCTGGCCGGATTCGCCGCCGGCATTCACTATGCCACGCATCTCTTTAACGCGATGCCGGCCATAGGCCACCGCGCGCCGGGCCTGGTAACGGCCGTTCTCACCCAGCCGGGAGTCGTCGCCGGCCTCATCCCGGACGGCATTCATGTGCACCCGGCGGTGATCAATATCATCTGGGCTATAAAAGGACCGGAGGGCACCAACCTGGTCAGCGACGCCATGGCCGCCCTGGGCATGCCTCCGGGGACCTATTTGCTCAATGAATTTGAAGTGACGGTCAGCGAGGAGGGCTGCCGCCTGGCAGACGGCACGCTGGCGGGCAGCATCCTGCCCCTGGACGAGGCCGTGCGCAATCTGATCGCCATCACCGGCTGCACGCTGCCCGAAGCGCTGGCCACCGTGACCACAACGCCAGCGAAGCTGCTGGGGATTGAGCAGGAACGCGGCGATCTCCTGCCGGGGATGACGGCCGATTTGGTTCTGCTTAATTCGGATTTGGAGGTGGTGAAGACGATTGTTGCCGGAGAAGTGGTGTTTGGGAATGATTAATTGTTGAATTGTTGAATTTTTAATTAGAAGGACTCTCATGCTTGAACAATCGCATATTTATCAGGAAATACACGAACAACCACAGGCGCTGGCGACCTTGTTGAGAGCGGAAAGGGATCATGTCCGCGACCTGGTCGCCGATGTGCAGAAGCGCGATATCACCTATGCCGTGATCGCCGCGCGCGGTACGAGCGATAACGCCGCCCGCTACGCCCAATATCTTTTCGGCGCGGTGAATGGTCTGCAGGTTGCCCTGGCTACGCCCAGCCTTTACAGCATCTATCACCGGCCGCCGAACTTGGGCAATGCGCTGGTGATCGGCATTAGCCAGAGCGGCAAGAGCCCCGACATCGTCTCCGTGCTCAGCGAAGCGCGCCGCCAGGGAGCCTTGACGGTCGCCCTGACTAATACGCCGGATTCGGACATGGCCAACGAAGCCGACCATGTCGTTTATCTGTACGCCGGGGAGGAAATATCGGTTGCCGCTACGAAGACCTATTCCACTTCCCTGGGTGCAATCGCCATGATGAGCGCCGCCGCGGCCGGGGATCAGGAAATGCAGGATCATTTAGAACGGCTGCCTGAACTGTGCGCGCAGACCCTGGTCATGGGGCCTGAAATCGGCGCGGCTGCCGAGCGGTATCGCTATATGCGCGTCTGCGTTGTGATCGGCCGTGGTTTCAATTATGCCACGGCCTTCGAGACCGCTTTGAAGATCAAGGAACTCAACTACGTCATGGCCGAGCCTTACAGCAGCGCCGATTTCATGCACGGCCCCGTGGCCCTGGTCGAAGACGCCTTTCCGACCATTCTCTTCGCGCCGCAGGGCATTATGCTGCCGGAGATGCAGGCCTTCATCAGGAATCTGAAAGAGCGCGGGGCGGAAACGATCGTGATCAGCGATGACGCGGAAACGCTGGCCCTGGCGCGCACGCCTTTTCAACTGCCGGTCAGCGTGCCGGAATGGCTCTCACCCCTGATCAGCATCCTGCCCGGACAGCTCTTCGCCATGCACCTGGCCAATGTCCGCGACTATGACGTCGATCACCCCCGCGGCCTGCGCAAAGTCACGGAGACGAAGTGAGTAATGGTTAATTGTTGAATTGGTGAATTGTTAATGTGCTGAATTGCTGACATGCTGACCAGCTGAAATGCTAAGGATACCTTGAAATGCTCGCGTTTTTGCGGAGGATCGGCCGTTCGCTGTTGATTCCGATTGCCGTTATGCCCGTGGCGGCGGTCTTTATGCGCCTGGGCGCGCCGGACCTGTTGAACCTGCCCTTCATGGCCGCGGCCGGGGCGGCCGTCTTCGATAATTTAGCCCTTCTTTTCGCCATCGGTATCGCCGGCGGGATGGCCGAGGATCAACGCGCTGAAGCGGCCCTCACGGCTGTCGTCGGCTTCCTGATCTTGATCAGCACGACCCAGGCCCTGCTCACCGCGCCGCCGCCGCTCGGAGCGGGCTACGCCGCTGATGACGAGCTTGTGCTCAGGCTGGGTAACAGCGTCGCCGTGGGAATCGTCGCCGGTCTGATCGGCGTCTGGACCTACAACCACGTTTACCAGATCAAACTGCCGTCGCTGCTGTCCTTTTTCTCCGGCCGCCAATTAGCGCCAATCCTCAATGCCTTTGTTGTTTTACCCGCGGCTCTGGTGCTGCTGATTCTCTGGCCGCTGGCCTGGTATGGGGTGGCCTCCTTGAACGCCGTTATTCTTGGTTGGGGGGCTTATGGAACGGCCGTTTACGGCATACTTAACCGCGCGCTGCTGCCTTTCGGCCTGCACAATGTGCTGAACACCTACTTCTGGTTCAGCCTCGGCCAATATACCACCGCCGGCGGCGAAGTGGTCAGCGGCGATATCCCGCGTTTTCTCAGCGGCGATCCCACGGCCGGGCCTTATCAGGTTGGGTTCTACCCGATCATGATGTTTGGTCTGCTCGGCGCAGCCCTGGCTATGATCGTCAGCGCTAAAAAAACAGAACGGGCCAAGTTCTTCGGCCTGCTTGGCGGCGCGGCGCTGGTTTCGCTGATCACGGGGATCACCGAACCGCTGGAATTCACTTTTCTTTTCGCTTCCCCGCTGCTCTATGCCGTGCATGCCCTGCTGACCGGCGCTTCGATGCTGGTTACCAACCTGATGGGCCTGCGTCACGGCTTCGGGTTCAGCGCCGGGCTGATTGACTACCTGATCAATTTCTACCTGGCGGAACGGCCGATCGATCTCTTGATCGTCGGCGCTGTTTTCTTCGTCATTTACTTCCTCATCTTTTACATTCTCATTCGGCTCTTCAACCTCAAGACGCCCGGCCGTGATGATGCGTTGGTGATTGGCGATTGGGATATGGAAGGGGGCATGGACGCGACCATGCAGTCGCGGCAGGCCATCCCCGCCCGTTCGCGCATGACTTCCGCCAGAATGCCCACGTTCCACGATCCGGCCGTCGCCGAATCGGCCGGCCTGATCATCAAGGCTCTAGGCGGCGCGGGCAATATCATCGACGCGCACGAGACGGCGATGACGCGCATTCGGGTCGTTGCGGCCGATCCGCAGCTCGTCGATCAGGAAGGCTTACGCGTGGCCGGCGCCAGCGGCATCATGGAGATGGGCAATGTTTTCCATATCCTGCTGGGCATGCAAGCCCGGGCCTACAACGAGGAAATGCAGCTCCTCCTGGCCAAGGAGAGGGCGGGGGAACTGTAAGTAGTATTTAGTATTTAGTCGCACAATCCCTTGCGCGTTTGGATAGCCGTCAGCCTCTACCTCTATCTCCCCTCTCTATCTCCTTCCATATAAAGCGCTGCTTAGAATCGCTGTTATTGCCCCAATTTTACAGTAAATAGAAGGTGTAGCCGGCAACTGGTTACTTGCAATATACAACATGCAACTTACATCTAATTACTGACCATAAGGAGAAAAAACATGGCATCACAAAATGGAAACCAAAAACTCGAAAAATACCAGCATACTTTGACCATGATGGGTGAATTGGGGAAGGCGATCCCGCAGACTATGGGCGCTTTTAACCGGCTGCACCACGCCGCCGTTGAGGAAGGCGCGCTCAGCTTTAAAGTCAAGGAGCTGATGGCCTTGTGTATCGGTATTACCGTGCGCTGCGATGGCTGCATCATGTACCACGTAAACGAGTCCCTGAAGGCCGGCGCGACTTATGATGAGATCGTGGAGACGATCGGTGTGGCGGTGATGATGGGCGGCGGTCCGTCCGTCATGTACGGTTCGGAAGCACTCGCCGCGCTCGAAGCACTGCAGACGCAGTAGCGGTCAGCGGTCAGCTAGCGGTTGACGGCTGACGGCTGACGGCTGACGACCAGATAAGTGAACATTTCCCCCTTGCCTTTGATGGCGATGGGGCCGCGCCGTTCAAATTCGTATAGACCTTGGAGTTTGTCTTTGACAGCCTGGGTGACTTGAATCTGGTTGGCCAGGCCGTTGGACTCCATGCGGCTGGCTACGTTGACCGCATCGCCCCACAAATCATAGATAAATTTCTGCTGCCCGATCACGCCGGCGACGACTGGCCCGGTGTTGATGCCCACGCGCAGGTGTACCGGACGGCCGTTCCAGGAGCTGTAATTCTCCATCGCCGCCAGCATATCCAGGGCGAAGGCCATAACCGCCTGGCAGTGATCCACGCGTGGTAGCGGTAGCCCGCCGGCGACCATGTAGGCGTCGCCGATGGTCTTGATCTTCTCCAAACCGTGTTCAGCGGCCAGGCGGTCGAAATCTGAAAATATGTCGTTGAGTTTTTTGACCACGTCGACGGGATCGGCCGTTGAGGACATGGTTGTGAAATCGACAATATCGGCGAAGAGCACGGTCACCTCGTTGTAGCCGTCGGCAATGGTGCCCGGATGCTCTTTGAGCTGCTGGGCGATGGAGCCGGGCAGAATGTTGAGCAGCAGGTCATCGGCGCGGCGACGATAATGTTCCAAACGGCCGAACAGGTAGAGGCCCGTTCCGGCGACTAGTACGCCCATTAAAATGATGGTGGAGGTGGCGTCCAGGGCGATGAAGCGCGGGTCGAGTTGAACCACGTGCTGGGAGACGCGTGGTTCCAGAAAACCGGCCGTCAGCAGCAGGAGGATGAAAACCAGGCCTAATAAGAGGGCCTGATTGCGCCGCAAGAAGATTACCGCGAAGACCAGGGTGATGATCGTCCATTGGATGATCATTAAGCCGGAGGTGTATCCCCCGGCGACGAGATGGGCGGCGGTATTGAGCGCCATTGAAGCGCCGAGCAGGAAAACAGCCAGAAGTTCAAAATAGCGCGGGACGATCAGCAGCAGGAGTAAGCCTAAAACTGTCAGGCCGGCGATCCAATAAAAATACCCGGCGACCTGATCCAGGTTTTGCCCCTGGTAGCGCAGCCCGTTAATGAGGGTAGAGCCGGCGGCGATAAAGAGCACAATCGCCGCCAGCTTTTTTTGAGCGCGAAAGGTTTCGCTGTCCCCGGGCAAAGCCACCCGCCGCTCGATAAACTGCATTGCACCCATAGCCTGTCCTCA
>Ga0316579_10000461_pt1 | contig 13118 bp, 7 predicted proteins | sample J5NA_2_FD_203074 | JGI IMG/M metagenome (GOLD analysis project Ga0316579, IMG submission 203074) | Rhizosphere microbial communities from salt marsh grasses in Alabama, United States - J5-7_160517rDrA | ecosystem: Host-associated > Plants > Roots > Rhizosphere | place: USA: Alabama | collected... | reverse complement strand
TCTTCCTGGCTCGCAGGGCGTTATATCCCAGGTTAACCGCCACCCGGTAAAGCCACCCGCTCAGGTTATCTTCTTTCGCAGGAGGTTTACGGTAATACTGCCAGAAGGTCTCCAAAGCCAGGTCCTGCGCCTGGTCCCCATCACCCACCAGTCGGAATATCACATTGTAGACCCGGGACCAGTGCTCTGCAAAAAGGTCCTCGAATTCAAACTCAAGGCTTTGTGCTTTGATATTGATATTTCTTGATGTCACATTCATCAGTGTAACCTAAGAGCCTTAGCTTGCGCGCTCATTAACATAAACACCGCTCAAAATGAATATGTGACAGTTTGCTCGATTTTCCGCCCTGAAGGCTCTATCGATATTCGTGACCCAGAATTTGAAAAAATATTTCCTATTATATAATTAGGTCATATTAAACACAATTTGTATCATTCCATATATTTCACCCAAAGTTTTCGGAATGGAAAAAATACCACAGTTTCCAACTCCATTAGAACCAGCAAACTGGATCGGAAAAACAATTAATGGACGCTACCTGATCGCTGAGCAGCTGGGCCAGGGGGGTATGGGGACAGTTTATCTTGCCCATGATTCAATATTGGACCGGGAAGTGGCATTGAAAGTAATCACATCTGTAAGGCTTGGAGCTGAAAGCCGTTCTCGCTTGCTGACCGAAGCCCGGACCGTAGCGAAATTAGCTCACCCCAACATTGTCATCGTCTTTGATGCCGGAGAGGTTGATCACCAAGCTTACGTGGTCATGGAATACATTCAGGGCAAAACACTTGGAGAGACCTCCATTGACGGGTTTAAAGCGATCGTTGATATCGCCAAACAAATCTGTACTGCGCTCCAATATGCTCATGACCAGGGCATCATCCACCGGGACCTGAAGCCCGAAAATGTGATCATTCAGCCTGATGGCGTACTGCGCCTGATGGACTTTGGCCTCGCGATTTCTACTACTTCACGCTTGACTGATAGCGGCTTGATCATGGGAACGGTAGCATATATGTCCCCAGAACAAGCTTTTGGTTATCAGCTCACCCCGGCATCAGATTTATATTCTCTGGGGGTAATGCTCTATGAATTGACAACCCGAAAACTGCCCTTTGAGGCAGAAGATGCTTTAGCTGTCATCACCCAACACATCCATGCGCCGGCCGTTCCCCCCCGGGCGATAAACGAACTTATCCCATCAAATCTCAACGCCCTGATCCTTTCCCTGATGGAAAAAGACCCCCTTGCGCGCCCTGGGTCAGCAGGTGAAGTCCTAGAATTATTAGCACAGCATGATTTCCTTGCCCAGGAGAGGCCTGTGGAGCAGGATTTCACGGTTCTAGATCGGATCGTGCGCGGTCGGATGATCGGCAGGCAGGCAGAACTCGAGGAAGCCAAGCTCCTCTGGCGCAGGGTAATCGCGGGCCAGGGACAGGTACTGCTGATCAGCGGGGAGCCGGGGATCGGTAAGACACGCATGATGCGCGAGGTCATCACCAATGCTGAAGTAACCGGCGGGACCTCGCTTCTTGGGGAATGCTATGCAGAAACCAGTACCCCATATGGTGCATTTTCGCAGATCACGCGCCAGGCATTAAATACCCTGTCAAAGGATGGCTTGGATATACCAGAGGCAGTTCTTGATGACCTCTTGTCATTAACTCCAGATCTACGCTACAGATTCCCTCATATCCAACTCAATCCCAAATTAGACCCAGAATCCGAACAGCAGCGCTTATTTGAAAATATGGTTTTCCTTTATAGTATGCTCGCAAGAAAATCACCGCTTTTGTTGGTTGTTGACGACGCGCACTGGGCTGACAGCGGTTCAGTAGCCATGTTGCATCATCTGGTCCGTCGCACTCACAATCTACCCGTGATGATCCTGGCAACTTACCGGGAGGTGGAACTAAAAGGATCTCGCCCCTTTAATGAAATGCTGATTGATCTCAACCGCCAGCGCCTCGGATATCGCATTAAACTCGACCGCTTGGATCGGGAGGCAACTGGTGAATTACTCAAAGCGATCTTTGCTGAAGAGATCAGTAACGAATTCCTGGATGGCATCTATCGTGAGACAAATGGCAATCCATTCTTCATCGAAGAAATCTGCCGGGCATTGATTGACACCGGGGCAGTTTACTTTGAGGACAGGGCATGGCAACGACTCGACATGCAGGAATTGGAGATCCCGCAAGGTGTGCAGGTAGCGGTTGAAAGCCGCCTTATCAAATTACCAAAAGAACACCAGGATGTGCTGCGCATGGCATCCATCATTGGCCGCGAGTTCAGCTTTGATGTACTCTCTGCTGCCCTCGATCTTGATGAGGATACCATCATCGATGGACTCGAAGCGGCGGAATCCGCACAAATGATCGAAGAGATTAACGGATTTGGGGATGTGACCTTCAGATTTGTGCATGCCCTGGTTCCCAATGCAATCGCGGATTCAGTACGCACCCTGCGCCGTCGCAAGCTTCACAGGCGGGTAGCTAATGCAGTTGCTGCCATAAATCCGCAAGATTATGAAAACCTGGCCTACCATTTCAGCGAAGCTGGTGAAGATTCGCAAGCGATAAAGTATTACTCATTGGCTGGTGAACGAGCAGCAGAAGCTTATACCAACCAGGATGCAGAAAAATACCTTCAGTCCGCCCTGGATCTGGTTGAAGATGATCGCCAACGAGCTTCATTGTTGGCCAGGCTGGGTCTCGCCCAAGCTCACCAGAACAAATATCAAGCTGCCCTGGAAACCTGGCACACGGCAATCGAAATCTATTCCAGTTTAGATGAATTGGACCAGGTGGCGGAATTATTTGCCCGCTCAATCAGGACCACATGGGATAACGGCGAGACAAAAGCCAGCCTGGCTCTGGCTCAAAATAGTTTATCCACACTCCAGGGCGCATCAGAAGGTCCAGGTTTAGCAAACTTGTTGGCAGAATATTCAAGAGCCTGCTACTTCAACGGTTTAATAGACGAAAGTAAAGAGTTTGGGCAACGCAGCTTGGAGATGGCAGAAAAACTCCACCTGACCGATATCCAGGTTGATTCATTGACTACTTTGGGGACGATCGCCTGGAATTCGAAAGACCTTTCCGCACAATTGCTGGAAAAAGCTGCCCAGATGGCCGATACGGCGAACCTGCCCCGCCGGGCTACCCGGGCTCACAACAATTTGGCGATCCTGTATCTGCGGCAATTTTCAGATTACAACCGGGCCATGGACCATATGCAGCAAGCCGCTCAAATCGCTCACCAAATCGGCGATCGCGATGGTGAATTATTCTTCAGGTCAAACCTGGGAATGTGGATGCTCTTAAAAGGACGCATCAGGGAAATCGAGGATATGCTTCCAGAACTAGAGGAATTAAAAGAATCTTTACCGGATGTAGGTGCTGGAAACCTGGGCTTTGAACAACTTTATAATACCTGGCTTGCCTGCAGAGGTGAATTTAATCAAGCACTTGAATTTGCTCAAAGTAGCAGGGGGAAAGTACGCCAATTGGGTGACCTGCAGAGATTGGAATCAATCCTTGTAATCATCACACTGGTTTCGATCATCACGGGTGATTTTGATCCTGCGAATTCTGCTGCAGAGGAGTTAGTTCAACTTGCCGAAAAGGAGGCAGCTTCCAAAGCGCAGGCTTTTGGCATTTCGTCCATAATATTCAGCCGAATTGGAGAACTTACTCTGGCTCGAACCCGGTATCAACAAGCATCTGAGAACTTTGAGAATCCCGAAAAAGGTGTATTTGATCGACAGTATATCTATTGGGCTGAGGCGGAATTATTTCTTGCTGAACATAAATGGGGACAAGCCTGGGAAGTATTCGAGTATCTGCATGCTTTTCTCGAACACGAAGATTTTCCCTGGCACGCAAATCTCTACCTTACTATGTGGGGGTTCGCACTCCTGGAGCACGGCACACTGCATCAGAAAGCCAGAGCAAAGAGACTGCTAACTGAAGCTAGTGAGAATTTTCAAGCCATGGGGGCTGAAGGATTTGTTGACCTGATCGCATCCAGGCTGGTTGATGATGCTTGAATACCAAGATTGAGGTCACTGAATCTTCGGCGATGAGTTTCCCCTTTTCTTATTGTCCCCTTCCACCAATTTCACCTTCTACGCAGAAAATTAATTTTTCGAATTTAATGGATGTTCTTTAACCAATAAGTCCAGCTAGCTAGCGACCCAGGATATTTACTAATGCCAGAGCATCATCAACCATCAAACAATCTGCTCCTAATGCAGGGATGAAGCGCATCACCAGCGGATTTTCAATGGCACCGAACAAAACAAACACTTCTCGCTCATCAGTATGAGCCTATCGAATCACCCATGGATTCAGGATAACCATCTCCACCATCGGGCAAAGAGCTCGGGCTTCGCTGGGTTGAGGAAACCTCAGATCAAACCCCCATAATCCATACAATGGACTAACCTGAGGGTCCGGGTTGATAATTTGTATCTTTTTCAGCACACCTGGATCAAAAGATTGGACCATTGTTTCCTGGATAGAAACCCCCTCCGTGATTGTTTCTGCCATCCGTGATCCGATTCCCGGATACAGGTGCGGTGATTTCGCTTCGGGTAAGATGTCGATACCGGCTTTACTTGCTTAAGTTATCACCTCATCAAAAGTAGGCACCTGTTCACCATTTTCGGCATCTAATGCGCGGATTTCTTAAAAAGTCAAATCGTCCCTGACATCATGATTTTGCTCAACAGGAGCATTGATCACCAACTCTATCAGATTATGCTTTGGACAAGCCGACCTTTGCATTTTGGTTGTCAAATTCGAAGTCGCCAATCGCCATTTCACCCACGGGATCACCAAACTTCAGCTGGACGGTCAACGTTTCACCCATGATGTAATCCTGGTGTTCCCGGATGGCCTGTTCCAAATCCGGTGAAGCGCTGACCTGCATATGGATGCGGTCGGCGATATCAAAATCCACCTGTTTGCGCAGGTCCTGCACCCGGCGCACGAATTCCCGCGCCAGGCCTTCCCTCACCAGACCGGGGGTTAAATTGGTCTGCAGTGCAGCCAGGTAGGCTCCGTCGGAAGCGACTACCAGGCCTGAATGCGCCTCCGCTCGCACCTCAACTTCTTCTGGAAAGATCTCAAACGTCTCCTCACCAACCTTCACCGGTACAGGATCCCCGCTCAGCAACCGCTCTGCTGCCTCCTCCGGATTCAATGCCAGGATGGCTTTCCTGACCCGGGGGAAATCGGATTGGTATTTCTGGCCCAATTGTTTTGGTAAGGGGTTCAAGGTATAAGAAACCGCCTCACCAGCAGATGCCAGAGCGCTCACCTTCTTAACGTTCAGCTCATCGGCAATAATCGCCGCATATTCCTCCAGGGCCTGCGTCTCTTTCAAGCTGCCAACAGAGAAGGATGCTTCCGCCAGGGGCTGGCGGACTTTTATCGCTGCCTGGTTGCGTGCTGAGTGTCCCAGGGACGCCAGGCGCATCACCAGGCGCATATCTGTGTTCAGTTTTTCATCGATCAGTTGCTCGTTATAAGCCGGCCAATCAGCCAAATGGACAGATTCGGGAGCCTCCCGATCCACAGAGCACACCAGGTTCTGGTATAGCTCCTCCGCCAGGAAGGGCATGCTCGGGGCGAGTAATTTACTCAGCGTCGTCAGTGCTAGGTAAAGGGTTGCATAGGCGGTCTCCTTATCACTATCCGACTCGCTTTTCCAGAACCGCCGGCGGGAACGCCGCAGATACCATTTTGAGAGTGTATCCACGAAATTTTGTATGGGGCGCGTTGCACCCAGGACGTCATAGCTTTCCATTGAGTAGGTCACATCACGGGTCAGCGTGTTCAGCTCGGATAGCAGCCAGCGGTCAAGGTCATTCTCGATTTCATCAGGCTTCATAGCCCCGCTTTCCCCAGGCTGCCACTCGTCCAGCAGAGCATAAGTTACAAAGAAGGAATATACATTCCATAAAGTCAATGTGAAGCTGCGCATCACCTCACCCACCAGGTCCACCGAAAAACGCCGTTCCTGCCCTGGAGGGCTGGCTGTATAGAGATACCAGCGAAATGCATCCGCACCATGTTCATTGATCACTTCCCAGGGATCGACCACCGTGCCGCGCGATTTGGACATCTTCAAACCGTCTGCATCCAGGATCAATCCCAGGCAGAGCACATTTCGGAAGCTGACCTGCTCAAACAGCAGTGTGCTGATGGCATGCAGTGAATAAAACCAGCCCCGGGTCTGGTCAACAGCCTCACAAATATAATCTGCTGGAAACTGACTCTTAAATTGTTCTTGATTCTCGAAGGGGTAATGCCACTGGGCAACCGGCATAGACCCAGAATCAAACCACACGTCGATTAATTCCAGAACGCGAGCCATTTTGCCCCCGCATTCAGGGCAATCAAACTGCACCTCATCGACAAAAGGACGGTGAAGATCGAGATCGGAAAGATCCCTTCCGGCCATTTCGCTCATCTCTGCAACTGAACCCACCGCCAGCTGGTGGTGGCAATCGTTGCACTCCCAGATCGGCAGCGGGGTGCCCCAATACCGTTCACGGCCCAATGCCCAATCCACGTTGTTTTCCAACCAGTTGCCGAAACGCCCATTCTTGATGTGTTCCGGGTACCAGTTTATTTCCTGGTTGAGGCCTGTTAATTTATCTTTATAAGCTGTTGTGCGGACATACCATGTGCCCCGCGCATAGTAAATCAGTGGAGTGTCGCAGCGCCAACAGAACGGGTAGGTATGCGTGTAAGTTTCAACCCGGTAGAGCAAGCCGCGTGACTCTAGGTCTTCAGTGATTAGAGGATCAGCCTCTTTCACGAATCTACCGCTCCAGGGCCTCACCTCGGGGATGAATGTCCCGTCCTCGGCAACCGTCTGCAGGATCGGCAGGTCGTATTCCAGGGCTGCATCCATGTCCTCCGCTCCAAAAGCTGGAGCGATGTGCACCAGCCCAGTGCCGTCTTCGGTGGTCACGAAATCACCCAGGATTACATAGTGAGCAGGTTTATCCAGAGTCATGAAGGTGAAAAGCGGGTGATATTTTATGCCCTTCAATTTCTTCCCTTTGAAGGTCTCAAACACCTCCACTTTTTCATCACGAAACACCTTTTCCACCAGGTCCTTGGCTAAAATCAGCTTCTCTTTGCGACCATCCGATAAATCCCGTTCCACGATCACATAATCCACATCCGGATGGGCCGCGACAGCTACGTTACCAGGCAGTGTCCAGGGAGTAGTCGTCCACACCAGCAGGGACGTTCCTGGATCGTCAATTAGAGGCAGACGCACAAACACGGATGGATCGACCGCATCTCTATAACCCTGGGCGACCTCGTGATCCGACAGGGGTGTCCCACAGCGAGGGCAGTAAGGGACTACCTTGAATCCCTGGTATAGTAAATCCTTATCCCAGAAGCTTTTTAAGATCCACCACACCGATTCGATATAATCATTCGTGTAGGTGACATAAGCCTCATCCAGATCGACCCAAAATGCAATCCGGTCCGTCAAGCGCTCCCATTCCTGGATATAATCGAATGCCGATTGGCGGCACAATTCATTAAACGGGCCAATGCCATACTCTTCGATCTGACTCTTACTGTTAAATCCTAATCGTTTCTCAACCTCAATCTCAACTGGTAACCCGTGGGTATCCCACCCACCTCGCCGGATGACATGCTTACCCCGCATGGTTTGGTAACGCGGGAATATATCTTTGAAGGCTCGGGCAAGCACATGGTGCACGCCTGGAAGACCATTGGCAGTTGGTGGACCTTCATAAAACACATATTCTGGGTTCCCACGCCGCTGCTCTTCACTTTTTTTGAAGATATGGTGTATCTTCCATTTCCTCAAAACCGCCTCTTCCATCTGGTTGACATTAAGTTTGGGTGAAACTGGTTTAAACATATCGACCTCACAAGTGATGAATGATTTCCAGGTTTATTCCAGTAAATACTGGTCAGCAAATCAACCGGTTCTATACCTCTTAATAAAAAAACTCGTCCCGACTCAGGGACGAGAGAGAAAGCGATCCAAATCTCCCGCGATACCACCCTGGTTCCTGCTGGTAGCAGACACCTCGGCCGGGCACGATCCGTGGTAATTATTGCACATCCTGGATTTATACCCGCATCATCGATAACGAGAGATGAACCCGGCTCACTTACTTGTGGGGGATACCACGTTCAGATTGCAGCTCCGGAAGGATTTTCTGCTCGCTGGTCTGCCCTGGCTCGCACCAATCCCAGGGTCGCTGGCAGCTGAAGCAAGCATACTCGTTTCCATCATAGCTAATTTTGGGACAGTTGGTCAGATTATGCCACAACTGCATCCTGCGGTCAACTGCTCATCCAATCCCGGTTAAGCATATATTTGGCGACAAATAAGGCTAAAAAAGATAGCAGGATCAGGATCACGGAAAGGGTCAGGGCAATATCCAGGTCCATCTCAAAGCCGATATAGATCGCCAGAGGCATGGTCTGTGTCCTGCCGGGAAAATTTCCCGCAAAGATGATCGTTGCACCAAACTCGCCCAGGGCTCTCGCCCAACTCATCACACTCCCCCCCAGCAATGCCGACCAGGACAAGGGAATGGTGAGAAAGCGGAAGATTTGCGGAGTATTTGCACCATCCAGGGCAGCCGACATTTCTAATTCCTGGTCAATACCGGAGAAGCCTAACGAGGCTGATTTGATGTAAAAAGGGGCAGCGACAAAAACCTGCACAATAATCACCGCAGTGGTGGTAAAGGCGATATGGAATCCGAGATCAGCCAGGACACCTCCCAAAATGCCTCGCCGGCCAAAAGTCATCAGGAGTGCCACACCGGCAACTGCAGGTGGCAGGACCAGCGGCAGATCAATCAATGTATCCATCAAACGGCTGAACCGGAATTGACCTCGTGCATGAGCGTATGCCAGGGGTGTTCCCGCAAGGATAATGATTAATGTCGAAATCATCGTGGTGCCTAAACTCAACCCGATTGCCTGTAAAACCTCCGGTTGGCGTAAATTCTCCACCAGGTTTGCAGGTGATATCCGCAGAAACAAGGCCAGGATCGGCAGGCTTAAAAAAATGAGCATCGGCATGCTTAGTGCGCCCCAGATGCCGTTTATCCTGATTTGTGGAGTGGGTGGTGGCGGTGATTGGCGGGTTGTCCTGTTATTCATGCTGGCTCAATTCTGCAAAACCATATTCGCTCAAGATTTCCTGCCCTTGAGGTGAAAGCACCAGGGATATAAAATCCTGTGCAAGCTGATCATTTGGGCTGTCAGCAATCGGAGCAATGAAGTAGCTGGCGATGATGTTGATCTCATCAGGGATGGGAATCACTTGCAGGTCCGTCCCTGGAACTCCAGCTGCATCACTGGCGTATACGATACCTACATCTGCTTCACCCAGAATGATTTTCGTCAACACTGCCCTGACATTCTCTTCGTAAGACACCACGTTCCGCAGCACAATCGACTTGAAATCCGTGCCAAATCGTGGGTCTTGTGCTGCTCGCTGGAGCATCTCCTGAGCGTATGCTCCAACCGGTACAGATTGATCTGCAAGGATCAAATCGAGACCGGACCTGGTCAGGTCTCCAAACCCATTAATCCTTCCTGGATTATCCGCGGGAAGGATCAAGACAAGTTTATTATGGACAAATTCCTGGTCGCTGCCTTGCAGTACTCTGCCGGAATTAATCACATTAAACATCTGTTTTTCATTCGCACTGGCAAAGAGATCCCCCGGCGCACCCTGTGAAAGTTGTTGTGCGATCTGTTGGGAGCCAGCAAAACTGATCACAACCTCGACGTCTGGCTGTTCAGTTTCAAATTGCTGTCCAAGTTGTTGGAATGCCTCAGTTAGAGATGCCGCAGCATAAATTGTCAGCTGCTTTTGATTCGAATTACTCACCTCTTCCGCATTCGCGCCATCCCCACAGGCGGTCCCCAGCAGCAGCCCGATAACGACGAGACATTGCAGCCTGGTGATAAGAAGCCTCATCTTAGCGTAATCCCCGGTACAGCTGTAGAAACGAGCCCCAGACAGGAATCTAGCCACTCAAGGATCGATTTCAACTGCCGGATCCTCAAGTCTAAACCCAACCGGTTGAAAAGTTGATCCTCAGGGATTGTAGATTGCAGTAGCAATAATTTCTGCAACCCTGAGTGGGTTTCTGCGATCTGCGCGGAAACAATCTCCCCAGCTAATTTCAAATCCACAGCCAGGGCAAAATATAATCGTGTGGTAAACTCAACCCGGATGGCGCGCACGCTTGTATGGGTTGGGGTAAACAGCCATTCTTCGAAGTGCGCTTTCCCAGAGTCAGTAATTTCAAATGACCGTTTCGCAGGTAGTTTCTCCTGTTCCAGGATCGATCCATGAATATAGTCCTGACTTTCCAGGCGGTTGAGGATATTGTAGATCTGGCTCTGGCTCAGATGCCAGACCTGGTTGAGGTCGCGAGATAATTTCTGGTGCAGCTCGTAGCCATGAGCTGGACTTCGAGCTAGCAAACCAAGCAGGGCATACTCGGGAGAAAGCGAACCAACGGATGCGGATTTCATTTCAGGATATACTCACTGAGTGAGTATATCCTTTTTGCGCAGACTGTCAAGGATTAAGCGCGAACCAGGTAGCACAATGCTCTGCGGGGTCCGGGACCTGGCAGGTTGGTCAATTGTGAACGTTTATCGATAAAGCCGTGATCAACGCTTTAATGACTCGACTGTAGACATCACATGCGAGAGTTTTTCGGCCATAATATGAACAATAAATTTATGAAATTCAGCAGCAGCCTCGGGATCATTCGCTTCCATTTTTCCCAGGGCTTCTGTGGTCAATCTGAATACCTTGATGGGTGTGTCAGATACAACGGAAGCATTGCGCTTTGAACCAAGGTAAAAACCAAGCTCACCAACTAGGTTCTCACTGCTCAAGGTATTCAAGCGGAGAGGGTCCTGGCCAGGTATCTCAAGCTGAGCTGTCACGAAGCCTTCTTCCAGGAAATACACGTCTCCCGGAGAATCTCCCTGCTGAATAATGTGGACTCCAGCGGGTAATTCCTGTAATTCCAGGTAATTCATAATGCGGCTGACTATTTTTGAATCAGCGATCACCGCTTTAAGCTGGTCAGGAAGGGATTTTCTCGTATCCTTGGCAAGCACCCCAGTTGATTCCAACAAGGTATTTTCACACCACTCCACACCGTGATCCAGGTCGGGTAATACGATCAAAGCTTCCTCATCACTGCTCAAAATTCCCGACCTCCTTAAGAATGCCTCGATGTCTTTGGATAATCCAGTCAGGACGATGCTGGAGCTGTTTTCATTGATTAATTGAATCATCTTTTGAAAACTGATCAATACCGATGAGTCTACACCAGTTACATGAACAAAATCGAATACCATAAAACACAAACGAGTTCTTGCATGAAGATTAATATGGGCTCGAATTTTTTCAAGCAACTGGTTCGCGGTTCCAAAAAAAATGAAACCTTGCAGTTCAATAATCAATATCTGGTTCCCGTAACGCTGCAACAATCTGCGTTGTAATTTTGGTCGTGAGATCGTACTCTGGTATGTCGCTGCCGTTAGAGAATGTTTGATTACATCAATTCGGCTGTAGTTGACCGCAAATAGGATCACAGCAGCAAGAATGCCAATCGCCACGCCTTCCAGAAAACCCACTGAAGCGATCACAAAAAGTATCAGGAGGATAACCAGGTAATCACTTTTAGGAAGCCTGAACCAGGTTTCATATAACCATTCATGAAGAAATGCGAGCCCGAGGTAGAGCAGTAAGCCGCCCAGGATAAACTTGGGGAAGAGCGAGATCAAACTTGTACCGGTGACCAGTGCTGCCACGCATACTGCGGCGGCAAACAAACCGGTCAGTCGAGTTTTCGAGCCCAGTTTTTGATTCATTACTGATAAACCGAGCTGGTGGTAGCCAATAAAACCCGCAAATAGTCCCCCAAGCAGGTTTGCTATGCCAGCACTTCGTAGTTCATGATTGAGATCTAAATCCGCTCTAACCTCAAGTTCAAGTCCACTGGCATTCAGCAGCAGCGAAATCGCGCTGATAACAAGAATGATCACCATACTGCCAACCTGTCTCACAATCAAACCCCAGTTCACTTGCAGCAGTGATGATAAAGGTAAGGATCCGATCAGGCTGCCTTCTGGGAAAGGTCCAAGCAACCACCCGTTAGCACTCGCATCCGAAATAGAGAACCCAGCCAGCCGTGTGATGAGAAAAAAGGACAGAATGGCGCCAAATATAAGACCAGGCAGCAACAAATAATGATTATAGCGATTCATGATCACCAGCAAAATCAGAGCAAATATTAATCCCGGGATCCAAAGCAGTAATATTTCAGGTTGGAATAATGATGATAATTTATGAAGGCTGGGGGTGATATCGGTCATCATGTGAATCGACCCGGTCACCAGCAACCAGCCGGTACCGGCAAGAAAGCCTCCCACCACCGGATAAGGTAAAAATCGAACTAAACTTCCCAGGTTGAAATAACCCATTGCCAGAAAGAACACGCCGCAAAGAATTGTGGTTATGGAAATTGCCATGATGACTGTAACAAAGACCTCTTGCTCGGGAGCACCAGGCGGCATCGAGGCCACAAGGGCAGCAGACAGGGTTGCTAAGATTGCCGAAGGCGCATCCTGAATACCAGAGATCGTCCCTGGTAAGGATGTCAAAAGAGTAATCACAATTCCATTGATCGTGGTAGCAATGAGAGCCAACCCGATTCCAGTTGCAATAGAAATGGAAATCTCACCCGTGAAAATTAAGGCCGCGAAGGAAATTGCAATGATCACTTCTACCAGGCCAACCACCAGCCCAGAAGTAAACCCGGGTAGAATTTGTACGGATTTGATATCCCTGGATAACTCACCTGCCATATCTCTAATGGAGAATTTATGGGGCGTCAACATAACCGGTTAAACCTCTCATCATTTCCGCTAGATACATTCACCTTAGGGGGATCTTTAAATTCGATAAACGCCTGAATTCTTGATGAATGATATCTGTTTAAGATCAGCTGATCTAATTGCGAAATTCTATGGACATGTTCAAGAGTTTTCAATTG
>Ga0316579_10000460_pt1 | contig 13118 bp, 13 predicted proteins | sample J5NA_2_FD_203074 | JGI IMG/M metagenome (GOLD analysis project Ga0316579, IMG submission 203074) | Rhizosphere microbial communities from salt marsh grasses in Alabama, United States - J5-7_160517rDrA | ecosystem: Host-associated > Plants > Roots > Rhizosphere | place: USA: Alabama | collected... | reverse complement strand
GGCCGAGAACCTCGCCATGGGCGCGCTGCTGCCGCGCGCGCGAATGTCCGCCGCGCGCACCCTGAACGAGGTCTACGCCCTCTTCCCGCGCCTCGCCGAGCGCCGCGGCCAGCTCGCCGGCACCCTGTCGGGTGGCGAGCAGCAGATGCTCGCGATCGGCCGCTGCCTGATGGGCCAGCCCGAGCTGATCATGTTCGACGAGCCCTCGCTCGGCCTCGCGCCGACCGTGGTGCAGGAAGTGTTCCGCACCATCCGCATGCTGCACGAGAAGGGGCTCACGATCCTCCTGGTGGAGCAGAACGTCGCGCTTTCGCTCAAGCTCTCGCAGCACGCCTACGTGCTCGAGAACGGCAGCATCGTCATGTCCGGCGCGGGCAGCGCGCTCCTGCACGACGAGCGCGTGCGCCAGGCCTACCTCGGGCTCTGACGCCGCCGGCTACGTCTTCTTCGAGCGCTCGCGCACGCGGCCGTAGGCGGGCCGCGCCAGGCACGCATCGAGCCAGCGCGCCACTTCCGGATGGGGCGAGAAGTCCAGCCGCCCCATCCTGCCCCAGACCAGGATGCCCGCCACGTTAAGGTCGGCCACGGTGAAGCCGTCCCCCGCCAGGTGTCCCAGTTCCTTCAACGCGCTGTTCAGCACCTGCAGCGGCTTTCGAAGCAGCATCGCGTCGCGCTCCGCGGACGACGCGTCGCGCGCGAACTCCGGCAGCACCGCGCGATGCCAGAGGAAATCGAGCAGCGGGGCTTCCATCTCAAGCATCGCCCAGAAGCTCCATTGCGCGGCGAGGCCCAGCACCCCGGCGTCGGCGCAGTGCATCGGCCCCTCGTACTTCTGCGCGAGATAGAGGTTGATCGCCATCGACTCCCACAGCACCAGCCCGCCGTCGACGAGCGTCGGAATGCGCGCGTTGGGATTGAGCCGCAGGTACTCGTCGCTCTGCAGGTCGTCGGCCCGGGTGCTCTTTTCGACGAGCTCGTAGGGCACGCCCATCTCCTCCAGCATCCACAGGCAGCGCGACGCCCGGGACCTGGGATTTCCGTAAAGCCGAAGCATGTCTTCGCCCTCCCCTGAAGCGATACGGACGATCCTACCTCGCCGTCCGCCGCGCTTGCGCGGGTCGCGCGCCTGGAACAGGATTGGAGTCATCGGAGTCCGGAAAATGAGCACGGCGCTGATCACGGGAACGAGCCGCGGTATCGGGCGCGAGGTCGCCCGCACGCTCGCGGCCGAGGGCTGGCGGGTGCTGTCGGGCGTGCGCGATCCGAAGACGGCGCCGCCGGGAACGCAGGCGGAAGCCCTCGACGTAGGCGACCCCGACTCGATCGCGGCCCTGGCCGAGCGCCTTCGCGCGCGCAACGAGCGGTTGGACGCGCTCGTCAACAACGCCGGCGTCTACAGTGGGGCCGCCAAGCGCCTGATCTGGGACGTCAACCTGCTCGGCCCGCTGCGGCTCACCCGCGCGCTCGAGCCGCTGCTCGCGCCGAACGCCCGCGTGGTGATGGTGACGAGCGGCCTCGGCAGGATTTCCGACCAGTCCCGGGGCCTCATCGAGCGCCTCTCGGAACCCGGGCTCTCGCTCGCCGATCTCGAGCGCCTGGCCCAGGAAGCCCCGGGCGGCTACGGCGCGAGCAAGGCCGCGCTCAGCGCGCTGGCGCAAGTATTCGCAATGGCGCTGAAGCCGCGCGGCATCATGGTCAACGCGATCAATCCAGGCTGGTGCCGCACCGACATGGGCGGGGCCGGCGCGCCGCGCTCGGTCGAACAGGGCGCGGCGAGCGTCCTCTGGGGCGTGCGCCTCGAGCCCGGCGGGCCGAGCGGGGGCGTGTTCAAGGACGGGAAAGCGGATTCATAGCGGCAAGCCTGGAACTAACGCATCGGACGGTTCAAAGCCGAGCGTGATGATTTCGTCTCGCTCGTCCCCCTAACCGCGCGTACCATCGGAACCGGGTCTAGGAGAGGGGGCCATGCAAGCGGAAAAGAATGGCGCCGCCGCCGGCTACGCACCGCCGGTACCCAAGGTGCGCCTCGTCCCAGGGTTGGATGCCTTCGTGCTGGCGCTTGCGACGGCCTTCGTCCTCTACCTTGGAAATTTGACGCTGCCAGACCACGGTCCGCGTTCGGCAGACTACCCCCTGACCCCGATGGGCCTTGCGCTCGGGCTGCTGGTCGTCGCTTATTTCCTCCTCTGGATCGCGTACTCCGTGCGGCGCAACCTGCGCGGATTCCGCGCCTGGGGCCCGAGTCGGACCATCCTGTGCGGCCTGCGCATCGTGCTGCAGCCCGTGTACTGGCTCATCCTGGCGGCCGTGATCGTATCCGTCCTCGACGCGTTCTCGCGTGGCAACCAGACGTATCGCGCAAGGATGTCGGAGTTGTTACTTTCGGCGAGCAACGTGCGCACTGCGGTGACCGAGCGCGCCGAGAAGAACCGCACGCTTACCGGGTCGGGCGCGGGCCTCGAGGTGCCACCCTACCCGTGGGTTACGACGAGTCTGGTCGGTCGCGATGGGGCCGTCGTCGTCTACAGCGCGAAGTTGGGGATGCTGGCGGTTGTGCTGCCCGTGTCGGGCCGCGATTCAGTAACGTGGTCCTGCCAGGGTATGCCGCCAAAGTATTCTCCGGGTTCCTGCAAGGACGTGGACGGCGAGACGAGTTTCGCCTCGCGCGCCAGCGGGTCGCCGCGGGAGGACGCGCTCGCCCTGCTCGAGCAGGCTACCGTGTGGCAGAGACAGGTCGAGTCGTCCGCGCCCGCGCACGGAACGCTCGAAGCGAGCGTGCCCACGACCATTGCGTGGCGGCAGGGGCTGGCCGACTTCGCGCTGCTCGACAGCAACGGCAGAATGGCGCTCTACAGCGACCGCCATGGAACCTTCGCGCTGCTCGAGCCAGGGCTGGAGAACGGCAAGGTGACCTGGCGCTGCCATGTCTGGCCCGCGACGGCCGCGACCGGCGGGTGCACACCCGGGCAATGAGCGGAGACATCCAAGGCGAATACCCGCTCATGACCGAAAGCGGGTCTGCCAGAGCCGAGAGGCCCGGATTCCCCCTTTCTCTCAGCTCACGGTCTCCGCGCTGTAGCGCGCGAGCAGGCCGGTGCGCACGGCGTGGCGGTAGACGCGCACGAAGAAGAGCGCGGCGAGCACGATGTAGAGCGCCGCAAGGCCCGCGGCCCACACAAGGTTCATCGCCGGGAACGCCTCGCCGGCGACGATCGCGCGCATGCCCTCGAAGACGTACGAGGGCGCGAGCGCGTAGGCGATCGCGTGCATCCACCCAGGAAGCGTCGAGAGCGGGTAGAACACGCCCACGAACGGCGAGAGCAGCGCCGGCAGCGGCCAGATCAGCCATTCCGCGGCCGGCCCGAGGCGCAGCACGACCGCAGCGCCGAAGATGCCGAGCGCGATGCCGGTGAGGAACAGCACCAGCAGGAAAGGCGCGAGCATCGCGCCGTAGGCGAGCATCGACAGGCCGAAGACGGTGGTCGCGAGCGCGGTCATCATCGCCAGCGCGAGCGAGCTCGTGACGATGCTGGTGAGCACCAGCCCCGAGACGTACTCCGGGATCCCGAGCGGCGTGGCGAAGATGTTGAGGAAGTTGCGCGACCAGACGTCCTCGAAGAACGCGGTGGTGATGCCCATCATGACGCGCCCGAAGAAGTCCCACAGCAGCACCGCGCCCAGCAGCGTGGCGACGAAGTTGAAGCGGGGCGCCGCGACGGTCTCGAGGTAGCGGGTGATGAAGCCCCACAGCAGGATGTCGACCGCGACCCAGATGACGAGCGGGAACAGGCGCGCGGGACTGCCGCGCATGAGATAGAACTGGCGCAGCACGATGGCGAGGACGGGACGCAGGCGCACGCTCTCACCCCGCCCCGATCGTGAGCGGCTCGCGCGCGACCGACACGAACAGGTCCTCGAGCGAGCCCTTGCCGTGCTCGGCCGGCAGCGTGCGCGGATCGCCCTCGAGCAGGATCGCTCCGCGCGACAGGAACAGCACCCGGTCGCACACCTCCTGCACCTCGATCATGTTGTGCGAGGTCCAGAGCACCCCGACCCCGTCGCGGTGCGCGAGCTCGCGGATCTGCGCGCGGATCTCGCGCGCCTTGGAGGGATCGAGCGAGGCGGTGGGCTCGTCGAGCAGCAGCAGGCGCGGGCGGTTGAGCATCGCCTTGGCGAGCGCCACGCGCGTCTGCTCGCCAGAGGAGAGCACGCCGCACTTCACGTCGCGGAAGGCCTCGAGCTCGAACTGCTCGAGCAGCGCCTCGATGCGCGCCGCGCTGTTGCCGACGTCGTAGATCAGGGCGAAGAAGCGCAGGTTCTGGTACACGGTGAGGTTGCCCGGCAGCGGCGCGTAGACCGCGGCGAAGTTGGTGCGCGCGAGCGCCTCCGCGCGCTCCCTCGCGACGTCGCGGCCCTCGATCGCGATCGCGCCCTCGGTCGGCTCGAGCACGCCGAGGATCGTGTTGATGATCGTCGTCTTGCCCGCGCCGTTCGGGCCGAGCAGCCCGACGATCTCGTTCGGGCGAACCTCGAACGAGACGCCGTCGACGGCGACCTTGTCGCCGAAGCGCTTGCGCAGCGCGGAGACCGACAGCACCGGGCCCGCCACGACGCCCTCGCTCGCCATGCGCTCAGTACATCCTGGCGCGGAACAGCCACGCCGCGAGCGAGAGGCTCACCGCGCCGATCAGCGCCATCGGCCAGAGCTCGTGCACCAGGATCGACGCCGGCACGCCTTCGAGGAAGAGCTTGCGCAGCACCACCAGGAAGTAGCGCAGCGGGTCGATGTAGGTCAGCAGACGGACCGCCTCCGGCATGTTGGCGATCGGGGTGGCGAAGCCGGACAGGATCACCGCCGGCACCATGAACAGGAACGCGCCGAGCAGCCCCTGCTGCTGCGTCGCCGCGAGGGCCGAGATCATCAGCCCCATGCCCACCGACGACATCAGGAACAGCGCGAGCCCGAGGTAGAACGTGCCGATGCTGCCGAGCATCGGGATGCGGAACCACAGCACGGCGATCGATGCGATCACCGTGGCCTCGGCAAAGCCGATGACGAAACCGGGCAGCGCCTTTCCCGCCAGCACCTCGAACGGGCGCATCGGGGTCACCAGCAGCTGGTCGAACGTCCCCTGCTCGCGCTCGCGCGCGACCGTCAGCCCCGTGAGCAGCATTGTGATCAGAAGCGTCAGGATGCCGATCAGCCCGGGCAGGAAGAACCAGCGGCTCTCGAGGTTCGGGTTGAACCAGGCGCGGGTCTCGATCCGGGCCGGCGCCGGCGGCAGTCCGTGCGCCTGGCTCCAGTCGTCGTTGAAGCGCGAAACGATCTGGCGCACGTAGCCGACCGCGATCAGCGCGGTGTTCGAGTTGCGCCCGTCGACGATCAGCTGCAGCGACGCGGTCTTCCCGCTCGCCAGGTCGCGGCCGAACTGCGGCCCGATGTGGATCACCAGCAGCACGTCGCGTGCATCGACCAGCGGCGCGATCTGGTCGCTCGAGGCGATGCGGGCCTTCTCGCGGAAGTAGCCCGAGCCGCGAATCTCCGCCTCCAGCTCGCGCGAGAGCGCGCCGCGGTCCTCGTTGTAGATCGCGTAGGGCACCTGCTTCAGATCGTAGGTCGCGGCGTAGCCGAACACCAGCAGCTGGATCATCGGCGGCACCACCAGCAGCACCCGGCTGCGGGCGTCCTTGAGTACCGCCAGGAACTCCTTCTTCATCAGCGTGAGGATCCGTCCCAGCACGGCGCTCACTCCAGCCGCTTGCGCGCGCGCCGCCAGGTCAGGCCGAGGAAGATCACGGCCATCAGCACGAGCGCGAGCGTGTTCGGCACCACCACCGACCAGATGTCGCCGGCGAGGAACAGCGTGGTAACGATGGAAACGAAGTAGCGCGCGGCGAACAGATGCGTGATCGCCCGCACCACCGCCGGCATGTTGCCGATCTCGAAGATCATGCCCGAGAGCAGGAACGCGGGCAGGAAGGTGGTGATCAGCGCCACCTGGCCCGCCACGTACTGGCTTCGCGCGACGCTCGAGATCAGCAGCCCCATGCCGAGCGCGACCAGGAGGAACACCGACGAGGTCGCGAAGAGCAGCCAGAACGACCCCACCAGCGGCACGCCGAAGAGCCAGCGCGCCATCGCCACCGACAGCAGCATGCCGCCGATGCCGAGGATGAAGTACGGCACCAGCTTGCCCACCAGGATCTCGCCGGCCGCGACCGGGGTGACGAGCAGCGCCTCCATGGTGCCGCGCTCCCACTCGCGCGCCATCACCATCGCGGTGAGCAGCGCGCCGGTGAGCGTCATGATCACCACCACCAGCCCCGGCACCAAGAAGTTGCGGCTGCGCAGGTCCGGGTTGTACCAGACGCGGTGCTCGATACGCACCGGAATCGGCGGGTCGAGCCCTTGCGCCGCGGCGCGCTGCAGGAGCCAGGTCGACAGGGCGCCGTCGAGGTAGCCCTGGACCAGGCGCGCGTTGTTCGCGTCCACGCCGTTGACGATCACCTGCACCGCAGCGCCCGTGCGGCTTCGTTCGCGCGCGGCGAAGTCGGCGCGCAGGTGAACGATCGCGTCCACCGAGCCCTCGAGCAGCGCCTCGGTGGCCTCGCCCATATCCGACATGCGCCGCGGCGAGAAGTAGCGCGAGCCGTCGAACGTCGCGGTGAAGTCCGCCGTGTCGGCGCTCGGCCGGTCGACGACCACGGCCACCGGCACGTGATCGACGTCGAGCGACAGGCCGTAGCCGAACAGCAGCAGCAGCGCCACCGGCAGCACGAAAGCGATCGCGATGCTGCTCGGGTCGCGCAGGATCTGCAGGAACTCCTTGCGCACCAGCCCGCGCAGCCGCATCGCCCTGCCGCCGCGCGCGCTCATGGGCTCACCTCGGCAGCGGCCTCGATCAGGCGGATGAAGGCTTCCTCCATGGTCGGCTCGGGCGCGCCCTCTGAGCGGGCGCGCGCCTTGATGTCGGCCGGCTCGCCGGTGGCGAGGATCTCGCCGGCGGCCATGATCGCCAGCCGGTCGCAGTACTCGGCTTCCTCCATGAAGTGCGTCGTCACCAGCACCGTCACCCCGACGTGCGCGAGCGCATCGATGCGGCGCCAGAATTCGCGCCGCGCCAGCGGATCGACGCCGGAGGTCGGCTCGTCGAGGAACAGGATCTCGGGCTCGTGCATCAGGGCGCAGGCCATCGCCAGGCGCTGCTTGTAGCCGAGCGCGAGGTCGGCGCTCGTCGAGTCCGCGGCCTCGGCGAGATCGAAGGCATCCAGCGCCCAGGCGGTGCGGTCCGCCCGGCGCGCGCCGGCGAGGCCGTAGGCGCCGGCGAAGAACTCCACGTTCTGGCGCACGCTCAGGTTGCCGTAGAGCGAGAACTTCTGCGACATGTAGCCGATGCGCGCGCGCGCCGCCGCCGCGCCGTGGCGCAGGTCGATGCCCGCCACGCGCAGGCTCCCCGCGCTCGCCGGCAGCAGCCCGCAGAGCATGCGGAAGGTGGTCGACTTGCCCGCGCCGTTGGCGCCCAGCAGGCCGAAGATCTCGCCGCGGCGCACCTCGAAGCTGACGTCCTTCACCGCGAAGAAGTCGCCGAAGCGGCGCTGCGCGCCGCGCACCTCGATGACGACTTCCTTGCCTTGAGGAACCTCTCTTTTCAGTAGCGAGTCGTCGCCCGCCTGTTCCGCCGTCGATGCCCTTCGCTTGCGCAACAGGGCGACAAAGGCGTCCTCGAAGCGCGGCGCGGCCGGCTCGACGCGCGCGCCCTCGAGCACGGGCGGCGCGGCGCCGGCCTCGGTCACCAGCCGCACGTCGGCGCCCTGGATCAGGGCGTCGATCACCCCCGGCGCGCGCATCGCCGCCTCCTGCAGCGCGCGCCTGCCGGCGCCCGCCCCGCGCGCGAGGAAACAGCGCCCGCGCATCGGCGCGCTCAATGCCGCGGGCTCGCCCTCTTCCAGCGGCTCGCCCTCGTGCAGCAGCAGCACGCGATCGCAGCGCTCGGCCTCGTCCAGGTAGGCCGTCGAGAGCAGCACGCTCATGCCCTCGCTCTTGACCAGGCGGTAGACGATCTGCCACAGCTCGCGCCGCGACACCGGGTCGACGCCCACGGTCGGCTCGTCGAGCAGCAGCAGCTGCGGCGCGCGCACCAGCGTGCACGCGAGGCCCAGCTTCTGCTTCATCCCGCCCGAGAGGCGCCCGGCCAGGCGCGCGGTGAACGGCGCGAGCCCGGTCATCCTCATCAGCTCGTCGTAGCGCGCGGGGCGCTCGGCGCGCGGCACGCCCTGCAGGTCGGCGTAGAGGTCGAGGTTCTCCTGCACGCTCAAGTCCTCGTACAGACCGAAGCGCTGCGGCATGTAGCCGAGGCTCGCCTGCACCGCGAGCGACTCGTGCGTCGCGTCGAGCCCGAGCACCGTGATGCGCCCCGCATCGGGCGCGAGCAGGCCGGCGGCGAGGCGCATGAGCGTGGTCTTGCCCGCGCCGTCGGGGCCGACCAGCCCCATCACCAGCCCGGGGCCCATGCTCAGGCTCACGCCGCGCAGCGCCCTGGTCTCGCGCCTGCCGGCGCGAAACGTCTTCGCCACGCCGGCGAGCTCGAGCACCGCCTGGGGCGTGTTCATGCCCCGCTGCGGCAGGGATCCTGACCGTCCCCTGCGGCCGGCGCGGGCTGGTCGGGCGCGATCGAAACCGTGGCGGGCATTCCCAGGCGCAGGCCGTCGGCGGGCGCGCACACGAACACCCGTACCTCGTAGACGAGGGTGGTGCGCACCTCGCGCGTCTCGACCGACTTGGGCGTGAACTCGGCGGTCGGCGAGATGTAGCCGACCCAGCCGCGGTAGCGCCGGTCGGGATGGCTGTCGGTGCTGATCGCCGCGACGCTGCCCGGGCGGATCCTGCCGAGGTCGGGCTCCGGCACGTAGACCCTCACCCACTTCGGATCGGTGAGCGCGAGCGTGTAGACCGGCTTCTGCGGCGAGGCCATGTCGCCCGGCTCGAGCACGCGGTTCTCGATCACGCCGGCGGACGGCGCGTGCAGCTCGGACTCGGCGAGGTCGCGCCGCACGACCGCGAGCGCCGCCTCGTTCGCCGCGAGCGACGCCCTGGCCGCGGCGATGTCCTCCTTGCGCGGGCCCAGCTCGACCAGACGCAGCGCCTCGCGCGCGGACTTGAGGCGCTCCGCCGCCGCCTTCGCGGCGGCGCGCGCGTCGTCGGCCTGCTGCTCGGGGACGAAGTGCTTCGCCGCCAGGTCGCGCGCACGGCGATAGTTCTGCGCGGCGTTGGCGGCGTCGATGCGCGCGGCCTCGGCGTCGGCGCGCGCCTTCGCGATCTCCTCCGGCCGCGAGCCCGCCTCGAGCCGCGCCACCACCTCGCGCTGCGCGTCGGCCTGCGCCGCGGCCTGCGCCTCGAGGTGGCGCAGGCGCGTGGCGTCGAGCGCCGCGAGCAGCTGGCCTTTTTCGACCGCCTCGCCTTCGCGCGCGAGCATCCTGTCGATGCGGCCCGCGGAATTGAACGCGAGATCGACCTGCCGGATGTCGACGTTGCCGTGCAGAACCAGCTCGCCGGAAGGCGCCGGAGCCGCGCGCTGCGTCCACCACCAGGCGCCGGCGCCGGCCGCGGCCAGAAGCAACACCACGAGGGGAAGGGCTCGGGCCTTCTTCATTGCGAGATTGACAGAAACGCCGGCTGCTAGGATACCGCATGCGAAGACGTGCGATCATTGCACCGGCAAAGGAGACCGCAATGCAGATTCACGGCGCTCAACGCATCCGCAGCCCGTTTCAAACACTCGCCGCCGCGGGCGTGATCGCGTTCGTGCTTGCCGCCTGCGGCGAGAAATCGCCTCCGCCGCCGGCACCCCAGCCTGCATCGCCGGCACCGGAGGCGCCCAAACCGCAGGCTCAACCGACCCCCGCGCCCGCTGCGGAGGAGAAGCCCGACCCCGACAAGGCGCTGGCGAAGAGCGTACAAAGCTCGCTGCGCGACTCGCTCGGCTCGCTCGCGGACAATATCGACGTCACCGCGAGCCGCGGCAAGGTGACGCTGTGGGGAACGGTTCCCGAAGCCGCCAAGCGCAGGCAGGCGGTGCGCACCGCGACGGGCGTCCCGGGCGTGAAGTCGGTCAGGGACAACATGGCCATCGTCTCGGGGTCCTGACGTGTTCGGCAACCTGCCGCCCGTCACGCGCGGGCTGATCCTCGTCAACGTCGCCGTCTTCCTGCTGGAGGCGATGGTCGGCGTCAACCGGATGACCGTCTATCTCGGATTGTGGCCGATCGGCACGGCGTCCTTCTACGGCGGCATGCCGGGCTTCCAGCCGTGGCAGATCATCACCTACGGCTTCCTGCACGGCAGCGTGATGCACATCTTCGTCAACATGTTCGCGCTGTTCATGTTCGGCGGCCAGCTCGAGCGCCTGTTCGGGCCGAAGCGCTACCTCAACCTCTATCTCGCGAGCATCATCACCGCCGGGCTGTCGCAGCTCGCCTACGCCGCCATCACCGGCGCGGAGCCCTATCCGACGATCGGCGCCTCGGGCGGCGTGTTCGGCCTGCTGCTCGCCTTCGCGATGTACTTCCCGCGCCAGACGATCGTGCTGCTGATCCCGCCGATTCCGATGCCGGCCTGGCTGTTCGTGACGTTGTATGGCCTGCTCGAGCTCTTCCTCGGGGTCTCCGGCATGGAAGTCAACGTCGCGCACTTCGCCCATCTGGGCGGAATGGTCGGCGCGTGGCTGATGATCCAGTACTGGCGCGGCCGGCCGCCGTTCCGGCGCCGGCACTGAGCGCGCCTAGACGCGCGCGACCCAGTCCACGCCGGCCTGCGCGGCGTAGGCCGCGGCCATCGCGAGCGCGAAGATCATCGCGCTGCGCGTCATTCCGCGCGGGATGTCCATGTCGTCGAACTGCCGCTTGAGAAAGAAAGCGGCGACGAAATAGGCGACCGTCGAAACGACGATGTCGCGCATCGAGAATGACATTTCATTGACCTCCTTCTGCTACCCTAGCGCCTGTTTCGGCCCCGGACAAGCAACTTGACCCCACTTGGCAAACGATTACGCGCGCTCGCGCCGGAGCTGCTCGCGGGCATCCTGCGCGGCGTCGAGAAGGAGGGCCTGCGCGTCAAACCTGACGGGACGCTTGCCGACACGCCGCACCCGGCGCAGCTCGGCTCGGCGCTGACGCATCCGAGCATCACCACCGATTTCAGCGAGTCGCAGCTCGAGCTGATCACCGGCGTGCACGCCGACATCGACGGCTGCCTGCGCGAGTTGAGCGAGGTCCACCAGGTCGTCTACCGCGCGCTCGGCAACGAAATGCTCTGGTGCAGCAGCATGCCCTGCAGGCTGCCGGCGGACGAGCAGATCCCGATCGGCCGCTACGGGACTTCCAACGTCGGCCGCGCCAAGACCGTGTACCGCAACGGCCTGTCGTACCGCTACGGCCGGCGCATGCAGACCATCTCGGGCATCCACTACAACTTCTCGCTGCCCGAAGCCGCCTGGCCCGAGCTGCAGCGCGCCGACGGCCGCCAGGGCCCGGTCGCCGCCTACCAGAGCGACGCCTACTTCGGCCTGATCCGGAACTTCCGGCGCCGCTCCTGGCTGCTGCTCTACCTGCTCGGCGCCTCGCCCGCGGTGTGCAGCACCTTCGTCGCCGGGCGCAAGCACGCGCTGCAGCCGCTCGCCGAAGGCACGCTCTGCCTGCCCGGCGCGACCTCGCTGCGAATGGGGCCGCTCGGCTACCAGAGCGACGCGCAGGCCTCGCTCGCGGTCAGCTTCAACGGCCTCAAGAGCTACGCCGCGTCGCTCCATCCCGCCCTCACCGGGAGCTACCCGCCCTACGAGGCGATCGGAATCCGCAACGGCGACGAATACCGCCAGCTCGCCACCAGCCTGCTGCAGATCGAGAACGAGTTCTACGGCACGATCCGGCCCAAGCAGCGCATCTTCCCCGGCGAGCGGCCGCTGCACGCGCTGGGCGAGCGCGGCGTCGAGTACGTCGAGGTGCGCTGCATCGACATCGACCCTTTCCTTCCGGTCGGCATCGACGCGCGCGCGATGCGCCTGCTCGACGTGTTCCTGCTGCACTGCCTGCTGAGCGACAGCCCGCCCGACACGCCGCAGGAGATCGAGAACATCTCGCGCAACCAGCACCGCGTCGCCGGCTACGGCCGCGAGACCGGCCTGCGGCTGTGCCACGACGGCGGGGAGCGCACGCTCGTCGAATGGGGGTTGGAGCTGCTCGAGGCGTGTGCCCCGATCGCCGAGGCGCTGGACGCGGCCCACCAGGGCGACGCCTATGCGGAGGTTCTGGCGGACGCCGAGCGCGCGCTGCGCGACGCCTCGCTCACGCCGTCGGCGCGCGTGCTGCAGGCGATGCACGAGGATCACGGCGACAGCTACGTCGCCTTCGCCGCGGCGCAGTCGTTGCGCCACCGCGAGGCGATGCTGCGCGCCCCGCTCGCGCCCGAGGCCGAGCTGCGCTACGCGCGCATGGCGCGCGAATCGTTCAGCGAGCAGCGCCGCATCGAAGCCTCGGACAGCGTGCCCTTCGAGACCTACCGCCAGCACTACATCTCGCAGGACCTGGTAGGCGGGGCGCAGCTGCGCTCCGCCTGAGGCCGGCTCAGGCCGGCCGGGCCAGCTTCGCCCCCGGCCACAGCTCGGGCCGGCTGCGCGCGTACTGCGGCGGGTAGTCGGCTTTCGCGCCGAGCCGCTCCGCGGCGTGCCAGACCCAGCGCGGGTCGTCGAGGAAGCCGCGCGCGAGCGCGACCATGTCGGCCTTGCCCGAGGCGACGATCTCCTCGGCCTGCTGCGGGTCGGCGATCATGCCCACCGCGCGCACCGCGATCGGCGCGCCCTGCTTCACTGTCTCCGCGAACGGCACCTGGTAGCCGGGTGCGACCGTGATGCGCTGCTGCGGCACTGCGCCGCCGCTCGAGACGCAGACGTAGTCGAAGCCGATCCGCGCCAGCGCCTTGGCGTAGGCCACCGCGTCGCCGGCCTCGAAGCCGCCCTCGGCCCAGTCGCTCGCGGTGATGCGCGCGCCGAGGCAGCGCTCCTTCGGCCAGGCTTCGCGCAGCGCCTGCGCGATCTCGAGCGGGGCGCGCATGCGGTTCTCGAGGCTGC
>Ga0316579_10000459_pt1 | contig 13120 bp, 17 predicted proteins | sample J5NA_2_FD_203074 | JGI IMG/M metagenome (GOLD analysis project Ga0316579, IMG submission 203074) | Rhizosphere microbial communities from salt marsh grasses in Alabama, United States - J5-7_160517rDrA | ecosystem: Host-associated > Plants > Roots > Rhizosphere | place: USA: Alabama | collected... | reverse complement strand
GCGGTCCCGCAGGCCCCGCAATTGGCCTTGGGGAGGAGATCCTCCACCTCGTCGATCCGCGGGTCCTCGTAGACGTAGAGCTGCCGATTGGCGAGCACCAACACCGCGGCCAGGGTCAGCCCCAGGGCGGCCATAAAGCCGACGGCGATGAGGATCGTATCCATAGGGGTGCTGATCTGTCCGGGTTGGACCCGAGCGACCCGCCGGTGTCCTCAGGCGGGGGGCCTGGGGGCGGTCGTGCTCGACAACTGCAATCGAACCGGAATCGTCAATGTCCGACTTTCACGCCGGGCGAATAGCGCTATTGAACCGCAGGTGGCGGAATTGATCCAGAGGTCGGCGTTGATCTGGCGCACGGGATGGCCGAATTGACCGAAACGGACCGGACCGCCAAGTCTCGGGAGATGGCTGGTAGAATCGCGCCAACTTGCACCACCGGAGCCGCCGCGTGACCCAGGACAACCCCCAGCCCCCCTCCCTGAGCTATCGCGACGCCGGCGTGGACATCGATGCCGGCGAGGCCCTGGTGGAGCGCATCAAGCCCCTGGCCGCGGCCACCTTCCGGCCCGGCGTCGTGACCGGGCTCGGCGGCTTCGGGGCCCTCTTCGAGCTGCCCCTGGGGCGCTACCGGGAGCCGGTCCTGGTTTCTGGAACCGATGGGGTCGGAACCAAGCTCAAGCTCGCCATCCAGCTCGGCCGCCACGACGGCATCGGCATCGACCTGGTGGCCATGTGCGCCAACGACATCCTGGTAAGCGGGGCGGAGCCCCTGTTCTTCCTCGATTACTACGCCAGCGGGCGCCTGGACCTGGAGGTCGCCACCGCGGTCATCGGTGGAATCGCCCGGGGCTGCAAGCTCGCGGGCTGCGCCCTGACCGGGGGTGAGACCGCGGAGATGCCCGGGATATACGCCCAGGGCGACTACGACCTCGCGGGCTTCTGCGTCGGCATCGGCGAGAAGTCCGAGCTCATCCTGCCGCAGCGCGTGCGCCCCGGGGACGTGCTCATCGGGCTCGCCTCCTCGGGCCCCCACTCCAACGGCTACTCCCTGATCCGCCGGGTGATCGAGGTGAGCGGGGCGGACCTGGACGCGGATCTGGAGGGCGCCTCCCTCGCCGACCGGCTGCTCGCCCCCACCCGCATCTATGTACGCTCCGTCCTGCCCCTCACCCGCGCGATCCAGGTCCACGCCCTGGCCCACATCACGGGCGGGGGCATCACGGAAAACCTGCCGCGGGTCCTGCCGGAGGGCACGCGGGCCCTGGTGGATCTGGGGAGCTGGCGGCGTCCGGCCATCTTTCGATGGCTCCAGGACCAGGGCGGGATCGCAGAGTCCGAGATGCGGCGCACCTTCAACTGCGGCCTCGGGATGGTGGTCTGCGTGGCACCGGGGGACGCACAAACCGCACTGACCCTGTTGAAAGACCAGGGGGAGGATGCCTGGGTCCTGGGGGAGATCCAGGCCGCCGAGGGCAAGCCCGAGGTCGTCTATGCCGGGAGCGCGGACCATGGGTGACCCGGCGTCCGAGCGTCCGTCCGGGCGCCCGCCCCTGCGCGTCCTGGTCCTGATCTCCGGGAGCGGGAGCAACCTCCAGGCCCTGATCGACGCCCAGGCCCATGCCCCGTACCGTATCGTCGCGGTCGTCAGCAACGTCGCCGACGCCTACGGGCTCGAGCGGGCCCGCCGGGCCGGCATCCCGGCCGAGGTCCTGAGCCACCGCGACTTCGCAGACCGCGCCGCCTACGACCAGGCCCTCATGCAGCTTATCGACCGCTACGAGCCGGGGCTGGTGGTCCTGGCCGGCTTCATGCGCATCCTCACCCCCGGCTTCGTGGCCCGCTACGCGGGGCGCATGATGAACATCCACCCCTCCCTGCTCCCCAAGTACCGGGGGCTGCACACCCACCAGCGGGCCCTGGACGGGGGTGAGACCGAGCATGGGGCCAGTGTCCACTTCGTCACCGACGAGCTGGACGGCGGTCCCCTCATCATCCAGGCGCGCGTGCCGGTGATGCCCGGCGACGACGCCGAGACCCTTGCGGCCCGGGTGCTGACCCGGGAGCACCGGATTTACCCCCTGGCCGTGCGCTGGTTCGCGGAGGGCCGGCTGAGCCTGGGCGAGGACGGTCGACCCCGTCTGGACGGGGCCGAGCTGGAGACCCCTTATCTGTTGGAACCCGATGCGGAATCCGGCCCGGGAGCCGGCGAAAAGGCACCGGCATCCTCCTGACGCACCAGCGGCCGGCCGCCGCGCGCATCGAATACGTCAGACCCCTGCGGAGAGATCCCGGGAGTGCTGCTCACGGCCCGGATGCAGCGAAGGCAACCTTGGGAAAAGCGCTGGATCGCGCTTAAAGTCCGCGTGTTACCCCAGAAACCTCGATCCCGCTGTAGGTCGGGCTTCAGCCCGACCACGACGTCGCAGGAAAACCGAAAGGCCGCCGTCGGGCTGAAGCCCGACCTACGCGCGTGGCCGTTGCGTCACGACCCTCAGTGCTCGCACTGGTCGAGCTTCTCCCGGGCCCCGGGCAGCACCGAGAGCAGGAAGGTGGAGATCAGCACCACCGGGGCCAGCACGATCATGATCAGGGCCAGGAGCAGCACCACCTGCTGCAGATGGGCCACCGCCGGCACCACGTGGCGGGCGGCGAGGAACAGGAGCACGGCCGCCATGAAGAAGACGGCGGAGACCAGGACCCCGTCGCGCATGGTCCGGCAACCCAGCATCAAGAGCTTATTGGCCATTGGAAACCTCCTCGAGCCTTTGGTGGGACAACACCCCTAGGGCTTCGCCCCCGTGTCCCCGGACTTGGAGCCGCCCGTTCCCGACCTGGCGGCGGCGCCCGCAAGGACCTTTTGGAACAGGTCCCAGGAGGCCAGGGTCCCGCTCAGATAGGGCTGGAAGAGCTTGAGGGGATCATAGCCCTCCGCCCCCAACGCCATGCGCTCGCGAACATCGTCCATCAGTTCCCGCTGGAACGCCTCCACATCCGGCAGACCGAAGAGCTTGCGCAGCTCCTCCGGGGTGATGTCCAGGTCCACGGTGATCTTCATGGGCGCTCCGGCTGGCTTTCGCGGATCATGCCCCAACTGTGGTGTATCGAGGGTCGCGACGCAAGCCACCGGTCATCCACGGGCCCATCAGTGCCGGCTGGTGCGGGGCACGAGCTCGGATGGCACCGGGTCCTCCACCGCCAGCGTGGGACGCACGCGCCGGCCGATCAGGACACAGGCCCGCTCGAAGGCCCGCCGGGCCTCCTGGGCGTTCCAGTCCCAGTCGGACGGGTGCGCGGATACTTCGAACTGCCAGTGCCCGGTGGTCAGGACGGACCCGATGCGCAGCTCCAGGGTCCAGTCGTGCCAGACGGTTTCCGGCTTGCCGTCCTCCACGAACTCCTGCTCGACCAGGCGCACGTAGTTCCCGGCGCTGTCGTCCATGGCGACCAGGTTCGAGAGCACCAGGCTGTCGTCCACGCAGCTCGACCAGCCCGTGTGAACCGCGCTCGCCGTGCCCATCAGGGCATGGATGAGGAGTGAGGGGGTGGTGCTGAGGCTGAGCTGGGTCTCCCAGTCGGGCTCCTCGGCGGACTGGCTCTCGCTCGGGTCTGACTTCATCGCGCTCCCGTGTTGAGGTAGGGTCGGGGTGAGTGCCCGCCGGCTGCGGGCCAGGGTGGCAGTGTAAGGGTCCCTCCCCCGCGGAAACAACGGGCCGGGGCCATTCCGAAGGTCACGCGACAGGACGCGGTGGCTACCGGACCCGGATCAGCCCGGCGCCGGCTCCCCCATCGACGGACCGTCCCGACACAAGCGCAACCAGAGAGAGGAAATCGACTACATGCGGGTCGCGATCTTTTCGGACGTCCAGGCCAACCTGCCCGCCATGGAGTCGGCGGTCGAGCACATCCAGGCCTGGAGGCCGGACCTGGTGGTGATGGCCGGGGACCTGGTGAACCGGGGCCCCAAGAGCCTCGACTGCGTGGCCCTCTTCGACGACCTGCGGCTGGACCGGGGCTGGCTGCCGGTCCAGGGCAACCACGAGGCCTGGGTCCTGCGCTGCGGACGCGAGGGGCCCCGGGACGCCCTGGAGGCTCAGACCCGTCGCTTCGCGGACTGGACCCACGAGCAGGTCCTACCCCGACTCGATTCACTGCGGGGCTGGCCGGACCACCTGTGCTTCCCGGGTGAGGACGACGATCACTGGGTCCACGTCACCCACGGGACCCTGACCAGCAACCGGGAGGGCATCACCGCCTCGGTCCCGGACGAGAGGCTCCAGGGCAAGGTGCCGACCGACGTGGACCTGTTCGTCACCGCCCACACCCATCGGCCCCTGGAGCGCATCGTCCACGGCACCCAGGTGCTCAATGTCGGCTCGGTGGGCTCCCCCTTCGACGGGGACCCGCGCGGCAGCTACGCACGACTGGAGTGGCGCGGCGGGCGGTGGCACTGGGAGATCCCGCGCTTCGCGTACGACCGCGAGCAGGCGGATCGGGACTTCCGGGAGACCGGATTCATCGACGAGGGGGGGCCGCTCGCCCGAATCCTCTATCACGAGTGGCGACTGGCGCGTCTGCTGATGCCGAGATGGCGGACGGACTACGAGCCGGCCGTGCTGGCGGGTGAGCTGGATCTGGAGGCGGGTGTTCGGGACTTTCTCAGAGCGGTCGGCGTGACCTGAGGGGCTGAGGCTGCGGTCTCGGCCCGGGATCCGGGCCGAGACCCTTGTTTAGCTTACCCATGGCGGCACACTAACAGCGGCAGGGTGCGCTGGTGTCGCACAGATCGTCCACCGCCTCGACGCGCCGCTGCAGCCGGCACAACCAGGCCGGCGGCCGGATGATGGCTTGGACCAACAGCCCCGAGGCGATCAGGCCGGAGAACACCAGGGCGACCCAGGCACTCTCCATTAGGGCGCCGGGGCCATAGACCAGCATGGACAGGCCCAGAAACAGGGCCGCGCTACCGAAACCAAGGATCAAAGGAATCATGAATGTCTCCTCTTTGCTACGAGTACGACTGCTATATTAGTCGTTGCTTATAAATAAACAAGCAGCCGAGCGGCCCGGAAGGACCCAAGCGGGCCCTCGAAGGGAACGAGGAAACAGTATGAAATCTTTTTAATTTTGCCCCGCGCCCGCCTGGTGGGCGGCGCGGCGGGCGGCGCCCTACGCCCAACGGGGGAGCCGGAGGGGCAACCGGGCGAATTTGCAACAAGTTGTAACGAAACCGCAGAACCGACCCCGGCCGTCGCTCGGGCCCCATGCCACCCGACGGCGCCAGCGCAATTTCCTCTCCCGGGCCCCGGCGGGGCCGGCAACCATAGAAAGTACGACGCATCGGCACCGCTCGCGCGCGTGTCCCAAGCCCTCGCCGGGGGCACAATAGGCGGGGCCCGCCCTGGCCCCACACCCGCGTCGCGGCGGCGCATCAACGGGAGACCCCATGGCCGACACCGACAGCCTCCACCGCTTCGTCTTCGAGAGCGCGGGCATTCGCGGCAACCTGGTCCATCTGGATGCGAGCTGGCGCGCCGTCCTGGACGCCCACCCCTACCCCCGGGCGGTCCGCGAGCCCCTGGGCGAGGCCCTGGCCCTGGTCGCCCTCCTCGCCGCGACCGTCAAGCTCACCGGCTCCCTGATCCTCCAGGCCCAGGGGTCGGGACCCATCCGCACCCTGGTCGCCCAGGCCACCAGCGCCCGGACCCTGCGGGGCATCGCCCGCTGGGAGGGGGAGGTCCCCGAGGACGCGCTCCTCCAGGGGCAATTCGGCCCCGGCCGCCTGGTGATGACCATCGAGCGCGGCAGCCGCGAGCCCTACCAGGGGATCGTCCCCCTGACCGGCGCCAGCCTGGCGGAGGCCGTGGAGCGCTATTTCAACGACTCGGAGCAGCTCCCCACCCGGCTCTGGGTGAGCGCCCGGGGCCAGCGCGCCGCCGGGCTCCTGCTGCAGCGCCTGCCGGTCGAGGGGGCCACGGGTCCAGCCGGCGCCGAGGATTCGGACGACTGGCGCCGCGTCGGTCTGCTCGCCGACACCCTCTCCCGGGACGAGCTGGAGGGGCTGCCCTGCGAGGACCTGCTGCACCGGCTCTTCCACGAGGACCGGATCCGGCTCTTCGAGCCCGAGCCCCTTGCCTTCCGCTGCGGCTGCTCGCGCTCGCGCATCGAGGACATGCTGCGCGCCCTGGGTGAGGCCGAGGCCATGTCGATCGTCGCGGAGCAGGGGGCCATCGAGGTCACCTGCGAGTTCTGCAACCGCAGCTACCGCCTGGATGCGGTGGACGCCAGCCAGCTCTTCGCCGAGACCACCCGGCACGAGCCGCCGACGGCCCGCCAGTAGCGAGCCATTCCCCATGAACGGGTTAGGGGTCATTCTTCAACCGCTGCTTGGGCTGGTCCTGATCGTCGCCCTCGCCTGGGCGCTGAGCGAGGACCGCCGGGCGGTGCGCCCAAGGCTAATCGTCGGAGGAATCGGCCTGCAGCTCTTGCTGGCCCTGCTGCTGCTCAAGCTGCCCCCCGCCAAGCAGGCCTTCCTCGCACTCAACGACCTGGTGCTCGCCCTGCAGCGCGCCACCCAGGCGGGCACCGAGCTGGTCTTCGGCTTCCTCGGCGGCGGCGCGGCCCCCTTCGAGACCCTCTACCCCGAGAACAGCTTCGTGCTCGCCTTCCGGGCCCTGCCCCTGCTGCTCGTGATCAGCGCCCTGTCCGCCCTGCTCTTCTTCTGGCGCGTCCTGCCAGTCGTCGTGCGGGGCTTCGCCTGGCTGCTCCGCCACACCCTCGGGACCGGCGGGCCCCTCGGCCTCTCCGCCGCCGCCAACGTCTTCGTCGGCATGACCGAGGCACCCCTGCTCATCCGGCCCTACCTGGCGGGACTCTCCCGCGGCGCCCTCTTCGGCGTCATGACCTGCGGCATGGCCACGGTGGCCGGCACCGTCATGGTGCTCTACGCGAGCATCCTGGGGACGGCGATCCCCGACGCCCTGGGCCACATCCTCACCGCCTCCCTCATCAGCGCCCCCGCCGCCCTCATGATCGCCAGCATCCTGGTCCCGGAGACCGGGGACCTCGACGCCGACCCCACCCCCATCGCCAGCGAGGCCCGCGGTGCCATGGACGCCATCACCCGCGGCACCCTCGACGCCATCCCCCTGTGGCTCAACATCCTCGCCATGCTGGTGGTGATGGTGGCCCTGGTCGAGATCGCCAACCAGATCCTGGGGCTCCTGCCGGCGGTGGCCGGAGAGACCCTGACCGCCCAGCGCATCCTCGGCTGGCTCATGGCCCCATTGGTGTGGCTCATCGGCATCCCCTGGTCCGAAGCCACCGCCGCCGGCGCCCTGATGGGCATCAAGACGGTGCTCAACGAGCTCGTCGCCTACCTGGAGCTGGCCGCAATGCCCGAGGGCACCCTGAGCGAGCGCAGCGAGATCATCATGACCTACGCCCTCTGCGGCTTCGCCAACTTCGGCAGCCTCGGGATCATGATCGGCGGACTCGGCGCCATGGCCCCGGAGCGGCGCCCGGAGATCGTCGCGCTGGGCATGAAATCCATCCTGGCCGGGACCCTGGCGACCCTGATGACGGGGGCGGTGGTGGGGTTGCTGATCTGAGGGGCCGTGAGTCCAGCGCCACGCCTATCCCTGCAGCCTGGATAAAGCGCGGCGATCGCGAACGAATCCCCTGTCGGGCTGAGGAACGAAGCCCGACAATGACGTCGGGGTAGCCGCTCTCGGCTTCTGGGAGAAAATCAGATGGCAGCACCGGGTCTGGAGTCCCTCATGCAGATGGTCCAGCGTGTCCTGGACCGTCAGCGCGAGACGCGCGGGGACATTCGCGAGATCACGACACGCCTGGGGCGACTGGAGAGCGAAGTCGCCAACCTCCACGGATTCCTGGCGGAACAGTCGATCCGCCTCGACCGCTTTGCGGATCGGCTTGAGCGGGTGGAGCGGCGGTTGGAGAGCGCAGACGGATAAGAGGCCAACTGCTCCAATAGGCGGAGCGCCGCCCCACCCCGCCGAAATGGCAGCCCCGCACTGAATCAGGCCACGTCGGGCACACACGCCATCCCACCACAACCCAGCAAGGCATCCACGGGGCTGCGGACCGCCGACCCGCTCCGCTGGAGCACATGGGTATAGATCTGGGTGGTGGTCACGTCCCGATGGCCCATCAGCTCCTGCACGCGCAGCTGAACGCACTCCATGAGCCGCAGGCCAGTCCCGTACACCAGGCTCGCCATCAGCCAGTCACGCCCCCGCATCTGCCCCAGCACCATCCCCACCTCCTGGCGCGTGAGGACTACCGGCACCCGCTCCGGGACCTTGGCCCGGGTGACCCCATCGATCCACCCCAAGTCCGTCCCCAGCACGTGCTTATACAGGAACAAGAGGGCGCACAACGCCTGGTTCTGGGTTGACGCGGAGACACGCCGTTGCGTCGCCAGGTACGTAAGGAATTGCTCGACCTCCGCGGCACCGAGCTCCTTAGGGTGCCGCTTGCCGTGCAACAGGATGTACTGCTTGATCCTGCCGACGTAAGCGTCTTCCATTCGCGGGCTGTAGTGAAGGGTGCGAAGAATGTCTCGAACCTGGTCCAAAAGCCGCCGAGGTCTGCCTAAAGCCATCGCCTCGCCCATCCCATGTCTCCGCCATCGCTTCTCGGATAACTGTACTTCTAGACAGTTACTCTAGGAAGGCAAGCCCTGCCGGACGCCCGGTCCATCGGCTCCGACGAGGAAACCCGATCCGCCCCGTCCGGGGGGATTCGCCCCTCCCCCTCCCACCCAAGCCCCCGAAGGCCGCCTAAGGCGCCGCGGGAATGCTCAACAAGACGTCGCAACCCACGGAGTTGTCCTGACTTTGCCCCCTTCGGCTACACTTACAGCCGCGGATTTGGGCGGCCACGCATGAACCGTTAGTGCTTTATCCGGCCAAGTCGCCGCGTAAAGCACTAAACGCGCACGGTTCGACCGTGCCTAACCGGTTGACTCGCAGCGAGTTGAGGCGGCGACCCGCCATCAGATCCCAATTTATCAGGACCCTTCGTCCGCCCAATAGTAGTTAGCTTGCACGGAAAGAGCGAATGATCTTACTGTTTGTTGCCTCAATCGTCGCGGTTGCCTTGATCCTGTTCTTCGGAAAGAAGCTCAAGCCGAAGATGCGCGTGGCTTTGGTGGTTCTCGCCCTTCTACTGGTCAACCTGCCAACGATTGTGTTTCTGGTGGTAGGTGACAAACCGTTGCCTGGTGCAAGGACGGTTACTCAGGAAGAATTGCAGGGTGCGGCAAAACAATAAGTAGCGTTTGAGGAAATAAGCAATCTAACAACCGCTTCGAGAGGGCCGCCAGAGCGAAAGACATGAGGCAACCACTCACGCTTAGGCTCACCTGATTACCAACGAAACTCAGCTCACCCATGATCTGCATAACACGCTGTTTTTCAGATGCTTTCCGTTTCCGGCAGGAGCAGGCCCGGCCTGCGGCAATACAGTAGGGGGCCCACAGAGCCGGCCGAGCCGAAGCCGTGACGGCATTGGCGACCGCCAAACAACCACTTGGCGTCCAAGTTGCCCCTGGGGCGGCTGAGTCTTCCTGGTAATCAGGTAGGCTCAAGTCAGCGTTGTTCGCTGGGGCAGCGGCTGGTTTGTTTGCTCCGCTGCTTTGGCCTTTTGTTTTCCTGGCTATGCAGGGCCGCATAGCTGATTGGTACGGGTTGTTTTCTGCGCTTGTTGTTGTCGCAGGTTTTGCCTTACTTGTTGGCCTTGTGGTTTCACTTTTCGTCGGTTTTCCTGCGCTCTTGCTGCTCCATAAATTCGCACTTGAGCAACCATTGGTGGTCATTGGCGTCAGCGCTCTTATTAGCACTCTAACGCTATCCAAATTCATGTCGTGGCCTATTGGGCTGTGGCCTTTATATTCGTTCGCTGTAGCCTTGGGTGGTCTGTGTGGCTTCGTTGCTTGGCTGCACATTCGCGCTAACAATGCGGTCAAGCGGGACGCGCCGCAAGCGGCGCGCCCCTTACCTTGAACGTTCTACGGCATCCTGATACGGATGTTTTTTAGATACGGACAAGTACAGCGTGCCGCGCCTCCATGCGGAGTTCCAAGGAGATGTCGGCGTCTGCTCGATTCCCGAGGGAGAACTCCTTGCACGCAAGCTTCCGCCAAAGAAGCATAAATTGGCGCGGTTCTTGGGTCGGCTCGTTCCTGATGTCAGGCATGCAACGAGGACACACCAACAACGCCGCCATGAACCCGAGAAGGAGGGGCTGGGCGCGAATACCCGATTCGGGAATTTCCCATAACCGTTTGGATCATTTGTGACAGCGGCCTTTGGAGCATATATGAGCATTATCCTCTCTCGGATCGTCGCTTTGGGCGTGGCGGCCTTGGCCTTGGCCCTGCAGGGTTGTTTGTCTGTGCCCGTCAACCTCCGGTCGGAGCCGGCCGGAGCCACGGTGCTGGCGAATGGCAAGGCGATCGGGACCACGCCGATGCGGATAGACCCGGATCGCTTCTTTCCGCAAGAGCGCAAAGGGCTCGGCTGGTACAGGGATGGAACGCTTACACTGGAACGGCCGGGATGCGCGCCGAAGACCATGGCGGTCGACAACGACCTGCTCAAGCGCAGCCTGACCGTAGAACTCGAGTGCCGGCCCGACGCGCCGGTCCTGATCACGCCCAATGCCGCGCCCGCGCAGACGTCCACGGCAACACGGTCGACCGCGGCGCCGACCGCAGGAGGAACGGCAGAGCGTTTGAAGGAGCTGGACGGACTGCGAAGGCAGGGCTTGATCACGACTGAAGAATACCAGTCGATACGCAGGCGGATACTGGATCAGCTCTGAGGTAACGCGACCTGTCGACCTCATGGCCGACAGGCGCCATCGGACCAACGCAGCTTCTTGTCCCAGGAGACCTCTAAATCGACCTCCGAGGGGACAGAGATCCAGAGGGCCGCTTCTCATCGGCGCTTGGTTGACAGGCACATGAGCAGATACCCGGTCATCCTTCTATTGGCCCTCGCCCTCAGCGCCTGCGCGTCCGCTCCGCCACCGAATCATCCGCCGTTTCGCGCCACTACGACCCTCGTACAATTGGAGGGGGTGTACGAGAACAAGGGAGATGGCGGCACCGACCACGCCCCCACCCTCTATTTGTCTAGCATCCTGTGGCCGGATGACGACTCGTTGGATCATCACCAGATCGAGCGTATCGCGGTTGACAAGCAATCCGAGAATACACTTCAAATACGCGCATTACGAAGTGGCGAGATCGTAAGAAAGAAGGAGCTTATAGAAGGCCAGGACTTCAAGATCGAAGATGGGGTCATTGTTCTTTCCAGCGAGGCGGGCATAGCCGGGCTAAAGACCGGAGAGCCGCTGCTGGGTTTCTATGGGGGCAGCAGCAAGTTAGGACTCGATGTGGAAGGCCACGGAAAGTTCCATTCCAGCGGCACGGCCGCGGGGCTGGCCTTTATGGTCTTTCCTGTCGCGGCGAGTTATGCGCGGGATGTTCGTTTTCGTCGCCGACGGCTCTACAATGACGCAGGCTGGCACGCGCCGGCCGCGATTCCCCGGAGTGCCGCGCAACGCAACCTGCCAGGAGGAACCGGTGACAATCGATGAGCGTCCCGCGAACGACGGGGATCTGGTCCTGGTGCTGACCGCCAGCGGCAAGACCGGCCGCCGAGTTGCCGATCGGCTGGAGGCGAGGGGTGTCCCCATCCGCCGCGGTTCCCGTTCCGCTGAAATTCCGTTCGACTGGAACGACCCCGCGACCTGGGGCCCCGCGCTGGACGGCGTGCGCGCCGCTTATGTCGTCTACACGCCGGACCTCGCGGTGCCCGCCGCGCCGCCGGCGATCCGCGACTTTACGAGGCTCGCGGCTCGCAGCGGAGTCAAGAAGTTGGTGCTGTTGTCCGGGCGGGGTGAGGAAGAGGCCCAGCGTTGCGAGCAGATCGTACAGGACTCCGGCCTGGACTGGACGATCGTACGCGCCAGCTGGTTCAACCAGAACTTCAGCGAGGGCGCGTTCCTCGATCTCGTCGCGGGCGGGGAGGTCGCCCTCCCGGCGGGCGGCGTCCCGGAGCCGTTCATCGATGCGGACGATATCGCCGATGTGGTCGTGGCGGCACTGACACAGGACGGGCGCGCCGGTCAGGTCTATGAGGTGACCGGGCCGCGCTTGCTGACCTTCGCCGAGGCCGTCTCGGAGATCGCCGAGGCGGCGGGCCGCCCGATCCGATACGTCCAGATCCCGCATGAGTCATTCGTGGAGGGGCTGACCCAGGCCAAGGTTCCCGCGGACCTCATCGCGCTGCTGACGTACCTCTTCACCACCGTCCTCGATGGCCGCAACGCCTATCTCACCGACGGCGTTCGGCGAGCCATCGGCCGCGCGCCGCGAGACTTCCGCGAGTACGCGCGGGAGGTGGCCGCCACCGGTCTCTGGAACGATCCGCAAAGGGGAACCTGACATGAGCGCCCTCACGACCGTCGCGTTATGGTGCGCGGCCCTTGGCTGCGGCCTGATGGCGGGTGTGTACTTCACCTTCTCGGCCTTCGGGATGACGGCCCTGGGCCGGATTCCCACGGAGGGGGGGATCGCGGCCATGCAGTCGATCAACCGGGTGATCGTGCGCTCCCCGTTCATGCCGCTCTTCTTGGGCACCACGATCTTGAGCCTTGTGCTCGCCGGAGTAGCCGTCGTCGAATGGTCCGAGCGCGGGGACCTTCCCATGCTCGTCGCGGGCGTCGTCTATTTCTTCAGCATGTTCGTGTGCACCGCCGTCTTCAATGTGCCGTTCAACAACGCCCTGGACGCCGCCGACCCGAGGAGCCCGAAGGGGGCCGCGCTGTGGGCGCGCTATCTCCGAACGTGGACACGCTGGAACCACGTCCGGACAATAGGCTCGACCCTGGCCAGCGGTCTGTTCATTTGGAGTCTCGCCTCGCGCCTGTCGTGAGCGAGGCGACGCAAGGGAGGATCCCCTGGAGGTCGATTTCGCCGGGGCCCCTTTTGTTTGCGCCTACGAGTACGGAACCGGCAGGATGAAGTACGCTGCTGACCCGGGAGACCAGGTCGCCGAGATGGAGCCTCCACTGTTCGAAGCGGCAGGTC
>Ga0316579_10000456_pt1 | contig 13163 bp, 11 predicted proteins | sample J5NA_2_FD_203074 | JGI IMG/M metagenome (GOLD analysis project Ga0316579, IMG submission 203074) | Rhizosphere microbial communities from salt marsh grasses in Alabama, United States - J5-7_160517rDrA | ecosystem: Host-associated > Plants > Roots > Rhizosphere | place: USA: Alabama | collected... | reverse complement strand
CACAGACATAAATGTGATTGATTTTGGCTTTGAGCATGGCTTCTAGTACTGTGCTCTCCGGAGACGCACAAATTGTCTTGTTATCTGTTTGAGAGAATATTTCAAACATTATTTCACCCGCTATTACCTGCATGTAGAGAATTATATCATTCTACGAAGCGACGAAAAGATATCCCGATAAAAACACTTCAGAATTGCCCTCTTTTCGGAAATTTTGTTGATTTATTGAGATGCGTAACTAATGATTATAAAGTATTTTTTTAGTTATGTGTTTAATAATTTACTGGATAACATCCGATCTGTAATGTTATCCGTGAAAATAGAGACCGACGCGCCTAAACAGACCCTGCTGTATCCACAGGCTGAGCAACCCTTCACGCAGTCCCTCTTCAAAGTAGGGGTCACGATCAGGGGTTCGTAGGGTTTCCAGAAATCAAGTGCTGCCGTTCATGACATTTCACCATTGAGAATCGTCAACTGGTCGTTGAGGGTCCAGAAGTCGTAGATGTAACCGATCAGGAACAGACCCCCGGTAAGAAGATATATGATCCCGCTGATCCACTTTCCCATGTAGAAACGGTGGATGCCGAAAACACCAAGGAAGGTCAGCAGGATCCATGCCACGTTGTAACTGAATGGTCCAGTCCTAAAGCGGAAATCGGCCTGACGGTCCATGGAGGGAATCAGGAACAAATCCACAATCCAGCCGATGAGGAGCAAGCCGAAGGTAAAGAAGTAAATCGTACCCGAAATCGGCTTGCCATAGTAAAACCGGTGGGAACCGGTAAAACCGAAAACCCAAAGAATGTATCCGATCGACTTGAGGTGCGTGTCGTGGCTGGTCTGCATTTCTTTTCTCCTTTCAGTCAAAATGAAAAAAACCCTTCTGATTAGCGGCTAATACTAACGCACTTGATTTTTTGACAGGCCCTTGCGAGCCCGCAGGGCGTGGCAATTTCGTTTTTCTTGAGGTTGCTGCGTCCCCCCGGATCAAGTCCGAGGTCCTCGCAATGACAGATTACACATTGCGTTCATATTAGGTGTCCCTACTGCGGCTGAAGGTGATCAGGTAATTGTAAGGTCGCACCTCGATCATTCACCGTTTCGTGAAACCATGGGGCGAAAGCAGCCTTTCCACCGCTTCAGGCGTCAAACAAATGTCTATGTACGCCTTTCTTTTGCTTTTAGCGTCAGCAGAGCAGGGGCTAAGTAGGCGATAATTGCAAAACTCGCCAAATATGTATCATAGATATGGGTTAAAGCAGTTCTTCGAAATTCAGCGACTAAAACGCACTCACAGGCGTCAAACGTCCATTTTTTATATTTTTGGTATACCGGGTCATTCTTTTGGCTTTGCGGAATCCTCCCCTGTTCGGTATCTGTACGCAACCTTCTGGGCCTTGTTCAGCTTCTTGAAATCGCCTAAATCAATAAGCTTGCCTTCCAGGTTGGTGTATTTGACATTGTACAGCTTTGTGTCTGACCACTGGCCTATGTCAGCACCGCCTATCTCTTCTATGGCTTTTAGGGGTCGCATGTCTTTTCTCCTTTATGCTGTAAGTTTAACGGTAGAAACTGACCTTGTATTATCACTGTAAACAAAAGGCGCTAAGGAAACTGAACAGTACCTGAAATTATAGACTTTCAAGAAATTACAGAACTTAAGTTGAAAACTCTTTGTCATTGAGTTTTGGCCTTTCAGGTAATGAGCCGTTTATCATTTGTTCCTCGGTTTCGGCCTCTTTGAGCTTGCGCTTTTTCCAGCGCCAGTTCAACCAAAAATTTGAAGACATCTATGCCCTTGAGATCGGCTATTTTTTCACCTTGGGCATACTGCATGACCCACGCGAGGTCTAAATCGTTCTCCGTTGAAAAGGCTCCTTTCTTCAGGCCCAGAGACAGGTTTTCTTCGTCGAATAGGATGAGATGCTCAAATGTAGGAACAGCCCCGCCGTTAAGCTTTGGCCCGGCAAAGATCTGTAAATCCTGCTCCAGCACCCCAAAAGACAGGGGCTCGAAATCCAGCAAGTCAACAAATAGATCCAACGATTCCTGTATCTGCTCGATAGAGTTACGTTCCAGGCCACTATGTGCATCCGCCAGCAGCAGCGCCAGGTCATCCCTGGTATACGTGAGATCCAGGAGCGCCAGTGCATTTGCGTGTATCCTATTAAGTGACTCCTTCCCCTTACTCACAAGCACATCATGATGATTCATAATCTTCTTGACATTTCTAATGCTGAACATTTGCTGCCAGTACCCGGCCCGGTTTTTCTACCTCTATTTCTCCGAATGGAAAATCATGCCTCAGGATGGCGCCTTCGCGTGACTTGTTTAAAGACCTCCATCACGATGAGCAGGGGAACAGCCAAAATCAGGACTTCCGTCCATTCCCAGAAGGTGATCGGCTCGATGCGCAGTACCGTCTGCATAAACGGAATGTGCATGGCGGCGATATGGATGCCCTGGGCCAGCACCACGCCGAGGATCAGTATCCAGTTGCGGGAGAGAGAAACCCTGAATGTTGAAACCGTTTCCGACCGGCAGTTGAACACGTGGACGTTCTGCATGAAGACCATGAGCAGCAGGACGACACCCCGGGCATGGCTTTCGTTCATCTGTTGGATATTGATGAGATAAAACCAGAAAGCAAAGGCGATCAGGCCCATTGTGGATCCCGAAACCAGGGTTTGCTGGATCATCAGGGGGTTGAAGATCTTTTCGCCGGGCCGCCGGGGTTTGCGCCGGATGGCGCCGGGTTCCCCGCCCTCAAAGGCCAGGGCTGCGTCCTGGATGCCGTTGGTGACCAGGTTGAGCCACAGCAGTTGCACGGCCAGCAGGGGCAGGGGCATGCCGGCCAGGATGGCGGCCACAAACAGCATAACCTCGGCCGCGCCAGTGGAGACCAGCAGGTAGATCACCTTGCGCACATTATCGTAGGCAAACCGGCCTTCTTCCACGCCGGAGACAATGGATGAGAAATTATCGTCGGTGACAATCATGCTGCTGATTTCTTTGGCCACGTCTGTGCCCGATCCCATGGCCACGCCGATATTGGCCCGCCGCAGGGCCGGGGCGTCATTGACCCCGTCTCCGGTGACCGCCAGGAATTCCCCCCGGCGAATAAGGGCTTCCACGATTTGCAGTTTCTGGATGGGGGTGACCCGGGCAAACACATGGGTGGAGGCCACCAGTTTTAGAAAGGCCGGCGAATCCGCAGGCCCGATTTCCGTCAATTGGTCACTGGTCACCGCTTCTTCATCCGGTTCGGCAATGCCCAGTTCCCGGGCGATGGTGGATGCCGTAGCCGGGTGATCGCCGGTGATCATCAGGACCGTGATCCCGGCACGGCGGCATTTTTCAACCGCGTCCCGTGCTTCCGGCCGCAGCGGATCGATAAAGGCCACCAATCCGTAAAACACCAGCCGGGGCAAATCTTCGTCCGTGTAAACCTCTCTTTTTACAAAATGGTCGAATTCGGCGCCGGCCACGGCCAGGACGCGGTAACCCTCGGCAGACAGCAACAGTGCCCGGGCTTCAACGGCTGCAGCGTTGAGCGGGGTCGGACCGCCGTTGTCCATGGCCTTATCGCAAAAGCCCAGGATGACTTCCACGGCCCCCTTGGCAGCAACATGCACCTTTCCGTTTTTGTGATAAAAAGCCGTTGAATATTTTCTCTCCGACTCATAAGGGATGACGCCGGCCAGGGAAAAATCACGCCGGACCTTGTTCGGTTCCAGCCCCATTTTATACCCCAGGGCAAGAAACGCCACATCCATTGCGTCACCGTGATATTTCCATGCCCCGTTATCCTTTTTCAGGCCGGCCTCGTTGGCCAGGCTCCCGAGACTGGCGATCTGGGCCATCTGTTGACGCTGATCCTCGGAAAAGGATGTTGAATCGACCGGCCGGACGTCACCGTCACCATTGTATCCTTCACCGGAAACCATGAACCGTTCCCCATTGGGAAATTCGATAAATTTAGCGGTCTGCTGGTTGACGGTGAGGGTGCCGGTTTTATCGCTGGCGATAACGGTGCAGCTCCCGAGGCTTTCAACGGCGGTGAGCTTGCGCACGATAACGTTGCGCTTGGACATCCGGGTCGTGGCAATGGACAGGGCCACGGTCAGGGCCACGGGAAGCCCTTCGGGAATGGCCGAGACCGCCAAGGCCACCACAAAGAAAAAGATCTCGGCGGGGGCAAGACCCTGCTTCCACAGGATGCCTGCCAGAACGGCGCTGATTCCCAGGACAAGTATGCTGATTTGCCGGGTGAACCGCTCCATGCGTTGCACCAGGGGCGGCTTGGCGCTTTCGGAAAGTGTGACGTTTTCGGCGATTTTACCCACTTCAGTGGCCATGCCGGTAGCCGCTACCACGCCCATGGCCCGGCCGCTGGTGATGGTGGCGCCGGCAAATGCCATGTTCGTACGATCGGCCACGGTGAGGGATTGCATTAGTACGGCGGTCTTTTTGGTGGCGGCCAGGGATTCGCCCGTCAGGAAGCTTTCGTCCGCGGTCAGCCCACTCACGTCCAGGAGCCGCAGATCCGCCGGGACTTTGTTGCCGGATTCGAGAAACACAATATCCCCGGGTACCAGGTTTTCAGCCGGGATTTCCGTTTGCACGCCCGAGCGCTGAACCCGGGCGTTGATTTTAAGCAGTTTCTGGAGGCCGGCCGCGCTTTTTTCCGCGTTGTATTCCTGGTAGGCCCCCAAGCCGCTGTTAAGCACGATCACCAGAAGGATAAAGACCGCATCAGTAATCTCGCCGATGACAACAGACGCTCCCGCCGCCGCGATCAGGATGAAGATCAGCGGATTGAGTATCTGGTGGAGCAAAATCTCCCACAGGGTCGGGGGTTTCTTTACCGGCAGGGCATTGATGCCGTATTGGGCAAGACGCTGTTCAGCATCCTCATCGGTCAATCCGTTGCGGGAGGTGCTCAATTCACGACATACCGCATCCTCGGTCATCGCATGCCATTTTTCATCGCACAACCGGCGGGCAGGTTCTTTTTCTTTCATATGATCCTTTCTATCATGAAACGGACAACCGCATTTCTGAAAAAATTCTCATCACACAGGATATTCCCGAAGCATCTCATGGATGCCTTTGTGCATTTCGTACCAAAACTCGTAGGCGGCGGCATGTTTGTCCCGGGTGAAAAAATCAACCCAATGGTCCAGCTCAATATGGTTGACGCCGTCGGTTTCCTTTTTATTTTTCAGGAAGGTAAACACCATGTCCATGTTACGTTCTGACTCCCAGAACACCGATGCATTCCGGCTGGTAATGCGGCTGGCGGTCATGTTTATGGAATTGAGTAACGCATCCTTTTTCCCGAAGATATTTTCAACGATATCGGGAATCAGCGTTTCCGCCCAGGCCCGGTGAAAGCGGCAGATTCCGAGATTGTCCAGCATCAGTTCCTTGAGCATGCGCCGGGCATTTTCTCTGCCCAACTCCCGGGGCGGCAGGAAATCCCGGCCGTAGTGCATGTAATATTTGCCCGTTATGGCCATGGGCGCGTAAGCGCCGGGCGTCCAGTACTGGTTGGGAACCATCCAGCCCTGGCGGGCAAAGGCATTGTATACAAACCGGTCAAGCATCGGCTTCCCCTTTTCCCGTGAAAGACGACGCGCAAATTTCCTGGCCCCAAACTGCAACGGTATCTTTCCGCCGGGTTGCATCATCTGATCCAGCAATGCTATGCCCAGCTCGGCATTGTGCATGGAGTCCGCCACCACATCAAATGTCGCCATTTCCCACTTGGGCGTTTGATCCACACCCAACTCCGCGGGCGTAATCAGCCCATCATTTAGACAGTCCATGAGCCAGGCGATCGTTCCGCCCACGGAGATGGCATCGAAGCCCAGGCGATCGGCATGGTGGTTGAGTTGCTCGGCGGCCCGCTGATCAAAGATACCACACAAAGGCCCCATGGTTTGGTACGGTTCATAGTCTTTCTTGAAGTGGCCGTGCATTTTTTTGCAGACCGCCGCGCACGGCTCACCGCAGTTGCGCTGTTGCTTGGTTTGTATGGTCTCCTCGTTGAACTGTTTGAGGTAGTGATTCAGGATAAACCGTTGGTGAAGGTCCCTGCGCGCTTCCTGACTCCAGTGGATGGTGCGGTAATTGAACGCCAGGATATCGCCGTCCATGGCGGCGTAATTGACCCCAAAAGTGCCGCCCGTATTGAATTTAGGGTCGTAACGGTACTTAGTGGTGACCTCCATGTCCTTGGCCGCCATCCGCTGCTTGAATTTGTCCTGGAACCATTCGTCCGCCACGGAGCGATCGCGAAAATCCTCGTCGATATGAGTTCCGCCGTAGATGACGCCCACAAGGCCATGCTCCTGAAACAGCTTGCTGCCGAAACCTCCCCTGCCGGCCCAGGTATCCACAGGGGTCAGTTTCCCCTTTTTCACCGGAGCGGATCCAATGGCGGCGAAATCCGAATCGCGAGCGGCCGGGCCTACGGCCAGCACCCGGGGTTCCTTTTCATACCTAGGCCCGAACATGCAGATGGCATGTTCCATCACGGCATATACCCCTTTGCGGCCCTGGTCCCAGAGCTGTTCAGGTACAATCGGAACCAGTTCCACCTCGATTTCTTCGCCGTGGTTGCGGTTCAGGTACAAGAGGCAAGGATGCGGGGCTTTGCCGATGAGACTGAGCATGTTGATGCCGAGGTTATCAAAAACCAGGGCCGCCCCTCCCATGGAGGAGACATAAAAACCGTGCCAGCAGGGAGAGATCCCGGCGAATATAAGCCGGTTGGATCCGGGGAAAACAGAGCCGGCCAGCAGCCCGGCGCCGATGGTCAAGGCGTTGTGCTTGAAGGCCAGATGAATCCCCATATCCACGGGGCCGAAAAAATCGCCGACACGGTAGCGTTGCATTCGATAAAAGCCGGTGGCGGCATCCAGGAGAAGTACTTTGAGTTCATGTCTGTTTTCATGCATTTCGAACTTCTCCCTGCCACGGCAATCCGTTGTTGGGAAGGTCTTGTCAGCGGTTGAAATAGGCATTCAGCACATACTCCTGTATCATGCGATGAGTATTGAAAAACGAGCCGTTGATGGCGATTGAATATCGCATTACATCTATAAACCGTTCCCGATCGTGGTAGAAGAGGGGAATAATGGCGTGCTCCAGCTTGTCGTATAGCGATGGGGCGTCCCGGGAATGGTCCCGCTCAACTCCCTTTCCGTGAATGGGCTCGCCGATGGACCAGCCGGTCAACCCCTTGATATGCCCTTCAATCCACCAGCCGTCCAGCACGCTCAGATTCGGGACCCCGTTCAGGGCCGCCTTCATCCCGCTGGTTCCCGAAGCCTCCATGGGCGGTTCGGGCGTGTTGAGCCAGAGATCGACCCCGGCTGTGAACATCGCCCCCAATGCCATGTTGTAGTTTTCCAGATAGGCCACCCGGATGTCGTGTTGAAGTTCGTTCTTTGCCCAAAAGATCCGCTTGATGAGCTCCTTTCCCTCATTGTCCCGGGGGTGGGCCTTGCCGCCGTAAATCACCTGGATCTTGCCGACTTCGTTGGATATCCGTTTGAGCCGCTCATTGTCCCGGAAAAGGAGATCCGCCCGCTTATAGGTGGCGGCGCGCCGGGCAAAGCCGATGGTCAGGATGTTTTCATCCATGGCCGCGTCCGCTTCCCGGTTGACGAAGTCCATCAGCCGCTTCTTGCACTGCATGTGGGCGTCCCACAGCTCCTCTCTGGGAAGGCTCAAGGCATAGCGAAGGCTGAAGTTGTCCTGCCGCCAGAAATGAATATAACGGTCGAAAAGCTCTTGGAAGGGCCCGGAAATCCAGGTAGCCGCATGGACCCCGTTGGTGATGGCATCAATGGTATAACCGCCGAACATAAGCCTTGAAACTTCACCGTGCTTTTGGGCCACCCCGTTCACATAGCGGCTCAGGTTGAGCCCCAGGTGGGTCATGTTAAGGATGTTGCCTTCGTAGAGTACGCCCTCCAGCCCAAAAAAATCATCCCGCTCTCCGATCACCTTCCGCGCAAGCTCCAGAGGAAACTTGTCGTGCCCGGCCGGCACGGGGGTATGGGTCGTAAAAACACATTGATTTCGCACCGATTCCACGTCCTCCTGAACGACCGATTCCCTTCCGGCCCTCTTGGCCGCCTCATTCAGAAGTTCCAGGGTCAGAAGGGCCGCATGCCCTTCGTTGAGATGGAATGGGCTGATGTCCGTATAGCCTAAAGCGCGGAGCATCCTGACGCCGCCGATCCCCAGAATCACCTCCTGTGAGATCCGGTAATGATCATCCCCGCCCTAAAGCGTGTGGGTCAGACCGCAGTCCCACTCGGAGTTTTCGGGAAGATCGGTGTCCAGAAAGAAAATCGGGATTGTATAGCCGCCTACACCTTTCACATCATACCGCCAGGCCCGCAGATGGACGATTCGCCCTTCCACCTGGATCCGGGTTTGTTGCTGTTCCTCTTGGAGCAACTCCTCAACGGCCCAGGAGAAGGTCTCCTCACGCTGCCATCCATCGGCTTCCAACCGCTGCCGAAAATACCCCTTGCGGTAGAGAAGTGTGACCGCCACCATCGGCACCTTGAGGTCCGCTGCCGAACGGATCGTGTCTCCGGCCAGCACACCCAGGCCGCCGCTGTAGGTGTATATTCTTTCGTCAATTCCGATCTCCATGGAAAAATAGGCCACAAAGCGTCGTCCGTTCGGGTTTTGTTCCATAGTGCCCTCTTAATGCGGTTAACGTTTCGAGGAATCTTTACTCCAATGTCATATTCTTCCCTCTATTCGCACCTAATAATCAGATGCTGATTATTTTAAGCGAGTCGGTTCCATGCATGTCCTTGGTTGTTTTATCCTCTACCAAAATCACTCTTTGTTCTTTTTCAACCATCCCAGCCTTGGCCAAAAAGCGCATAGCCATATCGGTAAAGGTATTTGTTTCATAATCAAGGCAAACAGGATAAACCCCGTAAGACAGGGCCAGGAAATGATTCGTTTTTTCATCGCCGCCAAAGGAAAGTATCCAGCAGTCCGGTTTGAATCTGGAGATAAGGCACGGGGCGCCCTTGCCTTGCGTGTTGGTCAGGATATAGCGCACATTCAAGGCATCCGCGGATTCGATGGCATTGAGGGAAATGATATCTTCAACGGTAGTGTTGCCGGAACCTGCACCCGTCCTGAAGTAGGCGGGCAAATCGGCCAATGCCCTTATAGCTTTACGTTCCCGCTCGGCGGATATTGCTATTTTACTTATCATTTCAACAGATTCCACAGGATACCTTCCTATAGCCGTCTCTTCGGACAACATCACGGCGTCTGTCCCGTCCAGGATCGCATTGGCCACATCGGATACCTCGGCACGGGTCGGCCGGATATTCTCCGTCATGGATAACAGCATCTGCGTCGCTGTGATCACGGGACGGCCCAAAAGATTTGCCTTGTTGATAAGTTTTTTCTGAACAGCAGGAACGTCCTCTATGGGGATTTGAACCCCCAAGTCACCGCGTGCAATCATGATCGCGTCTGCCGCAGCCAGTATTTCATCAAAATTGTTTATGGCCTCAGCCCGCTCGATTTTAGCAACCACGTACACGGATTGTCCTCTTTGTTGTGCAAATCCCTTCACCTTCAGAATGTCATCCGCTCCTTCCGCGAATGAAACGCCAAAGGCATCTACCCCCTCCTGCAGGGCAAAAGCAACAAACTCAAGGTCGGTATCGGACACCGCATCGGCGAATATTTTTACCCCGGGAAGATTTAATCCTTTGTGCGAAAGAAGTGGGCCGCCGATAACCGTTCGGCAGAACACCTCCTCCCCGATTACCTTCTCCACCTGGAGTTGTATGAAGCCGTCATTGAGAAAAACCAGGCTTCCAGGGTTCACGCTCTCAGGCAATCTCTTGTAGTCAACAGGTATCTGATTGGGTGTGCCGACAAGGTCTTTGACGGTCAATATGACCTCATTCCCTTTTTCCAGCAGGAGCGGCTCATCCAGGAGTTTTCCTATTCGTATCTTGGGACCGGGGAGATCCGCCATAATCAGGCAATGACGCTGGAGCCTTGCCGCCACAGTGCGTATGCGGCGGATATCCTCCCTGTGCCCCGGCAAAGTTCCATGGGCGAAATTGAGCCGCGCCACATTCATCCCCTGCAGAATCAATCGCTCCAAAACAGCCTCCGATCGGGAGGCCGGCCCTATAGTGCATACGATTTTGGTTTTATGCGTTGGTAACCTCATGCCACGATCACCGCGCCCAGCGCACATACCAGGACCAATCTTCCTGTGAGTTTGGCCTTTTTCATGGCAGCCTCCTGATTCCCATAAAGAGGGCCTATTCGGACCCTGAAACCATGCTTTCAAACAACCTCTCGGCATCCTCCCTCTGACACAATTCCGTTCCCGGCGTCATGACGGCTGCTGTACCTGCCGCCACGCCGAACAGGACGGATTCCCTGAGCGGCTTGCCCCGGGCAAGGCTCAACACGACACCTGCCACCATGCTGTCCCCGGCCCCGACTTTACTGACAATCGGCACGGTCGGCGGCAGGATGTGTTCGGCGAACCCCTCCGAAACCATCAAGGCGCCTGCTGCGCCAAGCGAGATGACCAGAACCTCGCACCGGCCGCTTTTGACCATTTTTTGGGCTTCCGCCTTAATCTGTGATTCCTCTTTGACATCCTCCCCAACCAACTCCCTGAATTCACGGACATTGGGCTTGATCAGATACACGCCTTCCTGGAGGGCTTGGTCCAGGGCTTCCCCCGAAGCGTCGATGATCGTTTTTGCTCCCCTCTTCTTTCCGGCGCGCGCCACCCGTGCACAAAAATCGGCGGGCACGCCCGGAGGAAGGCTTCCGCTGGCCACCAGGTAATCCGGTGTTGGACAAAGGGCCGACAATTCATCAAGGCATCGTTCCCATTCCTCTTCTTGAAACTCCGGTCCCGGCATTCCAAAACGATACTGCCGTCCGGTGGACTCCTCCAAAATGACAAGACTCTCCCGGATCAATCCCTCAATGGGAAACGGCCGATGGTCGAGGCCTTCCAGATCCAGGAGTGCTTTAAGTCTGTCCCCTGCCAGTCCCCCTGCAGGATAAAGGAGTATTGATTCCCCGCCCAGTTTTTTGATGGCCCGGGAGACATTCACCCCGCCCCCTCCCGGCTCAAAACGAGGGGGTTTGCAGTACAGCTTTCGCTCGGCCACGACATGTGCAACGCTTGAACTCTTGTCGATCGCCGGATTCATGGTCATGGTCACGATGGTTTTCAATTGGGTCTCCTTTAGATACTTTTTTATGCAAGTCAAACGTCAGGGTTTCCGGATGTCTCCCACAGGTAGATTTCAGGCTGACCCATTTCCCGTCTGACTCCATCCAACTTTCTCATCCTTTTTTGCATCATCTGTTTGCGCACATCCCCACTTTCTGTTGTATGGCCCGCCTCGTTATATTCATCGCTGTCTGCATATAGCACACCCTCTGATTGGCCCGGCAAGACCCTTGGGGAAATGCCGGAGTCATCCATGAATATCTTTTGTAGTCTTTTGCAGAGGAAATCCTGTGAGTATCCCCGGTTGGTGCGTGAAATCTTCTCCATAAGATCCTCTTATCATCGTTCTATTGGACTGCAAGAAACATTGTCCTCGGGGCGTGGATTCCTTACTTTTCCTGACTCTTAAAAAATACCGCTGCCAGGGGAGGTAGCGTTATGTTAAGGGAATAAGGCCTGCCGTGAAACGGAATGGGCGAGGCCTTCACGCCGCTAAGGGTCCCCCGGCCGCTGCCCCCATAATCTTGCGCGTCGCTGTTCAATGCTTCCCTCCAGAAACCATCCATGGGCACTCCCACCCGGTAGTTGTGCCGGGGAACAGGCGTGAAATTTAACACCACGATAACCACACCACCCGCTGAGCGTGCCTTGCGCATCATGCCGAGGGTGCTCTGCAACGCATCGTTACAGTCGATCCACTCAAAGCCTGCGGGGTCAAAATCCTGTTCATGAAGAGCTGGCTCGTTTCTGTGCAATTTATTCAAGTCCTGCACCCACCGCTGAAGACCCCTGTGAAGCGGTTGCTCCAGCAGGTGCCATCCGAGACTTGATTCATGGTACCACTCGTCCCACTGGCCGAATTCGGCGCCCATGAAATGCAATTTTTTCCCCGGCTGTGCATACATGTAGCCAAAAAGGAGCCTCAGGTTGGCGAACTTCTGCCAGTCGTCTCCAGGCATTTTGCGTAAAAGAGATCCCTTGCCGTAGACCACCTCATCGTGAGACAAGGGGAGCACAAAATTCTCCTGAAAGGCATAGACCATGCGAAATGTCAGTTTGCCGTGGTGATAGGCCCTGTGGATAGGGTCCTGGGACATGTACGCCAGTGTATCGTGCATCCAGCCCATGTCCCACTTCATCCCGAAACCAAGGCCTCCCACATAGAGTGGGCGGGAGACCATGGGCCAGGCGGTGGACTCTTCGGCCGTGGTTTGAACGTCGGGGTAGTTCTTATAGACCTCCTCGTTAAAGCGACGCAGAAAGGCGATAGCCTCCAGGTTCTCCCTGCCGCCGTACTTGTTTGGAATCCACTCTCCATCCCTTCGGCCGTAATCCAGATACAGCATGGAGGCCACGGCATCCACGCGCAGGCCGTCGGCATGGTATTCGTCCAGCCAGCACAGGGCACTGCTCAGAAGATAGCTCTGCACCTCCTTGCGTCCATAGTTGAAGATCAAACTGTCCCAGTCCGGATGGATTCTCTGACCAGGATCGGCATGCTCAAACAGATACGTCCCGTCAAAGTACCCTAGACTGTGCTCATCGCTCGGGAAGTGGGATGGAACCCAATCCAGGATAACCCCTATCCCGTTCTGGTGCAATCGGTCGACCAAATACATGAAATCCTGGGGGGTTCCGTAACGGCTGGTAGGAGTAAAGTAGCCACTGGTCTGGTAACCCCAGGAGCCGTAAAAGGGATGCTCCATTACAGGGAGAAACTCCACATGGGTGAATCCCATCTTCCTGACATACTCGGCCAGCCTGGGAGCAAGCTCGCGGTAGGTCAAGGAACGGTTTTCCTCTTCGGGCTTGCGCATCCATGAGCCCAGGTGCATCTCGTAAATGGCCATGGGCGCATCGAGCGCATTCTGTTTATGTCGATTTT
>Ga0316579_10000455_pt1 | contig 13163 bp, 9 predicted proteins | sample J5NA_2_FD_203074 | JGI IMG/M metagenome (GOLD analysis project Ga0316579, IMG submission 203074) | Rhizosphere microbial communities from salt marsh grasses in Alabama, United States - J5-7_160517rDrA | ecosystem: Host-associated > Plants > Roots > Rhizosphere | place: USA: Alabama | collected... | reverse complement strand
TTGGTATTTACCTGCCTGATATCGAACCAGGAGCGAGTATCAAGTTTACACTGCCTTTGGCCCCCAAGATTGCCGCGACAACGGATGGATCAGCTGCCTTTGTGCCCGCTGAGAAACTTGTTGTAACTGGTTATCCCGTACGACACGAGATACGGGCGGCATTACGGCTGACAAAAGAAGAGGCGTTGGCTCAATTTGACCTTGCACCAGGCCGCCAGACTTTATTTGTATTTGGTGGCAGCCGCGGCGCGCAAAACATCAACCGCGCGCTGATGGGAATCTTGCCGGAACTATTAAAGAATTACCAGGTGATTCACGTCAGCGGCACGCTCACCTGGCCGGAAGTAGAAACAAATCTGAATACGCTGACCAATGAACAACGGCGATGGTATCGGCCGTTTTCCTACTTGCACAAAAGAATGGGTGCTGCATTCCGCTCGGCCGATTTGGTTGTCGCCCGGGCAGGAGCGAGTATGTTAGGCGAAGCTCCGGCATTCGGTCTGCCATCCGTATTGGTGCCGCTCACTTTTGCCTGGCGTTATCAGAAAGTGAATGCTGATTACCTGACAGAACGTGGTGCGGCAGAACAGCTGACAGATGAAACGATTCATGGGCAGCTTCTGCCGGTGGTGAGCGGCCTTCTTGAAGATGCGGACCGCCTGGGAGAAATGGGAAAGGCGGCCAAGGCTTTAGATAAACCATTGGCAACAGCTCACCTGGCTGATTTCATCGTAGACCTGGCGAAGGAAGGGAGAGCATGATTAGTCTTGTTACAGTATTATGGATCATGATCGCCCTGTTCGCTGTTGTAGATATGCAGCGAGGTTGGACCCGAGCGGTTATCGCTACTGCCGGTCTCGTTTTATCTCTGTTTGCGATTAACCAGTTTATGCCGATCGTATTCAATGCCCTGGGTTACTTTGACCAGGCCTTCGATGATACAGTGTGGCGGCGGGAAATCATGATTCTCGCCGGTTTGCACCTGTTTATTGCTTTCTTTAGTTATGCAGGACCGACTGTGGCCGGCGGCCGTTTATCAGGAAGACTCAGGATACGCGATAACATACAAGACAAGATTTTGGGCTTACTCGTGGGTGCTGTAAACGGTTTTCTTGTTGTCGGGACCTTGTTATCTTTCTTGCAATACCACCTGACTCGCGAAGGGTGGGTGCCGACGGATCCGATGCCTTATCCTTTCTCACAAGAGGTCCTGCTGCGAACGGCGCAGCTCAATGAGATTAGCGAGTATTTACCTATTCCTTTGCTGACGAATAATCCTTATTTATTACCGATATTGCTGGTCATTTTGTTCTTGTTTGTACTGATTGTGATGTTATAGAAGACGGATTAAAGGATGTCGACGAGTAATTTTGAACTAAACGCTGGAATCCGGCTGCACCTTGTTGGTGTTGGCGGTTCAGGCATGTCAGCGATAGCTCTCGTGTTACTTGATCTCGGTTATGAAATTTCTGGGTCAGATCTGCAAGAGAATGAGGTTGTTAAGCTGTTAAGAGAACGTGGGGCAAAAGTGACGATCGGGCACGCGAAAGAAAATATCAATGGTGCTGATGCGCTCATTATATCGTCGGCAATCCCGGCCTCGAATCCGGAACTCATTGCTGCTCAGGAAAGCGACCTGCCCATTTTGAAACGAGCCAACTTTTTACGCTATCTAATGGCTCACCAATCGGTTATAGCGGTGGCGGGAACGCATGGTAAAACAACGACAACAGCCATGATCGCCCATATTCTGCTGGAGACAGGCCAGGACCCATCTTTGATTGTCGGAGGAAATCTGCCCCTGATCAAGGGCAACGGCCGTGCCGGAAGTGGCGATTATTTTGTCATTGAAGCGGATGAATATGACTACATGTTCCTTGGCCTGCGGCCGGATATCGCAGTTATTACGAACATTGAACATGACCATCCTGATATGTTCCCCACTCTTGTAGAGTATCTGGATGCGTTTTGCGAGTTTTCCATGTTGCTATCACAAAATGGAAAATTGATTGTCAGTGGAGAAGATCAGGGTATCGCTGAAATGTTGGGTGAAGTAAAGCTACATGATGTTAAATTAATCACCTATGGTCTGGTGGAAGAGGCGACAGATGGCCTCGCTGTTGACCTGCAGGCAATTGACTGCAGGCCGAATCAATTAGGGGGAACCGATTTTGTCGCTATCTCTGGAAATCAGACCATCGGACTGGTTCGTTTACGGGTTCCCGGGCTCCATAATGTTCGTAATGCCTTAGCAGCAATTGCTGTAGCGCTTGAATTGGGCATCGATTTTGGCCAGGTCTGCCGTACCTTAGCGGATTTTGGCGGCGTAGGGCGACGCTTCCAGGTACTTGGTGAGGTTGGTGGAGTGACGATTATTGATGATTATGCCCATCATCCAACTGAAATTCAGGCTACTCTAGCGGCGGCTCGCCAGCAATACGGCGACCGGCGTTTGTGGGCGATCTGGCAGCCACATACATACAGCCGGACTAAACTCCTGTTCTCCCAGTTTGCCGGAAGTTTCGCTGATGCCGATCGGGTCATTATTCTCGATATTTATCGCAGCAGGGAAACCGACACCTTAGGCATGCATGCGGCCGATATCGCCTCCGGTGTGGAACACCCGAGAACTGATTACATCGGCCGAAAAGAAGATGTGGTTGAATTTTTACTTGATCGTATTCGCCCCGGCGATGTCCTTCTCACATTGGGTGCGGGCGATGGGAACCTGGTTGGCGAAAAGCTTCTTGAAAAGTTAAAAGTGAGAGTGGAAACGTACCGCCCATAGTTGATTTGACGACCTAATAGTTTAGAAGAGCAAGGCATATGAAAGTGAAAACTGCAGTAAGCGAAATGACACGAGATAGATTCCAGGAGGTGTTCGGCGATTCCTTGAAGATGGATGAACCGATCGCCCGCTATACATCCGCACGTGTAGGTGGCCCGGCTGAGATGTTTTTAGCAGCTAACTCTGTAAGTGAACTTCGTCGTGCTGTCGAGCTCGCTTATGCTCAACGCATACCCTATTTTGTACTTGGTGGTGGTTCAAACGTCCTTGTGTCAGATGATGGTGTTAGCGGTCTGGTTATCTTAAATCGTGCCCGCAATGTTCGTTTCCGCCACACAGGTATTAGTGTTGTCTGTACGGCGGAATCGGGCGTGAACCTATCCTCCCTGTCCAGACAGTGTATTTCCAAAGGTCTGGGTGGTCTGGAATGGGCTGTGGGTATCCCCGGATCGGTTGGGGGCGCTGTTTTTGGAAACGCGGGTGCTCACGGCGGTGATATCAACTCCGTGTTGTTGGATGCAACAGTTTGGGAGCCGGGTAATGGCGTACGTGTCTATTCGAATGAAGAGTTAGCCTATGGATATCGCACCAGCGCATTAAAACGCGATCAACAGAAAGCGCGTACGCGGCGCATTGTCTTATCGGCCGAACTCCAGCTCGCCCCGGAGACCGTGGATATCTTAACCGCTCGTGCTGATGCCTTCACTGCTCAGCGGAAGCAAACGCAGCCGGGCGGGGCTTCAATGGGTTCGATGTTCAAGAATCCAGAGAATTATTATGCGGGATACTTGATTGAGGCCGCCGGACTGAAAGGATTTCAGATTGGGCGGGCGCGTATCTCTGATAAACATGCAAATTTCTTCGTCAGCGATGAAGGGGCTGTTGCCGAGGATATAAGGGAATTGATCGCCGAAGCGTGGAATACCGTTCGCCAACAATTCGGCATTGAAATGGAATTAGAAGTTGAACTTATCGGCAATTGGGACTTCAAGGATTGATATAGGAAGAGGTAAATGGGTTTTTTAATTAACCCGTTGGTTTGAACAATGGATGGGCAACAGCAAGATTCAACAAAACGAAAGATTCGCGTAGGCGTGCTGTTTGGCGGCCGTTCTGGCGAGCATGAGGTTTCCCTCATGTCCGCGCGATCGGTTATCTCCGCCATGGATCCTGAGCGATATAAAATCGTTGAGGTTGGAATTACGAAAGATGGGCAGTGGATTACCGGCCCGGCGATGGCTCAGCTGCAGGCTGGTGATAGCAATGCCTGCCCGGCCGCCTTTTTACCCGATCCCCAATCTTCTGCACTGATGCAGGTTGAGTCTAAGAATAAGCAGGTGGCGGAATTATCTGAAGTTTCAGAACTGGATGTGATAATGCCCATTCTGCATGGCACATATGGAGAAGACGGTACGGTCCAGGGTTTGTTGGAATTGGCCAGCCTTCCTTATGTAGGGGCCGGTGTTGTCGGATCGGCCGTAGCCATGGACAAGGCGATTTTTAAGTATGTGATGGAGGCCAATGGCATACCCGTCGTAGATTGGAAGTTGGTGACGGAAGAAATGTGGCGATCCCATTCTCAAGGTGTGCTGGATGCTATTGAGGCTAAGCTCGAATACCCGGTATTTACCAAGCCGGCAAATCTAGGCTCAAGTGTGGGGATTAGTAAGTGTCATAATCGCACAGAGTTGGAGTCGGGTATTGAAGAGGCACTTCAATACGACCGGCGTCTGGTCGTAGAACAAGGGATCGCCGCGCGTGAACTCGAGGTTGCAGTTTTAGGCAATGACGATCCAATTGCCAGCATCGTCGGTGAAATTAGACCGCGGCGCGAGTTCTATGATTACGTGGCCAAATACATAGCCCCAGCAGGATCTGAAGATGAATCGGAACTATTGATTCCGGCGGAAATTGACGAGGAAATGTCAAATGCCGTAAGGGAAATGGCAGTTAGAGCTTATGAGGCGATTGATTGTGCAGGGATGGGTCGTGTCGATCTCATGCTTGATAGAGACAGCGGTCTGCTCTTCATGAATGAGATAAACACCATACCGGGTTTTACAAAAATTTCTATGTACCCCAAGCTCTGGGAGGCGACGGGATTGAGCTATTCAGCTTTGTTAGACCGTTTGATTGAATTGGCTATTGAAAGGCACGAGCAGAAAAGCAAGCTAAAGACAAATTTCGATGTTGGACAGGCTACCTAAAGCAGTATCGATTAGGTTAGTGAGAGATGACTCAGGATAATTCGCGAAAAAAGCTTCGTAAGCAACCAAAAAGACGGCGTTACCAGTCAGCGACGGCCGTTAATCTTCCGCAGTTGAAGATGCCCAAGACGGCTAACAAACGTCGCCGGCGAAAGAAGACGGAACCAGTTCGTTTTGGTCTCAGCACGCTAAAACGATTTGTCTTCAGCTCACGGTGGATAAGTCTTGCCCTGCTGATTCTCTCCGTCTACGCTCTGGTAGATATTTACAACGAACAGCGATTTTACCTTACATACATACCGGTAGAAGGCGCCTCCGCGATTTCTCCGCAAGAGATTGCAAACGCCAGTAGTTTGGCCGGTCGTCATGCTTTCGCGGCTGATCCGTCTGACGCAGCAAAAAAGATTGGCGATTTACCAGGAATCATCTCCGCAACAGTGACTTTAAAATGGCCGAGCCAGGTTTTTATCGCTGTGAACGAAGAAGTGCCGGTTGCAATCTGGGCTGAAAATGGCCAAGAGTATGGCGTTACCCAGAACGGACGCCTGGTCCCCGCCGTGCAGCTTAGACCGGACCTACTGCGAATCGAATCTGAGGATGAATTTGTCCGGCTGCCGGTAGTTGGTGGAGGATCACTTTCCGGGCAAGGTGGGGTGAATAAAGCCGGAACCTCCGGAAATGCAAATGGCAATTCAAGCGTTCTTCAGAAGAGGCAGTCTGCAAATGTGTCTTTTATACCTCCTGATGTGTTGAATGGGGCTATGCAGTTACAAGAGCTGCAGCCGGCAATTGATAAACTCTACTACAAGCCGGCAGGCGGCTTAAGTTATGACGATACGCGTGGATGGCGAGGTTATTTTGGAACCGGGACGCAAATGAACCAGAAACTTGTGGTTTATGAAGCGATTGTAGCCGATCTAAAGGCCAGAGGGGTTCAACCGGAATTCATCAGCGTCAGTAATCAGGAAAAACCTTACTATGGAACGGGTGTCGTTTCTGATGTGATTACTGATACTACCGCAGAGGAATTTATACCTTAATCTTTGCCTATTCGCCTGGGTGATATACCCGCAGAGGCAGCAGGGAATAGTCGAATGGAACAGATACTTTTTGGATTAGATGTAGGTACGACTAAAGTGTGCGCGATTGTCGGCGCTCTTCGTGACGATGAGCTGCAAATCATCGGCGTAGGTGTCGAGCCATCTCGAGGAATGCGCAAAGGAATGGTAGTTGATGTCGCCGAGGCATCAATCGCCGTTGCCGCCGCAATTGAGAAGGCTGAGCAGTCCTCTGGTTACGAACTCAGCGATGCCCTGGTTAGCATGGCCGGTGAGCACATAAGTTGTACTAACAGCCGCGGACTGGCGCCGATTAATCAAGATAACAATGGTATTGTCGTCGCCGATATTGAGCGCGCTTTGGAGGCTGCGCAGGCGATCCCTGTACCCTACAACCGCGAAATTGTGCATATGATTCCACGGGAATATGCAGTGGATGAGCATAAGGGAGTGAAAAACCCGCTTGGTATGCATGGTTATCGCCTCGAAGTGGAATCCCATATCGTAACCGCGGCAATACCTGCACTGCGGAATCTTGGCAAATGCGCGTCCAATGTGGGCATCAATGTTGAGGAGTATGTTTTTAATGTATTGGCTTCCGGAGAAGCGGTACTTGAACCGAACGAGCGAGAAATGGGCGTGATAGTCGCCGATATTGGTGGGGGAACGACCGATATCGCTCTATATCGCCAAGGGGTAGTCTGGTACACGAAGGTGATCCCGATTGGCGGATACCAGATAACGAACGATATTGCCATTGGCCTGCGAGCTCCTTACGAAGTTGCGGAAACGGTAAAAATTAAGTATGGAGACTGCCGGCCAACGCAGATCGATCCGAACATCGTTTTTCCGGTCGAACCCTTTGGAGGAGAAAAAATCCAGGTAGGCCGGCAAGATCTGGCTTATGTCATTGAAGCGCGGGTCGAGGAGATTTTTAAATTGGTTCTTCGGGCTATTGAGCAGTCCGGTTATGATGGTTTGCTTCCGGCGGGCCTTGTCTTAACTGGCGGAACAGCCCAGCTGAGAGGAATTACTGACGTTGCGGAACGTGTGCTCAACGTGCCCTGCCGCGTGGCAAATCCGCGAAATTTATTAGGACTGGTAGATAACTTACACAATCCGGCCTATGCCACCTCGGTCGGTCTATTGCAGTGGGCTCGGAACGACGGCCAAAATTACCGGCCGCATGTTCCCCAAAGGAGGCAGTTTGGGCGCCGCGTACACGATATTTTGCGGGCCTTTCTGCCAGGATAATGTTGTTCTTCCGCGAAGCACGGCGCAGGTGCAACGTGGTTCATATTGTATTGGTGTTTGTAGTAGTAGTTTTATCGTAAGGGTAAATTGTATTGAGGGGATAGTATGAATACATCAAGTAGATCAAATGAAGTTCAGAGAATGCCAGAACAGGAAGGCTCAGCGCTTATCCGTGTTGTTGGCGTAGGCGGTGGCGGCAGCAATGCCGTCAACCGCATGATTGAGGAAAATATTGCCGGCGTTGATTTCATCGCCATCAATACCGATCAACAGGCCTTGATGGGCAGCCGGGCCAAGCAGCGCGTCGCTATCGGTGAACGGACGACACGTGGCTTGGGATCCGGTGGTGATCCGGAAGTTGGTGGAAAATCAGCCCAGGAGTCAGAAGAAGAGCTGCATGCTGTTCTTCAAGGTTCCGATATGGTTTTTGTCACTGCCGGAATGGGTGGCGGAACCGGTACCGGAGCGACTCCTATCGTGGCCAAAGTGGCCAGGGATGTTGGCGCACTTACGATTGGCGTTGTCACACGGCCGTTTACATTCGAGGGCGCACAGCGTTCACGAATTGCGGAAACCGGTATCGAAGAGCTGAAGGAGCATGTGGATACGCTCATAGTCATTCCCAATGACAGGCTCCTGGAAGCAGCCGATAAGCGCGTTTCGCTGATGGATTCTTTCCGTCTGGCCGATGACGTCTTACGACAGGGCATTCAGGGTATCAGTGAGCTGATCACCGTACCAGGCTTGATTAATCTTGACTTCGCAGATGTTAAGACGATCATGTCCTTGGGTGGTGCTGCCTTGATGGCTGTCGGAACCGGCAAAGGGGATGATCGGGCGCGTGAAGCTGCGGAGCAGGCGCTTTCCAGCCATCTCCTTGATGTCACAATTGATGGCGCCCGAGGAATTCTGTTTAATGTCACCGGCGGCCCGGATTTGAGCCTTTATGAGATCAACCAGGCTGCTTCCATAATTCGCGAAACTGCACACCCGGATGTCAACTTGATTTTCGGGGCAGTAATCGACGAGAATATGGGCGACGAAATTCGCATTACGGTTATAGCAACCGGATTCGAACATGGTATGCCTCTGGTTAGACCATTATCTCGTTCCGTTGCTCAGCCGGTACCCCGCGAAGTACCCAGTCAAAGACCCGTGAGAGAGTCCGTATCGGTAGATGCGTCCGCCAAACGTTCTACCCAAGAGACCAGAGAAACCAGCAGTACGGTTCAACCGGACTACAGAATCAATGATCTGGATATACCGGCATTCTTGCGAAAACGTCGCTGATGGTATCACTGCTAATGGTACCAAGGGCCTTCATTCATACATCCCTTGCGTAAAGTCCTATGGCCGGAGTGAACCCGGCCTTAGGATGTTGTTAGGGTAATTTTTGTACGCTGAGCTGTACCCCCCGCGTATGCCGGGAACCCTGCGCTTCCCGGCATACACGGGTTCAGTTAGAATAAAAAGTTAATCCATTCGATCGTTTTGATTGGATCTGTTTTTTCCATCTGGCTGAGGTTAATCAGCCTGGATGCTTTGCCTGTCGATTGTTCTTTTTGACGTAATTCGGCAGTTTCTATTTTTTAAGGTTTGAATTGAAAAAATCTTATTGATTAGTGCCAAGAGGCATGCTATAATACGGCTTCCTTAGCGCCAGATATGGGGGATATTCATGGAGCGATGCCCATATATGGCTGTTGGGACTCTCTTAAGTCCACCAGACGGAATACCTGGGGAAAGTAGTAAATAGGTTGAGGATCGCGAATTAGCAATGAAATGCCCGTATTGTGGGAACGAAAAAACTCGGGTTATCGATACCAGTCACGATGCCCGTGGCGGCACGCGCCGGCGTAGGATATGTGATGGATGTGACCAACGGTTTAGTTCCTACGAACGCCCAATATTAGCCACTCCGGTCATTATCAAACGGGATGGCACGCGTGAGGAGTTTTCACGGGAAAAATTAATCTCCGGACTTTGGGTAGCCTGCGCAAAACGGCCGATCCCCGCCTCGGTGGTAGAGCGAATTGTCGGTGAGATTGAGGCGGACCTTCAGCAGTTAGGGCGATCTGAGGTCAAGAGCCGTTATGTAGGGGATCTGGCAATTAAGAAGCTCAAAGAGATTGATGAAGTTGCCTATATTCGCTACGCCATCGTTTACCTGGGTTTAAGCGATTTATCTTCAATTCGCAGCGAAATCGACGAACTATTACGAGAATAAATTAAAGACAAAATCCCTATCGCCTTGACGCAAAGACTGCATCATGGTGGCTATTTTTGTTTGGTTTGGGTCCTTACTTGATGACAAACGAAGCTGAGAAATCCATCACTGCCCGATCCGGTAGTACATCAAATTAAAGGAGCATTTGCGCATGACAGAGCAGCTAAGTCTAAATAAAAGCATTGTAAGAAAGAAGGGCAACTCGCGCCTTCAGAGTAAAAACGGACAACGGGCAGACAGCATTTACTTTAAGGTTCAGGTACCGGAGCAAATCGTCAAAAGGGACGGCCGGATTGTTCCTTTTGATATGAAGCTTATCGAAGGAGCGATGCGTAGGTGTTATGCCAGCCTCGAAAAAGAGCCGCAAGTGCCGGTCGAGGAAATCACGCATCGCGTCGTCAATGTTGTGGCTGCAAAATACGATTTGCCGACCGTCGAGGGCGTTCAGGATATTGTGGAGATGGTCTTGCAAGCGGCGGGAGAATATGAGGCTGCCAAACATTACATTCTCTACCGCGCGGAGCATGCAAAGATGCGAGTTCAACGCCCCGTGCCGCCAGAAGTACGGGAAGCGTTTGATGAGTCCTCAAAATATTTCCCGACACAGCTGCGACAGTTTCAGTTCTATGATAAGTATGCGCGCTTCAATTATGATTTGGGACGTCGTGAGACCTGGATTGAGACGGTTGATCGGGCGGTTGAATATCTAAGAGAACTGTCTGAATATCGCCTCCCACATGAGACTTACGAGCGCATTCGTGAAGGTATTTTGAATATGAAAGTGATGCCTTCGATGCGCCTTCTGGCCATGGCCGGACCGGCTGCGCGACGTAATAATATCGCTATTTATAACTGTTCTTATATGCCGGTAGAGAGCATTGACTCATTCGTAGAGGCTTTGATCATCTCTATGAGCGGTTGTGGCGTCGGCTTTTCTGTAGAAAGTCAATATGTCGAGAAATTTCCACGTATTGCACGCCAGACGGGAGAACCGCCGCAAATGCATGTTGTTGGCGATTCGTCTGAGGGTTGGGCGGAAGCTGTGCGCATTGGTCTGGAAGCCTGGTTTAATGGGTATGATGTTACTTTCGATTATTCCGAAGTTCGACCCGCCGGTGCCCCTCTGCGTGTGAAAGGCGGGCGTGCTTCCGGGCCCGAACCGCTGCGTAAGATGCTTGACTTTGCACGTACGCGCATTCTCAGCCGGCAGGGGAGTTTCTTACGTTCGTTGGATGCGCACGATATTATGTGCGCTGTTGGTGATGCGGCTGTTTCAGGCGGAGTGCGCCGCACGGCCATGATCTCTCTCTTTGATTACAATGATACGGATATGCGTCATTGTAAAGATGGTGACTTTTGGCGGAACAACAGCCAACGTTGGAATGCTAATAATTCGGCCGTCTGGCCCGAACGCGAGCTCGCACAATCGGAGATCACGCGTTTCGTGCTTGATATGGTTGAGTCAGGCCGCGGAGAACCGGGGATTTTTAACCGCAAAGCAGCTATTGAAAGTCGCCCCGATCGGCGTGAAGCTGCCGTGTTTGGAACGAACCCCTGTGGCGAGATCATCTTACGGCCGTTCCAATTCTGTAACTTAACGAGCGCCGTTGCCCGGCATGATGACGATTTCGAATCCCTAAGAGAAAAAGTTGAATTGGCGACGATCATTGGCACCATTCAGAGTATGGCGACTTATTTCCCGGGTTTACGTGATGAATGGCGGAAAAACTGTGAGGAGGAGCGTCTTCTCGGTGTAGATCTCAATGGGCAGATGGACAGCCCGGCGGCGCAGGATCCGCAAATCCAGGAACGTTTGCGTGATGTAATCGTGGAAACAAATGCTCGCTATGCTGATACTCTGGGGATTAAACAATCGGCGGCATGTTCTTGTGTTAAGCCGTCGGGAAATTCCTCGCAGCTGCTGGATTCATCCTCCGGTCTCCACGCACGCTGGGCGCCTCATTATATTCGCAATGTGCGCGTTGCCGCCCACTCACCAATTCTAAAAGTGTTGAGTGATGCCGGCACACCCATGAATCCCGAAAATGGTCAATCACCGGATAACGCCACCACCTGGGTTGTCCATTTCCCGGTTAAGGCCCCGGAGGGATCGATCGTTCGCAATGAGCGAACTGCTTTGGAGCAGTGTGATTACTGGTTACAAAACAAGCTGCACTATACGGAGCATAATCCAAGTGTGACGATCACTTATCAAGAGGATGAAGTGCTCGATATCATCAAATGGATCTGGCAAAACCAGGATAAGATAGGCGGCATGGCATTCCTCCCTGCTTATGATGCGCAGTATGATCAGATGCCGTATGTGGAAATTACTCAAGAAGAGTTTAGCCGTCTAAATGATGAGTTCCCCACGGTTGATTTTTCAAAGATTTACCGCTATGAGGAAGAGGATTTTACGACGGCCGCGCAAGAATTTGCCTGTCTGGCTGGTGGCTGCGATATTTAAAGACAAAAAATTAAGAATTGAAAAGCGCCCGTGTTTGGCAGAACACGGGCGCTTTTTATTTACAGGAGCGGGGAGCGAGTGTGACCTTAAGGAGTTTTACCTGGACTCGGAAAAGGCCATTCGCGAAAATCTACCGGACAGTTATCAAAATCTCGCCAGTAAGGTAAACGTTCCAGGCTGTGATTGGTGCTGGTCAGCAAGGGGCACGGAACCTGATCGGGGTAGTCGCTATTACCATAGGAAACCAGGTCAACAATATCGTCGAATTCATTGCGCAAGATTACCTCGTCTCCCTCATTCCCGAGTCTGAAGAAAGCATCGGTATCGCCCCATGAAGGGTCGTCGATTAAGTTGGGTATCTCATCTGTAGATTCCAATATCTCAAAATTTGGCCATTGGTGATAAGTTTCAAAGAAATCGACAGCACTGGTCGTTACAACGATAACCTCGCCCGATCGTATAATGGTGTTAGACGGAAAGCGCCGTACATCTTCAAAATCTTCACGGGAGACAGCGTCGCCCAGGCTGTAAAGGCTGAGGTCAATCGGTTCAAGCGTAGGATTTACAATTTCAACAAATTCAGTTTCGTCAAGCCCATAGGGATCATATAGCACCTCACTAATGAGTGCATGATCGGCAATACCGTCGAAATTTCCCACGATTGCCGGTAAAAAATAGTCATGGGGCCAATCAGTTTCGAACATATTGGCCAGGTATTCATAAGCCGCATCTGATTGGGCGAAAAGAGCTACTTCACGGTTGCCCTTGCTCGCCAATTCTGTGCCGTTCCAACTACCAACCTGGATATAACCTTGCCCGTCTATATGGGCTAATATCATTTTGTTGTGAATGCCCTGGCCGGTCGGATTCGCCTGTCGACATTGGAGATGAAGATTTTCCTCACGGGCTAATCCATTCAGTAAAGCACAGGTAGCAGCATTGCTGACCGGACTGTCCGCTTCGTCGAAAAAGCTGTCCAGTAGAATCCGCACCGTTGCTCCACATCGGGCGGCGCTTATGAAATATTCCAAACGTAGATTGGGATCATCAGCGCGGTTACTTGCAGTTGGTCCCCAATGCGGCCGTTCTTGTAATTGTTGGATAAGCAGCGTGTCGCCCTTTTGCGCACGGCCGATTAAGCCCAAAATACCGTCATCAAAGC
>Ga0316579_10000453_pt1 | contig 13169 bp, 7 predicted proteins | sample J5NA_2_FD_203074 | JGI IMG/M metagenome (GOLD analysis project Ga0316579, IMG submission 203074) | Rhizosphere microbial communities from salt marsh grasses in Alabama, United States - J5-7_160517rDrA | ecosystem: Host-associated > Plants > Roots > Rhizosphere | place: USA: Alabama | collected... | reverse complement strand
CACGTGCAGCTGATGAGGAGTGTATTGTCCCGGGCGGCGGCGTTGCACTCATCAACGCAATGCCAGCTCTTGAGAAATTGAAGGTTGAAGGCGATGACGCAAAAATTGGCGTCAACATTGTGCTTCGCTCACTTGAAATGCCGCTGCGCAAGATTGCGGAAAACGCTGGCAAAGAAGGCTCTGTTATTCTGGAGGGCGTCCGTCGAGCCCAGAAGGAAAAAGACAATAAACGGATTGGTTTCGATGTTCTGAAAGAGGAATATCTTGATATGGTTGAAGGTGGCGTCATCGACCCGGCAAAGGTCACCCGCGGCGCCATGGAAAACGCGACCTCCATCGCTGCCATGATTTTGACCACCGAAGCCCTGATCACAGATATCCCCGTAGAAGAAAAGATGCCGGCTGCCCCACCAATGCCTGATTATTAAAATCGAATTTCTAGGTAACAAAAACCCGGTTTTTAGCTGGTCTGCGGCCCCAAGCGCAGATGGCTGTAGCCGGGTTTTTTTAATTAATTTATATGCCGTGCTTTACAAAAAAATTTAACCGTGCTACAATTCGCCGGATTAACAAGGAGGTTGGAATACCGGCCGGTTATCTCCCGGCCTCTCAGTGATATCAAACCACGACTATATATTTCGTAGGCAAAAATAAATTGCAGAGTGTATTTCCCTGCAACAAATAGAAATTCAAACCCCGGCCGGAATTACACAGGCGGGGTTTTTGATTGAATAAGGAAACAATGAGTGACAAAAAACTAAGAATTATCCCCCTCGGAGGATTGGGGGAAGTAGGCAAAAATATGATGGCCTACGAATACGGAAAGAATATCCTCATCGTTGATACAGGCTTGATGTTCCCTGAAAACGATATGCTCGGAATCGACTATATCATTCCGGATTTTAATTATCTGATGGATAAACTCCACTGGGTGCGCGGCATCGTTGTAACCCACGGTCACGAGGACCATACCGGCGCGATAAACCATGTTCTGGAACATGTGGATGCGCCTATATACGCAACTAGGCTCACCAGGGGTCTCCTGGAAGTAAAACTATCTCGCGGAAAGATGACCGACCGGGCGAATTTATATACAGTGAACGCTGGTGAAGAAGCAAATATAGGACCTTTTAAGGTCGAATTCTTCCACGTTTGCCATTCAATTCCGGACGGGGTCGGTCTTGGAATCACCACTCCAGCTGGGCTGGTGGTGCACTCCGGTGATTACAAATTTGACCATACGCCTGTGGACAACTGGCCTACAGATTATGCCAAACTGGCTGAATTCGCGGGGCGCGGTGTGCTGGCACTGCTTGCTGATTCGACCAACGCCGACCGCCCCGGCTGGACGCCCTCCGAAAGGGTGATCGACCCAGCTTTATTTGACGTTTTTCACACCGCCAGAGGTCGTATCATCATCGCTAGTTTTGCATCGCTGATTTCGCGCATGCAGCAGGTAGCAAATGCGGCAGTCCAGCACGGCCGCAAACTGGCTTTCTTTGGGACTAGCATGAAGGAAAACGCCAAAATGGCCCGCAAGCTGGGTTATCTAGATGTGCCCGAATCGACCCTGATCGGCCAGGAACAGGCGCTCAATATGAAACCGCATGAAGTGGTTTTGATGTGCACGGGAACCCAAGGAGAGCCCACTTCAATTTTAGGCAGATTATCCATGGGTTCAAACCGCCAGTTCGACATCATCACAGGCGACACAGTCGTGCTCTCTTCGCATCCTATCCCCGGCAATGAGGAAATGGTCTACCGGACAATAAACCGCCTCTTCCGGCGCGGAGCAAACGTGATATATGAAGACGTTGCTCCGGTACACGTATCCGGACACGCCAGCCAGGAGGAGATGAAACTGCTGATGCACCTTGTTCAGCCAAAATTCTTCATCCCGATTCACGGCGAACTGCGCCATCTCAAGCAGCATGGACAGATCGCTAGGGAAGTTGGCATCCCCGACCGGGATATCGCCGTGATTGAAAATGGACAGGTGGTCCAATTCCAGGATGAAGAAATGAAATTAGCAGAGAGAATACCCGGCGGATATATTTTTGTGGACGGCGCTGGAGTTGGCGATATCGGACCCAGTGTGGTTCGCGAAAGAGAAGCGCTCGCCCGGGATGGTTTTGTGCTGGTAAATCTGGTTATGGACCAGGAATCTTGCGACCTGAAGGAAAAACCCGAGATCATTACACGCGGTTTTATTTATGCGCGTGACGAAGAAGACCTGCTTGAAGAAACCCGTAAAATGGTGGAAAAAGGTGTCCGCTGCGGAAATGGCAATATCCAGAAAGACCTGGAGCAGTCAATCAAATCATTTTTATACAGCCGCACCAAACGCCGCCCGATGGTTTTTATTACTATGACCAATACTTAAAAACTCCCCCGATTATTTCCTGCGCCTGCGCCTGGAGCGGAATATTGACCATATCAGCCAAAGCCCGAGCATGCACATAAAGAAAAAGGCAAACAGTATCACCCAGGTTACGATTCCCCACGGCCAGACAAGGTCAATATTTGGAATAAGCAGCGCCAAGGCGACAATAAAAGCCGCCACCAAAACTCCATAAATTATCCGGTTGGCGACTCTATCAACCCGGTCGACCGCTTCATCCAGTTCGCGCACCTCCACGTCGATACCGAATTCCCCCCTCTCAAGCTGGTTGAGCACATTTGAGGTCTGGCGCGGGAAGTTGCCAACAAAATCCGCCCAATCGGTCGCCATCCGCAGCAAAGACGGTCCCCAGGAGGTAGGTAGAACGATCTGCCGCATCAGCCTCCCCAGATAAGGACGGGTGGCTGTAAGCATATCAAAATCCGGGTCTAATCTCAAGCCCACCCCCTGCATAACCATGATTGTCTTAATCAACTGCAGATAATCGCTCTGGATTCGAAGTTTATGTTTGTATATCACCGGCTCAAGGCTGTTCATCACCTCTGCAACTGGTATGTCCTGGATTGGTAAACCGTAGTATCGCAGCAGGATCCTTCTGAGTTCTCTCGCCAGCGTCATCCGGTCAACCCGGTACTTGGCGATCCCCATCCGTATCAACTGGTCGACAATTCCCTCAGAATCCCTCTGCACAATCAGAATCAAAAGTCGCGCCAGTCCAATTCGGTCCTTTGTCTCAAGGCGCCCCATGGTGCCGAAATCAATCACACCGATAATTTCACCCGGCAAAATCAACAAATTACCTGGATGCGGGTCAGCATGGAAGAAACCGTCCTCCAGAATCTCTTTAAGCACGAGCCGAGCAGATGTGTTGGCCAAACGCTTTCGGTCAAATCCAGCCGCTTCTAAAGCGGGTATGTCATCAATTTTTATCCCCGAAATACGTTCCATTACCAGCAGGCGCCTGGTTGAATTCTCCCAGAATATCCTGGGAATTTTTACCCGGGGGTCATTTGAAAAATTCTCTCTGAATCTGTCTGCATTGCGGCCTTCCTTTTTAAAATCCAGCTCGCCGCGCAGGTTGTTTGCGAATTCGTCAGCAAAATCTACGGCCTCATAGCGTTCACCAAAAGCAGTTCGATCCTGCACTAACTGCGCAAAATCCTGCAGGATATCAAGATCGATATTAACCACTCTCTCAATATCTGGTCTCAATACTTTTATAACAACCTCTTTTCCTTGGTGTAAAATCGCATAATGAACCTGCCCAAGGGAGGCAGCTGCAAACGGTTTCGGATCAAAATAAGCGAAGACCTCGTTTATTGGAGCCCCAAGTTCATTTTCAATTACCTTCCGAATCGACTCCCAATCCGACGGGGGTACCTGGTCTTGAAGCAGGCGAAGTTCATCAATAAATTCCGGGGGAAGTAAATCAGCCCTGGTGCTCAGCACCTGACCCACTTTAATAAATGTCGGTCCTAATTCCTCAAGCGCCAATCGCAGGCGTTTTGCCAGCGAGAGTTCTCCTTCGATTGCCGGGCGGCGTCGCAATAACCGCCTGGGAATGTTCAGACGATCGCTTATCCCGAGCTGGGCAAGGGCTGCGCCAAACCCGTAATCGACAAGTATTCCGGTTATCTGGCGGTAACGCCTTAAATGTTTGGGTCCTATATGCATTCTTTTCTAGCTTCAGGCGAAAACTGCCCCGCCGCGCATCCTCTTAATAACCTTTGAGCCTTCTACCGCAAGAAACAAAATCAGGCTTGCTGCAACACAGATTAATAATTCCTGGGCAGTCAATGGTTCAGTCTTAAACACCCGTTGAAGAAACGGAACATATATCAACCCAACCTGGAGAGCAAACCCCAGGAAAACAGCACCTACCATCAATCTGTTCCTAAAAACCCCGATCTTATGCAGTGAGTCCACAAAGGAACGGGTTGCGACAGCATTTCCCATCTGTGCGAATACAAGGGTTGTAAATATCATTGTTTGCCAAGGTCCATTCGGGTCCTGCGACCAGTACACATAACCCACCCCAAGTGAAATTAAGCCCATCAGGATTCCTATCCAGATGATCTGGGTTCCAAGGCCGCGGCTGAAAATATTCTCCTTCAGAGAAAAAGGAGAGCGGTTCATGATACCCCGTTCGCCTTCCTCTTCAGCGAGAGCCAATCCAGGCAGACCGTCCGTAACCAGATTGATCCAAAGAATTTGCAGCGGAAGCAGCGGCAGGGGCATCCCGAAAAATGGACCAACCAGCATCAGGAATAATTCGCCCGTGTTGCTGGAGAGGGTATATTTAATGAATTTTCGAATATTATCGAAAATCGTCCTGCCTGCTTCAACTGCGGAGACTATTGTAGTGAAATTATCATCAAGCAAAACCATATCGGCGGCTTCTTTTGACACGTCCGTCCCGGTTATTCCCATTGCGACACCAATATCCGCCTGCTTTAATGCCGGCGCGTCGTTCACACCATCTCCTGTCATGGCAGCGATTTCGCCGTTATCCTGCAGTGCCTCAACAATATTCAGTTTGTGTTCGGGAGCGACCCGCGCATAAACCGACACATCCTCCACAACTTCTGCAAGCTCAGCGGGTGTCATCGCGTTCAGTTCCGCCCCCGATAAATATTTCTCGTTCTCTGTAATACCCAAATCTTTCGCAATCTGGACTGCGGTTAAAGGATGGTCGCCCGTGATCATGACCGGGCGAATACCGGCATTTTTAGCAGTCGTGACAGCTCGTTTCACTTCTGGCCGGGGAGGATCCATCATCGCCACCATCCCAACAAAAATCCCATCCTTCTCGACCATCTCATTCTCTTCCGGTAGATCCGGGCAATCACATATCCGGATGGAAATTCCAAGCACACGCTGACCCTGTTTAGCAAAATCCTCGTTTGCACCCCGTATCCGATTGAGCAGCACCTCATCTAACGGTACAAATTTATTTTCAACCAGCACCCGCTCGCAAATATCCAGCAGGCTGTCAACCGCCCCCTTGGTCAGCATAATATAAGGCGCATCCCTCCAGGGCAGGTCGGTTTGTTTAACTACCGGACTCATTTTATGCACGGTCGTCATCCGTTTGCGTTCCGATGTAAACGGGACCTCATCCACCCGCGGCCACTCCCCCTCAAGCTCCTCCTTATCAAAACCAAGCGCCTTTGCTGCCAGCAGCAATGCTCCTTCTGTCGGATCTCCTAATGCGCGCACAACACCGTTTGAATCGGTTTCAAGAACAGCATCGTTGCACAAAGCACCTGCCCGCACCAGAACGCTTAAAGCACTCAAGTGCGGGTCGGCGTCATCTGCAATTAATCTGGCCCGGACCAGTCTGCCCCGCCGGTCAAGGAGCGTCTGCAGGTCTTCCGTGTTACCGGCGACATCCAGAATTGTAACGGTCATCCTGTTTTCGGTAAGCGTCCCGGTCTTGTCCGAACAGATCACTGTAACCGAACCGAGCGTTTCAACCGCTGGCAATTTCCGGATTAGAGCATTGCGTTTGAGCAACCTCTGTGAACCAAGCGCCAGCGTTATCGTAACCACCGCAGGCAGGCTCTCCGGAATAGCTGCCACTGCCAGACTCACGCCGGTCAGGAATAGTTCTTCCAGATCATCCCCCCGGAAGAGACCAGTAACAACCACGATGGCTATGATAATCAGCGCTACGAATGCCAAGGTTTTTCCCAGCTGAGCCAGCCTTTTCTGGAGTGGGGTCATATCATCCCCAACACCCTGAATCAAGTCAGCAATATTTCCCAGCTCAGTTTGCATACCGGTCGCGGTAACAACCGCGCTAGCTCTGCCATAGGTCACAATTGTGCCCATATACAGCATATTAAACCGGTCTCCCAGAGTCTCATATTTACCCGCGATTGCCGCAGAATTTTTTTCAACTGGCTCCGATTCACCTGTCAGTGCAGATTCCTGGACTTTCAGATTTTTGGTGTCCACCACCCGGCAGTCCGCCGGCACAAGATTGCCCGATTCCAGCAGGATGATATCCCCAGGAACCAGCCGGGTCGAAAGCACCTCGGAAATTTTCCCATCTCGGCGGACTCTGACTTTTGGAACAGCCATTTTCTTTAAGGCGGCCATTGCCTGCTCGGCTCTGTATTCCTGGCTGAAACCAAGTACTGCGTTCAGAATCACAATCGCCATAATCACTGCAACGTCCAAATACTCTCCCAGAATTGCTGAGATGATTGCCGCAACGATCAATACGACAATCATGATCTCTTTGAACTGATCCAGCAAAATCCGCCATATACTCTTTTTGCCGCGCTCCACCAGCTCGTTTGGGCCATACTCATCCAGTTTCTGCAGAGCTTCCGTACTGGTAAGACCGCTTTCCAGATTTGTACCCAGTTTTTGGATTGTCTCCTGGGTTGTTAATTGATAAAAATTCATATTAATTTGCTTGATTGTACGAATAGTTGTCTTGAATATATCGAACACCCGGATCGATGATTAACATTAAGTAAACGGTTCAGATTAAGATTCAGCCAAGTTCTGGGAAGTCTCCAACGCCAGAACCACCAGAGAATGCGGCTTTACGCTGTAAACTTGGTTCGTTACCTGTAAGGCATCTGACCAGCTGTAAAAATCATCCGGAGAATCACAGGATGTATCGATTAATCTTTTCCATCCATCCCGGGTTCCACTTGGAACTGGAGGAATTTCAAATTCCAACTCTTCTGAATAAGCGTTTACGATCAGGTGAAAGCGCTCGCGGCGCGCCTGAACTGTAAAAGCCAGGCTGTGGGAATTATATCCCCAATCAGGATTATGCAGCTTAACCCCGTGCCATTCAATCTGTGCCTGATGCAGGAATTCTGAAAGACTGAGACCATGGTCTTCGTTAAAAATTTCCAGGTTGCGCCGGACTCTAATCAGCCGCCGCACGAATCTGTGGATATCAGCGTGTTTCTCCAGCAGGCTCCAATCAACCCAGCTTATCTCGTTATCCTGGCAGTATGCATTATTGTTCCCGTTCTGAGTTCTCCGCATTTCATCCCCCATCAACAGCATGGGGACACCGAGCGAGAGCAGTGTGATTGCTAGAAAGTTCTTGATCTGCCGGTTGCGCAGAGTTTCAATCTCGGGGTCGTGGCTGGGTCCTTCAACCCCAAAATTCCAGCTGAAATTCTGGTCAGAACCGTCTTCGTTTTCCTCTCTGTTTAATTGATTGTGCTTGCGATTGTATGAAACCAGGTCATTTAAAGTAAAACCATCGTGGCAGGTGATAAAGTTTATGCTCTGCTCCGGCTCTCTGCCTTCATGCTCATAGATATCCGGGCTGCCGATAAACCGGGAAGAAAATTTTTGAGCCATACCCGGATCGCGGCGCATAAAACTGCGCACATCGTCCCTGAACTTTCCGTTCCACTCCCTCCATCTGTCACCGATAAACGTTCCCACTTGGTATAAACCGGCTGCATCCCATGCTTCAGCGATCAATTTCGTCCCCGCAAGGACAGGATTTGTTTCAATCTCCCAAAGCACGGGCGGGTTTGCGAGCGGTTTTCCGGTTCCATCCCTGGATAGAATCGAGGCCAGATCGAACCTGAACCCGTCTACGTGCATTTCTTCGACCCAGTACTGGAGGCTGTCCACAATCAGGCGGCGGACGACAGAATGGTTGGCGTTCAGTGTGTTCCCGGTTCCGCTGAAGTTGGCGTAGCGGGATTTTTCCTTCCCAAGGATGTAATAAACGCCGTTCTCCAATCCCCGGAAGCAGAATGTCGGTCCATATTCATTGTTTTCAGCAGTATGGTTGTAAACGACATCCAGGATAACTTCAATCCTTGCCTTGTGCAGCGCTTTCACCATATCCCGAAATTCATTCAGCGCTGCCAGAGGTTCTTTTTTAGAACAGTATCCGCAATGCGGAGCAAAAAACGAGACCGGGGAGTAACCCCAGTAATTTGTCAACCCCTCCGGCGCCTCATGCTCATCAAATTGAAGCACGGGCAAAAGTTCAACCGCAGTAATCCCCAGGTTTTTCAAGTATGGAATTTTTTGAATCAATCCCAAATAGGTGCCTCTCAGTTCTGGATCAATCCCTGAACTGGTGTGTTGGGTAAATCCCCTGACATGCATTTCATAAATCACTGTTTGCGCGAATGAACGCTGGATGGGTGCATCACCCTCCCAGTCGTACCCGCTCAGGTCAACCACAACATTTTTCATGGCGGACACGGCGTTATCCCCAGGCTTTGAAGCCGCCTCTCGGTTATACCGGTCGGGTACCGCGATGGCTTTCGCATAAGGGTCCAACAGCACTTTCTCGCCATCAAACCGCTTTCCGGTTTTCGGATCAAATGGTCCGTAAACCCGGTACCCGTACACCTGCCCGGATCTAATCCCCGGTACAAATACGTGCCAGTAATGGAATGTGCGGTTTTTTATCGGATCGAGACGGATCACGCGATCGGGTTTTTCATCATTGCGATCATTGAAAAAGAGCAGCTCAACCATCTTGCCCGACTTTGAATACAGGCTGAAATTTACCCCATCCGCACTGACGGTCGCCCCCAAGGGGAAACTCTTGCCGGGCGAGATGCCAGTTAGTTGATTAATAGAATTTTCTGGTTTACCAGCCATGATCTAAATGTTTCAATTTAAAATAAATATTCCAGGTGCTAAAATTGGGGGTCACCATACAGACGGTTCTGCTGGCGGGCGGCTCAGGTCAATGATTTCCAGCTTATTGGTGCCGCCAACCCCGCCGGCTCCTGACCCCTGGGTAAGCAGCACAAGATCGCCTTCAATCTCGCAATTCTGACGCCACTTACGGGCGTAAACCTCCCAGCTTTCCGGTTTTTCTGGCTCGAGAACCGGGTAAACGCCGTAGGAAAATTGTAAAGCCTGGCAGGTCGATTCGTTTGGACTCACCGCAACAATCCAGATTGGCGGCCTGAACCGGCATACCCGGCGAGGGGTACTTCCGCTTAAGGTGGGAGTTATTACCAGGCTTGGTTCCAGTTTGCTGATGCTGTAATTTATGGTAAGCGAAATTAAATCGGCATTACTAATCTCTCCACGTATTTTCTCGGCTTGAAGCATACGATCGAGATCCTCGCTTTTAACACTTTCCTCAGTGGTTTTGGCGATACATGCCATTACATTCACGGTTTCAACTGGATAACTCCCGGTCGCTGTTTCGCCAGATAACATCAAGCAATCGGTGCCATCCAGGATTGCATTGGCGACATCGGTCGCCTCAGCCCTGGTAGGGCGGGTGTGGTTTACCATTGATTCAAGCATTTGGGTAGCTGTTATTACTGGTTTCCCGTAAATATTAGCTCTGCGGATAATATGTTTCTGGGTTACGGCGATCATTTCAATTGGTATCTCCACGCCTAGGTCACCGCGCGCGACCATAATTCCATCTGTAGAATTCAGTATATCCTCAAGGTTCTCAACAGCTCTTGCTCGCTCGATTTTGGCGATGATAAAGGGAAAATATTCAAGTTCATTTGCAGCCCGGCGCACTGTTTCAATGTCCGAACTTTCCTGTATAAATGACTGGCTTATTGCGTCCAAGCCTTGCTCAGCAGCAAACTGCAGGCACTCCCAATCCCTTTCCGTAAACGCCTGGATGCCCAGCTCAATTCCGGGAAGGTTGATCCCCTTAAACGATCTCAATTCATCCCCAACCTCTACTTTACAGCGGATTTCCTCACCCTTTATATCTAAAACTACCAGCTGGATGAATCCGTCGTTTAAGAAAATGCGGTCTCCAGGTTTCACCACACTTGGCATATTTGCGAAGCTCACCGAAAATCGACTGCTGTCCCCGATTATCTCCTGCGTCTGCAACACCACTTCCTGGCCGCGAATAAGCTGTATGGGCTCTTTGGCCAACCGGCCAATCCGCATTTTTGGTCCCGGCAAATCCCCCATCACAGCCACCCGCTTTCCGCTTGCTTTCGCAGCCGCCCGTACATTGGCAATGATCTCTCGATGGTTCTCGAAATCGCCATGGGCAAAATTCAGACGGGCCACATTCATCCCTCTGGAAATCATCTTTTCCAAAGTCGGTTTTGATTGGGATGCCGGACCTATCGTACAGACAATTTTTGTTTTCTTTTCAGGCAGTTTTATGTGACCCATTTCCAGTTACTTTTATTCCTCTTGTAAATTTTTACGGTTGAATGATCTTTCCCTCAACCTCATTCCACAGGTTACGGTAACAGTAAGCAGCAGCCGAAATTGGTGCAAAGGCTGGCAGAGGCTGACGCTCAACCCCCATTTTACCCACCAGTGACAGGTAAGGGATCATGTTGTCCAAAACCCCATCGAATTCTTCGCAAATACCTCTGACAATTTCTTCATCAGTGCGCTTAAACGAATTTACCATCGATATAAAAGTCAGTATCGAAACTGGATTATAGCCTCTGTCTTTTGAGAATTTTACAAACTGGCGGTGAGTCCTTACTGCCAGCGTGGTAGGCGTCAACGGCACAAGCAAGAAGTCGGAGGCGTTAAATATATTCTCGGCGATAATGTTTATAGTCGGCAGACAGTCCAGAATGATCAGATCATAATCGTTTTCAAGCGGTCTCAGCACCCTTTTCAACCGTTGCTTCGAACGCCTCAAACGCACAAATGTAATGTCCAGGTTCCTATGTGTAAAATCTGCTGGTAGCAGGTCGAGATTATCAAAATCGGTCCCTTTAATGCTCCTCCGGATTCGTTTCCCTCCTTTTGCAAATCCCCGGGGTCCAGCTTTAAATTTTGGTTTTATCCGGAAAAAAAAGGTTGCTGAGCTCTGGGGATCAAGGTCACATATCAGAGTCTTGTACCCCGAACACGAAGCCAGGTATGACAAATTGACGGCCGTCACCGTCTTGCCGACCCCGCCTTTATTGCTGTATATCGCCAGGATGGTCATTAAGATATTGTCCCACTATCCTTTGAAAATAGCTCGCTGTACAGTCCCTTATTTTTCGGGGAAGCAAATTTATTGTAAATCTTATTAAACTGCCCTTTGTATTCCTGCTTCTTTTTTTCAAGTGAACCAATTAAGCTGCCTACCGCCAGCAGTGTCCGGGTTTGTGTTTCATCAACGCCAGCTAGTTCTTGAGAGATATCCATCAGATATCCCATCTGAATAACGACATCATTAAAATCTCCCAGATTGTCCTGTAGCCTGCGCAGCTGTTTGAGAATAAGCGCGATCCCATCCGGATCGAACAGACTCGAAAAAAATTCAATCAAGTAACGCAGTTTTTTACATTCAATTCTCAAGCGGTGCAGTTCATCCTCGTCAGCGCTTCTTCTGGCAGCGTGCCCTTTCTTTAATACTCGTTTATATCTCTCGTAAATGTTCTCGTGAGCCAGGTCATAAACGGATTTGGGTGCATACGGTGCATCCTGGGATTCACCAATCGTTTCGTTTAAGAAATGTTCGTAATCCATTATCCTAGCCCGGTATTCTTCGGTTTCAAGGAAACGGGTAACCGAGGCCAGCTCTTTCTGGTGTTTTCCTTTCAGATAGATGAATAATGGATTCAGATCATTTTTCAGTTCCTGGGGAAGGATTTCCCTGTATTGGTCTTCTTTCAACAAATAGACATCCAGATCTCTGAGAGAATTGGTCAGTTCCCCAAACCGGGCAAAATCTTCTCTGAACCCGGCTGTACTTTCAGGGGGGAACACGCCTTTCAACTGGGAGAGAGCGGACCTTGTGCGGCGGATTGAAACCCGGTAATCATGGAGGAATTCAGTATCAATATCGCTTTTAATGCCCGGTTCGTTTTGACGCATTACCTTCAATAAATAGCGCAATATTATCCTGAGCGCCTCATCTGAGCGCATCTCCCCACTAAGCTGGATATCCAGCCTTGATGAATAATCGCCCGGTATTTTCCCTACAGCAGCCATAAAAGCGGAATACAAATTGCTTCTAGCCCCGTCCAGAAAACCCTGTTCTTTAAAGAATTTTTCCATCCTGGTAAAACTGGATTGGTAGCCGCGCACCGGGATCACCCTGATGTAAACAAACGGCTGTACTGATTCCATTCCATCACCATGGAAGGACTCATATCGGACCCGGGTGGTTGTCTTATCGTCTTTATTCAGAACCCTGAAAGAATAAGAGTCAATCCTCCCACTTAGCGCTGTGAACAATGCGCGGATACCGGTAACCGGTTCAAGTTGTACCCTCAAGGACTCATCTGGAAAATCCTGCGCGAAGGCTGGGATTTCTGAAATCCTGCCGCTCCATATAATCAAACCTTCTCCCAAGTGATAAAGATATGACATATCTCCAAATCTGTAAAGCGAAAGCGACTTGTTGAATAATCGCCAGTCAAAAGTGTCGAAAATCTGCAGTTTAACCGATATCGGGTCCCCTTCCTTGAATGAACAAATATTTCCTAGGTCAGATAGAAATTGTTCTTTTGTATAATTCTCGGGGGGGATAAACGAAGACCTGATCAATCCTGCACCTGTTGACTTACCCCTAACAGAATGCCGCCGCGGGGTTGAAAAAACCGGAATGAATATGGAATATACCAGAGAAACTCAAAGGTCATTCATCCCACCCATAGCGGCCAAGCAGCGGAACAAATGCGACGGGTATAATCGTTTCACATTCATATTTGGCGCCGGATCGAACCCAGCGTTCCAGGATTTGCCCCCCTCTCCCTCCTACCGGGATAACCAGACGACCGCCGTCAACAAGCTGATCTAGAAGCGATTTAGGCGCACTGGGAGCCGCCGCCGTTACAAGAATTCCATCAAAGGGCGCTTT
>Ga0316579_10000452_pt1 | contig 13185 bp, 9 predicted proteins | sample J5NA_2_FD_203074 | JGI IMG/M metagenome (GOLD analysis project Ga0316579, IMG submission 203074) | Rhizosphere microbial communities from salt marsh grasses in Alabama, United States - J5-7_160517rDrA | ecosystem: Host-associated > Plants > Roots > Rhizosphere | place: USA: Alabama | collected... | reverse complement strand
GTCGTCACATCTGTTGCCGTCGGAAAGGAGAGCAGCAGTGAAAAAAATCGGGTTTTGGTCCGTTGCATCCATCGGTGTTGGCGGCATGGTGGGCGGCGGCATTTTTGCCGTACTGGGCCTGGCGGTGCAGATGGCCAAGGGCGGTGTTCCCTTGGCCTTTTTTCTGTCCGGCGTCATCGCGTTGTTGACCGCATACGCCTATGCGCGACTTTCGGTAACCTATCCCAGCCAGGGAGGCACGGTGGAGTACCTGAACCAGGCTTTTGGACCCGGCCTGTTGACCGGAGGACTCAACGTGCTGCTGTGGCTGAGCTACGTCGTCATGCTGTCACTGTACGCCTATGCTTTCGGAAGCTACGGCAAGACATTCTTCCCGGCGGGCGTACAGGCCGTGTGGAAACATGTGCTGATCAGCGCTGTGGTCATTGTGCTGACGGGGCTCAACGTCATCGGGGCCAAGGCGGTCGGCAGAGCCGAAGAGTGGATCGTGGGGATCAAGGTTACTATTTTGCTGCTGTTTATCGCCTTCGGTCTCTGGAGTGTTCAGCTCCAGCGTCTGGCGCCACCACACTGGGCGGATCCGGTGACTCTGTTCGCCGGCGGCATGATCATCTTCCTGGCCTATGAGGGGTTTGAGCTGATTGCCAATGCGGCCGGGGATGTCCGCACACCGCACAAGACTTTGCCGCGCGCATTTTACGCATCCGTCGGGTTCGTTATTGCCTTGTACGTCCTGGTTTCAGTGGTCACGGCGGGAAACTTGCCAGTGGCTCGGATCGTCGCGGCCGAAGACTATGCTCTGGCCGAGGCGGCCAAACCCTTTCTCGGAAATTTGGGATACACCCTGATTGCCGTCGCGGCCCTGATGTCCACGGCCTCCGCCATCAACGCGACGTTGTATGGCGCCGCCCGCGTCAGTTACATCATCGCCAAGGACGGCGAATTACCGGATTTCCTCGAGCGCAAGATCTGGAACAAGCCGCTGGAAGGTTTGTTGCTGACATCGGTCGTGACCCTTTTGACGGCGAATTTCCTTGACCTGTCGAGCATCTCGTTGATGGGCAGTGCCGGGTTCCTGCTCATATTTGCCGCCGTCAATGCGGCCAACGTGCGCCTGCATCACAAAACCGGCGGTCGGATCTGGATTTCGGTTTCAGGCTTTCTGGCCTGCCTGGCGGCTTTCGGCGCTTTGGTGTGGCGGATCGCGCAAAATTCGCCGCAACAGATTTTGCTGCTGGTCTTTATGCTGGCGGTGGCGTTTGGCCTGGAAACCATTTACCGAAGCGTCAGCGGAAGAAAACTCTTCTCATCTTCTTCCGCAGGCGCCGAGACCGAAAGCGACCCATGAGTAGTGCCCACCCGCGATCTTTTCAAGGTGCTTTTAAGTGTCCAATTCATAAATGTGGATTTTTTTCGCTGGGCAAGGCCGCACAAGGATTTGCGGTGAGGCGTACTTTATGGTCGCCGGAGCCGGAAACCCGCTACGACCGGCCGCCCAGCGGAAAAAAGACCATTTATGGATGGGCACTAAGTAGTAAAGCCTTCTTCCAGTCATGATCTTGCCCATGCAGATATGCAGAGCGCATCCACTCGGTATTCTTGTCCACGATGATCACGTCCGCCAGCGAGCCGTTGTGCTTGATAGCAATTTCGGCTCCTCCCTAACTGGCGTCAATCAACCGATCATGGACTGGATCAGATTGACTACCGGGGCCGGGACCACTCCGAGCCAGAGCAGCAGTACCGTCAAGGCGGCCAGAGTCAGCGTGCCGGTCAGAGACAACGGGGCTGGCGGCCCGGTGTCTTTTGTATTCGGCTGGCGGACGAACATGGCAACAATGATGCGCAGATAATAGTACAAGCCGATCGTGCTGGTTACCACCAGGATGATCACCAAGGTCCACAGGGCGGAGCCCACTGCGGCCAGCACCAGATAGAACTTTCCCATGAACCCCACCGTCAGCGGTATGCCGGCAAGAGAGAGCAGCATGGCCGTGAAAGTCCCCGCCAGCCAGGGGCGCCGCCGGAACAACCCGCGGTAGTCATCCAAATTGTCGGTTTCCTGTTGCGGACCGGACAACACGGTCACGACGCCGAAGGCTCCAAGGGTGGTGACGAAGTAGGCGATCAGATAGAACGTGACCGCCGTGACGGCCGCCGGGCCGCCGGCGAGGTAGGCGGTCAGGATGTAGCCCAGGTGGGCGATTGAAGAATAGGCCAGGATGCGTTTGACGTTGTTTTGCAGCAGGGCCAGCAGGTTGCCCGCGATCATCGAGGCCACTGCAATCGAGGCGATCGCGGTGTAGAGTGGACCGCCGCCGGCATGCATGGCACCCGGCGGGAAAATGCGGATGAGCAGGGCCAGAACGGCACCCTTTGATACCGTGGCGATGAACCCGGTCACCGGTGCCGGAGCACCCTGGTAGACGTCGGGGGTCCAGAGATGAAACGGGACGATTGCCAGTTTGAAGCCGATTCCCACCACCAGTAAACCCGCTCCGGTGAGCATGACCATATTCACTTCCTCAGGACGCAGGCGGTGCAGCAGTGCGCCGAACTGGTCGAAGGTCATTGTGCCGGATGTGGCATAGATCAGAGCCATGCCGAACAGCACAAACGCGGACGACACCGCGGCCAGAATGATGTACTTGACGCCGGCTTCAATATGGCCTTCCGTCAGGTGCGGATACGCGACCAGTGCGTAAAGGGAGACGCTCAAGATTTCCAACCCCAGGAAAAAGGCCGCAAAATGATCGCTGCCGGCCAGAACGGTGGCACCGGCCGCGGCCAATAGCAGTAGAATGTAGTACTCTTCACGGTTGCCGTCGAACTGCTGCAGATAACCGTAGGAGAGCAGCACCGCTGCGACGCTGGCCACAAACAGCAGCCCGCTGTAAAGGATTGCAAATCGGTCGATCAGCAGCAGTGACGTGAAACGAAGAGGCGCGTTTTGCGAAACGGCCGGCAGGGTTGCCACGGCCAGGACCAACCCCGCCACGCTCAGGATCACGGCAGTTTTGTGGCTCCGGTGCAGAGCCGCTTGCAGCATGACCCCAACCGCGCTGACGCCCACGATGATTATCGGCAGAATGGGTATAAGGTCGGCGAATTTCATGGTCGGCCTCTTTCCTGAACAACGGAAGTCACCAGAAATGAACCTCGGGTGGAGGCCGGCCGAGTGGCGGTTGCAGGGGTGCTGAGGGGCGCCTGTGTGGTGACCTGCTGCAGGTGCTGCAGCGGCAAACGGGCGGTGTCCAACACCGGTTGCGGATAAAGACCCAGCCAGACGATGACGATGATCATGGCGGTCATGGCAACGGTTTCCCGGCCGTCCAAATCGGCTGGTTTCAGGCCCAGCCGATTGGGCCCGTGAAATGCCCGCTGCATGATCCATAGGGCGTATACGCTGGCGCCGACGAGTCCTACAGCCGCCAGAACTGTCGCCGTGACGTTGGTATGATACGTGCCGCAGAGCACCAGGAACTCTCCGATAAAATTGCCCAAACCGGGTAGCCCCAGCGAAGCCAGGGCAAAAACCATGGTGACGGCTGACATACGCGGTACGGCCGACCAGAGGCCACCCATGCGGTTCAGGTCGCGGGTATGTAGTCTCTCTTGGAGGGACCCCACCAGCATAAAGAGGGCGCCGGTACTCACGGCGTGGCAGACAATTTGCATCACAACGCCTTGCAGGGCCAGTCGGTTCCAGGCAAAGACCCCCAGCAGCACGAATCCCATGTGGCTGACGCTGGTGTAGGCCACCAACCGCTTGAGATCCGTCTGGGCAAAGGCCAGCAGAGCTCCGTAAAGAATCGATACAACTGCCAGGCCCATGGCTGTCGGGGCAACGAAGTCAAGGGCTGCGGTTGGAAACAGGGGCACCACGAAGCGCAGCAGGCCATAGGCACCGGTTTTCAGCAGCAGCCCGGCCAGGATGACGCTGCCGGGCGTCGGTGCTTCGGTGTGGGCATCCGGCAGCCAGGTGTGCAGGGGCACGACCGGCAGCTTCACCGCAAATGCCGCCAGGAAACCGAGCATCAACCATCGTGCGGCTGCCGGCGAGAGGGATGTGTCCAGCAGTTGCAGGTAGTCGAACGTGTACTGGCCGGTGGCACGGCCGTGAACGAAGTACAAACCCAGGATGGCCACGAACATGAGCAGGCCGCTGATCTGGGTGAACAGAAAAAACTTGATTGCCGCGTAGACCCGCCTCTCGTGGCCCCAGATGATAATGATAAAGTACATGGGCACCAGCATCATTTCCCAAAAGAAATAGAAGAGAAAGAGGTCCAGTGCCAGGAAAACCCCGGAGATGCCGGCCAAAACCCACAACAAATTGAAGTAAAAGAAACCGGTGCGGTCCTGAATCTCGGTCCAGCCCGAAGCCACCGCCATGATGCCCAGAAAAACCGTCATCAACACCATAATCAGGCTGAGCCCGTCGGCGGCCAGGAAAAAACGGATACCCAGCGCAGGGATCCACGGCAGATCAAAGCTTGCCAGCCAAGGCCCACCGGATGCGGCGATGCCGCCGGCAAGGCTGCGGTTTACCAGGATCAGGAGCGGAATCAGGTCGACCGCAAGCGTAGCCAGGGCCACCCAGCGGGGCCATCCGGCTTGCCGCCGGCCCAGCAGCCAGGCCAGTAAACCGCCGGCCGTCGGTATTGCAATCATCCATGCCAAGATCATAAAATCACCACCAATCCAATAACGAAGACCGCCCCGATGGCCAGACCGACGGCATAGGAACGGATCCGGCCCGTTTGGGTGGCGCTCAAAGCGCGATAGCCGACTCGATTCACCCAGGCGATCCAGTGGTAGAAGAGATCCACAACATCGTCGCGGCCGATGTGGGCCAAATAGATGTAGGGGGAGACAATCATCCAATCGTAGAGCGCGTCGAACCCCCATCCAACAAACCACCAGCGGTGCAAGGTCGCGCCCAGCGGTGTCCGGACCAACTTTTCGGTAAACCGGGGGGCTCTGCGCAGCAGCAGACAGATGGCCAGGATCCCGCCCAGAGAGACGCCGCCTGAAATCAGCTCGAAAAGAGGTTCCCGTCCTTCCTTGGCGGCCGTTATCACCACGGCCGGCAGGGCGCTCTTCAGAAAGTTTGACAGGATCGGTAGCTCTCCCAGGCTTTTCGGCAACTCGATAAAACCCGCGGCAAGCGAGAGCACCGCCAGCACGATCATCGGCAGATTCATGCGCCAGCCGGGTTTTCGATTGGCCTGCATCCCGGCGGGACCGAAAAAGGTCAACATCACCATGCGAAAGGTGTACAGCGAGGTTAGCAGAGCGCCGGCCAGGGCGGCGGCCCACAACCACACGCTGCCGCGGGCAGAGGCGTAAGACTGCCAGATGATCAGGTCCTTGCTGTAGAAGCCGGCGGTGATCAGCGGGACGGCCGCGAGAGCGCCGCTGCCGATCAGAAAGGTCCAGAACGTCGTCGGGAGCTGGCGGTGCAGCCCGCCCATTTTGAACATGTCGTGCTCATGATCCAGCGCCAGGATGATGGATCCGGCACCCAGGAACAGCAGCGCCTTGAAGAAGGCATGGACCATGAAATGAAAGATGGCCGCCGACCAAGCTCCCACACCCAGGGCCAGAAACATGTACCCGATCTGGCTGATGGTGGAATACGCCAGCACGCGCTTGATGTCCCGCTGGGTCAGACCGCTGAAGCCGGCCAGCAGCAGGGTTGCCGCACCGATCACGGCCACCAGCGTCAGAACGGGCGGGGCCAGGGTGAAGATCACGTGGGTGCGGGCAATCAGGTAAACGCCGGCCGTGACCATAGTGGCGGCGTGAATCAGGGCACTGACCGGCGAGGGGCCGGCCATGGCATCGGGCAACCAGGTCTGCAGCGGCAGTTGGGCCGATTTGCCCACGGCCCCCCCGAGCAGCAGAAGGGACGCGGCGATCGGCAGGGTCGAGCCCACTGGCCATGCCTCCCGGGCGCGCACCATCACATCCTGAATCTGCAGCGTGCCCAGCTGGGTGAAGAGCAGGAACAGGCCGACGGCCATGGCCGTGTCGCCGACACGCGTGACCACAAAGGCCTTGCGGGCCGCGAAGCCGTTTTCGGGCTTAGTGTACCAGAATCCGATCAGCAGGTAACTGCAGAGGCCGACGCCTTCCCAGCCGAGGTAGAGCAGGAGAAGATTGTCGGCCAGCACCAGGGTCAGCATGGCACTCACGAAGAGGTTCATGTAAGCAAAGAAGCGGCTGTAACCTTCCTCGTCGATCATAAATTCGGTGGAATAAAGATGGATGAGAAAGCCGACCCAGGTCACCACCAGCATCATCACCAGAGACAGGGCATCGAGGTAAAAGGCCATCGCAGGATTGAAACCGGCCGTGTTCAACCACACCCAGAGCAATTGGTGGTAGGCATGGCCCGGCGGCTCACGGCCCCAGAAACTGACGGCTACCAGCGAAGCCGCCACGGCCGCCAAACCGACTGAGCCGGCGCCGACGACGGCTGTCAGCCGGCGAGGCAGCCGACGGCCCAGCAGCGCCAGCAGCAGAAAACCGCCCATAGGCAGTGCCGGAACCAGCCATAGATAATCCAGCATATTACCCTCGCATTCTCGCGGCCGCGTCCGTGTCCAGGGTTTTCTGGCGGTGGTACAGTTGAAGTACCAGGGCCAGACCAACCGAGACTTCTGCGGCGGCCATCGAAATGATGAACAGGAACATGACCTGGCCGTCCGCCTGTCCCCAGCGGGATCCGGCCGCCACAAAGGCCAGGCCGGCGGCATTCAGCATGACCTCGATCGACAGCAGCATAAAGATGATGTTGCGGCGCACGAGCACCCCGACCAGCCCCAGCAGGAACAGGACGCCCGCCAGGATCAGCACATGGGTCAACGGCAGTGTGGTCATTTAGCCTTCTTCCTTTTGAGGTGTCGACTCCAGTGGTCGGCGGCCCAGATGATACGCCCCCACCAGGCCGGCCAGAAGCAGCAGCGAGGCCAGTTCCACACCCAGCAGGTAAGGACCGAAAAGAGCCGTTCCCACGGCTTTGGCCTCGACCGGGCGGATAGCCACCGCCGCATCGCCACCGGTGAATAGAACATAAAGCAGCTCCGCTAGCAGTACCGCCGCCAGCAGGCAGGGACCCCACCACATACCGGGGGTGATCCAGCCGCGTTCCTGCCCCACGGTCTGAGGACCCCGATTGAGAATCATGACGACGAAGACGAAGAGCACCATGATGGCGCCGGCGTACACGATCACCTCCAATGCGGCGGCAAAAGGGGCGCCGAGCAGGTAGAAGATCACGGCGACCGACATCAGCGAAACGATCAGGTAGAGCAGGGCGTGAACCGGATTGAGCCGGGTAATCACCAGAATCGTCGAGATCACGGCGACTGCAGCGGCTGTGTAAAACAGTGCATTCATAAGTTTTCCCGGGCGGATTTCCTTTCGGTCATGGCAGCAGGCTGAGGATATCCACCGGAGGAGTTTCGTTTTCCGCCTGGCCTTTGTCTTTGCCGCCGATGGATAGACCGGCGACGCGATAGAAGTTGTAGTCGGGGTATTTGCCGGGACCGTTGATCAAAAGGTCTTCCTTTTCGTAGACCATGTTTTGACGGTCGTATTCGGCGTATTCGAAATCCGGTGTCAGCTGAATGGCATACGTAGGGCAGGCTTCCTCGCAGAAGCCGCACAGGATGCAGCGCGAAAAATTGATCCGAAAAAACGCCGGATACCGCCGGCCCTGTTCGCTCTGGCTGGCCTGCAGCGCAATACAGTCCACCGGACAGGCCGCCGCGCAGAGATAACAGGCCACGCACCTTTCCTCACCGTCGGGGTCCCGCGACAGGATAATCCGTCCCCGGAAGCGCGGGGGCAGAACGATTTCCTGCTCGGGATACTGGACGGTTTCCCGGCGGTGAAAGGTGTGCAAAAAAACAGTCCAAATGGTTTTCAAGATGCTCAGCAACAGTTACTCTCCCACATTTATCGCCCCCCTTTGGGGAATGAAAAACAAATCTTCGCCTTCAGGAAAATATTTCAGTTTGATGATTGATGGCGTCATAAGGGTTCCAGGGTCTCAGGGGCCAAGGATTCAAGGCATTGTTTGAATGGTCTTATTGACTTGGCTCCTCGACCTCTTGACTCATGGACTTTGAAGATGTCGGCTTCAGCCGCGGGCCAGCAGCACCCCTGCGACCACCACCAGATTCAACAAGGACAGCGGCAGCAGCACTTTCCAGGCGTATCCCATGAGCTGGTCGTAGCGCGGCCGCGGAAAAGCGGCTCGAAACAATATGAAGCCGCAGATAAAAACGGCGGTTTTACCTAAAAACCAGACGAGCGGCGGCAGCACAGGACCGAGCCAGCCGCCGAAAAACAAGGCCACGATCATGGCCGAAACAAGAGTGATGCCCAGGTATTCTCCCACGAAAAACAAGCCGAACTTCATGCCGGAGTATTCGGTGTGATAGCCGGCCACCAGTTCGCTTTCGGCTTCCGGGATATCGAAGGGCAGCCGATGGGTCTCTGCCAGGCCGGCGATCAGAAATATCACCAGGGCCGGAAACTGGGGGACGCAGAACCAAAGCCCTCTCTGGGCCTCGACGATCGTACTCAGATTGAAGGAACCGGCCAGCATCACCACCCCCATCAACGACAGCCCCATGAAGACTTCGTAGCTCAACAGCTGGGCCGTGGCGCGCAAGGCGCCCAGCAGCGCGTATTTGCTCTGGGACGCCCAGCCACCTAAAACCACGCTGTAGACGCCGAGCGAGGACATGGCCAGGAAAAACAGCAGGCCGATGTTGAGATGGGCCACGGCGACACCCGGGGCAAAGGGGATGACGGCGAAGGCCGCCAGGGTGGTGATCATGACGATCGCCGGCGCCACCACGAAGACCGGGCGGTCGGCGAACGGCGGAACCCAGTCTTCCTTGAAGAAGATCTTGATCATGTCCGCCACCACCTGCAGCAGGCCGAAAGGCCCCGCGCGGTTGGGCCCATAGCGATCCTGCCAGAGTCCCAGCAGTCGTCGTTCCAGCCAAATCAATCCGGCACTCACGGTCAGGGCCCCGACCAGAACCGCATACACGATGATGAGGGACCGCAGAATCTCACTCATCCTCTCCACCCTTTTCAATCGTGCCGACAGTCGGCAGGCTCAGCACCGGCAGCCCCGGCAACCCAGACGGCAGGCCGGCCGTGTTTTCGGGCAGGCTGGGATCCAGCTTGATAGCCAGGCCGAAGGTGATCTCGCCGATGGTGACCGTCACTGGATCATCCTTGGCGACGCCAAGCCGGGCGGCGTCCTTGGGGAGCAGCGCCAGGTAGGGCCTCGGCGCCCGCTCGGCCACGGCGGGCGACAACAGGCTCAATTCTTCGGAGCCGAAAATGTGATGCAGCGCGATAAATTGCCATCTGTCTTGTCGGGGCTCCCCTCGCTCCGGGATGTCGGTGAAATAGGTCGGTGGTGCGACAGCTTGAGGTGCGATCAGGCGCCGGCCGGAATCACCGCCGTGCAGCGTTCCTCCGATGTCACTTTGAAACTTGTTGAGGGATTGCACCGAATTCCAGCCCGGCGCCCAGAAGCGGGGGATCAACGACGGCGGCGGCGGTGGCGGGCTGTCGTGGCCCTCCATGGAATACGCCAGCGGGGTATCGACATCCTGCGGCGGTTTGGGTTCATGGACGCTGATATCGGCATGCATGGCCGTTCGGCCGCTGAAGCGATGGCTCTGGCGTGGAATGCGGCCGCCGGTGGTGCGGAAGCCCGCGGGCGGTGCCACAGCGATAAGCTCTTCTAACGCGGGTATCGCCGCGGACACGGCGGCCACCACGTCGTCCAGGACCTGCCAGTGAGTCCCTTCGGACCTTTCGGCGGCGGTCATCAAGTCCCGTAGCCAGCGCCAGCTCGTCTGAATGTCCGGCGGCGGTTCGCACACCCCGAAAAAGCGCTGGGCGCGGCCTTCGTTGTTGACCAGCGTGCCGGACGCCTCGGCAAAGGTCGCTGCCGGCAGCACGAGGTCGGCCTGTCGCGTGGTCGCGTGATCGAGGTGGTCGATGGCCACCACGTGTTCGGCGGCATCCAGCAAGGCCGTCGCCGCATCGAAGTCGATCCTGCGGAAAAGATTGTTTTCGACGACGACCAGCGTAGCGGCCCGGTCCTCCTTCAGCGCCTCGAACGCGGTTTCGAGGCCCCCGGCGGAGCCCATGAGGGCCAGCCCGAGGCTGTTGCATTCGGGCAGCGTCAAAAAAATTTCTCCGGAGCGTTCGCCGGTACACAGCGCTGCGGCCACATTGGCGGCCGACTGGATCAGCACCCGGCTGCCATTGGACGTACCGCATACCACCAGTGGACGGTCGGCCGCGCGCAGGAACCGGGCGATTTCCCGGGCCAGTGAAAGCTCGGCATCGGTCATATCGGCAACGACCGGTGCCGCCGGATCCAGCTCCGAGGCCACGGCCATCCCCAGGCGCGCCAGATCTTCGGGAGCCGCACGATAGGTTCCGGCGGCTATTTCGTCCAGCTTGGTCATTTGCGGCGTTGCGATATAAAGGGGTGCCTTGTCATTCTGCAAAACTTCGCGGATGCCGGCATCGTTCCACTGGGGGATGCGCATGCGGGAGGCGATGCGAGCGGCTTTGCGGTGAAGCAGCTGACGCAGGTTCAAGGACGCCAGAGGGGCGGTGTTGGTGACGTCCTCGCCGAGCACGAAGACGGCGTCGGCTTCCGTGATTTGCTGCAGGCTCGGGCTGCGGGCCGGCCCCCGCTGCAGGATGTTCTTGACCAGGTCGAGCAGTTCGAAATCCCTGTCAGACAGTCCGGCATAAAAGTGCTCCGGGCCCACAAGGCTTCGCAGGGCAAAATTGGCTTCCAGCGACGCTCGCGGCGACCCGATACCGATCAACCGTCGCCCGCCGCCCATCAAATCGGCCGCCCGTTTCAGCGCCGCATCCCTTGAGAGGCTTTGGTGTGCGTCGCTACGACTGCTGCGCTCCAGCGGTCGTCGGATGCGACGGCTGCTGTTGACGAAAGCGTATCCGTAGCGACCGCGGTCGCAGAGAAAATAACCGTTGACGTCGTGATGATAGCGGCTACGAATCCGCCGCAGCAGGCCGTAGCGCTCTCCCGGCAGCGTGTTGCAGCCCAGGCCGCAATGGACGCAGATCGACGGTGCGGTTTGCAGGTCCCATTTACGGCTGTAAAGTTTTTTCAACGTCTTGTCGGTGAACACGCCGGTGGGGCAGATTTCCACCAGGTTGCCGCTGAATTCGCTTTTCAGGATACCGTCTCGGTGACGTCCGAAGTAAACGTGGTCATGGCAGCCGAAGACGTCGAAGTCGCGTCCTCCGGCATAGTCGCGGTAGAACCGGACGCAGCGATAGCACTGGATGCAGCGATTCATCTCGTGGTTGATGAAGGGGCCCAGCTGCTGGTTGCGATGGGTGCGCTTTTTGAACCGGTATTCCCGGTAGGAGTGCCCGGTCATCACGGTCATGTCCTGCAGGTGGCATTCACCGCCTTCGTCGCACACCGGGCAGTCGTGGGGGTGATTGACCATCAGCCACTCGATCACGCTGCTTCGGAAGGCTCTTGCCTCCGGGTCGTCGATGGAAATGCGGGTGCCGTCCTCGGCCGGTGTCATGCAGGCCATGACGATATGGCCGCGGGTGTCCTTTTCGTCTTTGAACTGCTTGACCGCGCACTGGCGGCAGGCGCCCACCGATCCCAAGGCCGGATGCCAGCAAAAATAGGGCAGGTCGAAACCCAGGCCGAGACAAGCCTGAAGAAGATTCTGACCGTCTTTGACCTGATAGGAACGGCCGTCAATATAAAGGGTCACCATTTGTTTATTCCCATACGCCGTCTTTTTTGGGCATTCTTTTATGTCCCATTCATCGATATGGGCAGCGCTTCTCGCGGATGTGGCGCTGGAAGTCTTCTTCAAAGAACTCGAGGGCGCTCTGCAATGGTTCCATCGCGCCCGGGGCCAGGGCGCAGAAAGTGTGGCCCGGTCCGAGCAGGTGCGTGTGGCGCCGCAGCATTTCGACGTCCTTGGCCCGTCCGGCACCGTTTTCGATGGCGTCCAGCACCCGCGCCACCCATGGGAGTCCCTCGCGGCACGGTGTGCACCAGCCGCAGGATTCCTGGGCGAAGAAGCGGATCAGGTTCAGCACCAGTCCCACCGGGCAGGTGCGGTCGTCCAGGACCACCATGGTGCCGGTTCCAAGCCGGCTGCCGGCCTGCTGCACGGAATCGAAATCCATTTTAACGTCCAGGTGTTCCTCCACCAGAAAGTCGGTGGAGGCGCCGCCGGGAATCAGCCCGCGAAAACGAAAGCCCTCCTGCATGCCGCCGGCGTGTTCCTCGAGAATTTCGCGGATGGTGGTGCCCATGGGCAATTCCCAGGCACCGGGGTTTTTGACCCGGCCGCTGGCGCCGTAAATCTTGGTGCCGCCGTCGGTGCCGTGACTCAACCGCCGATACCAGTCGGGCCCGCGAGCGATAATGTGGGGCACGTTACAGATGGTTTCGACGTTGTTGGCGATGGTGGGTTTGCCCCAAAGGCCTACCACCGGCGGGAAGGGTGGCTTGGCGCGGGGCAGGGCGCGGCGTCCTTCCAGCGCGCTGAGCAGGGCCGTTTCCTCGCCGCAGATATAGCGTCCGGCACTGATGTGCAGATAAAGCCCCAGACTCAAATCGGTTCCCAGGATGTTGCGGCCGAGGTAACCGGCGTCGTAAGCGTCGGCGATCGCCTGGCTTAGCCGTCGCGCCGCAGTAACGTAAGCCTCCCGCAGGAAAATATAGGCGATGTCGGCCTGGATGGCATATGCGGCGATCAGGATGCCCTCTATCAGTTGGTGGGGGTGACCCTCCAGAAGCAGGCGGTCCTTAAACGTCCCCGGTTCCATTTCATCGGCGTTGATCACCAGGTACGTGGGATGCCGGGCGTCCTTGCCCTGGGGCACGAAACGCCACTTGTGGCCTGTGGGAAAGCCCGCTCCGCCGCGACCCCGCAGATGGGAATCGTCGACGGCTTTGACCACGTCAGGCGGGGACAGGCTGCGAAGAGCCTTGCGCAGGGCCTGGTAACCGCCGGCCGATTCGTAGGCGTCGATGTCGAGGGGTTCTTCCCCAGGCCGGATGTGCTCTGTCAGGGGCCGTTCCGTCATACCATTATTCCAGTACTCCAATCGACG
>Ga0316579_10000451_pt1 | contig 13194 bp, 12 predicted proteins | sample J5NA_2_FD_203074 | JGI IMG/M metagenome (GOLD analysis project Ga0316579, IMG submission 203074) | Rhizosphere microbial communities from salt marsh grasses in Alabama, United States - J5-7_160517rDrA | ecosystem: Host-associated > Plants > Roots > Rhizosphere | place: USA: Alabama | collected... | reverse complement strand
CAACCTGGGGCTCAACCTGGCCGTGCAGGTCACCGACCCTGGCCGGCATCGCCCCCGCTTCGTCCGCATCAAGGTCCCCGCCAACAGGCCCCGCTGGGTCCCGCTGCCCGACCAGGGCGGCTGGGTGCCCCTCGAGCAGGTCATTGCAGACAATCTGGCGACCCTCTTTCCCGAGGCGGCCGGCTTGAGCTGCTTCTTGTTCCGGGTAACGCGAGGCGCCAAGGACGACCCCTGGAAGGACCTGGTGGGGGACGAGGATGCGGATCTCTCGCCGGGCGCCATCATCGGTCTGGTCACCACCGAGCTTAATGCCCGGAAGTATGCCGGCGTAGTGCGCCTGGAGGTCAGCTCGGGCATGCCGGAGCACCTCCGCGGCTGGCTGGCCGCCCAGCTCGGGGCGAACCCTGAGGACACCTTTGCCGCCCGAGGTCTGCTCAGCCTCGGCGACTTGATGCGCCTGCCGGTGGAGGGTTTCCCCGAACAGCGTGACCCCCCACACCAGCCGGTGACCCATCCGCGACTTCGTCAGCTCGACGATGCCAACCCGGCGGCTATCTTCCGCGAGATCCGCCACGGCGACATCCTCATCCACCTCCCTTACCACAGCTTCGACACCTCGATCCTGTGCTTCTTGCAGAGCGCCGCCGCCGACCCGAGCGTGCTGGCGATCAAGCTGACGATTTACCGCACCAGTAGCCACTCCCCGGTAATCCAGGCACTAAAAGACGCGGTGCACCGGGGCAAACAGGTGGCCGTGCTGGTGGAGATCACGGCCCGTTTCGATGAGGCACCCAATATTGACTGGGGCCGGGAGTTGGAACAGGCGGGGGCCCATGTCGCCTACGGCGTCGAACGCCTCAAGACGCATGTCAAGCTGGCCCTGGTGGTCCGCGAGGAGGCTGACGGCATCCGCCGCTATGTCCATGTTGGGACCGGCAACTACCACTCCGGAACGGCACGGCTCTACGAGGACCTGGGCTTGCTCACCGCCGATCCGGAGCTGGCCTCCCACGCCGCCGCGGTGTTTAACGAATTGACCGGCGGCATCCGCTGCCCGGCCGACGGCAAGCTGCTGGTGGCCCCTCATGACTTGCGCGAGCGCTTCACCAGCCTCATCCGTCGCGAGGCCGAAAACGCCCAGGCCGGGCGCCCGAGCGGGATTCGCGCCAAGATGAACCAACTGCAAGATGGGCAGATTATTCGTGAGCTGTACCTGGCCAGCATGGCGGGGGTGCCAATCGACCTAAACGTCCGAGGCCTCTGCTGTCTGCGCGCTGGGGTACCTGGGCTGTCCGAGAACATTCGTGTCTATAGCATCCTGGGGCGGTTTCTGGAGCACGGCCGCATCTACCGCTTCGAGAACGCTGGCGAGCCGGAGTTCTTCATCGGCTCCGCGGACTGGATGCACCGCAATTTGTCGCGGCGCATGGAGGCCGTCGCCCCCGTCTGCGATCCCGCGCTCAAAGCCGAGCTCGATGAGATCCTGTGTGTGTACGAGAACGATAACTGCTCGGCTTGGGACATGCAGCCCGATGGCTGCTACGTCCGCCGCCGCCCCGCGCAGAACGAGGCATGCCGCGCCGCCCAGCAGGTCTTCATCGAGCGAAGTCAGGAGCGGTAGCTCCTTCGCAGGCAACGGGGTGCTTTACAGCAACCTCAGCGCTCGATCGACAGAGTCCGCTGAAGAGATTGCCACTTGGAAACCGGCAGCGAACGCAGTTCGGTGGATCCCCTGCCTCAGCGGTAGGGGTCGAATGTCCCCGGGGTATTGGATGACCACGGAGAGCACAAAAGCCCCTCGAAAGCCTGCCCTTAATGGCGGCGGATCATCCTAAGGGTGACACGGGTCTCGGATGGCCCAAGGTCGAGGGTGCGACGGACCCCAGCGACAGGCGTCACGGGGAGGCCGACGAGGTCGCCGACGCCCATGGTTCGACCCCTCGCCCTGCTGTACTGGTCTCAGTTCGGCGAAAACCTGCCGCTGGCGCGACTCAGCTCAGCGACAGGTCAACGCGCGTTGCGGTCACTGACGTCTGGGAGAGTCGGCAGACCGTCGGGAGAAGAAGCGGACACCCGATCTAAAGCGGAGAGGGCGCTGTGTGCCATGAGCCGATTGCCAATTGGGGACGGGTTTTCGGTAGCATCCGCCCCATGTCGGAGTCATCAAAGCGGAGTCTGGGGTACTGGTCGGTCGTCGCCATCGGCGTCGGCGGCATGGTCGGCGGGGGCATCTTCGCCGTGCTCGGGCTGGCGGTGCAACTGGCACATGGTGGAACGCCGGTTGCCTTCGCGCTCGCCGGGCTGGTGGCGCTGCTTACCAGCTACTCCTATGCCAGGCTCTCGGTGGCGTATCCGAGCCCCGGCGGCACGGTCGAGTTTCTGAACCAGGGGCTCGGCACCGGCCTCGTCACCGGCTCGCTCAACGTCCTGCTCTCGATTAGCTACGTGATCATGCTTTCGCTGTACGCCCACGCGTTCGGCAGCTACGGCGCGAGCTTCCTCCCGGCGTCGTGGCAGGGAATCGGTGCACACCTTCTGCTCAGCGGCGTGGTGGTGGCGCTTACCCTGCTCAACGTGGTCGGTTCAAAGGCCGTGGGCGAGGCGGAGGAATGGATCGTCGGACTCAAGATCACCATCCTCCTCAGTTTCGTCGCCATCGGCCTGTTCAGCGTGAAGCCAGCAGCGATCGCGCCGGGCGAATGGGCCCCGCCAATGCACCTCGTGGCCGGTGGCATGCTCATCTTCCTCGCCTACGAGGGGTTCGAGCTGATCGCCAACACCGCACAGGACGTGCGTGACCCCAATCGTACCCTGCCGCGGGCCTACTACAGCGCGGTGCTGTTCGTCATTGCCCTCTACGTGGCGGTGTCAGTCGTGACAGTGGGCAACCTGGACGTTCCCGCCATCGTGCAGGCGAAGGATAACGCCTTGGCCGTAGCGGCACGACCGTTCATGGGCCACGCGGGTTTCGTGCTCATCGCCGTTGCCGCCATGCTCTCCACGGCCTCGGCCATCAACGCCACCCTGTATGGTGCGGCCCGGATCAATTACATCATCGCCAAGGACGGCGAACTGCCGGAGTTCCTTGAGCGCAAGGTGTGGAACAAGCCGTTGGAGGGGCTGCTGGTGACGGCCGCGCTGACCCTGCTGGTGGCCAACCTGTTCAGCCTGGAGAGCATCTCGATGATGGGCAGCGCCGGTTTCCTGGTGGTCTTCATCGCGGTGAACGTGACCAACGCGGTGCGCCATCGGGAGACGGCCAGCCGTTGGTACGTATCGGCGATCGGCGCCGTCGCCTGTACGGCGGCCCTGGCGGCGCTGGTCTGGCAGCGTGCGACCGCCGACCCGGCTTCGCTCTGGGTGCTGGCAACCATCATTGGGCTGAGCTTGGCGATCGAGGGCGGGTACCGCCTGCTCACCGGGCGACAGATTCGCGCACACCTGCCACGGCGCTAGATGGGGGTTTCGGAGCGCCGTGCACATCACCCGGCGCCTATTGGTAGAACGGCCGAAGGTAAAATCGAAAGGCTGGGATCAATTCGCTAGCTTGCGCAGCAGACTGATGATTACCACGAGAATCAGCGCGCCGGCCAGTGCAGACACCAGCGCCGAGACCATGCCGGAGCCGACCGAGATGTCCAGGTAGCGGAATACGAAATTGCCGACGAAGGCACCAGCGATGCCCACTACGATGTTGACAATCAGACCGGCCAGCCATCCGACCACGGCGCCCAAGGCCAGGATAATCAGGAATGACTCTAGTTCCATGAGCATGGCCTTGCTTGCGCAATAGTCTATTGGGATACGCTAACACGCCGCAGCGGACAACGAGTGTCCAACCGGAGTCTTGTCCCGGTGGTTCCGCTTGATGCGAACACAGGATGAGGTTTGCTCGAAACGGGTGCATCAGTGGGGACCGATAGACCCAGACAGAAATGCTAGCGTGCCCGTCCAGGGGGTAGTTCGCGCCGACAGTCGTGCACGTTAGCACCCTCCGGCTCCAAGCGCCTGGTGCGTCGTTTCCGCAGGAGCTTGGCCGCTTGAGTGGGCGTCAGCTCCTCGACCGCGTAGCCATCGAGCGCTTCCAACAAGAACCAGCCGCGCTCGCTCGCCACGGCCTCCTCAGGATTGCCGCTTGGCAGCGTCGGTTTCTTTCTGCGCATGAGACGCCTCCGCACGCCGGTGTTGCATGGGGAGCAGCGTAGGCCCCGGGCACGCGAACGCGCTTGACCGGGGGCGCCAAGTGCTTGACACAAGGCGCCAATCGGCGTGGGTGAGGGTCCGGAGTCCCGGTGTTGGGGCTCAGGCGGACACTTGCTCGCGCACCGCGCTCGGCGGCCTGCCGGTCCAGCGGCGGAAGGCGCGGGAGAAGGCGGATTGCTCGGAGAAGCCGAGCAGGAAGCTGATCTCGCTGAGCGAGCGGGTGGGGTCGGTGATGTAGTGCTCGGCCAGCTCGCGGCGCACCGCCTCCAGCATGTCCGAGAAGCTGGTCTGGGCATCCGACAACCGGCGGTGCAGGGTCCGGGCGCTCATGAACAGGTCCCTGGCGACGGTCTCCGCGCTCGGTGCCCCCGAGGGCAGGTGCTCAATGATGGCGGTCTTGACCCGCGAGACCACGTCGCCGCGGTCGAGCGTCAGGAGGTGGTCGGCGAGGATGGCGTCGTTGGCGACGGCCAGCTCGCGGCTGGCCGCCGGTAGCGGGGCCTCGGCCTACGCCCGGCTGAGCACGAATTGCGGCCGCGGGGCGTCGAAGTGGACGGGACAGCGAAAGAGCCCGAAGTAGTCGCTCGTCGTCCCAGCGCTGGAACATCATGACCTTCGCAGTCACCGACCTGGTCATGGGGATCTTCATCGGCGGATCGATGTGGATCATGTTCGACCTGCACGCGCGCATGATGGGCTGAGGCGCGTGGAGGCCCCAGGCGGCTGTCCGCCTGGAGGAAGGACCCCGGGGTTGGGCGAACCGGTACGGGTTGGGAATTCAGCCTCGAACGGCTGTTGCAGGCGGCGCAACCCGAGGCCGGCGGGCCACGGGTGGCGAGCCGACCAGACGCTCGGACGGCGTCCGATCGGAATCGCCTCAAGGGATGAACGACTGCGCTTCCACCAGAGCCAGGATTGGCCCGGGACCGGGTTTCGATACCCGGCTTGGGAAGCGCGATGGATCGGCGTCGCCTCAGCTCGCCTTGGGAATGGTCACGGTCAGCACACCGTCCTGGTACTGACTGCGCATCTTGGTGGAGTCAACCGGTCCCGGGAGGGTGAACGCCCGCTGGAAGGTGCTGGAGTACCGCTCCTGGCTGGTCATCTGACCGTTGTCGACGCTCTGCTGCTCCTGGCCATGGGTATCGCCCGTGATGCTGAGTACCTGGCCATCCACGTTCACATTCAGGTCCCCGTCCTTAAGCCCAGGGATGTCGGCCTTGACAACGTAGTCATTCCCCTGCTCGTCTAAGGTGACGTTTCCCACCCGGGGCCATGACGCGTCCGGACCCATTCCCGGGGACCCGCCGAAGGCACCCCCGAGCACCTGGTCCATCTGCGCCTGCATCCGCATCATGTCGGCATTCATCCCGACCCAGGGGTCCCATTGACCGGAATCGGGGACTTGGGCGGCCCTGTCGTCGACCGGGATCGTCAGGCCCGCGGTCTTGGCCTCCTGCTCCGCCAACCGGACCGAAAGGCGATGAGCATAGTAAGTTTGGGCACCAACCGCGCCCACCAAGGCGATCAGTCCGACACCGATCAGGGTCTGTTTAAGCTCTGGTTTTTTCATGGCTGTCTCCGTGATGATCAATTTGTCACCAATGGCGGAGCAGGGTCCGGGCCAGTTCGGAGATTATCGTGCATTCAACACCTTACGCTCTTCTCGGGGCCAGATGACAGAGAATTGGTTCCCTTCCACCAGGTTGGATGGTGAAACGCCACCAGACCGGTTCGATCCAGACCGGGATGACTCGCGCGCCGGGGTTTGCCGGTCGTTAGATCCACCACACCGTACCCGATGACCACCCAGCGTGCCTTGACCGGCATGGGTGGGGCAGCAGTGGGAAGAGATCAGTGTCTGGAGAAAGCGCGCCGAAACCGACGAGTACCCGGAACACCGCCCCCGGGGCACCGACTACCCGATGGACGGGCTTGTCGCTGGTGAGGAGGACCCGCGCCTGCACTCAATTCGGACGGGTCGCGCTGATGCGGACGCGGGTCTTGCGGTAATGCAGCAACCCGAAGATGCGGGTGACCAAACCGATGGAAATCAGGATCGCACCGACGATCTGCATCGCCAGGACCCCGTCGAACAGCTTCAGAAGCGTGGCACCCGAGATCAGTAGAATGAGCGCGGTACGCAGCCAAGACAGCAGGGTGCGCTCGTTTGCGAGGCTGGTACGGTCGATAGCCGGCTTGTCGCGCAGAAGGATGCGGCGCTCCATCTCATCCAGGCTGATGCTTCCGTCGAGTGTCAGGGACCAATGACGCGGGCGTCCCCGATCACCGACGCCCCCCTTCAACAGCCTTCGGCCAACCTGGGAACCAGGCAAAACGGGTCCTCCTCATCCCGCAACCCCGGCAAGTCAAGAAATACCGGGCCTTATCAAGTTGCACCAATCCCCGTGGCCCGGCCGACCCAATCGGAACCCGGGGGACACGGCGGTTGGGACGGCACCGGCAGTTGGCTCACATGAACCAGCCGGCTTGAATCAACCAGATGATAGGCCCCGTCGACATCGGATGCCTGACCACACAGAGGTAACAGGAATCCGTCTAGATCGTGTTGACGGAGGAAGGACGCGGCTTATCAGCCCCCGCGGCAGTGCCGGTCGGACCTACCGTCGCGAGCCCGGCAAGCCGCGACCCGGTCCATCCGCACGAGACCAAAACCCTGCCCGATTTCGGATACGCGGGGGTCACCGGGGCGACTCGGCACGATTCTCGCTGCGCTGGGGGCAGCGCGCCCCTAACCAAGAGACTGCCGATGGACCTCTCCACCACTCACCCACCCCGGCAAACCGGGCCGTCGCGGCGCGATGCCCGGCGCTACCTGAACCGGCTGCGTCTGGGCGGGCAATTTCCGCTGCCCTTCCGCCACGCGTCGAACAGTAGCCCCTCGCCGGATGGCGGCACTGTCCGTCCGCCATCACGAATGGCCGCAATCTGGTGGTCGACCCTCGTCTTTCTGATCCTCTGGAACTCCTGGGCCGCCTTCGTCCAACAGGGCCAAACGATCGCCAAGATCCCCTACAGCACCTTCATTGCCGAGGTGAAGTCCGGCAACGTCGCCCAAGTGGGGATCCAGGGCGGTGAGATCGCGGGTAAGCTCAAGCAGGCCCGGGCATGGGACCCGAAGGCCGGGACACTCGCGGCACCGGAGGCCACCACCACCGGTACCCAAGGCAAAGCGTCCAGGTCCAGCGCCCCGGCACCGGGCAAGACGCCTGCGCACTCGGCCACCGAGGTCACCGAGTTCTCCACTGTCTTCCCCAGCTCGGTCGGCGATCCCGGGCTGTTGCCACTGCTGGAATCCCACGGCGTCGAGATCGCCGCCGCGCCCAGAGCGCCCGACTGGATCGGCAGCTTCATTAACGGTCTGCTCCCGACCCTACTGCTCGTGGGGTTCTTCTGGTGGATGGGCCGTCGGGCGATGAACCAACAGCAGAGCATCTTCGGCGCCGGCCGCTCTCAGGCACGCCGTTATGTCCGAGAAGACAGACCGGCCGTGACCTTCGCCGATGTCGCAGGAGTTGACGCGGCCAAGGCCCAGCTCCAAGAGGTCGTCACAATCCTCAAGTCCCCAGAGCGCTACCGCAAGCTCGGGGCACGCATCCCCCGCGGCGTCCTGCTGGCCGGCCCTCCTGGCACGGGCAAGACACTCCTGGCCCGGGCCGTCGCCGGCGAAGCCGCGGTGCCCTTTTTCACCATCAGCGGCTCCGAGTTCGTTGAGATGTTCGTCGGCGTTGGCGCAAGCCGGGTGCGTCACCTCTTCAAGGAGGTCAAGGCCGCGGCCCCGGCAATCCTCTTCGTCGACGAGCTCGACGCCGTCGGCCGGCGCCGCGGCGCAGGTCTGGGCATGGTCAACGACGAGCGCGAACAGACCCTTAATCAGCTCCTGGTCGAAATGGACGGTTTCGACGAGCGCACCAACGTCATCGTTGTCGCCGCGACCAACCGCCCCGACGTCCTGGACCCAGCGCTGCGCAGACCCGGCCGTTTCGACCGGGACGTCGTCGTGGACCTGCCGGACCTGCATGGTCGTCTCGGCATCCTTGGGATCCACACGCGCGGCCTCAGGCTCGCAAGCGACGTGCGTCTGGAACAACTCGCGTCCATGACCACCGGCATGAGCGGCGCTCAGCTCGCGAACCTGTGCAACGAGGCGGCCCTGATGGCCGCACATGCGGGCCACGAGAGCGTCGGCCAGCAGGATCTGGAGCGCGCCCTCGACAAGGTCGTCCTGGGCGACGAGCGTGCCCTCCTCCTCGACCCGGAGACCCGCCGGGTGATCGCCTGCCACGAGGCGGGCCACGCCCTGATCGCCTGGCTCACCCCGGAGGCGGATCCGGTGCACAAGGTCACGATCGTCCCCCACGGTCTGGCGCTGGGGGTCACGGAGCAGCGCCAGGGCGAGGAACGCTACAACCTACCGCGGAGCTACCTGCTGGGGCGCCTCGCCGTGATGCTCGGTGGACGCGCGGCAGAGGAGGTGCTGATCGGCGACGTCACGACCGGGGCGGAAGACGATCTACGGCAGGCCACCGACCTGGCAGGCCGCATGGTGGCCTCCTGGGGGATGAGCGATCTTGGACTCGCAGCCTACGAGCGCAGCGGCGAGGACCGTTTCCTGGGGTACGATCTGGCGCGACACCGCCCCTACAGCGAGGAGACGGCCCGACGCATCGACAGCGCCGTGTATGAGCTCCTCGAGCAGCAGCATCGGCAAGTCCTGGGCCTACTCGAGAAGGCGCGCCTGACGCTCGAGCGTCTGGTCGAAGCCCTCCTCGATCAAGAGACCCTGACTCAGGATGAGCTGGTGCGGCTACTGGGACCTCGCGCGGATGGACAGCGGATCCAGGCACCCGTTGGGCGGCCCCCGGCCAGACCCGTGTCACCCCCGGGGATGCGGGTCTGGATGCGGTCGCGGGGGATGTACAAACCTGCTGCCGGGCCCACTTTGATCCGACCCCAGTCAGCCAGGGACGAGGGGACTTGAGGACATGCGCATCAAAATCTTGGTTCAGAGCCACCAGGCTGGGCCGAATCCACCAGCGAAGGCTTGGGGCGGAAGGTCGCTCCAAGTCGGGACCGAGCCGGGCCTGAGGGCGGGAGCGGACCGCTATCACCCCTCCGATGCCCGCCCCAAGCTCCACCCCAGTGGAGCGGCAGCCAGCCAGCATGCCCTCGAGATGCGCGAGGCGAGCAACCCGCTCCGCGGTCCCGGTCACCCCAGCGAAGAGCTCGATCGCCCCGTAACCTAGGACGAACCACTTGGCCTTGATGGGGATGGGCGGGAAGAGGAGCAGCAGCTGGGTCTCCGGGAACCGGAGGCCAAAGGCCAAGAGGAGACCGAAGACGCCGCCGGAGGCACCCAGCACCGGGTAGGCCATGCTGCCCTGCAGCAGAGCGATCTCGGAGCCAACCCGAGGAGACCAACATGCAACCACTGCGCTACCTGCCCCGCCCCGTGCCCGAGGCGCTGACCGGCCTGGTCGATCTGGCGCTGGACCTACGCGCAAGCTGGAACCACTGTGCCGATCTGCTTTGGCAGGGCGTGGACGCGGAGCTTTGGGATGCCACCGGTGACCCTTGGCTGATCCTCGAGACCGTCTCCCAGCGGCGCCTGGAGGAGCTCGCCGAGGACTCGGTGTTCCTCCACGAGCTCGCCTCGCAGGTCGCTGCCCGGAAGGAGCGGCTGTGCCGCCCCACCTGGTTCGCGGGGCTCCCGGAGTCCGACACCCTCGCCAAAGTTGTCTACTTCAGCATGGAGTACGGGCTGAGCGAGGCACTTCCCATCTACTCCGGTGGGCTTGGCGTACTCGCTGGCGACCACCTGAAGACCGCAAGCGACCTCGGGGTTCCCCTGGTGGGGATCGGTCTGCTGTATCAGCAGGGATACTTCCGCCAAGCGATCGATGCCCAGGGCGAGCAGCTGGAGTTCTTTCCCTACAACAGCCCCTCCATGCTCCCAGTGGTCCCCCTGCGGGACGCCGCCGGGGGCTGGCTGCGCATCGATCTCGATCTGCCCGGAAGGACCCTGAGGCTGCGCGGCTGGGAGGCCCGGGTCGGCCGCGTCCCCCTGTATCTGCTCGACAGCAACGACCTGCTCAACGCCCCAGGCGACCGCGGCATCACCGGAGAGCTCTACGGGGGAGGGCCGGAGCTGCGCCTGCAGCAGGAGCTCGTACTCGGAATCGGCGGATGGCGCCTCTTAGAGGCCCTGGGCATCGCCCCTGATGTGTGTCACCTGAACGAGGGCCACGCTGCATTCGCAATCCTGGAGCGGGCCCGCGGCTACATGGTGCGAACCGGCAGGGACTTCCGCGAGGCCCTGAGCGTCACCCAGCCCGGAAACCTGTTCACGACCCATACCCCCGTTGCCGCGGGCTTCGACCGATTCTCCCCCGTGCTGATCGCCCAGTATCTCGGGGACTACGCGCAGGGGCTGGGCCTTCCCTTGGCCGAGCTCCTGGCCCTGGGTCGAGCCGAGTCGGAGAACGTTGACGAGCCATTTAACATGGCCTATCTGGCGGTGCGCGGGAGCGGCGCGGTCAACGGGGTCAGCAAGCTGCACGGCGTGGTGTCACGACGGATTTTTGAGCCCCTGTTCCCACGGCGCCCCACCGAGGAGATCCCGGTCTCACACGTCACCAACGGGGTGCACGTCCCCTCGTGGGACTCGGCCGTTGCCGACGCCCTCTGGACCCGGGCCTGCGGAAAGGGCCTCTGGCTTGGGGCGCTCGAGGGCCAGGAGGAGGCCATCCGCGCCCTGGGTGACGAGACCCTATGGCGATTCCGTGCCGCCGGCCGCCGGTCCCTCGTGGAAGCGGTTCAGGCCCGATTAGAATGGCAGATCGCTGCCGGCGGGCCCAGGGGCGAGCAGGTACCCCAGCCGCTCGACCCCAACGTGCTCACCCTCGGATTCGCTCGCCGCTTCGCCGCCTACAAGCGCCCAGACCTGCTCCTGCACGACCCCGAGCGGCTGGTCCGGTTGATCACCACAGACCCCCAGCGCCCGGTGCAGCTCGTGGTCGCGGGCAAGGCCCATCCCCAGGATAAGACGGGCCGGCAGATGATCCGCCGCTGGACCGAATTCGCGCGCCGACCCGAGCTGCGCGGTCGGGTCGTCTTTCTCGCAGACTACGACCTCGCCCTGGCCGCGGACCTGGTCCAGGGTGTCGACCTTTGGGTCAATACCCCCCGGCGGCCCTGGGAGGCGAGCGGGACCAGCGGCATGAAGCTGCTGGTCAACGGGGGCCTGAACCTCTCGGAGCTCGATGGCTGGTGGGCCGAGGCCTGGGCCCCCGAGGTCGGCTGGGCCCTTGGGGACCGATGCGAGCACGACGACGATCCCGCCTGGGACGCAGCGGAGGCCGCGACCCTGTACGACCTCTTGGAAATGGAGGCGGTCCCCGCCTTCTACGAGCGGGACGCCAACGGGGTGCCCACCGCCTGGGTAGCGCGCATGCGGGAGAGCATGGCTCGGCTCACCGCCAGGTTCTCCTCCAACCGCATGGTCCGGGAATATACAGAACGCTTCTATGTGCCGGCAGCCGCGGCGTACCGCAGACGTGGAGCAGAGGGGGGAAAGCTCGGCGCCCAGGTCGCCGACTGGCAGCGCCGCCTCTCCGAGGGCTGGTCGAAGCTGCGGTTCTCAGCCGTCTCCGTGGCGCGCACGTCCGCAGGCCTTCGGTTCGAGGTGCAGGTCTACCTGGACGACATCCCACCGACCGCCGTGGTGGTGGAGCTCTACGCCGAGCCACGGGACCCGGGCGGCAGCGGCGAGCGCATACCCATGAGCCGAGAGCGGGGTCTCCCGGGGGCGGTGCAAGGCTACCTCTACTCCGCAACGGTCCTGACCGACCGCCCCCCAGCCCACTACACGCCTCGGGTCGTGCCCTTTCAAGAGGAGGTCGCGGTGCCGCTGGAGGCCCCCTGGGTGCTCTGGCAGCGCTGACGATGGGGCGAAGGCTGCCGCGACTCGGCGCCAGGACCCGGTCGGTTGCCGGGCCGTCGGCGCAGAGTATGGGTTCAATGACGGGACCTCAGCCACGACCCGGCCGGACCGATCGAGGCCCGACAGGTCAAGACGACGCCTTGGGGATGGTGATTGTCAGGACGCCGTTGGCGAACTGGGTGTGCATCTGGGACGCATCCACGGGACCGGGCAGGGTGAAGGCCCGCTGGATGCTGCTCGCGAAGTCCTCCTCGCGCACTACCCGACCCGCGTCCACGGTCTCCTCTTCCTGGACCTGCCGCTGCGCGGAGATGCGCAGCAGTCGGCCGTCGAGCGACACGTCAAGGTCGTCCTCCCTCGCGCCGGGGAAGGTGGCGGTGATCCGGTAGTCGTTCTCCTCTTCCTGGAGGGTGATCGCATCCTGCTGGGGCTCGGCAAGGATCGGCTGCGCGCCGCCGGTCGCGGCCTGAATCCGCGCCCAGCTCTCCTCAAACACGGCATCGATGCGTTCCTGCATGCGATGCATCTCCGTCCAGGGATCCCAACCGCCCTGGTCGGGCGGCACAGGCATGCCGGGCTGCTCGGCGGCTTGCGGCGGTTTCCCGCCGGTACCCGCTTGGGGCCCCTGCGCCGTGCTGGCCAGGGCAGTCGCCGCTGCGGACCCCAAGAGTCCGAGCGGGCCGATGGTCAGGGAATGGGTCAGACTGCGCCGTCTGTTCATGACTGTCTCCGCTGTGGTTGGTTAGGTGGGATCAGGGCCTGGATCTCCTCGGCTGGCCACGGGCCCGGTGCCCGTCCGCTTTGGGATCCATCGCCCAATCGCCTGCCGAAGGGAACGCAACTCGCGGGCCATCTCCAAGGACTGGTTTTTCGAAGCGGAATCCCCGCGGGCAAGGTCCAGGGAAAGGGCCATGGTCCGAATTCCCCAAGGGTCTGGTGGTCCTGCACCAGCCATCGCGGACTTCGCCGGGGCCGCGCGTTTCGATCAGATGGCGCAACCCCGGGGGGCAAGTCTGATCCCGAACGAG
>Ga0316579_10000450_pt1 | contig 13195 bp, 11 predicted proteins | sample J5NA_2_FD_203074 | JGI IMG/M metagenome (GOLD analysis project Ga0316579, IMG submission 203074) | Rhizosphere microbial communities from salt marsh grasses in Alabama, United States - J5-7_160517rDrA | ecosystem: Host-associated > Plants > Roots > Rhizosphere | place: USA: Alabama | collected... | reverse complement strand
GCGTATCGCGCCGGCGTCACCTTCGTCGAACAACTGGTCGCGAGCGGACGCAGTCGCCCGGCGGAAGTGGCGAAGTTCGCCTCATCGACCTTCGGTTATCCGCTGTTCGATTTGTCAGCCTACGACCGCGCCTATCTGCCGCGCGGAACGATCGACGCGAGAATGATCCAGTCCGCCCGGGTCGTGCCGCTTTTCGTGAGGGGCAAGCATTTGGCGCTGGCGATCTCGGATCCAACCCGCACCGATGTGATTCACGACGTGAAGTTTCATTCCGGCCTGTCGGTCGATCCGATCGTGGTCGAGGACGACAAGCTTTCCTCCCTGATCGAGACTGCGGTCAGGACCGCCGAGCAGGCGCTCGACGCTTACATCGACGAGAACTTCGACTTCGAGTTCGCCGAGGAGGAATCCGCCCGCGACACCGCGTCGAACGCCGCCGAGGTCGACGATACGCCGGTCGTGAAGTTCATCCAGAAGATGATGGTGGACGCCATTACTCAGGGGGCGTCCGATGTCCACTTCGAGCCCTACGAGAAGAGTTACCGGGTGCGCTTTCGCATCGACGGCGAACTGCGCGAGGTCGCCAGTCCGCCGCTGGCGATCCGGGACAAGGTCGCGGCCCGCATCAAGGTGCTGTCGCGGCTCGACATCTCCGAAAAGCGCGCGCCGCAGGACGGGCGACTGAAGCTCGCGCTGAGCAAGTCGCGTGCCATCGATTTCCGGGTATCGACGCTACCCACACTTTTCGGCGAGAAGATCTGCATGCGGGTGTTGGATTCCGCGGCGGCCATCATCGACATCGATGCACTGGGCTACGAGGAAGATCAGAAGCAGGCTGTGCTGGAGGCGATCGGCCGGCCACACGGGGTGGTGCTGGTCACTGGACCGACGGGGAGCGGCAAGACCGTATCCCTTTACACCTGCCTCAGTCTGCTCAATGGACCCGAAACCAACATTTCGAGCGTCGAAGATCCGGTAGAAATCAACCTCTCCGGAATCAACCAGGTCAACGTCAACGACAAGGCAGGCCTTACCTTCGCCTCCGCCCTGAGATCTTTCCTGCGCCAAGACCCGGATGTGATCATGGTCGGGGAAATTCGCGACCTAGAGACCGCGGAAATCGCGGTGAAGGCGGCACAGACCGGGCACCTGGTGCTTGCGAGCCTGCATACGAATGATGCCCCGGCCACGCTCACGCGCCTGATGAATATGGGCATTGCCCCGTTCAACATCGCCTCGAGCGTGAACCTGATCACGGCGCAAAGGCTCGCCCGCAGGCTATGCTCCTGCAAGCAGCCGATCGACATCCCGAACGAGGCACTGCTAGAGGCCGGATTCACCGAGGAAGAGCTGGAGGGCGGGTGGCAGCCCCATGCACCGGTCGGATGCGAGCTTTGCAGCGGACAGGGCTACAAGGGGCGGGTGGGAATTCATCAGGTAATGCCGCTTTCGGAGGACATGCGACGCGCCATAATGAAGGGCGGCGACGCAATCGACATCGCCGAAATGGCGCGGGCCGAGGGCGTGCTCGACCTGCGACAATCAGGCTTACGGAAAGTGCGCCAGGGCACGACCTCGTTGCAGGAGGTCATGGCGTGCACCAACGAATAGCGCCGCACAGGATGCGGCGAGGATATTAAGTAAGGGAGTCGGCTATGGCGACGGCAGCGGCGGCGAAAGGTCCCAAGGAATTCGTCTTCAACTGGGAAGGCAAGGACAGGGCCGGGAAGCTGGTGCGCGGCGAGATGCGCGCCACGGGCGCGACGGTGGTGAACGCGACCCTGCGTCGTCAGGGCGTCCTCGTCCAGAAGGTGAAGAAGCAGAGCATGGGCCGCGGCGGCAGGGTCACCGACAAGGACATCACGCTGTTCACCCGTCAGCTGGCAACCATGATGAAGGCGGGCGTTCCGCTGCTGCAGGCGTTCGACATCGTCGGCAAGGGCGCCGGCAATCCTGCAGTCGGAAAGCTGCTGCATTCCGTGAAGACCGAAGTCGAGACCGGATCGTCGCTCGCGGCCGCGTTCCGAAAGTACCCGCTATATTTCGATGCGCTTTTCTGCAACCTGGTTCAGGCCGGCGAACAGGCGGGGATTCTGGAGAGCCTGCTTGATCGCCTCGCCACCTACAAGGAGAAGATTCTCGCGATCAAGTCGAAGATCAAGTCGGCGCTGTTCTACCCGATTGCCGTCATCGTGGTCGCGTTCATCATCACGTCGATCATCATGATCTTCGTCATCCCGGCGTTCAAGCAGGTGTTCACGAGCTTCGGCGCGGACCTCCCCGCCCCCACGCTGTTCGTGATCGCGGTCTCTGATGCATTCGTCAAGTACTGGTACCTCATCTTCGGCATCACTTTCGGTGGCGTTTACGCGTTCTTCTACGCGTGGAAGCGTTCGGTGCCGGTACAGATCTTCATGGACCGCTTGATGCTTCGCATACCCGTATTCGGACCACTCATCAGGAAATCGACCATAGCGCGCTGGACGCGCACGCTCGCAACCATGTTTGCCGCGGGCGTTCCCCTGGTGGAAGCACTGGACTCGGTCGGCGGCGCTTCGGGCAACCACGTCTACATGATGGCAACGAAGCAGATCCAGTCCGAAGTATCCACCGGTACCTCGCTCACCGTGGCGATGCAGAACGCCGGCGTGTTTCCCGCGATGGTGATCCAGATGTGCATGATCGGTGAAGAAACCGGCGCGCTCGACTCGATGCTGAGCAAGGTGGCCGATTTCTTCGAAGACGAGGTCGACGACGCGGTTGAGGCGCTCTCCTCACTCATGGAGCCGATGATTATGGTCGTGCTCGGCACGCTCATCGGCGGCATGGTGATATCGATGTACCTGCCGATCTTCAAGCTCGGCCAAGTGGTCTGATCGAAAAGGCTGAGCAAGCTTGATGGCCGCCATAAGCGGGCTTGCCCAGCCGCAAGTCTTCCCCTGGGTGGCCGTCGTTCTCGGCCTGTGCATCGGATCGTTCCTGAACGTCGTGATCCATCGTCTGCCGAAGATGATGGAGCGCGAGTGGCGCGCTCAGTGCGCCGAGCTCGCCGCGTCCGCTTCGGCGCCTGACCCTGCCGCGGGCGAGTCCGCCCGCTTCAACCTGGTGGTTCCGCGCTCGCGCTGCCCCAGTTGCGGACACGCCATCACCGCGCTCGAGAACATTCCGGTCGTCAGTTGGCTCGTCCTGCGCGGGAAATGTTCGGCGTGCTCGGCGCCGATCAGCGTACGCTATCCGGCGGTGGAAATCGGGGCCGCTCTGGTCGCCGGCTATGCAGCCTGGCGTTACGGGTTCTCGCTGGCGGGCATCGGCGCCATGGCGTTCTGTTGGGTGATGATCGCACTGACCTTCATCGATCTCGACACGCAGCTCCTGCCGGACGACCTCACCCTGCTGCTGCTTTGGGGCGGCCTCGCGATCAACCTCGGCGCGACCTTTGCACCGCTTCCGTCGGCCGTGATCGGCGCGATCGCAGGCTATCTCTCGCTTTGGACGGTGTATTGGGTGTTCAAGTTTGCGACTGGCAAGGAGGGTATGGGCTTTGGAGACTTCAAGCTGCTTGCGGCGATCGGAGCGTGGCTCGGCTGGCAGGCCCTGCCGCTGGTGATCCTGCTTTCGTCGATCGTAGGCGCAGTGGCGGGGATCTCGCTCATGATATTTACCAAGCAGGGCCGCGACCACCCCATTCCTTTCGGTCCCTACCTCGCCACGGCCGGACTCATCGCACTTTTCTGGGGGCCGCAAATCACCCACCGCTGGCTGCCGATCGCGGGCTGATGCCTTTGGTCATCGGCCTCACCGGCGGCATCGGCAGTGGCAAGACCGCCGCCGCGGAAGAATTTGCGCGACTCGGCGCGACGGTCGTGGACACCGACGAGATCGCGCACGAACTCACCTCCGCGGGCGGGGCGGCGATCGCCGGCGTACGCGAGTTGTTCGGCGATGAGTACGTCGATTCCCGCGGAGCGATGGACCGGCGCAAGATGCGCGAGCGCGTGTTCGCCGATCCTGGCGCGAGGCAGCGCCTGGAGGCATTGCTCCATCCGTTGATTCGCGAGGAATCACAACGCCGCATCGCCGAAGCCAAAGGCCCTTACGTCGTGCACGTGGTTCCTCTGCTGGTCGAGTCAGCCGACTATCGCGAGCGCATCGACCGCGTAGTGGTGGTGGATTGCCCCGAGGACGTGCAGCTCGCCCGGGTGCGCGAGCGAAGCGGCCTCGCCGAGGAGGAAATACGCCGCATCATCGCGGCACAGGCAACCCGCGCGACGCGCCAGGCCGTGGCCGACGATGTGATCGACAACGGCGGCAACCTGGACGCCCTGTTTGCGCAGGTGCGAGCCCTGCACCAGCGCTACCTGCAGATGGACGGCGCCAAGAGTTAGGTTGTAATCGACGCGCAAATCCCTCAGAATCCTAGGAATTTTCCGAAAAACGAGGCGATCCCGGCGCAACCGTGATCACGTACGAGTATCCGCTCAACGAGCGCATCCGCACGCTCTTGCGCCTCGAGGACCTGTTCGAGCGCTCACGCCATTTTGTCGCGCGCACCGAGCCGCACGACCACCATATGGCGCTGCTTACGCTATTCGAGATCCTCGAGGTCGCGAGCCGCGCAGATCTGAAGTCCGACCTGCTGCAGGAGCTCGAGCGCCAGAAGCAGGTCCTGCTTTCGTTCCGCAACAACCCCGACATCTCGGAAGAAGCGTTGAGCGGGGTGCTGCGAGACATCGAGCAGGTTTCGGCGGCGTTGTTCTCCATGACCGGCAAGATCGGTCAATACCTGCGCGAGAACGAGTGGCTGATGTCGATCAAGCAGCGAACCGGGATACCAGGGGGGGCCTGCGAGTTCGATTTGCCGTCCTACCATTACTGGCTGCACCGGCCCGCCGAGGAGCGCATTGGCCAGCTCGCCGCCTGGACCAGCCCGCTCTACCCCTTGCGTGACGGAACCGCGATCATCCTGCGGATTCTGCGCGAGTCCGGCAAAGCGCAGGGACTCGTCGCGCAGGGCGGCATGTTCCAGCAAATGCTGGGCGGCAAGACCGCGCAGATGATACGCGTTCGACTGGATCCCGAGCTTCCGTGCGTGCCGGAAATCAGCGCAAACAAGTACGTCCTCAATATCCGCTTCCTCGCCCAGGACCGCGAGGACGCCCGGCCCAAGACGGCGGATTGGGACGTCGCTTTCGAGCTCACCTTCTGCAACCTGTAGTGGTCACCAGACCCTCCATCACGGTCGAATGCCCGCGCTGCGGCGCACCGGCCCCTTTCACCGCGCAAAACAGGTGGCGGCCGTTCTGCAGCGAGCGCTGCAAGCAGATCGACCTCGGTGACTGGGCAGCGGAGCGCTACCGGGTGCCGCAAACCGCCGAACCCTCGTCCGAGGACGAACCGCGCGAGACTTGAGGCTCAGCCCCAGGCGCCGCGGATCATCGCAACGCCGTGCGCGCCGGCGCGCCACGCCTCTTCGAGCTCGTCGCGGCCCATCCCTCCAATTGCATACAGCGGTATGCTCGCGCCGCGCGCCAGCTCGGCGAACTGCTGCCAGCCCATCGGCACCGCAACGGGATGAGAAGCGGTCCGCTTCACCGGCCCGAGAACGGCGAAATCGAGCCCGAGCCGCATTGCACGCTCGAGCTGCTCGGCGTCGTGGCAGGACGCGCCCGCCAGGGCAGCCTGCGGGCGCGCGGCGAGCGACATCAGCACTTCGGCCGGAAGATGCACCCCATCCGCCCCGATTGCACGCGCGAGCGCTTCGTCCGAATTCACCAGCACGCGAGCGCCATAGCGGTGCGCGAGCCGGACGGCCCGACATGCAAACTCCGTCCGCTCGCCGGACGGCATCGCCTTGTCGCGGATCTGGACCAATCTCAGCCCCTGTGCCAATCGCTGCTCCAGGCGTTTCAGCATCGCCTGCATGCCGAACGATTCCGCGCTCGTTATGGCGTATTCGTGCGGCAGCGCCAGCGAAGCGAGCACGGGCGCATTGGCGGGCAGCATAGGCTGCGCGACAGGGGTATCGGGCGGCTGCCACAGGATCGTCTGCGCCTCCCGCGGATGCGGCTCGCCCGACCATTCCACGACGCGAAAGAAATTCAGCCGAACCGTCGCGTGCGGGTAGGTGTGGACACGCGTGATCCACGGATATGCGCGGATGACGTCGATGCCGAGCTCTTCGTGAAGCTCCCGCTTGAGGGCAGCGGCGGCTGGCTCGCCGGGCTCGATCTTGCCGCCGGGAAACTCCCAGTAGCCCGCGTACACTTTGCCCGGCGGGCGGCGCGCGATCAGGAAGCTGCCGTCGGCGCGCAGGATGACCGCCGCCGAGACCTCGACCACCCCGCGGCCTACCGCTTGCCGCGTCCGCGCGTGGCCTGCTTGCCTGCCCAATCGCGCGCGAACTGGTAGGCCACGCGTCCGCTCCTCGAGCCGCGCAGCAACGCCCATTGCAGCGCCTCGTGGTGCGCTGCCTCGGCGTCCTTGTCGGTGCAGCCGAACGCCTTCAGCCAATGCTCGACGATCACGAGATATTCGTCCTGATCGAAGGGATAGAACGAAACCCAGAGTCCGAAACGTTCTGAGAGCGATATCTTCTCCTCCACCGTCTCGCCAGGATGAATTTCGTCGTTGACGTATTTCGTCTCCAGGTTCTCCTGCATGTATTCGGGCATCAGGTGGCGACGGTTGGAGGTCGCGTAGATGAGGAGATTTTCCGAGGTCGACGAGATCGATCCGTCCAGCGCGACCTTGAGCGCGACGTAGCCGGCCTCGGCCGCCTCGAACGAAAGGTCGTCGCAGAAGAGCATGAACCGCTCCTTGCGGCCCGCCACCAGCTCGGTAATCGCCGGCAGGTCCATCAGATCGCGCTTCTCGATCTCGATCAGGCGCAATCCGTCGCGCGCGTACTTGTTCAGCAATCCCTTGATGATCGAGGATTTTCCGGTTCCCCGCGCCCCCGTGAGAAGGACGTTGTTGGCTGGCTTGCGCTGCACGAACTGCCGCGTGTTCTGCTCAACCTTTCGGATCTGGCCGTCGATTCCCTGCAGGTCGGCGAGGCGGATCTGGTGCACGTGGCGTACCGGCTGCAGCCAGCCGCCGAGATTGAGCGGCCCGGACTTGCGCCACCGAAACGCGATGCTCGCGTTCCAGTCCGGCGGAGGCGGCTTCGGCGGCAGGAGTGATTCCAGTTTATCGATCAGCGCTTCTGCGCGCGCAAGCAGCTTCTCGGAATCGGTCTTCATTTACAGTCGCTAGGTTCTGTATTCGGCGTTGATCTTGACGTATTCGAAGGACAGGTCGCAAGTCCAGACGGTGGCTGCCGCCTGCCCGCGATTGAGCATCGCGCGCACCGTGAACTCGGGCTTCGCCAGGGCCTCCGCGCCCTGCTCTTCCCGGTAGTCCGGATGCCGCCCGCCGTTGGCCGCCACCAGCACGGAGTCGAGATACAACTGCAGCCGCGACACGTCGAGATCCGCGATTCCCGCATTGCCGATCGCGGCCAGAATGCGCCCCAGATTGGGATCGGACGCAAAGAAAGCCGTCTTGACCAACGGCGAATGCGCGATGGCGTAGGCCACCCGGCGGCTTTCCTCGATGGAACGGCCGCCCTCGATCCGAATCGTGATGAACTTCGTCGCGCCCTCGCCGTCGCGCACGATCGCTTGCGCGAGCAGAACGGCCACCTCGGTGATCGCTTGCTCCAGAACGGCTAGGTCTGCCTTGCTTTGCGCGACGACGCCCGATGCACCGCTGGCAACGAGCACGAAGGCATCGTTGGTCGAGGTGTCGCCGTCGACGCTGATGCAGTTGAAAGACTTGTCAGCAGTGTCTCGCACCAGCGACTCGAGCGCACCACGGGCAACTCTGGCGTCTGTCGCGATGAAACCAAGCATCGTCGCCATGTCCGGCCGGATCATGCCGGCCCCTTTCGCGATCCCCGTCACCGTCACTTCGCCGCCGGCCAGACACACGCGGCGTGACGCGGCTTTCGGTACCGTGTCGGTCGTCATGATCGCTTCCGCCGCCGCCGCCCAGTTGTCGGCTCGCAAATCGGCGACAGCCCCCGCGAGTCCGGCGACGATCCGTTCGGCCGGCAACGGTTCCATGATGACGCCGGTGGAAAACGGCAGGACCTGCTCCGCCGCGCAGCCGAGCGCCCGCGCGACACCCTCGCAGACCAGGGTCGCGCGCGCTACACCGTCTTCCCCCGTGCCCGCGTTCGCGTTGCCGGTGTTGATCACGAGCGCACGGATGCCGCGTTGCGACGCGAGATTTCGCTTGGCGATGATCACAGGGGCGGCGCAAAAACGGTTGCGGGTGAAAACGCCGGCAACCATCGATTCCACCCCTAATCTCATCAGGAGAAGGTCGCGCCGGTTCGCCTTGCGCACGCCGGCCATGGCCACGCCGAGCTCGACCCCTGGCACCGGGAAAAGCGAGCCAGGGTCAGGCGGCGCCAAATCGACGGCCATGAAGCCTCAGGTCAACCTGCCGTGACAGTGCTTGTACTTCTTGCCAGAACCGCAAGGGCAGGGGTCGTTGCGCCCCACCTTGTTCGTCGGGCGAACCATCGGTTGCGGTTTTCTTGCCGCAGCGGAGGCGAGTGCCTCGTCATCGGAGCCAAGCTGCACCTCGTCCAGGCTCGGGTGCTGCATGCGCACATTCTCGACGTGCTGCGCGTCGTCGATCTCCGCCAGCTCCTCGGTCGCGCGAATTTCCACCGCAGCGAGCGTCTTGGTGACTTCGAGCTTTACCGACTCGAGCATGGCACCGAATAGCGCGAAAGCCTCCTTCTTGTACTCCTGCTTCGGGTTCATCTGCGCATAGCCGCGCAGGTGGATGCCCTGGCGCAGATGATCCAGCGCCGAGAGGTGCTCCCGCCAGTGCGCGTCCAGAATCTGAAGCATGACGTAGCGCTCGTACTGGCGAAACGACGCCTCTGCCCCCTCCGGCACCTTCGCCGCGTACGCCAGGCGCGCTTGCTCGTTTATCCGTTCCAGCAGCGTCTCGTCGTGCAGGTCAGGATCCTTTTCCAGCCATTCCTTGACCGGCAGGCCGATATTGAGCTCGGACCGGAGCGCGGTTTCCAGTGCGGCAATGTCCCATTGCTCCTCGACGCTCTCCTCGGGTACATAGGTGCGGAAGATATCCGTTATCACCCCGGAGCGCAGACTCGCTATGCGCGCCGAGATGTCCTGTGACTCGAGCAGCTCGTTGCGGAGCGCGTAGATCTCCTTGCGCTGGTCGTTGGCGACGTCGTCGTACTCGAGCAGCTGTTTTCGAATATCGAAGTTGCGCGCCTCGACCTTCGTCTGTGCCGACTCGATCGAGCGCGAGACCATCGAATGCTCGATCGCCTCGCCTTCCGGCATCTTCAGCATCACCATGATGCGGTTGATCCGGTCTCCGGCGAAAATCCTCAGCAACGGATCCTCGAGGGAAAGATAGAAGCGCGACGAACCCGGGTCGCCCTGGCGGCCGGAACGCCCCCGCAGCTGGTTGTCCACCCGGCGCGACTCGTGGCGCTCGGTGCCGATGATGTGCAGGCCGCCCGCCCCAATGACGTGATCATGCAGCTGTTGCCACTCCGAGCGCAGCGTCTCGATGCGCGCGGTCTTGTCCTGAAGCGGAATTGTTTCGTCCGCCTCGATCAGCTCGACCTGCTTGTCGACGTTGCCGCCGAGCACGATGTCGGTGCCGCGGCCCGCCATGTTGGTGGCAATGGTGACCATCTTGGGCCGCCCGGCCTGCGCCACGATTTCCGCCTCACGAGCATGCTGCTTCGCGTTCAGCACCTGGTGCGGCAGCTTTTGCTTGGTGAGCAGCGACGAAAGCAGCTCCGAATTCTCGATCGAGGTGGTGCCCACCAGCACCGGCTGCCCGCGCTCGTAGCAGTCGCGGATGTCGTCGCTGATCGCGTTGTACTTCTCCGCCGAGGTGCGGTACACGAGGTCCAGGCGATCTTCCCGGATCATGGGCTTGTGGGTGGGTATGACCACCGTCTCCAGCCTGTAGATGTCCTGGAACTCGAAGGCCTCGGTGTCCGCGGTTCCGGTCATTCCCGCGAGCTTGCCGTAAAGGCGGAAGTAGTTCTGGAAGGTGATCGAGGCGAGCGTCTGGTTTTCGCTCTGGATCCTGACCTTTTCCTTCGCTTCGACCGCCTGGTGAATCCCGTCGGACCAGCGGCGCCCCACCATCAGGCGCCCCGTGAACTCGTCGACGATGATCACCTCGCCGTTCTGCACCACGTAATGCTGGTCGCGCAGGAACAGGTTGTGAGCGCGCAGGGCCGCGTAGAGCTGGTGCACGAGGTTGATGTAAGCCGGCTCGTAGAGGCTCGCGCCGGCAGGCAGCAAGCCGACGCGCGCCAGGACTTCCTCGGCATGGGCGTGCCCCGCCTCGGACAGCAGGATCTGGTGATTCTTCTCGTCCACCCAGAAATCGCCCGGCCCGTTCTCTTCCTTCTGGCGCACGAGCAGCGGTGCCACCTCGTTCATGCGGATGTAGATTTCGGTCCGGTCCTCGGCTTGCCCAGAGATGATGAGGGGTGTTCTCGCCTCGTCGATCAGGATCGAGTCCACCTCGTCGACGATGGCGTAATTCAGGCCGCGCTGCGACCTTTCGTCGAGGTGCATCGCCATGTTGTCGCGCAGGTAGTCGAAGCCGAACTCGTTGTTGGTTCCGTAGGTGATGTCGGCGGCGTAAGCCGCACGCTTCTCCTCCGGCTTGAGGTCCGGGATATTGACTCCGACCGTCAGGCCAAGGAATTCGTAGAGCTTGCCCATCCACTCGGCGTCGCGCCGGGCGAGGTAGTCGTTGACCGTCACGATGTGCACCGGCCGGCCGCCGAGCGTATTGAGATAGGCCGGCAGGGTCGCAACCAGGGTCTTGCCCTCGCCGGTGCGCATCTCGGCGATCTTGCCGTAGTGCAGCACCATGCCGCCAATCAGCTGCACATCGAAGTGGCGCATCCGCAGGCTGCGTTTGCCCGCCTCGCGCACAACGGCGAAAGCTTCCGGCAGGAGGTCTTCCAGCGCGTCCGCCAACGCCTGCGTGCGGCGGTCCTCGTCGACGCGGGAAACGGCCTCGGAGACGCGACCCTTGAATTCTCCGGTCTTGGCGCGAAGTTGCTCGTCGCTCAGCGCCGCTATTTCGGGTTCGAGCGCGTTGATCCGGGAAACCGTGCGCGAATATTGCTTGAGCAGCCGCTCATTTCGACTGCCGAAAATCTTCGTGAGAACGTTTGGGATCATGAAGGTTGCGATCCGCTCCGCGGTCGCCAGACAGGTGCCGGCGCGAGGCCGGTATCGCGCCTCGTCGCGTTCGAGCGGAAAAGGGAAATTTTAGCATGGCCGCCGTGGCGGCCCGCGCCGCGCAGCTAGTCTCGCCCCCGGGCTATGCGACGCTTGTTGGCGTCCGGCAGCTTCGGATCGGTAGCGGCCAGAAAGCGGTCAGGATTGACCGCGACGCCCTTGTACCTGACTTCGAAATGCAGATGCGGTCCGGTCGCGCGCCCGGTGGAGCCGCTGAGCGCGATCACGGCCCCGCGCATGACGATTTCGCCGGTCTTGACCAGGATCTTGGACAGGTGCGCGTAGCGGGTCGAAAGGTCGTTGCCGTGATCGATCTCCACCAGGTTTCCGTACTGCGGATGGAAACCCGCGAAACTCACCACGCCGCCGGCGGCGGCGTGGACGGCTGTGCCCTTGTCGACCTCGAAGTCGATCCCTTCATGCATTGCCAGCTGGCCGGTAAACGGATCGATACGCTTGCCGAAGCCAGAGCCTCGGGGCGCGTGGACCGGCGGCATCGTGGGCATCACCTTGCGTCGCACCACGAGGTCGCGCAGCTCTGAGTCGAGCACGCCGTAATAGTCGGAACGGTTCTCCATCTGGCGCGAGAGCAGCGCCACCCTGGACTTCAGATCGCTGAGCGACAGGTCCTGCGGCGGCATGGTCGAGACCGCGCCCCCGAGGCCCAGCGGCGAACCCAGATGGATCTCCGACGGCTTGATTCCGCCGAGCGCCGAGAGACGCTCGCCGAGGGCGTCCAGGCGTGCGAGTTGTGCCTGCATCTCGCCCAGCTTGACCGCCATGGCGTTGATGTTCTGCTGTACGTACTGACGCGCCTTTTCGGCTTCCGCCTTCTGCGCGGCGGCGACCATTTTTTCAACGAACGGGATCCTGATTTCGGAAGCGAAGTGCAGCGTCGTCCAGTACACCGCGCCGGTGAGGGCCGCCAGCAGCATCAGCACGACAAAGGAAATCGCAGCGACGTGGCGCGGCCCGATGGCCACCGACCGGGCCTTTGCCAACCGGTTGGAGATCAAGATAATCTGCACGATCCGCTCCTCACCTCGCCACTCCCGTGCGATTTCCCAAGATCGACCGCTATCTCGCGACCGACGACGACATCCAGCCCGTTATCGCAAAAGCGCTCGAAATCCGCGCGCTTGCGAGTCTTTGCAATGAGTTTCTCCCGCCGGAACTCGCCGCCGAGGTCAGCCCCGCCAGCCTTAAGGACGGCAAGCTCGTTCTCCTTGCAACTCATTCCGCGGCCGCAGCAAAGCTCCGGCTGCTGTCCCACGGCCTCGGCAATTTCCTGCTGAAACAAGGGGCAAAGGTTAATTCAGTTTCAGTGAAGGTGCAACCAACTACATCACGCAAAAAGGATGTTGCGTCGCACAAATCGATCCAATTTTCCCCCGCTGCCCTGTCCGAGCTGACCGCCCTCTACGATCGCCTGGGCGACTCCCCCGCGCGCGGCGCCCTCGAGGCGATCCTCGCGCGACACGGCGCCAAATCGGTCACATCATCACCAGCAGGCGCTCGCCGAGGAAGAGCATCAGGATCAGGGCGACGACGAAAAGCGAGTACTTGAACAGCCGCCAGGCGAAGTGCAGATACTTGCGCTGGCCGCTGAGCATGTACATCAGTACCGATACACCCAGGCCGATCGCGGCCAGCAGCCCGATGATGCGAATCAAGAGCATGGCGCGCCGAGCCGCGCGCCGCTAGGCCAGCTGCTGCATCAGGCTCGCGACGCCCGCCGGCGCATCTTCCGGGCGCTCGAAGGAAGCCAGCTCCCACGCCGACTCGTCCGCGAGCAACTCGCGCAGGAGCCGATTGTTGAGCGCATGACCCGATTTGTGCGCGGCGAAGGCCCCGAGCAGCGGCTTGCCCGCGAGGTAAAGGTC
>Ga0316579_10000449_pt1 | contig 13196 bp, 13 predicted proteins | sample J5NA_2_FD_203074 | JGI IMG/M metagenome (GOLD analysis project Ga0316579, IMG submission 203074) | Rhizosphere microbial communities from salt marsh grasses in Alabama, United States - J5-7_160517rDrA | ecosystem: Host-associated > Plants > Roots > Rhizosphere | place: USA: Alabama | collected... | reverse complement strand
GCCCCTGGCGGCAGAAATTACGCACAAGATCGATATCCCGGTGATCGGCATCGGCGCGGGTCCGGATACCGATGCCCAGGTGCTGGTGCTGCAGGACATCCTGGGGATTACGCCGGACCATCCGCCACGATTCAGTCATGATTTCATGCAGGGTAAATCAAGTATCCAGGAGGCCGTGCAGGCCTATATTGCGGACGTAAAATCCGGCCGATTCCCGGGGCCGGAACACGGTTTTTCCTGAGCCGGACCCGATCCGGTTCCCGTTCGTGTAATGGGCGAATGATTCCGGTAGAATTCGCCTCCTATGCAGACCATCAAAACCAAAACCGCCGTGCGCTCCACCGTTGCGCACTGGAAACAGCAGCGGGAACGCGTCGCTTTTGTGCCGACCATGGGGAATTTGCATGACGGCCACCTCAAGCTGGTGCAGGTCGCAAGGCAGCGCGCCGATCGCGTACTGGTCAGCGTGTTTGTGAACCCGATGCAGTTCGGCCAAAACGAGGATATCGAGGCCTATCCCCGCACGTTGGAGCAGGACAGCGCGAATCTCGCGGAGCATGAGACCGATGTTCTGTTTGTGCCAGATGTCCATGAGATCTATCCCCAGAGTACCCAGGGGACTACGCGCGTCGAGGTCCCGGGCCTGTCCGATATCCTGTGTGGCGCATCCCGGCCCGGCCATTTTGTCGGCGTAACCACGGTTGTGGCGAAACTCTTCAATATTGTTCAGCCAGATCTGGCGGTTTTCGGGGAAAAGGACTTCCAGCAACTCCGGATCATTCAGCAGATGGTTGCGGACCTGGATATGCCGATTGAAGTGATCGGGGTCCCGACGGTTCGCGAAGACAGTGGATTGGCCATGAGTTCGAGAAATAATTACCTGTCTGCCCAGGAACGCGAACAGGCCGCGCAGATCTATAAAACCTTGCAGAAAGTCGAACAAATGCTTCTCAAGGAACATCCGGATTTAAAAAATATCGAAGAAAATGCAGTTAAGATACTTGAAAATGCCGGACTCAGGCCAGATTATGTCAGTATCAGGCGAAAATCAGATTTGCGGGAACCTGTTACGACAGACCATGAACTGGTTGTATTGGCCGCTGCCTGGCTAGGAAGAGCCCGACTGATTGATAATCTTTCTGTTAATATATCGGCGACGAATTGATATAATTTAGCATTTGCTGATGTTGTCTTGCACAAGGCGTGTATATGCAGAGAACCATGTTAAAAGCCAAGCTTCACCATGCCAGGGTCACGCACTCGGAACTCGAGTACGAGGGCTCCTGCGCGATTGATGGGCATTTGCTGGATACCGCCGGTATTCTCGAATACGAGCAAATTCAGATCTACAATCTCGGCAATGGCGAACGCTTTACCACCTATGCCATTCGCGCGGAGGATCACTCCGGCATCATTTCGATAAACGGTGCTGCGGCGCATAAGGCCAGGCCGGGAGACCGGGTCATTATCTGCACCTATGCGACCCTGAGCCAACAGGAAGTCGTAAATCACAAGCCGAACCTGGTGTATCTGAACGAGGAAAACCGGATCAAGGCTTGCCGTAATTCCATCCCGGTACAGGTTGCGTAGACCGGAATCAACCTGATGTGGATTCGGTAGTATTACGTCCCTGGTGCGTCAACAGGCGCCACAGATAGCCACTGGGATGTTCCTCACCTGTCAAAATATATTCCAGGATGCGGGGATCACGGAGGAGCCATGCCAGCATGGTTTGTCCATGCGCAGTGCCACTGAACAGAATCTGGTCTCCAGGCGCGAGTAGGAATTCCTCATCCGGCAGCAACGCATAATCGCCTGTCTTGTTTCGCAATAACAACGGTATACAGGGTAGTTTCTCGTCGCGATCGCGCGGGTCCTGGCACAGGTGGCCGATATTTATGGTCGTTCCCGCTTCCAGTGCGTCGAGAATCGCGCTGGCATCTTTTTTCGTGATATCCACTTCCCAGGTAACCGGGGACTGATCACTGGTTACGCCGCCGATGCGGCTCACGACTTCATTGGCCCATTCATTCGAATGCTTGCTGGCCTGGTCCAGGAAGATACCCAGTAAGGGTGTGCGAATCAGGGCAAAGATCTTGTGCGCGATGATATTACCGCGCTGCATAATCAGGTCCACGCTGGCAGCCTTGAAGATCGCGTCGTTGCTGCGGGAATTCTGCCGGGCCACCATGAACAGATCGGGGTTGAGCTCGCCTGCGGTGATCAGGATCGAAAGGTTGTTTGCATCATCGTCCGTGCCGGCAACAATTCCCACGGCATGGGTGATTCTTGCCTGCTGCAGGGTTTTCGCTTCCGTGCCGCGGCCGATCACGACATCCTGCGGGGCCTGCGTGATTTCGGGATTGGCCTCGATTATCGCTACCTCGAGTCCCTCGGCCAGCAGGCGTTGATGCAGGGCCTTGCCGAAGCGGCCATAGCCACAGAGCACCCATTTCCCGTGTGGTGGAAACAAGGGTTCGGTGAGTTTCTCATGCGGGACACCGGTCAGCCATTCGTACAGCAGGTATGTTCCGGGCGAGTGCAGGGCCATGGCCAGACGGCCGGCAAAGGTATCGAACGGGTTGATGACATGTTCGGTGCCAAACGAGGAGATGTTAGCTTCCGCATCCTTGGTCTCCGCCCTGGCGATGATACGCAGTCTGGGATTCAGCAGCTTGGCGGTTATGGCGACTTTCAGGTTTACCGCATCGTTGTTGGTCAGTGCCACGACGCCCGTGCAATGCTTGTGTCTTAGTCCCGCCATCAGCAGTGTATTGGCATCCGAGGCATCGCCGCACAGCCCGGGCACGTATATCCGGTGATCCTCGACTTCGAGGGCATGCACCCTGTCCGCCTCGATCTCCACTACAACCGCAGACACGTTGGCCTCGGTAAATGCCTTGACCAGCATGGTGCCGGTGTCACCGTAGCCACAGATCAGATAAAACGGTTCGGAGATCCGACGAATGCTGCGCCGGAACGAGGTCGCGGTCATCAGGTTACGAAAGGCGGGGTCCTGCAATATGGACAGCAGAAAACCGATGCCGTACAACCAGGTGATTACCGTGGCATAGATCGAAACGGTGGCCCACATACGTTGCGCGTCAGTAAAGGCATAGGGTAATTCGCCGAAGCCAATCGTAGTGCCCATGAAGCTGACGAAATAAAACGCATGGAAAAAATCCATGCGCCAGGGTTGGCCATTGTTGTCGATCCCCGGGATCAGCGTAAAACCAAGAATGGAAATCGAATAAACGGCGACCAATGCTATCAGTGGTGAGTGCAGCCGTCGCAGCAGTACGAAAACAATATTGTTCATATCAAATGGATATCACTCAGCGGCGAACCATCACGGTTTCCGTCACCAGCAGGATAACGGAAGTTACGTTGGCCAGCACGGCGCCGCCTGACATGGAGACGATCGCCGCCATCACATGCGGGGTCATGCCGGTGCCGCTTACCTGCATCGCCCAGCCCCAGACGATTGCCGCGACAATCAGTTGCAGGTCTGCTACGAGACTGGTTGCCAGCAGCACCGCGCCAATGTGCGTACGGTCACCAAACTTGAGAATGGTTGCGATCATGCTCACAACGATCGCGGCATAGAGTTCGTATACATTGTGATGAACCGGGTTGGAGATGTCCCCCAGGAAAAAGCCGAAGTTCAGGGTTAAGGCCAGTACGATAAAAAAGGCGAATATGACTTTTTCCAGATTCATGCGGACCCTCGCTTATTATATTTTGGGAATGGTTTCCGGCATTATTTCCGAATTGATGGCAACGGGCAAGGACTCTCGGGTATCGCAACCCGGAACACGGCGGTCCGGTATGATTGCCGGCCTAGTGAAGTATCGCGGGATGTGCAGTATTATTACATGAGAAAGATTCTCATCTATTGGCCGGGTTAGCATAGCCATGACACAGAGTGAAACGGTAGAGGTATCAGACTCAATCTGGTTACACCGCTATTATTGTGAAGCCTGCCTGCCGCACAATGCATCGATCGTGGATGCCTGGAACCATCTGGCGGAGGATGGCTGCATCCGCAAAACGCATTTTTTTCATGGGCGCTACGAAAATCTGTATGTCAATCGTGATACCTTGCCGGGTCTGGAGTATATCCTGGATCAGGCACTACGCTTTGCCGCGGAGATACTGTGCAGGCCGAGATCTTCCCTGAAGATCGGATTCTGGCTCAATGTCATGCGCGAGGGGGAAATAACCTCACGTCATTCACATGACGATGATGATGAGTTGCTTTCCGGTGTTTATTATGTCCAGGTGCCCGAAGCATCCGGTGTGTTCCGCTGTTTCAACCGGGACGGAAACGTAAGCATTACAACCAATGCCGGTACTTTCCTGTTTTTTGATCCCGGCATTGAACACGAGGTTACCCGACATGGCGCGAAACAGCCCAGGATTTCGATTGGCATGAATATCGGGCCGGCCTGATCGCCGGAATCCGCCACCCGGGGCGTGTTTTTCATTCTGACCTGGGTCAATGTATCGAGGCTGTTTTTCTCGTACACTGTACGTCGTTTTAACCTCTATTCGTTGGCGCATTATGAATCGTACTATTGATTATGGCTCGGCTGTCATTTCGGCCGTGGCGATTGCCGCGATAGCCATTTTCCTGCTGGAAGCATTTGGTCTGCGCCAGTCACTTCTCTTCCTGCTTGGTGCCGGCCTGGGCATAGCCTTGTTCCACGCCGCGTTCGGTTTTACCGGAGGTTGGCGGGTTTTTATTCGCGAGCGCAATAGTGAAGCGGTGCGTGCGCATATCCTGCTATTGCTCTTCTGCACCTTCCTGTTTTTTCCCTTGTTGGGAGGTGTGATACCCGGTCTGCATCCGGGTGCGGCATTGGCGCCCGTCGGTTATTCCGTGCTGGTAGGCGCATTCCTGTTCGGAATCGGTATGCAACTGGGCGGAGGATGTGGTTCGGGTACGCTGTATACGATGGGGCAGGGGCAGGTGGATATGTTAATCACCCTTATTTTTTTTATTGTCGGAGCCACGGTGGGATCCATTCACCTGAACTGGTGGCTGGACCTGGGTGGCATTGGCCCTGTATCCATTATCAAGAGCGCGGGCTGGCAACTGGCGCTGATCCTCCAGCTTGCGGTTCTGGTATTCCTGTATTTTCTTGTGCGATGGCTCGATCGGCGCCGGAATCGACCTGCAATTTCACAACACATGGCCGTACAACCCGCATTTCTGAGTCGATTGATTCAGGGTCCCTGGCCATACTCCTGGGGCGTAGTGGCACTTACGTTGTTTGCACTGCTGACCTTGTTGCTTGCAGGGCATCCCTGGTCGATAACTTTTGCCTTCGGTCTGTGGGGTGCAAAAATATGGTCCGCGCTTGGCGGTGATATATCCACCTGGACATACTGGAATAGCGGCTATCCGGGACAGGCCGTACAAAGCAGTGTATTGGCGGATATAACCTCGGTTATGGATTTCGGACTGATACTGGGCGCGATGCTGGCTGCCGCGTTGGCCGGGAAATACGCACCCGCGATGACCCTGACGGCCAGGCGTGTACTGGCCGCAGTGATCGGAGGCTTATTGTTGGGCTATGGTGCGCGGCTGGCCTTTGGTTGTAACATCGGTGCCTTGCTGGCGGGTATATCGACGGGCAGCCTGCACGGCTGGTTATGGATGATCGCTGCGTTTATCGGCAACATAGTCGGTGTGCAGGCACGTGTCACCCTTGGCATGGATAAACCCTGGAGGATGCAACATGAAGCGGCGTACTAGCCAGATGATTATCGGGTCGGCCATGAGCGTGGCGGCGATCGCCGTAGCGATTGACCATACCCGGCATTCCGTTCCCGAGCCGGTTGCCAGGGTCCAGAATGACAGCAATATGGCGACTTCCACCGATTCAGATTCCCCCTGTGGACTCGGCGCATCACCCTGTGGTCTCGGCGGGGAAAGTCCCTGTGGCCTTGGCGCAGATGTGTCGCCCTGTTCCCTGTAAACATGAATCCGCAGAATCCTGCATACGGCCTATTGAAATGCTTGCAAGAGTACGGAGAGCTTGCCTCGAACCCCGTGCTCAGCCTGCTGGCAGGAGAAACGCCCGTCAACGAACAGAAGTATCCGGCGCAAACCGTCTGTTTCGGAAAGGAAAAATGGCGTGCATTCTATCATTGTCATGATGCGCCCGGGCGGAGTGAGGTTGAGCATGGGCATTTCCATGTCTACGTCTCGATCCCCGATCCGCAAACAGGTGAATCTTCCTGGGCGCACCTGGCGGCGCTCGCCATGGACATGAAAGGACAGCCGCTATGCTGGTTTGCGGTAAACCGGTGGGTTACGGATGGTCCCTGGCTGGAACGCTCGAAGGTGGCTGGGCTGTTGGAGGATTTAAGCCTGCAGGAGGAAACGGATCTGTTTACGCGTTGGCTTTCGAGTATCCTGTGCCTGTACCAGGCAGAGTTGCTGCATTTACTGAGAGATCGTGATGTAGCGTTGGAAAAGTCATGCCGGGACCAGGGTCGCGAAGATTGTTTTAATAACCACAACCTCTACAAGTTGGCGGCATCGGATATAGGTATCCTTGATAAATTGATGGCTGCCTTGCATCCGGAAAAAGGGGATTTCGTAGCGTCATAGCCCTGCCGAGAATTTCCCGTGTTTTTTTAATAAGGAGTGAACCATGATGAAAGAGATTCGGATTATTTCCCTGATGATCACCATGTTTTTTATGGTTTCGGCACATGCGGTTGAATTGCCGGGCCCCCTGGTCGAGGCGGGCTGGCTGGCAAAAAACCTGGGACAGGTCAGGGTCCTGGATGTTCGCGCCGATGTCAGGAGTTTCACCGAAAAACCGGTCTTCGTTAAAGATAAAAAAAGTGGCAAGGAGGTGCTGGTAAGGGTGGGTGGTCATATCGATGGCGCATCCCTCGTTAACTACAAGAAAGTGCGCGCCACGAGAATGATTGACGGAAAGAAGGTAACGCGCATGCTGCCGAAAAAAGCCGATTTCGAGAAGTTCATGCAATCTGTAGGACTTGGCCAGGACGACACGGTGGTGATTGTCAGTGAAGGGGTGAATGATGCTGATATGACCATGGCGACCCGCCTTTACTGGCAGCTCAAGTATTTTGGGCAGGATAAGATGGCCATTTTGAATGGAGGTCTGGCGCAATGGATTATTGATGGAAACCCTGTCAGTACGACTCCCGGCAAGGTAAAACCGGGTAACTGGAAAGCCACGGCCGAACGTAATGAAATCCTGGCCACGAGTGAAGATGTGGCGAATGCGGTTAAAAACCACGATACGCAGTTGATCGATACCCGTACGGTGGGGCTTTACCTCGGTACCTGGTACAAGTCCAGTTATGTATATGCAAAAGGACATATCCCCGGTGCAAAGAACTTTCCGAATGAACTGATTACCATGCCTTCAGCACCGGCAAGGATTCCGCCAGGTGCCGAGGTAAAGCAACTGGTCAGCGCATTGGGAATCAAGGAGGATGGTAAGGCCATCACCTACTGCAACAGTGGACACCTGGCATCCGGAAGCTGGTTCCTGATGAGTGAGGTACTAGGTAACAAGAACGTCAAGCTATACGACGGTTCCATGCATGAGTGGACCCTGGAAAAACGACCGACCACGGTAATGAAGATGGAATAAATTTCCGCTTCGAAAGAATCTCCATCAGAATGGAATGCGGGATGTATGCCGATTCGTAGCCGGTCATGCATCCCGCAATTGCATTAATGCATCAGGCCGGAGTTTCCAGCAGGCCATTGGCAATATCGTGTTCGAGTTCGTTATCGGGCAGAATTCGTTCCTGGATAATGCGCCATTGTCCGTCACTTTCCTTCTCCAGGATCACTTCGATACCCATCCGATTCACGGTTCCGTCCCGTGTCGATATGGTTTCCAGTGTCTTGAACATTATACGTACCGGAGTGCGGGTAATAATTCTCAAGCCAGTATAGGAAACGTCCCTGATCAGACCCTGTGCAAATTCATGCCTGCATTGCGCTGACCAGTCCTCGTAGCCGATGGTATCAAAACCGGGGATGCCATAGACCTGGACTTTTTTCGAGATCAGGTTCATATGGTTTTCATGATCCATGGCAATCGCGGTCGAAGCCATGCGTTGCAGAAAATTCTTTATATCATCTGTATTCATTGTGTGTCCTTAACGACCGGATTCAAGCACGCGTTGGAGTCTTGCCCGGTAATCTTGTGTGAGCGGATGTTCGGCGCCAAGTATGTGAAAAACAAACAGCATGCTGCGACGCCCGATATCCTCGTGGAATTCCCGATCGATACGACAGATTTCCAGTAATTGCTCCAGGGCTTGCTCATAGGCATCCTGCCGCATGAGCTCTGTAGCATAGCGCAGGCGTAGCTCCGGGTTACCCGGTTGATTGCTGATCTGCTCCCGCAGGTCTTGCGGATCACGCGGCTGTTCCGCAACGAGCATCCATTCACAATGTACCCTGAGGTTCGCCAGTTCATCGTTGCGAAGCCGGTTTTCGGGTATATCCCCGAGTATTTCCAGTACGCGGGCGTACTGTTTTTGTTGCACCAGCAGTTTTATATATGTGAGCAGGATTTGCTGGTTTTGAGACTGCTCGAGTGCTTTTTCCAGCAGCTCGAATGCCTGCTGGATATTGCCTTCCCGATACAGGCGAATCGCGCTGATGATCACCGGGTCGTCCGTAAGTCCAAGGTGTTTTTGCAGCATGCTGCGATAGGTATCGATAATATCCGCGCCGAGTACCTGGTCGATCACTTTCTGATTACGGAACAGTTTTACGTTCGGAATACTGGTGACCCCGTATTGCCGCGCCAGCTGCGACTCCCTGTCGGTATTTACATTGACCAGCAGGAATTTTCCGGAAAACTCGTCGACGAGTGTTTGCAGTACGGGCCATAATTTCAGGCAGGGTCCCGCCTTCGGTGACCAGAAATTCACCAGTACGGGTCCCTTGCGCGAGTTTGCCAGGACCAGTTCGGCGAAATTAGCCGCGTCGGCATCGACTACAAATGATTGATTATTTTCCATGGGTTTACGATACCGGAAATGAAAATTGAACTAAACTTGTCGAATACTTGGATGGTTTGTAATGATATTACCTTAGGGAAAATGCATTTACTGTAGTTTTCGTTTACCATTCGTTTAGTGGTGGCAATCAGTGGGGGCGAAATATGAATAAACCCTATTCAGAATCCTGTGATGAAAACAAACAGCCGATTCTCGGCGTGCTGGAAAAAATCTTTACCCGCCCAGGCGTCGTACTGGAAATTGGCAGTGGCACGGGCCAGCATGCCGTTTATTTTTCCGAACGCCTGCCGCATGTTACCTGGCAGCCCACCGACGTGGATAGTAACCTGCCGGGCATCCGGGCATGGATCAACGAGTCTCCGCGCGACAATTTACGCGAGCCGCTGAGCCTGAATGTTCATACAGGTCAATGGCCTGATCATGATTTCCACTACGTCTATTCTGCCAATACTGCGCACATCATGTCGTGGACCGAAGTTGAACACATGTTCCAGGGCGTCGGGCGTAACTTGTTGCCGGGAGGACGATTTGCCCTGTATGGCCCGTTTAATTACCAGGGTCGCTACACAAGCGAGAGCAACGAGCGTTTCGACCAATGGCTGAAAAACCGGGATCCGGCCAGCGGACTGCGTGATTTCGCTGAGGTGAACGAACTGGCACAACAATCCGGCATGGAACTTCTGGATGACTTTGCGATGCCGTTAAACAATCGAACCCTCGTCTGGCAAAAGCCTTTTATCTGAGCCTGGCCTAGCCTGTGTTGCGCATGCCTGATGCAATCGCATTGATCGATCGCAAGAGGGGATCAAGCCATGGCGAAATGTCTTCCTCCTTCGCCCCTTCTCTGCGATAACGCTTCAAAAGTTCGATTTGAATGTAGTTGAGCGGATCAAGATAGGGGTTGCGTCTTACCAGTGACAATGCCAGTACCGGATTGTCTTCCAGCAATCCGTGACGATGCGCAACATGCAGCACCTGTTGCAGCGTGCGCTTGTATTCAGCCTGTATACGGTCATATACCTTTTGCCGGGTGTCGGGGTCCAGGCAGAGGTGGGAATACTCGCGGGCGATGTCCATTTCTCCCTTGAATAATGACATTTGACTATTGCTGAGCAGAGACCGGAAAAACGGCCATTCACGATACATGATCTGCAGCTTGGCCAAACGTTCCGGATCATTGCCTCGCCATTGTTCCAGCGCGGAGCCAATCCCGAACCATGCGGGCAGGGTATGACGCGACTGTGCCCAGCCGAATACCCAGGGTATGGCGCGTACCGAACCCTTGGACCGATCCTGTTTCTTGCGGTGCGATGGGCGTGAGCCGATATTCATCAGCCCGATTTCGGAAACAGGCGTCGCCTCATAAAAATAATCCAGAAATGCGGGCGTACGGTCGGTCAGGTCACGGTAGGTGTCCTCACCGATTTTTGCGATTTCATCCATGATACCCATGTAGTCATTGCGATCGTCCCCGATCGGGTGAATCGTGCAACGGCTAGCTTTCATCAGGCCCGTGATACCCATTGCCAGTTCGTAGATTGCCGTTTCCGTGTTGCTGTATTTGTATGACAGCACTTCGCCCTGTTCGGTGAATTTGATCTGACCATGAACCGTATTGGGCGGTTGCGCGAGTATGGACTCATGCGTGGGGCCACCGCCCCGGCCAACCGTGCCGCCCCGGCCATGAAACAAACGGCATTCCACGTTATGCGTGCTGGCAAGCTTGATGATCTTCTTCTGTGCCTCGTACAGGTTCCAGGTAGAGGCCAGGATGCCGCCGTCCTTGCAGGAGTCGGAATAGCCCAGCATGATTTCCTGGACATTACCGGAGGCCTTGAGCAACGCGGCATAGGTGGGGTTCGATAGCAATCGGGTCAGTACCTCGTCGATGTGCGACAGGTCTTCGATGGTTTCAAACAGCGGCGAAACGGATATATCGCAAGACCAATGATCACCATCGTGGCTGCTAAGCCCGGCGAGTCTCGCCAGGAACATGACTTCCATGACATGGCTGGCGTTGTGCGTCATGGATATGACATAGGTACCGAAAGCCTTTGGACTGATTTCCTTGCGCATGCTCGCCATTACGCGGAAAACTTCCACCGTCTCGCGGGTCGGTTCACTCAAGGTGTCCAGGTCAGGGTCCGGGGTGCGGGTATCTCCGAGTATTTCGGACAGGATGGCCATTCGCTGGTCTTCATCCAGCTTCGAATATTCGTTATGCAGGCCCAGGGTGCGCAGGAGTTCGTCTACCGCATCCGAATGGCGAGTGGATTCCTGGCGAACATCGAGATTGACCAGGTAAAAGCCAAAGGTTTCGACCAGGCGTATCAGGTTTTGCAAGTCTCCATTGGCGATATTGGCATCGCCGTGGTTGACCAGAGAGTCACGGATCAGGCACAGATCCTGTAAAAATTCCTTTTCGTTTGTATAGGCGGCGGGCGAGGCCGAGACCGGCTCCCCATTGATTCGTTTGTCCAGTATTTCAATATTCTTCCTGAGACGAAAACGCATCATGTGCAGCTTGCGTCGATAAGGCTCGTGCAGGAAACGGTTCGGCTTTTCGGCAAAGGCTTCCGCGCAACATTCCTCGTATCGCTCCAGGCTCTGATATAGTTCCTTGCTGATTTGTGTCAACTGGCTGGAATGGGTCAGGATATGCCCAAGCTGCGTCACCCTCTTGACATATTCCAGTAAGATCTCGCGGCTGTACATGCGCACGGCCATCGCCGTGGTTTCCGGTTTTACAAAGGGATTTCCATCGCGATCGCCGCCAATCCAGGAACCGAATTTCAAAAAGCTGGGGATCCGGACCAGGGCATTTCCCTGCTCGTTATTGCCGTAGTTTTTCTGGATGGCACGCTCCAGGTAGCGGTATATGATGGGTACCGCTTCATACAGGCACTCGCGGAAATAATACAGGCTGTTGCGAATTTCATCTCGCACCTGGGGACGGTGAATGCGCACTTCATCGGTCTTCCACAGCAGTAATATTTCGTTTTCCAGCTCCTGGGTGACGGCGCGTAATTCTTCCTTGCCGAGATTTCTGTCGTTCAGTTTTTCATTGGTCAGAAAGATGCGGCGCTGGATTTCCATGACCGTGCGGCGCTTGGACTCGGTCGGGTGTGCTGTGAAAACCGGGATGTAGGAGAGTCGATCCAGCAGGGACTGTAACTGTTCCGCGGTGACGCCCTGTATCATGAACTGGGTCAGCGTGTCACTGAAGGAACCCACCCACAAAGGACCGCCCGTGCGTGCCTGTCGGCGCCGTTGATGATGATGAAAGGCCTCTTCCGCGATGTTGACCAGGCTGAAATAGATACTGAACGCGCGCAGCACGTGCGTGGTCCGATCCGGTTCCATATTCGCAATGGTCTGGTTTATGCGTGCACGCAAGCGCGGATTGTTTTCCTTTCGCAGGCGAATATAACCCTTGCGTAAGGTTTCGATGGTATCAAGGACTTCCGCACCGGCATGTTCACGGATGACGTTGCCCAGCAGGTTGCCCAGGAGGCGTACCCGGCTGCGGAGTTCCTTATCGCGAGGGATGGCTTTTTCTAGATTCTGTATGTACATGACGCATAAAGTCTCGTGCGGCGCTGGGTCTGATGTGCCGTCATGGTTACTGTTACTGGTTTTGTCTTGGATTACGCCGTTACTCATTCTCCAGCCGGCCTGCAAACCTTGTTCATGGCTTGCTAGGCGAGACTGAATGCACCACTATAGTGCTACAACGGTCAGGGGCAGACGCATAATTCGCAGGAATTATACCCTGTCTTGATAAAAATGGCGATTATTGACAAATAAACGGTTGAGGTAGGGCTGTGCACGGATATTGCATAGGTTGATTGCATGCCCAAGGGCAGCCCATTTGTCTATGATACTATATTAATTTTATGCAGACGGGATTCGACTGCGGATAAATAAAAGCCAGGAAAGAGACTATGTCCGAATTGACCAGATCAGCTGCATGGCACGCTTTGGATACCCACGCCAAAGACATGCAGGCCGTACAGATGCGTGAACTGTTTGCAGCAGACCATCAGCGTTTCCCCCGGTATACGCTCGAAAGTACCGGAATATTTCTCGATTACTCCAAGAACCGCATTACGGATGACACCTTGCGCCATCTGTTCGCGTTGGCGCGTGCACGTGACCTG
>Ga0316579_10000448_pt1 | contig 13206 bp, 7 predicted proteins | sample J5NA_2_FD_203074 | JGI IMG/M metagenome (GOLD analysis project Ga0316579, IMG submission 203074) | Rhizosphere microbial communities from salt marsh grasses in Alabama, United States - J5-7_160517rDrA | ecosystem: Host-associated > Plants > Roots > Rhizosphere | place: USA: Alabama | collected... | reverse complement strand
GCGCCCGATCCAGAACCGCCACGCTGGAATAGTAAAGGCGCCCGGCTGGTGCCCCGCCGTTGCCTAGAGCGAATTGCACGGTGTTCTCACCTGGCTCGAGCTCCTCTGCAGGCAGCGTGTAGGCCGCTGTCCCATCGGCCTGGGTCAATGCGCCCTCCTGCCACAGCTCTCTGTTCACGTACACCGCATATGCCGTGTCGGCCGCTTGGCCCTCCGCAGCCAGCGCGTAGCTGGTCAGGGCGATCACCGCGTAGCTGGTCTTTTGTGTATCGCCCCAGCCCGGGCCCTGTCGCCGCGCCATCAGCCAGCGCACCGCACCGGGAAGCAATGGATCCGCCGGCTCCAGCCGCACCAGGGTATCGAGGACCATCGCCGTCGTGCGCTCTGTCGAACCCATCACCTCTCGGGCATAGGCACGGTCCGCCGCTGATTCCTCCCAGTGTACCATCGTTCCATCCTGGACGGCCGCTTCGCGCAGACTCGCCAGCAGGGCCGGGACCATCTCCGCCGGCGAGTCGGGTACCGACACGAGGCCGCCGCCTGCGTCGAGGGCCACGACCAATGCTGCCTGCGAGAAGGGATCCAACTCCAGGGCGTCGGTGAGATTCAGCGTAACCGTCACCGCCTGCCCCGCCATCACCAGGCTGTGGGCGCCGTAGGCCTGAGTGCGGGGTTCAGAGTCCGGCAGCAACCTGCGCAAAGCCTCCGCACCCAGCGATAGCACGCCATCGTCTACCTCAAACCCAGCCCGCTCGGTCATCGCCAGGCCCAACAGCACGTAGGCCGTCTGGTAGGCATCGGTGACATCATCGTACCACCACCCCCAACCCCCATCCTCGTGCTGGAAGCCATAGAGCCGCTGCAGTCCCTGTGACACCATGGACGGCAGGTCAGTTTCCAGCATCTCGCTGCGCATGCCGAGCTCGCTGAATGCCTGGCTCACCACCGCATTCGGGAGCACGCGGCTCATCGTCTGCTCGACACAACCATAGGGATAGCCGGTGAGGTACTCCAGCCCATCCAACAGCCCAGCTGTGAGCGAGCGCGACAGACTGATTTCCAGACGGCTGGTGGCAGAAACAACGTCGGAGGGCAGGGTAAGCGTCACAGTGTTGGTCGGAGAGAGGGGCGTGAGCTCGCCTGCCCAGGAGGTGACTTCGGGCAGCGCGAATGGAACCACCGGTAAAGACAGAGCCACAGCATCGCGGCCGATCAATCTCGTCCCGCGGCTGGCCGTGGCCCTGATCTCGATCGCGGCTTCTGCCGGCTCGCCGGCGACCACCGGCCAACTCGCCGTCGCCGACCCGTTGGCCGGGATGTGCACCACCTGCCGGGGATCGCCGTCCAGGTCAAGCCCCGCAAGGTTAACCTGAACGGTAGCCGAGACCGGCTCTGTGGTAAAGTTGCGAACAATCGTATCCAGAACGACGGCATCGCCCTGGACCAGAAAGCGGGGTGTCACCGGCTGGATGACAATGTCCTGGCTGACCACGACCTGCGTACTCGCCTCGCCGACGAGCGTGTCGGTCGTAATCGCCCGGGCCATAACCCGCCATTCGGTGAGATTGTCGGGCAGCTCGATGCTGATCGCCGCCTCGCCGTTTTCGTCCGTGATCAGCGCCGGGGCCCATAGCGCCGTGTCCGAAAAGTCGCGGCGAAGCACCTCCCCGAGCTCGTTGCCGTCTCCCCCCATCCCGCCAAATCCTTCCTCGAACAGCCAGCGAAGCGGGCTCATCGAGTCAAAGGTCCACACCAGGTTGGGACGCTTCCCATAGAAGGATTCAAGCAGGTCGGCAGACGTGTCCTCAGCCAGCGCATAGATCGCTTCGTCGACAATGGACAGGCTCACCTCCGCCTGCTGGGGCTGGCCCTCTGCGTCGGTGACCTGCACGCGGAAGGTAGCCTCGTCGCCAGGGCCGTACGCTGCCTGATCGGCAGTGACCGTCACGGTTAGCCGCCGGTCACTCATGGGCACCAGCATCTCTGTGCTTGCCGTCTGAAGCTGAGGCTCCGGGCGGTTCTCCTGCGCCCAGAGCGGATCGCCGGACGGGCCGAACTGGCTGACCGAGACGTGAATGTTTGGCGCATAGTCGGCGCGGACGGGCACCGAAATCGCGTTTGTGCCTGCAGTCAGTGTCACCGGCATGATGTGATGGATCTCACCCCGTTCAAAGGAGAGGAGGGCCCTCCCGGACGTGGGCGCCTGGATAAGAAGATTCGCCATATCACCAACGGCATAGGTGGCGCGATCGGCCACGATCGACAGCGCCGCTTCCTCACCCCACACGCTCCCGCGAACCGGCGCCAGGCCGGTCGGGTCATAGATCCACACCTGATCGACCGCCCTGAAGGCGTGACCGGCCTCATCGGTGCCGCTCACCGACAAGGCGTACCAGCCTTGCTCGGCGAGCTGCATGGCAAAGGCAGCACGCCCATCTGCATCGGTGATGCCCACTAGGTTGACGACTTCCTCTTCGCCACCCGCCAGCGCGCGCGCGACCAACTCCACACCCGGAATCGGCTCGCCATCGCGGTCCCGGGCCGCGACCGTGAGGGCAATCTCCTCGTCCGGTTCGTAGCCGTTCTTCTCCAGCAGCAATGCCAGGCCTACCTCGGCCTGCTGGACGGTCACCAACTGGTAGCTGCTCACGATCCGGCCTGTCTCATCGGTCACCGTGGCTTCGAGGGCCAGCGTGGCGCGCTCCTCGCCGCCCCAGAGGGGATCCAGTTCGTCCGCCGGCACGCTGGCTGCCCACCGGCCGTCCGCATCGGTCTGGCCTTCCGATACGACGACGGACTCGGCAGAATAGGGCATCCCGCCATCGAGCAGATCATCTGCACGGACGGCGTAGGCTCGCAGCACCACGTCGGCGCCTGCAACCGGCTGTCCAAAGTAGTAGCCGGCATCCACCGTGGCGTCAATCTTCTCGCCCTGGACATAGACTTTCTGCGGCGTCCGCACCGACACACTGTACTCGGGCTTGCGATACTCCTCCACCTGTAACGCCTGCCCCGCAGTGACCCCGCCCAGTTCGGTCTCAATGTGCCACGTGCCCAACGTGGTCTCGTCTGCCAGCTCCAAGGCACCATACACCGTACCGTACTGCGTCGGCGTGAGCACCTGGGTGGCTACGACATTGTCGCGCCCGTCGCGCAGGCGCACGCTGATCGGCAGGTCCGGAGGCGGAAGGGTATACTCTGCATCGTCGTCCGCGCGGATCAGCGCCTTGAAATACACGTCGTGCCCGGGCCGGTAGAGGGGCCGGTCGGTATACGAGTAGATGAGGTAGGGTGCCTGGCTGTGCTGCTGCACGCCCATGCCGCGCCACAGCCAGGACTCGGGCGCAAGCCACTCGTTGCCCAGCCCACAGACGGTCACATCGCCGTCCTTCTCCGCCAGCGCTATTACCGGACCAGGCTGCCCGGGCACTTCCAACGTCAGCAGGCCATCCGTATCGGTGACGCCTTCAGCCAGCGATGCCCCGCTTTCGTCCAGAAGGCGCACGGTGGCGCTCACCACAGGCGTGCCGCCGTCGATCTCTGCATCCCAGACGACGACCTGGGCCAGCGACTGCTCCCCGTCGCTGGACAGCGCCCGCTTTAGCACCAACGTGTGCTCCGTCAGAACGGCCAGGAGCTGCGCTCGCTCGTCGGACGGCGGTTCGCCGGTGAGCACATAGACTCCAGGCGCCGCTTCTGCGGGAATGTGGGCCGCGGCCTGGCGCCAACCTTCGTCCAGGCCCTCGCCCAGGGGAATCAGCTCTTCACGCCACTGCATGGTTGGGGTCAGCGCCTGCGTATCCAGGAGGCGCAGCTCCTCAGTCTCAGAAGTCGCGACCCAGAAGCCGGGGTTGTAGAGCTCCAGGAACTGCGTCTCCGTGATCGCATACAGGCGGAGATCGGCCACGTCGGCCCCGCGGGCAACAAGCTGAAAAGCGCGATCACCATCCGAGTTGATCAGCTGCACATTCGGACCCGCGCCGAATCGAATTTCGCTCATCGCGGTCGAGAAGGCATAAACCATGTCCTCGACCGCGGACTGCTGGCCATCCGCCGTGCGCGCCGCGCCCGACAGCGCGATCTCGTACTCGGCGCCCGGCAGCCAGGCAAGGTCCGGCTCGACGGTCAGGGTCCGGCCGTCGTCGCTCCACAGCAGATCCACGGCAGTGGTAGGGGAAATGGTCAAAGCCGCCGCCACGCTTGTCCGGTCCATGGGCAGCGCAAAGGAGAACTCGAGCGCTTGCCCAAGCTCTGCCAACGGAGCGTCAGAAGGCACCTGCGCCTCGAGCAAGAATGGCTGCGTGCTGAACCCCCACTGCATCGGCTCTGCCAGCGGAGCACCGCTGGCATCGCGCACGTCGGGGCTCAGGGAAAGGTGATAGTCGGTGTCTGGCAACAACCCGGCCCTCGGCGCGAACACGAGAGCATCCTGCTCCCAGGTCACGGCGCCTTCCTGCTTGGGCGAGATCTCTAGCCCCGCCTCCACAGAAGCCTGGTCCATCGGGCGCAGGAAGGGAATGTGAATGACAGCATCCAGCGCCACCTCGGTCTCCCCGGGAGCAGGCGAAAGCTCGCCCACCATCGCGGGTGTGTCGTAGACAAGCTCCAGGCCGTCGCTCAGCAGGAATCCCAGTTCGTCCTCCACGCCACCCGGCAAGCTGAGCGTGTACGTGCTGGCCGGTCGCAGCGGTTGGGCCGGCTGGAATAACAGGCTCTCGCCGCCATCTTCCCAGCTCAATTGGCCGTCCACGGCGACACCGTTCCCGTCGACGAGGCGGAAGCGGGAACCGGCCGAATCCGCCAGTACGGGCCGGTTGAACCTGATGCGAAACTGCGCCCAGAGGTCGTGCAAAGGCTCGGCCGCCGACGGTTGGACCTCCTCGATACTGAGCGCCGGCGCGGTGCTAAGCTCCCAGCGCACGCCGGGCCTGGCCCAGGCATCGCCATCCAGATACACACTGTGCAGAACGGCCGCATAGGTGGTCCCGGCTCGAAGAGGAGAGGTCGGCTGGAAGGCAAAGGTCTGCCCCTCGCACGCGAAGGTGCCGTCCGCTGCAGGGACGATGGCAAAGGTCGCGGACGTCGCCTGGCAGTTCAGCGGGTAGCCAAAAGCGGCAGATAGGACGGGGTAGGAGTCCAAATCCGCGGCTCCTATGGACGGAGCGACTTCTGCCAACAGAGGCGGCAGCACAAAGCTCCATTCGAAGGACGATTTCGTGGCAAGTGGCAGGGTTCCAGCGCGAGCGCCCGCCTCCAGCCGGATGGTCTGGGTTGTGCCCGGCTCGTAGCCTCCCTCGGCGGGGACAAAGGTCACCGCCGTCGACGTTTCGTTCCAGCGAAAGCTGCCCGTCACATCTGGCTCTAGCACCAAGCTCGATTCAACAGATGCTCTGTTCATCGGCTGGTCAAAGGTCAGGGTGAACGGCGTGGTGGGCTGGAACGCAAAGTTCGGATCGGGCTGAAGACCGGTCACGCGGGGAGGGTATAGGGGTATTTCGCCTGTCAGAACCAAGGCGGCTGCCAGCGCGGCAAAGACCAGACAGCCCACCAAAGCAAACAACGCGCCGAACGCCAGGAGCCCACAGCCTCCGCGTCTACTCATCCCTTCCCCTCCATGCGGTCTGGTGCAGCGTTTTGTGCGCCCGCGCCGGCTGCGATCTAGTAGCCGAACAGTCTATCGTCCGGGCACTCTGGCTCACCATACGTCACTCGACATAGATCGGATTGCTGAAAATCCACCCGCGCTCTCGTCCGGTATGCCGCCGGTAGGCCTCGACGCGATAGACACCCGGCACGTGGCTAATCGATACAAGACGGCTGTCTACCGTCTGGGCGATGACCTGCCCATTTCGAAGCAGCCGAAGTCGGGCTCGCTCAGGCGCCGAGATGCGCAGTTCAACCATCCCCTGGAACGGCAGCGACTCGCCCATCGTCGCCTCGTTGCCCCCAGACTGCGCCCAGAAGCTAAACCCGGCAATAGCGCCTGGTCGTTCATAGCCGAGAAAACCGTGCCCCATCTGCAGCGCGTCGTAGATCACCGCCCTGTCGTGTTCCAGATCTCCGCGCAACGGCTCTTCGCTCAGCAGGTGGGTGTTGATGCAGCGAAACAGGTGCTCGTACGGCTGGACCGCGCGAGACAGCGGGCCGATGTGGTACACGGTGCCGTGTGCATCCGAGCCACCAAAGGCGGCAACACGGCGCTCCATGAGCAATTCATCCCATTTGCGCAGGGTCTCGGGATACGGCCCGGTGATAGCCAGATCGGGTGCGTAGGCATAGAGGACCGCCTGGGCCTGATTCTTGAGCACCGACTTGAACTCTGACATATAGTTCCAGAGCTCAATGCCCGCAAAGCCCTGCACACTCCAATCCCTCCACGAGATATTGGGTTCGGGCAGAAACTCTGCGACATCGCGCTCGAACGGATGGGCAAGAAAGGTGAACCCTCCCTGTGCTGCCACAGCACCCATGAGCGAGGCCGGATCGGCGCTGTGAGCCGCCACGTCCTCCTGAATGTCGAAGCAGAGGGTATGGCTCGACTGAGGTTGGCGATCCGGATCGTGGACCTCCTCACCGACCAGCACCAGAGTGTCCCCGACCCAACCACCCAGGCCTTTTCGGTACACGTTGTGGTCGGTAATCACGATGAAATCCAGCCCCGCCTCAGAGGCGATGGCCCCTAGCTCCCGGTGCCCCTTCGTGCCATCAGACAGGGTCGTGTGCATGTGTAGATTGCCGCGCAGACCGTAGAAACGCCGCTCACCGATCCTCAGACTGTAGGACATACGCTCTCCTCCTGGGCACGTGTCCCCATTATAGCACAGGCCGCCAACAGAGACAATGCCGCAACAACTGCCGCGCATCTGTCTCCCCATGTTCTCCGTCATGCCCGTGGAGACCGGAAGCGGTGGCGCACCACTTCAGCCACGAAATCGCCAGTTGACTGATGGCCTCCCCTGTGTTATACTGCTGCGGGTGATTTCCCTATTCATAGCCTATCCAAGGAGGATATAGTATGTCATCTGCCGTCAGAGAAATGATTGAGAAGATGCCCAACAGCTTTCTGCCCGACAAGGCCGGGGATGCCAAAGCCCGAATCCAGCTCGATTTGACAGGAGACGAAGGCGGAGCATGGCTTCTGGACATTGCCAACAGACAATGCACCGTCAAAGAAGAAAAAGCCTCGCAAGTCGACGTCACGGTCACTATGGACGCCAACGACTTTGTGGCCCTGTACAGCAACAAGCTCAATCCCGTACAGGCATTCATGACTGGAAGGATCAAGGTCGCCGGCAACGTAGGAATGGTTATGCAGTTGTTGAACTGGTTTGATCGCTAAGGATTCCACCCCGTTGGGCCAGAACCTGTGCCCGCAGGGCACCCGGAATCGCACCACGAGGCAAAAACATCGAGAGCTAAGGGCGGCCCAACCCTTAGCTCTCATTCAAAAGGAGGAGAAGAATTTTTGCATTTGGCATGGCCCACATGTGACCTCCCCAATCGCGCCCGCCCCTGCGGGGCTATGGGCGAGGATGACGCTCGCCCGCCATGAACCATGCCAGTTGCTCAACCGTATAGTACCACAAAGTCTTCTCCTTTGCTGGACGCCAACTATACGCTTGCCCTACGCTGACGATACCGTAAGAATAGACCCGAGAGGCAGTAGAAAACGACCGATCCGGTCTCTCAGATGCTTTGCCGCCTCGTGGATGCAGCCCTGGCCAACCCGCGCTCCCGCAACCTCTTCGAGGGGCTATTGGCAGTGAAAAGGGAATTGTGGTACAATAGAAACAGAAAGGAGTAGCAATGACAGAATCGATCGTAGTTGTACGGCTGACCCGAAACCTGCGCTACAAGCTCACCTATGTCCAGATCTTTGAGACCTTCCTGGAATCCGAACCTGGCCCCGCCCTCACGGAGCTCCTCCAGGCTTTGATTCAGGCCCAGCACTCTGCAATTGCGCCCCTTTCCCGGTACTTGAGGCGGCTCGGTGTGCAGACACAGGATCTGGAGCTGGATCAGAAGCTCTTGAAGCACGCCGCCGAGAGGGACAACGTCAAGTCCCAGATGAGGTTCATCTGTGAGGGCCTGAAGCGGGCCGTCGCCTGGTATAAGACGCAGCTGACGGACAGGCAGATGGCGGCCGACCCTGAGCTGCGAGATCTGCTATACGAACTCGGCGAGATCGATGCGGCCAAGCTCTGGCGGACCGAAGCAACCATGAGCGTGCTGAAAATCCCCACCTCCGTCAAAGAAAAAGAGTGGGATGACCAGCAGCCGGCTCGATCCCAGCAAGAACCGGAATGGCAGCCGCGCCTGGTGGAAGATGTGGGCCGTTCGGACTGGGAAGATCGGTGGCGCAGCAAGTGGCAGAGTCCAGACAGATATCGGCGCGAGGGTTCGCGCTAGCGCGTTCGCTGGCGCAGAGGGCATCAGCTCTGCAAGCGTACCTTCCGCAGATGGTGCGCGGTGCCCTATGTGCCCTGCATCATGGAGAAAGGAGTTCGTGACGTGGACGTACACAGCGTTGGCATAATCGGCTGCGGCCTGATGGGCTCCGGCATTGCAGAAGTCAGCGCGCGAGCCGGCTACCGCGTCATCGTCCGGGAGATCAACGAGGAGCTGCTGCAGAACGGGCTCAATCGCATCCGGAACTCGCTGGGCAAGGCCGTCGCTCGCGGGAAGGCCAGCCAGGATGCAGCCGACCAGACGCTGGCGCGCATCCAGGGAACGCTGGATCTTGCCGATCTTGCCGGCTGCGATCTCGTCATCGAGGCTGCGGTAGAGAATATGGCGCTCAAGAAGGGGATCTTTGCCGAGCTCGACGGCCTTCTGGCCCCCCACGCCATCCTGGCCAGCAACACTTCGTCGCTGTGCATCACCGAGATGGCAAGCGTCACCCAGCGTAGCGACAAAGTCCTGGGCATTCACTTCTTCAACCCTGTGCCGGTCTATCCCTTGATCGAGTTCGTGCGCACCATCCTCACCAGCGATGAGACGATGGCCACCGCCCGTGAATTTGGGGCGTCGCTGGGCAAGACGATGGTCACCGCCAAAGATACCCCCGGATTCATCGTCAATCGCCTGCTCATCCCCTACCTTTTGCAGGCAGTCCAGGTGTACGAGGACGGGCTGGCAACCAGAGAGGACATCGACACGGCCATCAAACTGGGCCTGGCCCACCCAATGGGCCCATTGACACTGCTTGATTTCGTAGGCCTGGATACGACGCTCTTTATTGCCGACGCGATGTACGACGAGTACAAGGATCCCCGATATGCGGCTCCACCGCTGCTCCGGCGCCTGGTGCTCGCCGGACATCTCGGGCGCAAGAGCGGGAAGGGCTTTTACGACTACACGTAATCTGCGCACCGCCGAACCTGCTGCCGCGGATCTTTGAGCGCTACGCGGGGCGTGGCGACACGCCGCCTCTAGGCGCCGATGACCTCGACCATTGGCCGCGCAGTGCAGCCGCTTGCTACCAACTAGACAATGATTCGTGCCCACACTCTGACTAAACGGTATAACGGGACTACGGCGCTCGATCAGCTTGCTCTGGAGATTCCGCAGGGTGCAGTCTTTGGCATCCTGGGGCCAAACGGTGCAGGCAAGACGACCTTCTTGCGCATCGTCATGGGCTTTGTCCTGCCTACGGCCGGAACCATCGACCGCGGAGGACTGGCTCCGGCGAACATAGGCTACCTCCCCGAGCGTGCCTTCTATCCGCTCCGTTTCACCATCCGCAGCTACCTTGATACCATGGCCAAACTGGCCGGGCTGACGGGCGAGCCCAGACACTACGAGGTCGCGCGCCTGCTGCATCAGGTGGGTCTGTCTGGGGTCGCAGATCAGCGGCTGGGCACCTGCTCGCGCGGGATGCTGCAGCGCGTGGGACTGGCACAGTCTCTGCTGGGGGATCCAGACCTGCTCGTGCTCGACGAACCGGTGCTCGGGCTAGATCCTGCCGGTCAGGTGTTCATGCGCGAGCAGATTGCCGGCCTCGATCGCGCCGGCAAGACGGTGTTGCTGTCGAGCCATCACCTGGATGAGGTAACCCGGGTCTGTAGCCACGTAGCCGTTCTGAGCCAGGGGCGCCTGGTGCGCAGCGGCCCTCTGCACTCGATGCTGGCCCCCCGCGCCAGGGTGGTCATCGATACCGGTTCGATTCCAAGCGAGCTCGCGCAGCAGATAGGCGATCGGCTGTCGAACACCACAGTCCACGAGCAGCAAATCGTGCTCGACGGCGAAGCCGTCGAGCACAAGCCCATGATCTTGCGCTTGCTCTTGGATCAGGGCGTAGACATTCGCCAGCTATCTGAGGTGCGCAGCACACTGGAAGAGGTGTTCATGGAGGTCACCGAGAAGTGAAGCGCATCATCGCTCTGACCTCCTTTCTCATTCGAGACCTGTCCCGTTCGCTGGCTGGGGTCGTTCCTCTTGCCTTGGCTTTGGCCTTTGGCCTCATCGCCTTCGAATACGGTATGGATCAGGCTCAGTTCATCACCGTTGCCGGCATAGGCATGGGCGCCATCTGCCTCGTGTCAGGCCTGGTGCTCGCCAGCCGGGCCAACCGAGCATCCTCCTATCTGGTTGTCGCCAGGCTGCACCGGCGGGCCGAGTTTTTGGCCGCTCTGGTATTGAGCAGCCTACTGATCACGGCTGCGTTGGGCCTGGTTGTCGCCATCGTGAACCTCCTGGCCGGCAGGCTCACACTGGATTTTCCATCAGCGCTGTGGGTCCTGCCGACCTGGCTACCACTCTGGCTTCTCACAGCAACACTCGCCCTTCCCCTGTCAGGCCTGGTAGAGCGGAGCGGATCCCATCTGTTTGGATACGCGCTGCTGGCAGGATTACTGATCGCCAATGACCGCCAGGCGTTCCTGAGCAGCCACGGGCTGGTCTGGCTCGCACGCCTTGTTGACGCTATCCTCTGGCCGATGAGCACACTCGTGGGCGAGGCATCCGCCGGTATCCACGGCAGGGAGTATCTGCTAGCGTGGGCCCTCACATCCGCCTACGCGCTCCTGCTGTTTGTGTTGGCGACATCCCTGTTCGAAGACAAGGACCTGCTCTGGTCGGAATAGCTGCTGGCTGACGGCCATCGAGCAGTCAGTGTCATATTGCTGTAACCGCTTGTAGGTCAGGAGTTGGTGAATGGCAGAGTTGAAGGTGGGGTTCCCGGAGCGATTTTTGTGGGGCACAGCCACGGCTGCCTTCCAGGTGGAGGGCAACAACACCAAGTGCGACTGGTCGCAATTTGAGCAGCAGCCCGGCGCCATCTGGCACAGCGACCACAGCGGCCTGGCCTGTGACTGGTGGCGCAACGCCGAGCAGGACTTTGACCTGATGGCAGACATGGGCCACAACACGCACCGGCTTTCGGTGGAATGGAGCCGCATCGAGCCGGAGGAAGGCGTCTTCGATCCATCGGCCATCGGCCGCTACCGCGAGATGCTGGCAGGACTGCGCAGCCGGGGCATGGAACCGATGGTGACCCTCTTTCACTTTAGCACGCCGCTCTGGCTGGCCCGCCAAGGAGGATGGTCAAATCCAGCCGTCACTGGGTACTTTCGGCGCTTTGCCCGCCACGCCGTCGAGCAATTGGGTGACCTGGTGACTCTGTGGTGCACCATAAATGAGCCAAACATCTATGCCGCTTTGGGCTATGCTCTCGGCGAACACGCACCCGGAAAAAAGTCTTTACCGCTCTACTTCCGCGTGCTGTCGAACCTGCTGCAAGCACATGCCGCCGCCTACCGGGCGATCCACGCGGTGCAGGGCGACGCCCAGGTAGGACTGGTCAAGAACGTGCAGATCTTTGAGCCGCTCGATCCTGCCGACAAGGCGTCAGCCGCGCTTGCCAACCTTCTGGACTATGTGTTCAACGAGGTCACCCTGCGCGCCGTGGTTGACGGGCGCCTGCGCTTCCCACTCGGCTCGGGGCTGCGCATCCATGGGTCCCTGGTCGATAGCGTCGACTTTTGGGGCGTCAACTACTACCAGCGGCAGAGGGTCAGCTTGAAGGTCCGGACCGGATTGCGGGGCGTCTTGCAGCCCACGCCGGGCGCGCCAGTCAGTGACTTTGGGCGCAACGGTACCTACGGTGAGATCTATCCCGCTGGCATATACCGGGTGCTGGACAAGATAAGACGCTTTCGAAAGCCGATCTACGTCACCGAAAACGGCCTGCCGGATGATGACGACGACCAGCGCCCCGGCTTTCTCCTGGCGCATCTGGCCCAGGTGCAGCGCGCCATCAGCGCAGGAGCCGACGTGCGCGGCTACTACCATTGGTCGTTCACCGACAACTTTGAGTGGGCGGAAGGGTGGGGGCTGCGCTTCGGACTCGTCGCTCTGGATCCTGAGACGCAGACACGCACGCCACGGCCCAGCGCCCAACTATTTTCCGAATTAGCAGGCGCCAACGCCATCACCCGAGACATGGTCGCCGCCTACGCGCCCGAATTGCTCGCGGAGATCTTTTCCAATGCCTGATCCCCTGGAGTTTGCCCTCGCCACAGCACGCGCAGCAGGCCAGATCCTCTGCCGGCTGTATGACAAGCATCACTCCGTACACTTCAAGTCCAGCGACATCGATATCGTCACAGAAGCCGACATTGCTTCTGAGCAACTCATTGTAGGCGCCATTCGTCAGGAGTTTCCCGGCCACAGGATCCTCTCGGAGGAGGGCTTGGGCACGCTCGACGCCTTGGTGGCAGATTCAGCGCCCGTCTGGCTGGTGGATCCGCTGGATGGCACGGTCAACTATGCCCACGGGTTCCCACTTTGGGGTGTATCTCTGGCTCTGGCTGAATCGGGGCGAGTACGCACAGCGGTCACCTTTGACCCGCTGCACGACCAGATCTATTGGGCCGAGGCGGGCCAGGGAGCATGGCGCAACGGGACGCGCCTCCAGGTGTCAGGGGCGGCCGATCTGCGCCAGGCGCTGGTAGCAACCGGATTCGCGTACAAGCGCGCCACCCTGACGGACAACAATCTCGCCGAATTCAGTGCGGTCATGCCGGGGGTGCAGGGGGTGCGGCGTGGAGGTTCCGCAGTCCTTGACCTCGCCTACCTGGCAGCTGGGCAGCTGGACGGCTACTGGGAGATGCACTTGAATCCGTGGGATTGGGCCGCGGGCTGGCTTCTGGTTGAGGAGGCAGGTGGTAGGGTCACCGATATGCGAGGCGAGCCGTGGGCGCTCTC
>Ga0316579_10000447_pt1 | contig 13209 bp, 9 predicted proteins | sample J5NA_2_FD_203074 | JGI IMG/M metagenome (GOLD analysis project Ga0316579, IMG submission 203074) | Rhizosphere microbial communities from salt marsh grasses in Alabama, United States - J5-7_160517rDrA | ecosystem: Host-associated > Plants > Roots > Rhizosphere | place: USA: Alabama | collected... | reverse complement strand
TGCTCGGAGGCAACGGATCGTAGTGGTGAAGTTTCTCCGTGTACACGTTTCCATTGATGGGAACACCGACCGGAAAGGACGGCCTCCCGTCCGGAAGGCTCGAGGCCGAGCAGGAACAGCCATCCGGAACGGAAAGTCGTCCAGGTACTGCCCGACCAGGGTCCGGTCTCCGCGTCGAACCGCAGCGAGGAGGAGGCGACCGATGATGTCCTCCGGGAGCTCGCGTCATTTTCCAGGGAATACCGGATCCCGTGGACCCGCGTGGGGTGGGCGTACGATGCGGTGTCCATTCTCGCGGCCTCGACGGCAGTATCAGTGACCGGTGCGCAGAATTTTCGTGACACAGCCGACCACATGACTGATCCACCCGACGGGATTTTGAGGCGTCCCGGTGCACGGTGGAACCGGTTCGTACCGCGCTGCCGTGTCCCCGTGCCTCGTCCGTTCGTGCGGTCTTCGCGGAGACCGGCATCCGGGATCCGGGACTCGGGGCCGAAAGACGGATGGTCCAAGAAGTCAGGGAGAACCGACACGATGTCCCTCGCCCTCTCGCCGTGGACGGCAGGGCACTGCGAGGACCGCGGCCGGACGGCAACCAGAGGTCCATGTCTTTCTCCGCCATGATCCACGTGATCGGGATACCAGTGGCCCGGCCCAACGTCCCGGGAGACACGAACGAGATCACGCAGGTCGCAGTCGTCCTGGACCTGATCGGCACACGGCCCGGACGCACCATGGCCACCTGGACGCAGCACGAACCTCTGGAGAAGAAGCTGGAGGCCTGCGCGGGCTGGTGACCGACGACCTGCAGCGCGCGGGAGCGAACCGATGCACACTCCGAGTTCCCGTCGTCTCCGAACTCGGGGACGTCGTCCCGAGGCCACCGGAACATTCGCCGAGGAAAACGAGCGCGACCGGATCGCACAAGGGGCTGCACGGACGCTCGCGGCGGAAGGGGCGAACCCACCCCATCCGAAACAGGCCGCCTGCACATGAAGGGACGACTCCGACCCCCGCCTCCGAGCTGCCGGCACGGAACTCGTCTCCACGATCACCGGTGCGGGGCCGGGAGAGCGCCGGCCGAGGACCTCCGTTCCGGGACCGGCGGGCACTGGTGAGCCGGGGCGACAGTTCACTGGCGCAGGGACATCACGGGGAACGAGGACCGCAGCCAGCCGCACACGGGAAACACGGCACATGCGCCGGCAATCCTGGAGAACCCTGTCCCGGGAATATCCGGACTCGCCGGAACCGGCGAGATCGAACGAATCACGGAATGAATGGTCCGCGATCGCGGGAGCATCCCGGCCGCCCTCCCCGCGCTGTAGTCGGGCGATCACGCGACGCCACCTCTGAACGGCCGCGGGGTCAGCCGGTCGAGGCGAGGCCGACGGACCCCTTGACATCCCGAACCGCGGTCACCAAACATCATTGCCAGTCATTCGGCTGAATCGACCGGATAAAGGAACCCACACCGAACGGCGATAGTGAGGACCACGGGGCATCCCGTTCGGAACCGAGAGCCCCGGGGCGATCAGATGCCGAGCGCTCAGGACACCACCTCGACCGACCGACCACGGACGCCGCCCGCACGGCACGGCCGGCGCGGCGCGCGGATTCCCCATTTTTCGTCACCGCACGGCAGCGGTTCGTACGCCGTTGCCGTCGCAGCTGCACATCTCGTCCGACCGGAGACCCGGCACGCGTACGCATGAACGTCGGTGAACGTCAGTCGTGATCCACTGGCGACATTCTCCGTCACACCCCGTTCCAGGCTCTGTCTGGTTTCAGTTCGCAACGGTCGACACCATCCGGAGAGGATTTTCCGTGCACATCGCAAGGACCACGGACGGCAGCACGCCGCTGCCCAACGAGATCGCCGTGACGGGCGGCTGCGGATTCATCGGCAGGCATCTCGTCACGACGCTCGCGGCAACGGGCCGGCACGTCATCGTGCTCGACATGGCCGAGCCACCGCCGGAGCTGGCGGACCTCGCCGACATCGAACACCGGCGGGCGGACCTCCGCGACCACGACCAGACGAAGTCCGCTCTCAAGGGCGCAGAGGCGGTCTTCCACCTGGCCGGCAACGCGAGCGGTGCCCGGTCCGTCGCGGAGCCCCGGTTCGACTTCCAGGCCAACGGGCTCGCGACCTGCAACGTCGGTGATGCCTGCCGCGAATCCAGCGTACGGCGCCTCGTGTACCTCTCTTCGGCGATCGTCTACGGGACACCGCTGACCTCCCCGATCACGGAGGAGCATCCCACCCGCCCCTTCCTGCCCTACGGCGCCTCGAAACTCTCCGGTGAGCTGGTGCTGCGCAGCCTGCACGACTCCGCGGGCCTCCCGGTGGTGATCGGGCGCTCGTTCGTCGTCTACGGCCCGGGCGAGGACCCACGCACCGCCGGTGGCGAGGTCTCCCAGTTCCTGCGGTGGCAGCTCAACGACCGACCGATCCCGGTGGTCGGTGACATCGACGGCAAGACCCGCGACTTCATCAGCGTGCTGGACGTGTGCTCGGCCCTGGTCACGCTCGCCGAGCGCGGGGCCGACGGAGAGATCTACAACATCGGTACCGGCCGGGAGGTGTCCATGGGCGAGTTGGCCGACGCGGTCGGTCGGGTGACCGGCCGGCCGGCCCGACTCGACGTCGACCCGTCCCGGTCCGAGGACAGCTTCCGTCTGGTCGCGGACGTGTCCAAGCTGTCCGCCCTCGGCTTCCGGCCGCGCGTCCCGCTCGAATCCGGGATCCGGGAACTCGCCGGCCACCTGGGCCCCCACCCCGAACTGCCCGCGGCCACCGCGGTCTTCCGGCGCGAACCGGTCGGCACCGCCCCGGCTCCGGGCGGCTGCCAGGAGCCGGCCCCGTGCTAGCGATCGACGGCGGCACGCCGGTCATCCCCGAAGGCACCTTCGCCCCGTGGCCACACATCCTCGACGAGGACCGTGCAGCCGTGCTGCGTGCCCTGGACCGGGCGACCCCTTGGCACTGGCCGATGGCGACGGTCACAGAGCTCGAGGAGGCGTGGGCCCGGCTCACCGGCATGCCGTACGTGCTCGCCGCCAACTCCGGAACGGCAGCACTGCACATGGCGGTCGTCGCGGCCGGCGTGGAACCCGGCGACGAGGTGCTGGTGCCGGCCGACACGTTCCTCGCAACGGCGTCGTGCGTCCTGCAGGCCAACGCGATCCCTGTCTTCGTCGACACCGAACCGGACACGTTCACCATCGACCCCGAACGGGTGGCCGAGGCCGTCACGGGGCGGACCAAGGCCATCATCGCGGTCGATCTGCATGGCCTTCCGGCCGACTACGACCGCCTAACCGGCGTCGCGCGGGCGCACGGGCTGACGCTGATCGAGGACGCCGCGCAGGCCCACGGCGCGACCTGTCGCGGCCGTCCGGTCGGCTCGCTCGGCGAGCTCAGCGGCGCGAGTCTCAACGGTTCGAAGTGCCTCTCCGCGCTCGGTGAGGGCGGGCTGTTCGCGACCAGGGACGAGGAGCAATGGCGTCTGGCCCGCCGGGTGCTCATGTTCGGGGAGGAACTGCCCGACCAGGGACGCGACTACAACGCCCGGATGATGGGGTGGAACTACCGGATCGACGTGCTGGCCGCGGCGTTCGCCGGCTCGCAGATCGGCCGGCTCGCCGAGATGACGCGATGCCGCCAGGCCAACGGAGCGGCGCTGTCCGCGGCCCTCGACGGCGTTGCGGGCATCCAGCGACCGATCGTTCCGACCGGCCGGACCTCGGTCCACTTCTTCTATCCGCTCCTGGTCAGGCCCGAGGAACTGGGCTTGGACGACGTGCCGGTCGAGGCGTTCCGCGACGCGGTGGAGAAGGCAGCCAGCGCCGAGGGCCTCGGCATCATGCGGTGGCAACCACGGCCGGTCCCCGAGCAGACGCTGTTCCAGGACCTGCGCGGATACGGGCGTGGTTGCCCGTGGACCTGCGGTCACGCCCGACCGGGCCGCGTCTACCGTGGGACGGACCACCCGGTCGCGCAGGACACCTGCCGCCGCCGGCTCGTCCTCGGCCAGAGCTTCAGCTCGCTCGGACCGCCCAACGGCCCACGAACGATGCGTGCCGCCGCGGACGTCTTCCACAAGCTGCTCGTCGAGGAGCGGGACGCGTTGATCACGCTCGCCCGCGCCGGGACGGCGGCGGCTTGACGCTCCGAGGTCCTGCTTCGCCGGGACGGCACGGGGACGCACGGATCCGGGCCGGAGCCCGATGACCAGTCAGCCGGCCGGGAGGAACCCGGCCCCCGGTGCCGGGGCCGGGGCCGCCGGCGGCGGTCGCGCCGCCGGTCGCCCCACGGACCTGACGCGGAGCGCTCGGACGGCCGTCAGCGTGCTCTTCTTCGCGACCGGTGCCACGTTCGCCGCGTGGGCGTCCCGGGTACCCGCCGTGCAGGACCGGCTGGGGCTGGCCGAGGGCAGCCTGGCGATGGCCCTGGCCGGGCTCGCCGTCGGGGCGCTGGTCGGGCTCCCGCTCGCGGGTGCCCTGGTGGCGCGCTGGGGGAGCCGGCGGGTGCTGGCCGGCGGGTTCACCACCTACCTCGGCGCGTTGCCGATGATCGCGCTCGCCCCCGACCTGCCGATGCTGACCGCGGTGCTGGCGGTGTTCGCGGCCGGCAACAGCGCGGTGGACGTCGCCATGAACACCCAGGGCGTGCTGGTCGAGCACGGCGGTGGCCGGCCCGTCCTCGGCGGATTCCACGCCATGTTCAGCCTCGGTGGAATCGTCGGTGCCGCGGTGGGCAGCCTCGCGGCGGCACGCGGCGCCAGCCCCGCCGTCCACTTCCTGCTCAGCTCGGGCGTGCTGCTCGTGGCGTGCGCCGCGGTGCTGCCCTCGACGCTGCCGGACCGGCCGGGCGTCACGGCGTCCGGACCGCCGGCCGGACCACAGGTCCGGGGCCTCCTGGTGCCCGGACTGATCACGTTCTGCGCGCTGATGGGCGAGGGCGTCATGAACGACTGGGGCGCGGTCTACCTGCACCAGGTCGCCCGTTCCTCGGCGTCGACCGCGGCAGCCGGATTCGCGGTGTTCTCCGCCGGCATGGTGACGGGCCGGCTGGCCGCGGACCGGCTCCGCGGGCGCGGCAGCACCCGGGGTTTCCTCCTCGCCTGCGCGGGGCTGTCCGCGGCGGGGGCGGGGCTCGCCGTGGCCGTGCCCCACCCGGTGACGGGTCTTGCCGGGTACGGGCTCGTCGGCCTCGGCCTCGCCGCTGTCGTCCCGGTGGTGCTCAGCCACGTCGCCGCCCGGCACCGCACCGGTCCCGGCCCGGCGATCGCAGCCGTCTCGACCATCGGGTACCTGGGCTTCCTCGCCGGTCCCCCGCTCATCGGCGGCATCGCGACGATGACCGAACTTCGCCTCGCCATGCTCGTCCCGCTCCTGCTCATGGTGATGATGGCCGGCCTCTCCCTGCGGCTGCCGACCGCTCGGCCGGCCGCAGCGGCGGGGCCGGATCCCGGCGGCTCTGCCTGATCCGCACGTCGCGGGTCCCTTCCGCACGGGGCGATCCAGGTCCTCACGTCCCGCACGCGCGTCCCCGGGCGCGGACCGGGCAGGGCGCCGTCCGGTACGGGGCGTCCACCGGAAGAATGACGATATGAGCGAGTACCAGTACTTCGAGTTCGTCGCGGTGGACCGTCCCCTGACCGGGGAGGAGATGGCCCAGCTGCGGCAGCTGTCCACCCGGGCCGAGATCACCCCCACGAGCTTCACGAACACGTACCACTGGGGGAACTTCGGCGGTGACCCCCTGAGGATGGTCGAGCGGTACTTCGACGCGCACCTGTACGAGGCGAACTGGGGAACCCGGCAGCTGGTCCTGCGACTGCCCGAGCGGCTCCTGGACGCCGACACCGCCCACCTGTACACCGCGGACGAGATCTCGACGAGCTGGACGTCCGGGGAACACGTGATCCTGGACTTCGTCAACGAGGACCAGGACGACGAGTGGGCCGAGGACAGCGAGAACTGGCTCCCCTCGATCATCTCTGCCCGTGCCGATCTCGCAGCGGGCGACCTGCGCCTGCTGTACCTGGGATGGCTGCTCGCAGCCCAGTCCGGTGCCCTGGAGGACGACGACTACGAACCGCCCGTCCCCGCGGGACTGGGACAGCTGAACGGACCGCTGCAACGCTTCGCGGACTTCCTGCGCCTGGACCCGGACCTGATCACGGTGGCGGCCGGGCGCAGCGCCCCCCGGGCCCTCGGCGGTCCCTCCGCCACGGTGCTGCGGACCTGGGTGTCGGGCCTGCCGCGGGAGGACAAGGACGAGGCCCTGCTGCGCCTGCTGGACGGCGAGCAGGCCCTCGTCGTCCCCGAACTGCTGCGGCGGTTCCACGAGGACAGCGGCACCGTGCCGGTCTGCGACGACGGGACGGAGCCCCGCACCGTGGGGGAACTCCTCTACGCCGCGAGCACCCTGCACCTGCACGACGACGGTGAGGGCTGAGGTCGGGGAGGGACCGGCGAGGCGGGACCGCCGGATCCCCGTGCCCGACCCGTTGCCGATCGGCTGGCGATGTACGAAAATGTCCTCGCACCACGGTGGCGGACCGCCACCGGTACGTGACCGTCACGACACCTGATCGTCATCGCACCTGATCTCATCAACACCGCACCTGATCGATACGGCACCAGGCAGGGGAAGTCCGGTGAGAGCCCGGCACTGACCCGCAACGGTGTGCCGGTGTCCCCGCAGGGGACGCCGGTGAGTCCGAATGCCTGCCCGGTGTCCCGACCTTCGTTGTTCCCCGTCGAGGCCCGCGGGGCGGCAACCCGGAGAGTAACGGCCGGCCGGGTTCACGGCCGCCCCTTCCCGGTTCGGCGTCCGGCGGGACCGGAGAGGCAGCACATGCCCACCTCGTTGTCGAACAGATTCTCTCGCCGCCTGGCCGCACCGTTCGCGGCACTGGCCCTCCTGGCCCTCGTCCCGGGCACGGCACCGGCCTCCCCCGCGGACTCCACGGCACGGGTTCCCGTCCCGAACCGGGCCGTGGCCGCCGCGGGATGGACCGCCCGGCAGATGACGGACGGCGAGCGGTTCGAAACCGTCTACGACGGAGTGACCTACCCGGACCAGGGACTCACGATCGATGCGCTGTTCGCCTTCGCCGCCACCGGATCGGCCGGCCGGTACGCGCAGCGGGCGGGCGACTGGCTCGCGGATCCCGAGATCCTCACCGGGTACGTCGGGGACGGGACGTCGGAGGCCTACGCCGGTGCCACGGCAAAGAGCGCGCTGGCAGCGCAGGTCCTGGGCCGGGACCCCGAACACTTCGGCGGCCGCGACCTCATCGCCGGGCTGCGGGGACTGCGGGGCACCGGCGGTCGCTTCTCGGACCGCTCCGCCTACGGCGACTACAGCAACGGCTTCACCCAGTCCCTCGCCGTGCTCGCCCTCGAACGGACCGCCGAGGGCGCGCCGCGGGACGCCGTGGACTACCTCGCCTCCACCCGCTGCCCCGACGGCGGCTACCCCGTCGCCCTCGACCGGGCGACGTGCACGGGCGACGTCGACGCCACGGCCCTGGCCGTCCAGGCCCTCGACGCCGCCGGCCGCTCGCGCGCTGCGGCCCGGGGCGTGAACTGGCTGGTGTCGGTCCAGGCCCCCGACGGCGGTTTCTCCTCCGACGGCGTGGAGAACGCCAACAGCACCGGCCTGGCCGCTCAGGCACTGGCCCATGCCGGGCGCGCTGTCCCGGCCCTGCGGGCCAGGTCCTTCCTGGTGGGGTTGCAGCTCGGGTGCTCGGCCGACCCCGCGGACCGCGGGGCCGTCGCCCACTCCGCCGCCGGGTTCGAGCCCTCCACCGCCCGGCGCGCGACCCCCCAGGCCGTTCTCGGCCTTGCCGGGACCGGTTTCGAGGACCTCACCACGGCCGGCTCGGTCCCCGCGGCCGGGAACCTGCTCTGCCCGCCCGCGTGAACCGCCCCGCACCACCGCCGGGGACCACGGCCAGGGACCCCCGCCCGGGACACCCCACGTTCGTGCCGAACAGCCCGACATCGAGGGAGCACCCATGATCGAACGTCTGTTCCGACGCCCCGGTCCTCCGAGGACCGTCGCCCCCGGCACGCGACGGATCCGGGCCGGGACGGCGACGGCCGCCCTCGCGCTCGCGGCCGGGACCCTGCTGGCGGCCCCGGCCCCGGCCCGGGCCGCGGCCTGCACCGGCAGCACCGGCGTCACGGTCGTCGTGGACTTCACCCGTGTCGGCGGGGGCATCACCACGGCCTGCGCGCCGGGGAACCCCACGACCGGACTCGCGGCCCTCCGGGGCGCGGGTTTCACCCCGACAGGGACCCGCCGGTCCGGACCCGCCTTCGTCTGCCGGATCGACGGCCTGCCGACGGCCGCGCAGGACGCCTGCGTCAACACGCCACCGGCCAGCGCCTACTGGTCGTACTGGCACGCCCCCCGCCAGGGGACCTGGACCTACAGCACCCTCGGCGCGGCCTCCCACGACCCCGCGCCCGACACCGTCGAAGGATGGTCCTTCGGCTCCGGCCAGGAACCCGGGATCTCCCCGCCCTGACCCTCCCACCCCACTCCTCTCACCCCGTCCACCCTCCCCGGCCCTCCCCTTCCACTCCTCCTGCGGGCTGGCTCGACGCTCCCGGGGGAGGGGGAAGGGGAGAGGCGAAGGAGACGGGGGGGTGGAAGGACGCGCGGCGGGCGGCCCGGCGGAAGGTCGCCAGGAGGGCCGGGCCGGTCAGCCACACCAGGGCGGCTGTCGTCAGCGCCCTGCCCGTGTCCCAGCCCAGTGACGTGAGGGCATCGAACACCAGGTAGCGGTGCCACTGCTCGGCGAACGGCAGGCCCGGACGGTAGGAGATCGAGCTGCCGGGGTCGACCGAGAACGGCCAGAAGGACAGGTTGAGCAGGAAGCCGTACCCGTAGCCCGACAGGCCCCCGTACACCGCGAGCAGGGCCGGCTCGGCCCGTCCCCGGCAGGCGGGCAGGAGCCCCGCCCCCATTCCCACCCAGGCGCAGCCGAACATCTGGTACGGCATCCACGGCCCGACGCCGCCGGTCAGCAGGGCGGAGGCGAACAGGGACGTGCACCCCAGGAGGAAACCGAACCCGGGTCCGAAGACCCTTCCGGCGAGGACCAGCAGGAAGAAGACCGTCTCGACCCCGGCGGTCCCCGCGCCCAGGGGGCGCACCGCCGCGTTGACCGCCGAGAGGACCCCGAGCATGGCCAGGGCCTTGGCGTCGATGCCGCCGTCGGCGATCTGGGCGAGGGCCACGGCCATCACGAGCGCGAGCAACAGGCCGAACAGCAGCGGGGGAAGCATCACCGAGCCGGTCCTCCCGGCCGGCAGCACGAACGGCCACGTGAAGGCCACGAGGCCGAGGAACGACGCCACCGCCAGCGTGAAGGCCGACCGGCGCCCCACCCGGACCGCCGGAACGTCCCGGCCCGGCACGCTCCCGCCGGCCCCGTTCACCCCGTCCCCGCCGCGGTGCCCGGGGTCGGGTCCGGCCCCGCGAGCGCTGCGGTGACCTCGTGGACGGTCAGGCACGGCACCGGTGCGAGGACCTTCGCCACCTGGGGGGCGAACGCCGGGGACGCCGTCAGGACGGTCCGGGCGGGACCGTCCGCCACGAGTTCCCCCTCGGCGAGGACCATCACCCGGCCGCAGGCCGTCGCGGTGAACTCGACGTCGTGCGTCGCCACGACGATCGCGTGCCCCCGGGCAGCGAGGTCCCCGAGCACCGCGGTCAACGCGGCCTTCGCACGGTAGTCCAGGCCTCTCGTGGGCTCGTCGAGCAGCAGGACCCGCGGGCCGCCGGACAGCTGGATCGCCAGCGCGAGCGCGAGCTGCTGGCCCGCGGACAGGTCCCGCGGGTGGGCGTCCCGGTCGATCCCCGGGAGCAAACGGTCCAGCAGCTCCCCGGTCCCCCCGCCGGAGGCGTTGCGGACCTCGCTGTCCCGGCCGGTGCCATGGCCGCCGGCGCCGTGACGTCCGGAGGGGCCGCCGACGGCGGCGTTCCGGTCGAGGGCGCCGCGTTCGATGGTGTCGCGGTCGGCCCGGGCCAGCTCCTGGCCGACCGTGTCCAGGTACAGCAGGTCCGTCGGTGTCTGGGGCACGAGCGCCACCAGGGCGCGGGTCCGATCCGGCGGCAGGTCCGCCGGGTCGACGCAGCCGTCCGGTCCACGACCGCCGCCCCTCCCGGCACGGTGATCGTCCCCGACGTCGTGGCGGTCCCCGGAGCCGTTCGCGTCCCGGGAATCGTCCCCGGAATCGTTCCCGGCACCGGTGCCGGCACCGGTGCCGGCACCGCCTGCGGTCCGGGCGATCCGCAACCGGCCTCCCGCGCGCTTGGCGGCCCCCGCCAGCGCCCACAGCAGCGAGGACTTTCCCGACCCGTTGCGCCCCATGAGGGCGACGACCTCACCGGCACGCAGCCGCAGGTCGATCCCGCGGACGGCGAGGACCCGGCCGTGCCGCACCTGGATCCGTGACGCCCGAAGGACCGCGGGAACCTCGCGGGCCGTGGAGGTCTCGCGGACCACGGGGGCCTCGCGGGCCGCCGGAACGCCCCGGGCCGCGGGGCGCCGGAGGGCCGCGGGAGCCCCGCGCGTCCCGGGGCCGTCCCCCCCGGCGTCCGGGGACGCGTGCCCGAGGCGCTCGCGCAGCGGTCCGGCCCGGCGGCGGGCGTCCCGGACCGACAACGGCAGGCGGTCCCACCCGGCGACCCGGCCCAGCTCGACCACGGGCGGGACGAGGTCGACCCCGCCGAGCACCTCCCCGGGCGGTCCGCAGGTCACCGTGCCGTCCCCGGGCAGGTGCACGATCCTGTCCGCGTACTGCACGACCCGTTCCAACCGGTGTTCGGCCAGAACCACCGTCACCCCCAGGTCGTGCACGAGGCGGGTGACGGTCGCCAGGACCTCCTCGGCCCCCACCGGGTCGAGGGACGAGGTCGGCTCGTCGAGGACGAGGACCTCCGGGCGGGCCGTGAGCGCCGCCCCGATGGCCACCCGCTGCTGCTGCCCGCCCGACAGCGCGCGCAGGGGGCGCCGCCGCAGCGACGCGATCCCGAGCAGGTCCAGGGTCTGCTCGACCCGGGTCCGCATGGCCTGCGGGGGCACGGCCAGCTGTTCCATCGTGTAGGCCAGTTCCTCCTCCACGGTGTCCGTGACGAACCCCGCGACGGGGTCCTGCCCGACCACCCCCACGACGTCGGCCAGGTCCCGGGGCCGGTGAACGGCGGTGTCCCTGCCGGCAACGGTCACCCTTCCCGAGAGCGCCCCGCCCGTGAAGTGGGGCACGAGCCCGTTCACCGCGCCGAGCAGGCTGCTCTTCCCGCAGCCCGTGTGCCCGATCACCAGGCACAGCTCGCCTTCCTCGATCCGCAGCCGGACGTCGGAGAGCACGGGACGGGCGGCGTCCGGGTACATCAGGCCGACACGGTCGAACACGATCATTCGGGGTCCACCTCCGGGGGAACGGTCGCGGGAGGGGGCGCGGCCAGGGCCGCCAACCCCATGGACAGGACGATCCCGGCCGGCAGCAGCGGCAGCTCCGGCCAGCTCAGCGTGTCCGGGCCGGCGAGCGCCGCCGGGTCGAACCCGGTCCCGGCCACGAGCGCCAGCGCCCCGGCGACCCCGGCCCCCGCGACGACCCATTCCGGTGCCAGCCACGGGTCGGGGCGGTAGCGGGTCCGGCGGACCGCGCGCCCGGCGAGGACCAGCCCCGCGGCGCACGATGCCGTCCCGGCGGCGAGGCACGCCAGGCCGGCCCCTGGCGGGATCGTCGTGTCCAGCAGCCCGTACGCGCCGGCGCACAGCGCGACCGGACCGGCGAGCAGCAGCGCCCCGGTGACCCTGCGCGCGGTGCCGCGCCCGGCCACGGCGTCACCGTTCGGCACGGCCCTTGCCCGCCCGTACCCGCGGGAGTCCATGCTCGCGGCCAGGTGCAGGGACCGTTCGAAGGCGTCGTGCAGCACCGGCACGACGACGGCCCTGGCACCCCGCGGGCCCCGCAGCCGCGAGCTCCGTCCCCCGCGCAGCCTCGTGGCCCTGCGGACCCGGTGCGCCGACTGCGCCAGCTGCGGTGCCGTCGTCAGCGCCACCGTCACCGCGACCCCCAGCTCGTGCAGCGCCCCCGGCAGGCACTGCAGGGCGTGCTTGGGGTCGGCGAGGGTGTTGACAGCGCCGAGGCAGCACAGCAAGCAGGCCAGGCGCAGGCCGTCCACGGCGGCGGCCAGCACCGACTCCAGCGCCACCGGCCCGCCGATCCGAACGCCCGCGTACCAGCCGGGCAGGGGGACCCGCGGCAGCTCGACCAGGACGTGTGCCCCGGCCGGGACGTCGCCGCCGAAGACCGTCCGGAACACCACGCGGAGCCCGATGACGACCAGCGCCAGGACCAGGTAGCCGCGGTAGGCCCCGGCCCACGGGGCATCGGTGCGCCGGGCGGACACCACCAGCCCGAGCACGGCAAGGACCAGCACGAGCAGCAGGGGGTTGACCGTCCGCCCGGCAGCCGTCGCCAGGCCGATCGACCAGATCCACCAGGCCAGGGGGTGCAGGGAGCGGGGCGGACGCGCGCGCACGGTCCGATCAGTCCTCCCGCCGCGGCCGGCGCAGCGCGTGGAACACGCCGGTGCCCCCGAGCACCAGCACGATCCCCAGCGTGATCAGGGCGGGGGTCGGCGAGCCGGTATCGACCGTACCGTCGTCGTCGCGGCCTACGGACCCGCCGGCGTCCAGGACGATCCGCGTCCCGTCCGTTCCCCGGGGCGTCCCGTCCGGGAGGGGCGGGGACCGGACCTCCCCCGGCGACGTGCCCGCGGAGCGGCCCGCGGCCGGGGAGCCCGGGGAGGCCGGGGAGGGCCCCGGGGGAGTGGCGGGACGGGCGCCGTCGCCGTCGCCGGGGGCCGCGGGTCCGTTCCCGACGCCGGCACCCGCGCCGGGAACCGGAGGGCCGTCCGCGGTGTCCCCGGCGGCCGGCGGGGACGCCGCCGTGCGGGTCGAGGAGGCGGTTCCGGCCGCCGCGGCGGGTCGCAGGGAGCCCGGGTCGATGGTGGGAACGCCCGAGCCGGACGATCCGGTGAGGTCGGTGCCGCCGAAGGTCCACAGGTCGACGCCGCCCGGCTCGGGCTCGTAGCTCGTCGCGCCGAGCCTGCTGTACGACCAGGAGGAGCTGCCGGGGGCCGCGTGCCAGTAGGACCAGTAGGCG
>Ga0316579_10000446_pt1 | contig 13216 bp, 9 predicted proteins | sample J5NA_2_FD_203074 | JGI IMG/M metagenome (GOLD analysis project Ga0316579, IMG submission 203074) | Rhizosphere microbial communities from salt marsh grasses in Alabama, United States - J5-7_160517rDrA | ecosystem: Host-associated > Plants > Roots > Rhizosphere | place: USA: Alabama | collected... | reverse complement strand
GTTAAAAAACTGGCGCTTTCCGCCCGTAAATCGGGGAAGATTCCACCTTGCACAATGCCGAATAAAGCCTGATCCGCTCTCGTTTTGGCTTCCACACAGTGCAAAGCCCACGAATGGGTGCGCGCCAAGGATTCTTTGACGTAGTCATAATCAGTAGGAGGTGGGCATTCGTCGAACATCATGATGATATCGGCGCCGAGGTTCTCCTGTATTTCGATGCTCTTTTCAGGTGTAAAACGATGTCTGGAACCATCGAGATGCGATTGAAATGTAACGCCCTCTGCATCAATCTTTCTCGTATCGCTGAGACTGAATACCTGAAACCCGCCGCTGTCAGTCAGGATGGGTCCACCCCAATCCATGAAGGTATGCAAACCGCCTAAATCACGGATGAGCTTGTCGCCCGGACGCAGGTATAGATGGTATGTGTTGCTTAAAATCAGGGTCGCACCAACGGTTCGCAGATCATCCGGCTTCATTGCTTTTACCGTGGCTTGGGTCCCTACCGGAGCAAAAATGGGGGTTTCGAGAACCCCATGCGGTGTATGGAAGCGGCCTAATCGGGCCGCGGAGGCCGCATCTTCTAGCAGTAGTTCAAATTCAAAAGACATGAGAGCGAATTATACTCCTTATGATCTTTGACAACACCCGATGCTTCTGCTAACATTTTGGGGCTTATAACTACATACTTCTAGGCGGTCAATTGATCGCCCTTATCCAGAGAGGTGAAGGGACCGGCCCGATGAAGCCTCAGCAACCGCCCAGACTGGGAAATGGTGCTAATTCCGGCAAGCGATTCGTGAAGTCGCTTGGAAGATAAGGATAGCGCTTAGGCTTGCACCATACCTCTTCTGGATATTCCAAAGAGGTATTTTTATTTGAGGATAATGCAATGACCTTGGTAATGAAATTTGGTGGAACTTCAGTGGGAAGTTCGCAGGCGATGCGCGAAACGGCCGAACTTATCGAAAACACAAAGACAGATTGGGGAAGGGTGGTTGTGATTGCCTCGGGGATGGGCTCCAAACCGGTTAAGGTGACTGATTTGCTCCTTGGCGGCGCCCAGGCGGCCCTAGCTGGTGACCGGCAGGCGTACCTGGATATTGCCGAAGAAATGCGCCAGGTGCATTATGAGGCGATTGATGGTCTGCTGAACCCGGAGCGGGAACGCCAGGCGATCCTCTCCGAAAATCAGGGTTTTATCGACCATTATGTTGCTTTATGTGATGCCGTGCGCGTACTCGGCGAGCTGTCTCCCAGGGCATTGGATGCCATTAGTGGCATGGGCGAGCAAATGAGTGTGCGTATTCTCGCCGCCTATCTGCGCCAATTGGGGCATAAAGCCGAAGCGATTGATGCTACAGAGTTAATTACCACGGATAATAAGTTTCAAAGCGCCAATCCATTCATAGATGAAACAAGTGAACAATCCACCGCCCGTTTGCTGCCCTTGCTTGAAGAGGACGTTATTCCGATCGTTACCGGATTCATTGCCGCCACCAGGGATGGTGTGACAACCACTCTTGGCCGCGGAGGATCGGATTACAGCGCGTCGATTATCGGGCAAGCACTGAACGCGGACGAAGTGTGGATCTGGACAGATGTTGATGGCGTCATGACGGCCGATCCACGTTTTGTTCCCGATGCCCAATCAATTCCCGTCTTAACCTATCGCGAAGTTTCTGAACTCGCTTATTATGGGGCCAGAGTACTTCACCCCAAAACAATGCGCCCCTGCGTGGAGAGCAATATCCCTTTACGGATCAAGAATACCTTCAACCCCGACCATCCAGGGACGGTCATTGTCGCCAATGGGCAGGGTAGGAACGGCGGGATTAAAGCGGTGACGGCAATTAGAGAGCTCAATCTAGTCACTGTCGAAGGAACGGGCATGGTCGGTGTACCCGGCATTGCCGCGCGCACCTTTGGCGCAGTTGCCGACAGTCAAGTGAGTGTTTTGCTCATCAGCCAGGCTTCATCCGAACAATCGATCTGTTTTGCAGTGCCCAATAAAGCGAGCCAAGATGTGATTGATAGCCTGCAGAATGAGTTCGAGTTGGAGATCGAACGCCGGGACATTGACAGCATCTGGGGGATGGAAGATGCATCCATCGTAACGATCGTCGGTGCGGGTATGCGTGGAACACCTGGTATTTCAGGGAGAGTTTTCAGCGCGCTTGGGGATCAGGGTGTTAACGTCATTGCCATCGCTCAGGGATCCTCCGAATGCAGCATCAGCATCGTGGTTGATGCGGCGGATACGGCCGAAGCGGTGACACAAATCCACGCTCTAATCACACATTAGACAGTAGTCCCGAGATTTAAGGTCTTAATGCCTTAGTGGAATTTGACGATCGATGGGCGTGTTACTATAATCAACTTTGAACAATTTTTGATCACGGGTGCTTGGGCTTAACCAGGCTGAGATGCTTCTTTTAGAGCGAGGCGAACCGTTAAACCTGATCCAGATAATGCTGGCGTAGGAACTGATTACGACTAAGCCAGAAGCCTTCTTATTGGATCAGAAGGCTTTTTTGTTTTTAATTCTGCTTCGTAACAGCTCCCCAATAATAATGAGGTAGAAAATGAAAAGAATTTTAATTCTGGTCTTTTTGGTTATGCTGTTGTCCATCTGTCTGAGCGGCTGCGGGCAGCAGGAACCGGTCACGCTGCGCCTGATGACTCATGACAGCTTTGATATTGCCGCGGAAACGATGGCCCAGTTCACAGAAGAAACAGGCATTGCGGTCGAGGTATTTAAAGCAGGCGATGCTGGGGCGATGGTTAACCAGGCGGTTCTGGCCGCCGGTGATCCGCTCGCCGACGTCATATTCGGTATAGACAATACTTTCCTCAGCCGAGCGCTCAATAATAAAATTTTTATCCCTTACGAATCGCCGGTTCTGGACCAGATCAGGGATGACCTCAAGCTCGATCCCCAAAATCGTGCTCTGCCGGTCGATTTTGGCGATGTTTGCTTGAATTATGATCGTAATTGGTTTGCTAAGAATTCTCTGGACCCGCCGCGGTCTCTGGACGATCTGATTGATCCAGCTTATGCCGGACTGACTGTGGTCGAGAATGCGGCCACTTCGTCTCCAGGGCTTGCCTTCTTACTGGCTACAATTGATACCTATGGCGAAATGGGTTACCTGGATTACTGGCAGAAGCTGGAGGGGAACGATGTGCTGGTTACAGACGGATGGGAAGACGCTTACTATGGTGCTTTTTCAGCCTCTTCAGATGGCAGCCGGCCGGTTGTCGTCAGTTATGCCAGCAGCCCCGCGGCTGAAGTGTTTTTTGCCGAGACAGCCCTTGACGAAGCGCCGACCGCCGCCGTGGTCAGTGATGGCAGCTGTTTCCGCCAGGTTGAATTCGTGGGCATTCTGCAAGGCACGAAACATGAGACGGAAGCGAGGCAGCTGGTTGATTTCCTCTTAAGCCGGCCGTTCCAGGAAGATATCCCTCTACATATGTTCGTCTATCCGGCCAACGAGGAGGCGCAGTTACCTGAGGTGTTCATCGAGCACAGCCAGGTACCACAGTATCCGGCCACCATCTCGCCGGAAGAGATCGCTGCTAATCGTGAAGCCTGGGTCCAGGCATGGACGGAGACCGTCTTACGCTAACCAGTTAATTTAATGGCCGGTGGTATAAGTGCTGTCAGCCCACCACCGGCCGCGGAATGAAATTCGTGTTACGTCGATTATGGCCTTTCGCCGGATTGCTCATCTGGCTGCCGGTTCTCTTTTTCATACTCTTTTATTTCTACCCGCTGGGGACGATCTTTACGGTTAGTTTCTTCCCGGAGGGAGAGCTTCAATTTGGAGCGCTTGAGAACATCGTAACCACGCCATATTACTGGCATATCCTTTGGTTTACGTTCTGGCAGGCGCTGCTTTCCACGGTTTTGGTCATTGCCTTAGCTTTTCCCGGTGCCTATGTATTCGCGCGTTACCGCTTTCGCGGTAAGGACACAATTCGCACGATCAGCACCTTACCTTTTGTTTTACCGACTGTCGTTGTGGCTAACGCCTTCCTGGCCTTAATCGGAACGAGGGGGATTCTGAATACGCTGCTGATGGATCTGTTCAATCTCTCTCAGCCGCCGATTAATCTACAGTATACTATCTGGGCAATATTATTGGCCCACATATTTTTCAATTACAGTGTTGCCCTGCGTATTATCAGCAGCGCCTGGCAAAATCTAGGTCCGGAGTTGGGGCAGGCCGCCCAGATGTTAGGGGCTTCCCCGAGCCGCGTGTTTTGGTCAATAACCCTGCCGCTGCTGCGCGGGCCGGTACTGGCTGCCGCTGTTCTTGTTTTTATCTTCTGTTTCACCAGTTTCGGGGTCATTTTGATTCTAGGCGGCCCCCGTTTTGCCACTTTAGAAGTTGAGATCTACCGCCAGGCCGTATATCTCTTTAACCTGCCGGTTGCCGCAGCCCTCTCAATTTTTCAAATTCTATTTACCTTCTTTTTTATGTGGTTCTACACAAGACATCAGGCCCGGACCAGCCGGCCACTGGAATTGAGGTCCGCCCAGGGACTTGAGAAACCGGTTCACACCCTGCGCGACCGCTTAATTGTCTATGGTAACTTGTTGTTAATGCTGCTTCTTTTAGGACTGCCGTTGGCTGCGCTGGTCTTGCGTTCCTTTCAGGGTACGGAGGGATGGACCTTACGGTATTACCAGGAGTTATTTATTAATCGCCAGGGATCTCTGTTTTTTGTGCCTCCGGCCGAAGCGATAGCGAACTCGACCGGATTTGCCCTGACGACGGTCATGCTGGCGACCTCGCTTGGTTTGATCAGCGCCTGGGCTCTGGCCGGGAAAACACCCGTTGTTTATAAGAACCGCCTGTTTAATCGTTTCCAGACGTTATTAAAGCCGCTGCTGGATCCCATGTTTATGCTGCCACTGGCTACTTCGGCTGTTACCCTGGGTTTTGGTTTCATTTTGGCGCTTAATAAACCACCGCTCAATCTACGCCGGTCGATTCTCCTGGTGCCTATTGCCCATACGCTGGTGGCCATGCCCTTTGTTATCCGCAGCATACTGCCGGCTATGCGGCGCATCAATCCGCGGCTGCGCGAAGCAGCGTCAATTTTGGGCGCTGATCCTCCACATGTCATGCTGCACGTCGATTGGCCCCTAATCCGGCGTGCGCTGCTTGTCGGCGCTGTATTCGCCTTTACAATCAGCATGGGTGAATTTGGAGCGACGATTTTTATCGCCCGGCCACAGACGCCGACGATGCCCGTGGCGATTTATCGTTTCCTATCCCAACCCGGCGCGCTCAATTACGGCCAGGCGATGGCTATGAGCTGCCTGCTCATGTTGGTTTGCGCCGCGGGCTTTGTAGCCATTGAGCGCTTCCGTATTGGGGATGAGGGCGAGTTCTAATCGCGGCGAGTTCTAGTCGCGGCGCAGTTTGCGGTAAGTGATACGATGGGGGCGATCGGCCGCATCACCCAACCGGCGGCGGCGATCCTCTTCGTACTCACTATAATTGCCCGGATACCAGACGACTTCGCTGTCCCCTTCCATGGCCAGAATATGGGTAGCCACACGGTCAAGAAACCAGCGATCATGAGAAATAACGATCGCCGAGCCACCGAAATGTTCTAAAGCGTCTTCAAGGGCGCGAAGCGTGTTGACATCCAGATCATTTGTGGGCTCGTCTAAAAGCAGTAAATTAGCGCCGGATTTCAGCATCTTGGCCAGGTGAACACGGTTTCTTTCGCCACCTGATAAGGCCCCAACTTTTTTCTGCTGATCGCTGCCAGTGAAGTTGAACCGCGCGACATAAGCACGTGAATTAACCCGCCGGTCGCCAAGCTGCAAAGTCTCTTCCCCATCGGAAATCTCTTCCCAAACAGTTTTATCAGCATCCAGTGTTTCGCGGCTCTGATCGACATAAGCAAGCTGCACTGTATCTCCCACACGCAGTTCACCCTCGTCCGCTGTTTCCTGTCCCGTGATCATGCGGAACAGGGTGGTCTTTCCGGCGCCGTTGGGGCCGATCACGCCGATTATTGATCCTGGCGGCGCGTCGAATGTCAAATCGCCATAGAGCAGATGATCATCATAGCCCTTGGCAACATGGCCGGCTTGCACGACGATATCGCCCAGACGGGGTCCCGGCGGGATATAGATTTGAAGGTCTTTGATTGATTCCTCTTGATCAGCATTTAATAAATCCTGATAGGCCTTCACCCGCGCCTTGGATTTTGCGCGCTGCCCTTTGGGCGTCATTTGCACCCATTCTAATTCTCGTTCCAGGGTGCGCTGGCGGGAGACCTCCTGTTTTTTCTCTTGGGCTAAGCGTCCCTGTTTTTGTTCCAGCCAGGAAGAATAGTTCCCTTTCCAGGGAATGCCATGCCCGCGATCCAGCTCTAATATCCACCCGGCGACATTATCCAAAAAGTAACGGTCATGGGTGACGGCGATGACAGTCCCCGAGTACTCTCGTAGATGGCGCTCAAGCCAGGCTACTGATTCGGCGTCAAGATGGTTTGTTGGTTCGTCAAGCAGCAGGATATCAGGCTGCTTGAGGAGCAGCCGTACGAGGGCTACGCGTCGCCGCTCCCCACCGGAGAGGATGGCTGCCGGTGTCTCTCCTGGGGGGCATCGCAGGGCATCCAGGGCCAAATCAAGGCGGCTGTCGAGGTCCCAGGCGTTCATGTGATCCAATTTATCTTGCAATTTACCCTGCTTTTCAATCAGATCGTTCAGCTCTTCGTCCGACATGGGTTCGGCAAACTTGAGATTTATCTCTTCGAATGCATTCAGAGTGTCAACGACTTCCTGGACACCTTCCTCGACGATATCGCGCACCGTCTTATCTGGGTCAAGCTGTGGTTCTTGTTCAAGATAGCCAACCGTAAAACCGGGAGCGAGTATGGTCTCCCCGATATAGTCCTGATCCACACCGGCCATGATTTTAAGGAGCGTGCTTTTCCCGGCGCCGTTTAAGCCTAAAACGCCGATTTTGGCGCCGTAAAAATAGGAGAGGGATATGTCGCGCAGGATTTCACGGTTCGGGGGCACAACTTTGCCCACACCAATCATGGAATAGATTACTTTCTTGTCATCGCTCATAGTTTTATTCCTGGTATAAAAAAGCCCGGCTCATGCCCAAGCACGATCCAGGCTGTATACTAATCGCTAGCGCACTAACTCGATCACGACTTGTCTGCAAGCGCTTCTCCGGCTGCCTGGCTCAAACGCACCAACTCTTCCTCCACTACGGAAGGCTCCAAGCGTTTGAAGAGTGGTGTAGGTGTTGGTAATTGGCGTCCAGCAGGAACCGGAAGTCGTTCCCAGGTTCCAACCGCATTAGTGCCGTCGTAAGTCAAGCCCTGGTGTATTTTTGTAGATTCCTCATAAGTCTCTACCAGCTGCTCGCCAAACAACGTGCCCTCTTCTCCTAACATTTCGTGCAGCTGCTGGCTGGAGAAGGGCAGGATCGGAGCCCAAAGAGTTTTGAGACCGCTGATAGCCTGTAAGGCCGTGTAAATAGAACGCGCCGTGGCCTCCAAATCCGTTTTGGCGGTTGTCCAGGGGCTGGTTTCTTCCAGGTATTGGTTGACCAGGGTGGAGAGGCGAAGATTTTCCTGCAAGGCTGCGCGGAATGTGCAGGCATCATAAAGACGGCCGACCGTAAAAAAGCCTTCGTCGGTGGCCTGGATTAAAGCTTCATCCCGAGGAGTCAATTGGCCTGGATCAGGTACTTCGCCTTTAAAGTAACGCTTGGTCATATTGAGGATGCGGTTGACCAGGTTGCCCCAGTTGGCGACCAGCTCGCTGTTATTGCGGTCGACAAAGCCCTGCCAGCTCCAGTCGCTGTCGCGCGTTTCAGGCATCACGGCCGTCAGATAATAGCGCAGCGGATCGGGATCATAGTTTTCGAGAGCATCCAGCATCCAAACCGCCCAACGGCGGCTGCCGCTTATTTTCTGCCCCTCCATATTCATGAATTCATTGGCCGGTATATCATAAGGCAGGTTGAGATGCGCGTCAGAATCGCCGGCATACAGTCCCTTCGAACCTAAGAGCTGTGCCGGCCAGAAGACGGCGTGGAAAGGAATATTATCCTTACCGATAAAATAGACAGTCCGGGCTGATGGATCCTGCCACCAGTTTTGCCAAGCATCTTCCTGGCCTTGATTGTGGGCCCATTCGATCGACGCAGAGAGATAACCGATCACGGCTTCGAACCAGACATAGAGTACTTTTCCGTCAAAGCCCTCAACCGGCACTTTGATCCCCCAGTCCATGTCGCGGGTGACGGCACGGCCGATCAGGCCTTGGTCCACAAAGTTGCGTGCAAAATTGATAACCTGGGGACGCCAGTGTTCCTTATTGTCATCATGCAGCCAATCAGAAAGGCCGTCATCGGCAATTGCCGGCAGATCGATAAAGAAATGCTCCGTATCGCGCAGCTCAAGCGCGGTGTCATCCGTCTTGCTGCGCGGGTTAAGCAGTTCGGCCGCACTTTCGAAGAGCGTGTTGCAGTTATCGCACTGGTCGCCGCGAGCATGCTCATATCCGCATACCGGGCAGGTGCCCTCCACATAGCGATCCGGCAGGAACCGCCCCGTGGAAGGGGAATACATTTGTGGCGTTGTCTTGCGATATAAATAACCGTTGTCGAGCAGGCTGAGGAAAAGGTCCTGTGACACTTGATGATGCGTTTCAGTATCCGTATGTGTAAACAAATCGAAGGTGATACCTAATTTCTGAAACATTTCCAGGAAACGGCCGTGATAATATTCGACGATTTCCGCCGTTAGAACACCCGCCTCATCCGCGGCAATCGTGACCGGGGTTCCATGACTATCCGATCCGGAAACCATCAGCACGTGATCGCCATTCAAGCGGTGGTAACGTGCATAAATGTCAGCCGGAAGATGGGAACCGGTGACATTGCCCTGGTGTATGTCAGCATTGGCGTAGGGCCAGGCTACGGAAACTAAAACATATTCATTTGACATAATCTATTCGTCGTCCTCGTCGTAATCCTCATCATCCTCGTCGACATCGTCCTCGTCATCGTCTTCACTGATTTCGGTTAACAATTCTGACAGTAGTTCGAAATCATCTTCGCTCGTAGGACAAAACATCTCAACATCGACGGGATTAGCCGCAAAATTGGGGCAGCTCTCTAATTCGACGGAATCAAAAGTTACGGCTTTCTCCAGCGACCCCGTGTCGGCGTCAATATCAATTTGAAAGAAAATCGCTTCCTTCTCCGGAACGGTGAAGGTGTATTTCTTGGGATTTGCTGAAAAAGCATCACCAGTCACCGTAGCCACGGCAAAGAATGCCAGGGCATCTTGCGAAAAATAGATCAAGCGGTCGCCCTTCTTGATCTGCTTCGCCAGTTCTTCCGAGGTGGCCATCACCACCCGTTCTTCCCAACCAGGGAAAGTCAATTCTTCGCCGGGTTGGACATTGACCACCTTGATAAAGTGGTTGACACCGGAAGGCGATTTTTTCTTTCTGGTTCTTGATGCAGAAGAACGCCGGTTGGCAAACTCTCGCTCAGCGACTATATTTTCCCAAATTCGTTCTTGAATATTGATGCGCAGATCCGCTGTCGATCCGTCTTCATAACAGACCGTCATCATTGGTTCATCAATTGACAATACCGTGTAATTACCTTTGCGATTGGCGTAAGTGCCGTCCACTTCAAACATGGCTATCTCTCCCGACCATATACGAAATTTCAGGCGTGCATGGTACCGTTTTCAAGGCCTGTTGGCAAGTTGATATGAGGGATTTGGGTATGATTCCTGAAAAAATTTTCAGGTGGAAGCCGCTTTCGCGTTTTGTGAGCCACGCATGAGCAGAAAGAGCGCTGCTAAAACGGCCAGCAAGCTCAGAATTTGCAGTCCATGCCATCCCCCCGGAGCTATCCAGGTGTTTTCGCGGTAGGCGTCTACAAATAACCTGCCGAATCCATAAACGACGGTCGTGATTAGGAAAAGCTGGCCCTCGAAAAGATGACGGTTTTGGAAATACCACCAGGCGAGCAGGGCGAGCGCACCGACTGCGATCTCATACAGTTGGACAGGATGGCGGCTCATGTCATAGCTTTCAATTCCCCAGGGCATATGGGTGAAGGTTCCAAAACCAGGCCCGCCGAGAAAGTCGGCCAGGCTGAAGAACATCAACCCAGTGACCAGCACTGGGGCGAGGGCATCCAGATAGGGCGCGGTGGGGATCTGCTTGCCACGGCCGTAGAAAAACATAGCCGCCGCGCCGAAGAAAATCCCACCCCAAACATTAAACCCGGAGTTTATCGGCCAGAGGATGCCCAGTAGATTGTTCTGATAAGCGGGCCAGTAGAGAAAAACGAAGGTTAATCTAGCGCCGATAAAGCCGGCAATAATACCCGTGGTCACTAACCCGGACATGATAACGGCATCCAAACCCAGGCGGCCTGCAACACGTTCGGCAAGGACCAGGCAGACCCAAACGCCGATGAGAATAATGAAAGGCGCGGTGGGCAAAACGAGAGGACCAAAATTGATGGCTGGGTACATAAGGTTTGCTTACTCTTCAAGCAGAGCGTTTATCTTGTTCTCAAGAACAGCCTGGTTCATGGTTCCAACAAATACCTCGCGAATGACGCCCTGGGCATCGACAAAGATTGTCGTCGGCAGATTGGTGACTGCGTACTTGTAATTGATATTTTGATCTTCATCAATCAGGAGAGGGTAGGTTACCGCGGTTGTTTGGGCAAAACGTTCGATTGTTTCCGCCGATTCAGCCTGATTGACACCCAGGATAGCAGCCCGGTCCGCGAACTTAAGACTGGCCCGCTCAAAAGCCGGCATTTCCATGCGGCAGGGACCGCACCAGGAAGCCCAAAAATTGAGCACGACAGGACGGCCGTTTTCGCCTTCGCGGTCGACATATTCACTCAAAGCGAAGGTTTCATAATCAATGGTCTGAGCCGTAAAATCAGGCGCCAGGTGACCGACCAATGGGGCTTCGGTCAATAAAAAGTTCTGGGGCTCAATATTCGACTCGCGTGATTCGATAATCCATGCGCCGCCCAATAGGAGAACGATGAGGAAAATAATAGCCCATTCAAATCGTGAGTTGAACATTATGAATTAATAAGTGGCTCCACCGCTGCTAAGGATTGATCGAACTTAGGTCAATCACGGCCGTCCCAGGTTGATCGACGCCCTCCGGGCTTCCGGTCAAATCGTAGGTCATGGCCCCACTGATGTGGATAGGTACGATTTCACCCAGGGGCAGTTCGCCGGGAACGACGACATAGCCGTCGATTTCAGGGGCGTCGCGGTAGCTGCGGCCGATGCTGATCCCATTATCAAATCCCTCGACGAGCACAGGCAGAACACGGCCGACTTGTTCCTGGTTGCGGGCCAAGGATATCGACTGCTGTAAGGTCATCAACTCATCACGCCGCGCCTCTTTTATTTTCTCGGGAACTTGCCAGGAAACAGTGGCCGATGGCGTGGACGCTTCGTAAGAATAAGTAAAGGCACCAACACGATCGAACTGTAGATCGCTAACCATTTGTTTCAGAGCAGCGAACTCTTCATCCGTTTCTCCGGGATAGCCAACGATAAACGTGGTTCGAATAGTAATGTCCGGCATAGCGACGCGCATTTTTTCAATCGTTTGATACACCCATTCTACGTTGGCCGGACGGCGCATTCTCTTCAACGTCTCGCGGTGGCCATGCTGCAAGGGGATGTCTAAATAATTGAGGATTTGCGGTGTTGTGGCCATCGTCTCAATCAGTTCGTCCGTGACGTAGCCCGGGTAAGCATACATGATGCGAATCCAGGGGATCTCCGGCGCCGCGCGAACGATTTGTTTTAGCAAGCTGCTCAACCCATTTTTCAGGCCCAGGTCGTGACCATAATCGGTGCTGTCTTGAGAGATGATGATTAATTCTTGAATGCCCGCTTCCTGCAGGCGCACAGCCTCGGCGATGATCATTTCCGGCGGCCGGCTGACGAGAGTGCCTTTGATTTGCGGTATAGCGCAAAAAGCACATGGCCGGCGACAACCATCGGCAATCTTGAGATAGGCGCTGCTTCCCTGCAGGGATGCTCGCAGGACGCCTTGCTCATCACGGCCGACTGTTTGCGCTTCATCCGGCAGGTGATAGAGCGGCGTTGGATGTTTGCGCTGCCGCAGCCGGCGAATAAAGGGTACGATATCCATCCAGCGGCGGGTGCCAATAACGCCATCAATGCCCGGCACCCACTCGACGACTTCGTCACCATAACGCTGGGCCATACAGCCGGCAGCAATTAGGAGTTGGTTTTTCCCCTTTCCCTCGGCCAGTTGGCGCAGCGCGCCGATAGATTCCTGGCGCGCCGATTCGATGAAACCACAAGTATTTACAATTAATACAGAAGCATCATCAGGATCGACAACGCCGCTGAAACCAGCCCGCTGGAGCAGGCTGCCCATACTTTCGGAGTCAACGGTATTCTTACTGCAGCCTAAACTGAGCAAATAGAATTGTTTTTTCGCTTGTTTATCCATATTGTGGAGAAAATATTGGAGCAAGAACCGTCACTGTGATCATTTGCTCCAGGCGCATTGACTACTGAGTTGTCCGCCAGATTTCTTCCTTGTTTTGTCCGCGATCGCCCAACCGGCCAATGGGAATATCATTGATGGTGACAAAGATGCCGATGGCATTGCCGGTTAATAATTTCGCTGAATCTTCGGCCGTCCACTCGAATTCATCCCCGGCGCGGGCGATGCCGGAGAACACGACTTCATCGTCGATGGTCGCCTCCAGCCAGGTTCGTTCTGTAATTTCTAACTTTAGCCTGATCTCATCTAATGTCGCCGGCAACGCGGGTCGTGTTGGAGATGGGGTGGGTAGGATAATTGCTTCAGAGCCTGTGCTGGTGCGGCTGGTTGACGTGATCGCTTCATCCGTCGCGTCAGGAGTGGACAATGGATCGCTTTCCATCGATCCATTGTCCGATCCTTCCTCCGCAGCCGCTTCGTCGTCCATCATGCCCTTGGTTATTTTCTCACTGCCATCGTTGTTATTAAACAGGAGAGGTAAAAACCGGTTGCCTACCAGAACCAGAGCGATGATCAGGGCGGCAATGATCACCAGGCGTACGGCCGACTCGGGATCCCGCCGTGAGCCAAGATCTACTTCAACATTGACTGGGTCAAAGAAAGGTTGTTCATCGA
>Ga0316579_10000445_pt1 | contig 13222 bp, 14 predicted proteins | sample J5NA_2_FD_203074 | JGI IMG/M metagenome (GOLD analysis project Ga0316579, IMG submission 203074) | Rhizosphere microbial communities from salt marsh grasses in Alabama, United States - J5-7_160517rDrA | ecosystem: Host-associated > Plants > Roots > Rhizosphere | place: USA: Alabama | collected... | reverse complement strand
TGATTGTCGTCGAAAAAACCGGGTACAGGGTGGGCAAGGAGGAGGAAGCCAATCATCTCCTCGACGGTGGAAACAGGGGCAGCGATGACCGAGCCGACCTGGTGTGTGTCGCCGGGCAGGGTCAGCCAGCGCTTATCCTGGGAGGCATCCTGCACGATCGTGCTCTCGCGATGGCGGAGCACCCAGCCGCCCAACCCTTCCTGGAAGACAGCGGGCGTAACCGGGCCTGCGACTTCGGGTGGAAGTCCCTCGCGGCTGATAAACTGCCGGGTGATGCGCCGGTCCTCGTCAAAGATGATGATGCTGCACATGCTGCCTTCGAGTGCCTGGCGCGTGCGGGTGACGATTCTGCTCAGCACTTCGTCCAGTGCCAACTGGCTGTTGATCTCCTGGCTGATGCTGTATAGCAGCGCCAGGCGATTGCGCTCGGTCTGCAGGGCGTCGCGGGCGAATTTGAGCCGCAGGAGAGAACGGGCCCGGGCTAGCAGCTCTTCCCGGTTGAACGGCTTGGACAAAAAGTCGTCGGCACCGGCTTCAATGCCGCGGATCCGGTCTCGGGGCTCGTGCAGCGCGGTCAGCAGTATTACGGGGATGAACCACGTTTGGCTGTCTCTCTTGAGCTGCTCGCACACCGAAAAGCCATCGAGCCCGGGCATCATCACGTCGAGGATGATCAGATCGGGCGGGTCTGCCTCTATGCGGGCAAGGGCCTCGTGCCCATCATGCGCCAGCGCCACCTGGTAGCCGAATCGCTCCAGGTGCGTCTGGACAAGCTGCGCGCCGAGCACCGAGTCGTCCACGACAAGGATCGTGATCTGATCGGTTGGAATGTCGAAAGGATCGATGCCTGACCGTCTTTCCATCAGTGTGCGCTCTACTCCAAGGTCACTTCCATACCTTCGCGTGCCAAGAAGGCACCGGGGAACATGGCCTGAGCCTGTCGCTCGATCTCTTCTAGATCGTCGTCGGTGTGCAGCGGGTCGTGGTGAAAGAGCGCCAGTTGCTGCACGTTTGCCTGTTGAGCTACGTGGACCGCATCGGTCCAGCTACTGTGCCCCCAGTCGGCGTGTTGCCGCTTTTCCTCGGGCGTGTATTGCGCATCGTGTATGAGCAGATCGGCATTTCGAGCCAGATCTACCACGTTCGGATCCGGCTTGTCGATAGGGTGGCTCACGTCGCTGGCATAGACCACGGTGCGGCCCTGGTTGACAATGCGAAAGCCAAAGACACCACCTGGGTGGTGCAGCCGCCTGGGCAGTACCGATGTCGAATCGCCGACCACAATCTTTTCGCCATCGTGCACCTCTTTGATCAGGAGATCTGCACGAAGGTCCTCCAGGGTGAAGGGCAGGTAGGCATCCACCATCTGACCGGCAAGAATCTGTTCCAAGCGCCTGTCCATCCGCCGCTCGCCGAGGACAACCACACGGTTTTGCCTCACCGTGGCGGGGGTGAAAAAGGGCAGTCCCTGGATGTGATCCCAGTGAGTGTGGCTGAACATTAGTACCGCGATCAGCCGTTCGGTGGGTCGCCGGGCCAGGTCGAGGCCTAGCAGCCGGATCCCGGTGCCGGCATCAATGATGATCACTTCGCGGTCCTGCGTCTGCAGCTCCACGCAAGAGGTGTTGCCGCCAACGCGCACCGTGTCGGGCCCAGGCACCGGGATGGAGCCTCGCACACCCCAGAATCTGACCTTCACCGTCGATCCCCCGGCAGCCGTGCCAAGACTATGCGCTCGGCGCTGCGGAGGGAGCCTCCGCTTCACTGTGGCCGGCGGCGTTTTCCGCCTTGGATCGATGCACCTTCAGGGCAATCACGACATAGTCGGCCAGAAGGGCGAGCATCAGTTCGTCGTGCTTGTCAAAAGGTAAGCGGGAGTCCTGCCGGTCAGCGGAAAGCAGGCCCAGGATCTGTCCCTGCGTCCGCAGTGGAACCTGCAGTACGGCATTGACCTCATCCCCGTTACGGAGCAGGATGGTCTCGCCATCGGCAGCCAGGAGTCTCACGTTGGTGTCCTCTTTAAGAACTGGCCTGAGCCCTGGGGCGCCTTGCTGAGGACTGGCGGTAGTGGTGCGCGGATCTGGCTTGCCCCTGGTTGCGACTATCTCGAGTTGTTCCGAAATCGGATCCCGCAGGGCCAGGGTAGATCTCTCCGCTCGAGTCACAAAGGCTCCGGCGTCGACGATCCGCTGGTAGAACAGCTCGAGGTCAATCTCCTCGACCAGGGCCCGGCCAATGGCAGAAAGGGTACGGAAGTGGCGTTCTCGGGCCTCCAGCTGGGCTTCCAATTGAGCGGTTTCGCGATTCAGTCGTCTGACGACCAGGGCCTTCTCTACATTGGAAAGCACCTCCTCCGTTGTGAAGGGCTTGACCAGATATCCCTGCGCCCCCAACCGCAAGGCCCGAGCCGCAGTGCCTTCGGAGCCATAGCCGGTGATCATAATGGTGGGGATCTCTACCCCCCGCTGGTTTAATTCTTCGATGACCTTCAGGCCAGTGGTATCGGGTAGTTCCAGGTCTACCAGTATCACATCGGGGCACACGGTCGTTGCCAGCGCCAGGCCCTCCTCTCCGGTGCTGGCGCTGAGTGTTTTGTATCCGCTGAAGGGCAGGATGCTCTCCAGCAGCGATCGCAGTTCAGTGCTGTCGTCGATGATCAGAATGCGTTCTTCAGTCATCCGTCGAACCATTTCACGAGGATAGAGCGTGCAGCGTCGACCAGGCTTGCCGTGCTGCCAGGCCTAGTATAGCATACCTGCGGCTGGCAGCCAACCCAGTTAGCAGCAGGTGCGCGTCCGGCTCGCGGCAGCCCTTATCCCGCTTGTCCCCATCCCACTTGGGCATCTTCTTCTCTGGCTACGCGGATGCCCTCTGCCACGTCAACCCTGAGGAGTAGCAAGCCCCCAACCAGGAAAAAGATGATCAACGAGATAATGCTCAGGCGGCTTTCCCCGGCTAGCGTACTGACCACCCCGAAGAGCAATGGTCCCAGGACCCCGGCGATCTTGGAGCTGGTGCTGTAGAAACCAAAGAACTCGGCGGTCTGGCTCTTGGGAACCATGGCACCATAGAGCGAACGGCTTAGCGCCTGAGATCCACCCTGGACGGTGCCGACCATGAAGGCCAGAATGTAGAAATGGATCTCGTTTTGCATAAAGTATCCGGCGATGGAGATGAGCGTGTACACGATGAGGGCCAACAGGATGGAGCGCTTGGCGGTCAGGCGTTTTGCCAGCGAGCCGAAGGCGAAGGAGAACGGAATCCCGACGAATTGGGTAATGATCAAGGCAATGACCATGTCGCTCAGCTCGATGCCAATCTCATCGCCGTAGGCCGTGGCCATGGTGATGATGGTGCCGATGCCGTTGTTATAGATCCAGAAGGCGACGAGGAAAAGCAGCAGTTGCTTGTAGTTCGTCATTTTCCGGAGGGTATGGGCCAGGCGCCCGAAACCGGCGCTCACCACATTGACGGCTTTGTCCATCGTCCGTACCACCGGCGGCTCCGGGACGTTGCGGAAGAGGGGGATGGAGAACAGCGCCCACCAGACTGCGACGCTAAAGAACGCTGCGCGCAGGGCAAAGCCTTCGCCGGGCATGAAGAATAGGTCAGGCCACATGTACCACAGCATGTTGAGCACCAACAGGATGCCGCCGCCCAGGTAGCCCAGTGCGTAGCCACGCGTGGATACCTGATCGATATCGCCCTTTTTGGCAATGTGGGGCAGAAGCGACTCGTAGAACACGTTGGCGCCGGAAAACCCCACGGCACCCACAATATAGAGGATGGAGCCCATGATGTATGAATCGTCACCCAGCACCACGAAAAGACCGGTTCCGACTACGCCCAAGCCGGCAAAGAAGGCGAGGTACCACTTTTTGCCGCCGGTGTGGTCCGAGATGGCGCCCAATACCGGGGCTAGGAGCGCGACGATGATCTGATAGATCGATGCAGTGTAAGCCCAGGCGGCGGTGGCACCTGCCTCCGTTACACCTGCGGCTATTGCCAGAGAGCGGTAGAAGGGGGGAAACATCGCCGCCATGATGGTGGTGGCAAAGGCCGAGTTGGCCCAATCGTACATTGCCCACGAATTGATGATCTTGCGATAGGTGCGGTCATCGCTGGCCGTCGCGGACATGGGCGAATCTCCTTTCAGCGTTGTGAGATGGGTTGTTCAGGCGGCACCATTGTACCTGATCTCGGAGAATCTGGCAAGCAAAGAAAAATGCGGCTGAGCGTCAGGAGGCATCCGGCGGTCCGACTAGCTTCTGTCGTTCTGCCAGATCGGGCCCGGCCCATCCCCAGACCTTCAGATCGATGCGCCCTTGTTCGTCGAACACAATGCCCTCCGCTTCCAGCAGCGACCGCTGGATGGCCCCACCGGGCCCGTGCGCGTCGAGCGTGATGACCCCTCGGGAATTGATCACCCGCTGCCAGGGCACGTCGCTGCCTTCGGGAATGCTATGAAGGGCCCAGCCGACGGTGCGCGCGCCGCGGGGTCTGCCCAGAATGCGGGCAATCTGCCCGTACGTAGCCACCTTGCCGGGTGGAATACAGCGCACCGTTCGATAGACCTGCTCGAAAAATGGGTCTGTCATCCTACGATCTGATTGCTACACTATGCAGCGCCTTGTTTGTGTCCCTCGATGGTCAGCCAGACTGGTCCACGCGTCACCCGCCAGCCCCTGAGCCGCGAACGCTCCGCCAGCCCCGCGGCCTCCAGAGGGGTGTATGCAGCGTTGCGGCTTGCCAGGGGTTCGTTGGCGCGATGCAACGCCGGAGAAACCACAAAGCCGGTGATGACCCACAGAAACAGCCATACCGGGGCGGATAGGTCGCGGCGCAGGTCAAAGATGAGAAACGAACCCCCGGGGCGCAGGACGCGGGCCACCTCGTCTAGCACGGCGACCGGATCGCCCCAGTGGTGCAGCGACAGCGTGCTGACCACCAGGCTCAACGAGCCGTCGCCAAACGGTATTTGCTGCACGTCCCCTTTTCGGAACGAAACAGTCTCTCCCACGCCGTGCTGCCGGGCATAGTGCTCGGCCTCGGCAAGCATTTCGTCCGACAGGTCAACGCCGGTCACGTGCAGCCCGGGCGCCTGCCGCGTGAGCTCGACGACTAGGTATCCCGGACCGCAGCCGAGATCGACTGCCTCACCGCGCGCTGCCATCCCGGCGGCGCGGCGCGCGACGAACCAGCGCATCAGCTTCATCTGGGGCATCCGGGCGACCTGGTTGAAGCCTTCAGCGATTTCGGGATCGTCTATCCCTATGTGATCGCCGGGGACGCGCTCTCGCGTCCGGCGGCTGTACAGCCGCCAGGCAGCAGCCAGCAGGACGGCGGCGAAGGCAAGGCCGGGCAGGCACGCCTCGCCGAACCTATTCACCGGTGCTGTCCTGCGGATCGTGGGGTTCGTATCGGATGTCGGCATAGACGATACCGCGGCGCGCGCGTTCTTTTTGCTCGTCCAGCCACCGTTCAAAGCCGACAGCCTGCAGCCGCCGGTTGTCGGCAATGAGCGTCGGGTACCTGGCGGCCAGCATCTCCACGTGCTCGCAGGGAAAATCGGCGCATTGAGCGCACATCTCCAACCCACGCTCCCGGGCACAGACACGGATCTGGCATTCTGGAAAGCCGCCGCCGGCCCTGCAGCCAGGGCACCCCTCGCCGGAGGCCAGCTCTTCGAGGAATGCCCAGAACTCGGTGAATCCAGCGACAGAGTCCCCCCAGAAAGGCCAGCCCTCCTCGGTCATCGCTGCCTGGAGTGCTGCCGCCCGGCCCGGGATACGCGCGCGCTCGGCGCACAGATCGCAGTAGAGACCGCAGTAGGTTACCAACTTCATTTCGCTCCCCTCCCACCCTATGTTCCAAAGGGAGTCCGGTCAAGCCAGAGCGGGCTATGCGGCAAAGATCTGTCCGCTTGGTTGTCATCCCCACCTGTGGCCGATTATACCACATCTGGGCCTTGCCTGCCCAATGCTGGCTGAGAAGGTTGGGGATGAAGGCACCCCTTTGCCCGGATAGGGTGTTATGAGATCGTTACCGATTCGCGAAACTGGGGGCTTGACAAGAGAGGGTAATTAGGTTATAATCTAACTTAGATATTCGTCTAAGTTAGATGACCGTCTAAGGTGTGCTGCAGGTGGGCTGACTGCCCGCGTGCGCGAGCGTCAGCAGTTTTGGATGGGTGTTGCAGAGGTGAGTTTGTTCGCAAGGAGGTAGAAATGTACTATCCCATGCTACCCACGGATGCTATGGCCTATCACGAGGGCCGTATACGAGAGATCAAGTACCTGCATGAAGTGAGTGCTGCCAGGCTGGCGAGGCCCCGGCTGCACGCGCGCATCCTGGCGCGAGTGGGGCGAATGCTGGCTTCTGCCGGCACAGGCCTGCGCGAGCGGTACGAGCCCGCCTTCGCTGCGGGCCCCGAAGTGTCCGCGACAGCCGCTGGACAGGCGGATTGCTAGCCGGCCTGGCGGCAGCGGTAGAACTGAGGGACGTCAAAGATGAGGACCGAAATCTCTCATAAAGCCGGCCTGGCCGGTGCGAAACGTAGGTTCATCGCCTGGGGCCACCAGGCCGTCTTGCTGCCTGTCAGCGGGATGGCCCGGTGTGCCCCAGCCGCCGTTTGTGACACGCTCCCCCTGCTCCGTCAGGACACAGAGGCGATCCATAGCAAGAGATCAAGAGGAGAGACATGACGACACCACAAATAGAATGGGGCAACGGCACGGCCTACGATCTGTTCATGAGTCTGGTAGTGCTGCACAGACCGGGTGACTTTGGCGTGCGTGGCGCATGGGCAGCCGGTGTGCGCGCGCGGCTATCGCCAGAAGATCGGGACGTGTTGGAGAGCAGCCAGTTGCTCTGGCGAGTGCCGTTGCACTGGATCTACAGCTTGCCCGAACCCCAAGATGCGACGACCGCTCTCCTGGCACTCGGCCAGGTGCCTGCTCCTGCTCGGGTACGGCTCCTGGCTTTGGGCCCGGATCTGTGCATAGAAACGAAGGATCTCTTCGAGGAGGTGGCCCAGAAGGGAGCCTGGACGGAGGGCGACTTGGCGATGCTTCAGGCGGCCTGCCAGCCTGTCCACGAGCATGGCGAGAGCAAGAAACCGCCCACTGCCAAAACGCTGGCCAAGATGCTGGATCTGTGGGCCCACGTCGAGGAATTCGGTGTGCAGTACCTGGAGGCGCTGCGCAACTACCAGGAGGCGTTCTTCGCCGAGGAGGAGAAGCGCATCCGCCCGGTCCTGCAGACTGCCCTGGAGCACGCCCAAGAGCTGGCAGAGGAACTCTCGCTGCTGGACCTGTTGGAAGAGCTCACCCAGGGTGTGCGCCTCGATGCCCCGCCCGAAGGAGAAGAGCTGGTGCTGGTGCCGTCCTATTGGAGCACCCCGTTGGTCTACATGGGCATGGCTGGTAAAGAGCGCCTGGTGTGGCTATTCGGCGCTCGTCCATCGGACGCTTCGTTGGTGCCCGGCGAGGTGATCCCGGAGACGCTGCTGCGCGCGCTCAAGGCTCTGTCAGATCCCACGCGCCTGCGAATCCTGCGCGATCTGTCTCAGGAGACACTCACCCCGGCACAGATCTCCCGACGGCTGCGGCTGCGAGCGCCTACGGTTACGCACCATCTCAAGATCCTGCGCCTGGCGGGGTTGGTCCAGTTGACGCTGGGCGACAAGGAACTGCCGAGGAGCTATGCCACACGCCAGGAGGCCGTGTCGGCCGCTTGCGACTCGCTCAAGTCTTTTCTGAGGCCAGACGTGCATGAAAGCTAGGAAACAGCGACTCCTGTCCCCACTCCTGCTGTGGTTCATGGGGACCATGATCCTGGCCAACATCTCGGGCATGATGATCTTTCCCCTGGAGTCGTTGTACGTCCAGGAGTTGGGCGCAAGCGTAGGGCAGGTTGGCCTGTTCTTCACCATCGCCGCCGTCGTACCCCTGGTGTTCCAGGTGTTCGGCGGGTGGCTGTCAGACTCTATTGGGCGGCTACAGGCCATCGCCATCGGCAGCGTGGGCGGCGTGCTGGCCTACCTGTTCTATATCTTTGCCCCATCATGGGCGTGGTTGCTGCCCGGCTCGATCTTGTCTGCCATGGCGGGGGCATTCGTGGCTCCCAGCTTTCAGGCTTTCATCGCCGAAGAGTCCACCGAGGAGACGCGAGGGCGCGTGTACGGCATCACCAGCAGCATGTTCCTGGTGGTGAACATTGTCGGCCCGCTCGTGGGAGGTGCCGTTGCTCAGGGTCTGAGCTTCACCATGCTGTACATCGTCGCTGGCGGTCTCTATACGGCGGCAGCCCTGATCCGTATCTTGATGGCCCGCTACGCATCGCGCAGGCAAAAGCAAGCAGCAGAACTGGTCGAGAAACCGAGCCTGGGCGGGTTCAAAAAGAGCTTGCTGGCGGTCACCGGCCTGGTGATCTCTGGCGGCATCGTCACCTGGATCTTTATCTCCGATGGCATCCGCGACGTGGCATTCAGCCTGATCGGGCGGCTAATGCCGCTCTACCTGGAAAACGAGATGGGGTTGAGCCTGTTTCAGATCAGCGCACTGCAATCGGTTACGGCGATCGTTGCCATGGCGCTGATGAGTCCGGCGGGCTGGTTGTCCGACAAGAAAGGCGAGCGGGTCAGCATCGTGAGCGGCTTTGCCGTGATCTCGATGGGTTGGGTCGTCTTTTTGGTTGGCAGCCAATTCTGGCACTTTGTCCTGTCCCAGGCTGTGGTCGGGATCGGCTGGGCCCTGATCGATCCAGCCTACAGCTCGCTGATCTCCAAAGCCGTGCCCGAAAAGCTGAGGGGCACGGCGTTTGGCCTGTTCTCGACAAGCCTGGGCCTGATCTCGCTGCCCGCGCCGTGGCTGGGGGCCAGGTTGTGGGAAGGGGTGAGCCCGATCTTTCCGTTCTACGTGCCGCTGGTGGCGATGGTGGTAACGCTGCCGGTCATGTGGATCAAGTTCAAGCTTCCTTCTGCCGCCGTGGGCGATGCAGAAGAAGATGCAACTGGCGTCGCTGAACCGGCTGCGGACGTCAGCACAATTGTACATTGAGGCTGGTATTGAGGTTGGTCTGAGAGAGAGGAGGAAAGGATGGCACAGTCTGCAAGGTGGTATATGGATGTGGCGGGCCAGAGCTTGGCAGGCCTGGGCGCGCGCACGAACGATGCCCTCGGCCGGTATGTCGAGGAGAAGAACCTATCGGATGGAATCGACCTGAATCTCGTCCAGGTCGCGTATGGCTTCAGGCCGGAGCCGATCACATCCGAGTTTCTTGTCAAGCGCACGCCCTACGCCAACCCGGCGAGCTTTGGTCCGCTGCTGCATGAGGCTGTCGAGCGGGGCTGGCTGGAAGCGCTGGGCGAGGATCGCTTCGCGATTACTGATTGGGGCGCGGAAGTGACAGCAGGGCTCTTTGACCTGGGCGACCAGGTGTTTGGCGAGGTGGAGTCGCTGCCCGATGAGGATCTGGAGCGGCTCATCGCCCTGCTGTTCGCGGTTGTGGAAACAGCCCGCCAGCTTCCAGAGCCGTCGGAAAAATGGGCGCTCTCGTGGGGCACCAGGTTCGATCGCGGGCCGGACGCGCCGCGAATGGTAAAGGCGCGCCGCCACATGCTCGATCTGCTGTCCTACCGCGACGATGTCCACGTGGCTGCGTGGCAGCCGTACGGCGCCAGCGGGCAGGAATGGGAGGCTTTGACCATGGTCTGGCAGGGCGAAGCCACCACGGCTGCAGCTCTGGCTGAAAAGCTGCCCTACCGGCGCTACGACGAAGATGCCTACGAGCAGGCGCTGCAGAACCTGGTCGCGCGGGGCTGGCTTGCGGAAGAGAACGGCGAGTACGCCGTCACCGAGCAAGGCAAGACGCTGCGCCAGGAGGCCGAAGAGGCCACCGACCGCTATTTCGACGCCGCCTGGGCCAGCCTGAGCGAGGCAGAAATGGAAGCGACAAGGGGCTTGCTGCGCAAGCTGGCTGAGGTACTAATGCCGCCCGAGGAGGAACCGGGTCAGTAGCGGAACCACCGATTTCCACGAGTGATGGGGGGCGACCTGCTTCGGCCGCCCCTTTTGTATCCGCCAGCTGGTTCAACGTCTCAAGCGAGGCTCTGCCGCGAACCTTGGTGCGGACTAGGCCGGGTACACAAAGGTGCCGTTTTGCAGATCCCTGAGGGCCTGACGGATCTCTTCCTTCGTGTTCATCACAAAGGGACCATAGCGGGCGATCGGCTCGCCCAGCGGCTCGCCTGACACAAGCAGGAATCGGGCCGGCTGATCTGCAGTTCGGATCTCGACATAGTCGCCGTCGTCAAAGACGATCAACTTGGGATGCCCCACCGCCCGGTCTTGACCTCGGTCCGTGGCAAACAGGCCCGAGCCCTCGAAGAGATAGGCGAACGCCGCGTGACCGCGGGGCACAGGGTGGCGGAAGGAGCCATGGGGCGGGACGGTCACGTCCAGGTAGGTCGGATCCGCTACGATGTCCCTCACTGGACCCTGGATGCCGTCCACCGTCCCGGCGATGACGCGAATCTTGGTGCCATCTTCTCGTTCGCTCTCTGGGATCTGGGGCGACGCAATCTCCTGGTAGCGCGGCCGGGTCATCTTGAGCCTGGCGGGCAGGTTCACCCACAACTGGAAGCCGCCCATGCGGCCATCAAGGGGGCCCGGCATCTCTTCGTGCATGATGCCGCCGCCCGCCGTCATCCATTGTACGTCACCGGGGCCGATGGTGCCCTCGTTGCCCATGCTGTCCCGGTGGGTGACCACGCCGTCGAGCATGTAGGTCACCGTCTCGATGCCGCGGTGCGGGTGCATGGGAAATCCGGCGAGATAGTCCGCCGGATCGTCCGAACCAAAGTGGTCAAACAGCAGGAAGGGATCCAGGTAGTCCAGTTCGGGCAGGGCGATGCTGCGTTTTAGCTTTACCCCCGCCCCTTCGAGGACGCTTCGCGGCTCGACGAAACGCAGCACCCTTCTTGGTTGCATTTCTCTCTCGATTCTTGTGCTCATACCCGCATTTCCTCCATTAGCATGATGCCAAACATACTATTATGAATAGTATATCACAAGTGGGCGGCCGTGTCAACGGCGTCCACAGGCACTTGACAACTCACTCAGAATCTGCTATAATGTATGTAAGTACTTGCTTGCATACCGAAAAAGAGGGGAAGATGTCGCAGACTGTCGATGATCAGAGTCCTGCAACAGGCGCACAAGGCCTGGTGGACGACACCCGCCAGCGCATCCTTCAGACTGCTGCCCAGGTTTTTGCAGAAAAGGGCTATGCCCGGGCCACCACCCGCGCGCTGGCGGCAGCGGCTGGCGTGAACGAAGTTACCCTCTTTCGCCACTTTGGCACCAAGCAGAACCTCTTTGCTGCCGTTATCGAGCAGTTTGGAGGCCCGGCGGTAACCGCGACACTACAAGGACGGCTTACCGGCGATTTTTCCCAGGATCTGCGCACCATCGGCGTGCACTTGCTGAATCTCCTCCTGGAGAGAGGGAATGCCATGCGTCTCATGTTGTGCGAGGCTTCCCACTTTCCCGAGGTCAAGGAGGTCATGGTCCAGAATCCCCGCCAGATCCGCCGCATGCTCGCTTCCTACATCGTGCAGCAGAGCGAGCAGGGGAAGCTTCGGCCATTGCATCCAGAGGTCACAGCCCAGGCCTTTGCCGGGATGCTCTTCTCCTATGCCATCGCGCGGGGAATGCTTGACGACTCGATAGCGCCTGAACTGGGCCCAGACGAGCTGGTAGCACAGTTTGTGGACATCTTTGTGAACGGTACGGTGGTGCGAGATGAGTAAAGAGAGCGGGCAGGAGAGCGCCATCACTGTCGATTCGGCGACACGCCGTTTTGGCGACTTGGTTGCTGTGGACAACCTATCGTTCCAGGTACGGCCCGGTCAGGTCTTTGGTCTGTTGGGACCCAATGGAGCGGGCAAGACGACCACGGTTAACCTGCTTACCGGCATGTTGCGCCGCGATGCGGGCGAGATCAGGGTCTTGGGGTACGATCCCCAGACGCAGTCCCGCCAGGTCCGCCAGCGGATCGGGTATGTGCCCCAGGAGACCAACGTGTACCTGGATCTGAGCGCGGTGGATAATCTGTGGCATCATGCCGCCCTGTATTGCCCTGATCTCTCGGAAGTCAAGGCGCGAATGGAGGATCTGCTCCGGCTGATGGACCTGTGGGAGCGGCGCAAGGATCGCGTGCGCGCCTACTCTGGGGGCATGAAGCGGCGGCTGGCCTTGGCGCGGGCTCTGCTCCACGATCCTGAGGTCATCCTCTTTGACGAGCCGACCCTTGGTGTGGATGTGCAGGGCCGCCACGTCCTATGGAAGCATATAGAAGCGTTGCAGGCCCAGGGCAAGAACTTTGTGGTGTGCACCAACAATATGACCGAGGCAGATGTCCTTTGCGGGCAGCTGGTGATCCTTGATCATGGACAGGCTATCGCCGAGGGCACTCCAGAACAGCTCAAGGCCGAGCTGGGGCGTGACATCGTGAACCTGCGCACTACGCCTCCCGTGGCGGATCCAGAAAACCTGTTTGCCGCCCTGGGAGTGCAAGCGCTGACGCGCCCCACGCCCGATCAAATGCGTTTGGAGGTGCGCGATGCCGAGTCCATCGTCGGCGAGTTGGTCTCGCTGGTCACGGCGGATCACCGGCTGGAATCGGTCCAGATCGCCCGGCCTACCCTGGACGACGTCTTCCTGCACCACACCGGCCGCGCGCTGAGGGAGTGAATCATGGCGCGCTTTCGCCTGTTGCTGGCTAACGAGTTCAAGCTCTTTCGCACGTCCATACCGATCCACCTGGTGGCCATCTTTCAGCCTACGGTTATGTACCTGCTTATGGCGGTCATCTTGGTCCATCCCACCTTTGATATGTACGTCGATCGGCCGACCACCGAAGAGGGCTGGAGCCTGGTCGGGGCCATGGAAGAGGTGGGTTCTCCAATTGGCCTGCCTTATATCAACCCCATCATCATCGACTGGGACGGCGAAACCGTCACCAGGCAGGTGATCGCGGTAGGAGAGCAGAGCGGCGCTCCCACCGCCGTGCAGCACTATGGCTTTATCGACAGCAATCTGGTCAAGAACTTTCGCAACCGGCTGACCGCGGCCGCGCTGCGCGTGTGGAATGCCCGGCTGGGCTCCGGAGCCGTGACCGTAGAAGAGTTTGCCTGGTTGCCGTGGGATCTGCCCTACAC